>WNGH01001284.1_pt1 | contig 25848 bp, 19 predicted proteins | sample 5400631 | NCBI WGS metagenome assembly WNGH01 (sample SAMN13153373, study PRJNA577476) | soil metagenome | isolation source: 115 cm soil or saprolite under Garry oak tree replicate 1 | place: USA:California | collected 2016-06-15
ACGTTCCCCTGTCAACGCTTCGACGCCGCTCTTGCGAGCGGCTCCGCATGACTCGGGGCCGATGTGGGTCGCTAATTCACATTCGTATGACTTTTGCATTCACTACACCTCGCCGGTTTAACCGGCGCACAAGGAGATTTGGCATGAAAATTGGTCTGATCATCGTCGTGATTCTGCTGGTACTCGCACTCATCCTGGGTAGCTCTTACGTCGGCCGCCGCAACCAGATGGCCATCAAGCGCGAAGCCGTTAACGCTGCGTGGGCCCAAGTGGATGTCGTTCTCCAACGTCGCGCCGACTTGATTCCCAACCTCGTCGAAACCGTAAAAGGTTTTGCCGTTCACGAAGAACAAGTCTTTGGCGAAATTGCGCGCGCCAGATCCGCGTTGATCGGCGCAAAAACTCCGGCCGACAAAATCGCCGCAAACGGAGCGCTCGATTCCGCTCTGAGCCGCTTGCTGGTGATCACGGAAAATTACCCGCAACTCAAATCCAACGAAAATTTTCTCCGCTTGCAGGACGAACTCGCCGGAACCGAAAATCGCATTGCCGTGGAACGCCGCCGCTACAACGAAACCCTGCAGGACTACAACACTTACATCTCTTTATTTCCAAACAGCCTCGTCGCAAGCATTGGCGGCTTCACGCGCAACGACGCCTATTTCAAAACCGACCAACTCCCGCACCGGCAACACGCGCCCCTGCAAAACCCTAACAGGCAATCGGGAGCGGCCTTCTCGCCTCACTTCATGGAGAAGCCGCTCCCTTCAGTCTCTCTGCCTCGAAGCGTTTCATCTCCAGCACCGCGCGACAATTCCTTACACTCCATTCCCGTGTTTCCGCGTTTAATGGACTTGGTGCCTGCTCCCATGTCCGAACCGCTTCCGGTCTTGCTGGTTGACGATGACACCGCACTCTGCGAGTCGCTCTCGCAGCTCCTCAAAATGGATGGCCTTGCTGTCACCGCCGCTCATGACGGCGAATCCGGCGTCCGCGAAGCGCTCTCCGAGGCATTCGAGATCGTCATCCTCGACGTCATGCTGCCGGTTCTCGACGGCCGCAAAGTTCTCCGCCGCATTCGTCTCCATTCGCAAATTCCCGTCATCATGCTCACTGCCCGCGGAGATGACGCCGACCGCATTGCCGGACTCGAAGCCGGCGCCGACGACTATCTCCCAAAGCCTTTCAATCCTCGCGAACTGGTCGCCCGCATTCGCGCCGTTCTTCGCAGACGTGCCACCAATCCGCCTTCGGAGATTCTCTCCATCGGCGATCTCGAAATCCAACTGAGAAGGCGCCGCGTTTTACAAAACGGCGACGAACTTCCACTCACTGGCGCGGAATTTGAAATTCTTTTTCTCCTCGTGCGTTCCGCTGGAAAAATTCTTACGCGCGACGAAATCGCGGAAAGCGCGCTCGGGCGCCCTGTGGGTCGGCTCGACCGCAGCATCGACAATCACATCAGCAATCTCCGCAAAAAACTTGGGCCGGAAGTAAATGGCATTGAGCGCATTCGCAATATTCGCGGCCTCGGTAATTTCCATCACCGTACTAAGTGGCACCCAGTCACTCGGCCAGCGCTGGCTCTCGCATTCGCTCGATCTTTACGGCGCCACCGCCGTCGACCTCTACACACGCGGCGGCAAACCCGCGCTGGAAAGATATCTGGACAGCATTGATCGTTCCGCCGGCATTCGCGCAACGCTGCTCGATCCTTCTGAAAACGATCTCCTCGGGCGCGGCATTCCGCCCAATGCGCGACGCGTTTACGATGTAGCTCGCGTCACTCTAAAATCTCGCTTTCATGCGCGCCTTCATTGGACCGGCGCTTCTGTCATCTCCACGCCCGAGGGCTACTATTATTTCGTCGCGGAAGTGCGGCCCGTTCCTGGACTCGCAGCGGAGCCCAGCGTTCGCGCTGCTCTGTTCAAACTGACAGTGGCCATACTCGCAGCGGGTTTTCTTTCGCTCCTGCTCGCAAGGCATTTTGCAAAACCGATTCGCACTTTGCAAATTGCCGCGAATCGTCTCGCCGATGGCGATCTATCCGTCCGCGCGGCTCCCTCACTTCCAAATCGGCAGGACGAGCTTTCCGATCCCGCGCAGGATTTCGACCGCATGGCCGCGCGCATACAATCCTTGCTCCGCACGCAGCAGGAACTGCTCGGCGATATTTCTCACGAACTTCGATCTCCACTGACGCGCATGAACGTCGCGCTGGAACTCGCGCGCCGCGGCGAAACGTCCGGTTTGCCGCGTATGCAGGAAGAAATCGAAAAACTTGAAGCGCTTATTTCACAAATTCTTACGCTCACGCGAATCGATTTGCACAAGCAACAAAAACTCGTTCAGACCATCGAACTCCTTCCGCTCATGCAGAGTGTTGTGCAGGACGCAAATTTCGAAGGCGCTCCGCAGCAAAAAAATGTCGTGATCTCTCGCGCGGTCGGGTGCAGCGTGATCGGCGACGCTGCCCTGCTTCGTAGCTGCATCGAAAATGTAGTTCGCAATGCCGTCCGCCACGTTCCCGCGCAAACTTCCATCGAAACAAGTTTGCAACTCGTTCCAGACGGTGCACACTCCTCGGCCAAGATTTCCATTCGCGACCACGGACCCGGCGTCCCCGAAGAATCCATCGCACAAATTTGCGAGCCGTTTTTCCGGGTCTCCGAATCGCGGGATCGCGATTCCGGCGGCAGCGGACTCGGCCTCGCAATCGCGCAACGCGTGGCAACTCTGCACGGCGGCGCGATCCGCGTAGAAAATGCAGCCGGCGGCGGACTCGAAGTGACCATCACGTTGCCAGCTGCGACGCTCCCAATCAGGACCGTGCCGTCTGCCGTGTCAACTACGCCCTTGCCGCGAACTAAGTAATCCCTATCTCCTTGTGAATACTGGACATAGTTGGTGATTCCCATTCCAGACACTTCCTTACGCGGAGGCGCGTTTTCCACGTGTTAGAAGAAGTGAGCGCCAACGAAAAACAGGAATGCGAGTCGAGGCGCTCAGAAATAAATGTTCGAAAAAACTCTCGGTTGATTTTAAGGAGGCAGTCCCATGAAGTTTACATCCTCGAAGTGGATGGTTTTCGGTGCAGCACTTGCAATGACGTTTGCGACGGTAAATGCAAACGCTCAATCGGTACGCCACAGAAGCGTCGTGAAGAAGAACACGGCGGGCGGAACGACCGAGGCTCGTGGAACAGTTGCCACTGGCGCGAACGGCGGAACTGTTGCGCACGGCGCCGGCGTCACTACCAACGGTCAAGGTGGCGCGGTGGCCGCCCGCGGTACGGCAGTGAAAGGTCCGAACGGCGGCGCGGCGGCTCGTGGCAGCTACGTTTCCAAGGATGGCCAAGGCAATGTGCAGTCCGGCAGCGCGGCTGCATTCAAAGGACCGAACGGAGCACAGGGTGCGCGCAAGAGCACCACGCAGAAAAACGCCGACGGCAGTGTTTCGCACCAGGGCGCGCTTGAGGTCTCCGGTAAAAACGGCTCGGTGCAAAGCAGCGGCTCGGTCACGAAAGATGCCAACGGCAACGTGAACGGGCAACGCACCACGGACGCGACGGGAAAGAACGGCAACACATATCAGGGAACGACCACCGATACGAACGGGCAGATCACTCACAGCGCGACCTGCGCCGACGCAAGCGGTAACTCGATCCCCTGCAAGAAGCCGTAAGCGGCCTAACACGCTAATTGTTTTTTCTCGTAACTCGGGGCCGCGAATTCTTGCGGCCTCTTTCCTTTTTTTATGCAGCGCACAGGCAAGAACGCCAGTGCTACTCAGACCCGGTGGAGTGATCAGCCAGCGTTATTTGGTTGGTCAGCCTTTCTTGCTTCCTTGCCCAGGAATTCGCTTAGGAGCAGGTGGAAGTGGTGGACGCCATTTTCGCGTTTTACGGAGTAGCGGCCGCGGTCGTAAGTGGAAGAGCGGAGACCGCGCTGCACGTTTTCACAGAGCGTGATGTCTTCCTGCTGGACTTCGTCGCTGAAGGCAATGGCTTTCTCGATGCGTTCGCGCGTTTTTGGCTGGTCCACATTGTGGAAAAACCATTCAAAAATTGTGAGCGTTTTTTCCGTAGAAAGCGGAACGATGACGTTGGTCGAAATATTGTCGGGATAAATGTTGAGCATCAGGTTCGGAAAAATCCAGAAGTAGAGCGCCTGCTGCAAACCCATGCCGGGCGCGTAGAAGCGTTCGCCCGCGTCTTCCGCTTTCATCGCTCGAATGGGCGCGAACTGCTGCGAATAATAGCGAAATGTGTCGGTGCGATATTGCGCGTAATCGATTTCGCGCATGAGGCCAGGATGCGCAATCGGAATGTGATAGCCCTCGAGATAGTTGTCGACGTAAACCTTCCAGTTGCAATCGATCACATAGTCGCGGCGCTCGGCGAACTGCAATCCTTCAAATTGGAAGCCGCGCGCCTGGGTGGGAATTTGCCCGAGATAATTTGAAAGAGGTTCGGCCTCAGGATCGAAATTTACGAAGATAAATTTCTCCCAGGTCTCAAGACGAACCGGCACCATGCCCATGGTGCTACGATCAAAAAATTCCACGCCTTCGACATCGGGAGTGCCAATCAAGCGGCCATCAAGCGTGTAAGTCCAACCGTGATACTGGCAGCGCATCACATTTTTGCAACCGCTGCCGAGAGCGATCGGCCCTGCGCGATGGCGGCAGACATTGCTGAACGCCCGCAGAGTTCCCTGCTTGCCCGCCATGGCGGGCTTGTCGCGCACGATGAGTAGCGGCTCGCCCGCTACGTCGGCAGTGAAATAAGTTTCGGGATCGGAGATTGTACGCTTGATGCCGTTCACTTCACCGCAAGCGTGATCGAGCGTACCGACAAGCTGCCAAGTGCGGCGAAAAATTTTGTCGCGCTCAGTCTCCAGAATTGCGGGATCCGTGTAGAAGCGCGAAGCGAGCGTGTGCGCGCACTCAATCTGTTCGTTCACGTCGAGATGCAAGGGTTTGGTCGTCATGGAATGAAGTTTCGCACAAAGATGAGATAAAGAAGTAAGAACGTAACGAAATAACGCGCGAGGCAAAGAGGAACTATAGTTCCTCTCTTGTGGCGAAGGATTGAGGGCAACGCGCAGAGGAAGCGTCTCAGAAAACCTGAGGGGCGGACCAGCGCCATGTAAGTGATTGAAAAGACGGGGTCGGCAAAAGAGGGACCTCCATTTTTTCGTAAGTCTGGGGAACAAAGGACTTAGGGAAGGGGCGTCTGTAAGTAGGGGAAACAAATGAGTTATTTGCGCTGTTTGGTGCAGAATTTTTGTTCTAGTTGTCCTCGCGCATCACGACGGGGTGAGCTCTACGGCCGGATCCCCACCCGGAGTGCGCCGTTATCCGGAGCGTTTGGAGCGAAATGAAATCCAAGTGAACCAGGTGAGAGATGCGAGCGTGCCTAGCCAACCGAAGGTGCGAGTGGCGTGGCCGATTTGCTGGTCGTGGAGGAGGAGATTCCATTGGGTGAAGAGGATTTCCCAGTCGTGATCGCCGGAGCCGACAAGAGGGAGAGCGAGTGTGCGGGCATCAGACATGTAGGTGCCGATGTAGAGAAAGTTTTCAAAGAACCAGAATGAGCAGAAGGCCACCCCGGTGGATTCGCGGCGGAAAAAGAAATACGCGGCGCAGACGAGAGGGACAATGAGTTCGGCGAGTGTGCCGCCGAGAATCATGAGAGTCTCGCCGAAAGGGCTGAAGAGTGGGTGGCCGGCTTCGTGGATCATGAGATTGGCGTAATCGAGGAAGAGAAAGTTGCTGCGACTGAGCGCGGCGTAGAGAAGAAAGAGTAGATAGAAAGCAATTGCGATTATCGCAATCGGGCGGGAGACGGGTTTCCATTCCTCGAGGGCGATGGTGGGCCAGGGCATGGTAGGAGAGTAGCAAGAGCGAGAACCGGTTTGGACGGATTGGCGGGAGGCGTTGCTCTAACAGTTGCGATGTTTGTTACGGTGTCGGATGTCTGAGCGAAGATTCCGGCCCGCACCGGAAACGATCTCATCGGACGTCTTCAGGATGACAAAGTTGGATTGGTGCGACGGCGATTGCCATGGGCCGCTGTGGCTGCTTGGTGTTATCGCAATCGAGGGATACGGACGCGGGGTGGAGCCCTGAGCGGAATGATCGGTGAGATGCAGGAGAGGCAGAGAACGCGAATGCGAGATGCACTGCCGGATGATTATTTTTGGACCAGGCGAAGTGCTTCGTAGCCTGCGCCCAGTTGCGGGGCGTTTTCGTTAAGGATGACGGAAACGGGAATGTTCTTCAGCAGATTTTCGAAGTGCCATTTGTCCATGAAAGACTTGAAGAACGCGCCGTCCTTCATTTTTTCTAGGATTTTGACGGCAATTCCGCCGGCAACGTAAACACCGCCGAGCGCAAGAACTTTTAGAGCGAGGTTTCCCGCCTCCGCGCCGTAGATGTCGGTCCAGAGATCGATCGTTTCCACACAAACAGGGCAAGTTTTGTTGAGACCATTCTGCGTGATTTCCGGAGCAGGATCGGCGTCTGGATCAGCAAAAGTAGAGTGTTTGATCGAAGGATCGAGAAATTCGTGAAGGGTGCGGAAGCCGCGGCCGGAGAGAATCAGCTCCCAACTGACTTGCGGATAACGGCGGCGCATGAAACGAAGAAGCTCGATCTGCTGCTCGGTGTGCGGAGCGAAATCGGAGTGGCCGCCTTCAGAAGGGCCGACGCGGTAGCGCGAGCCGTCCCAGACAAGAAAAGCCTGGCCGAGACCCGTGCCAGCGGCGAGAAGCGCGCGTGTACCGCCGGACTCAGGAATGCCAGGATTTAGAACGGCGAAGTCGGCAGGATCGAGGTATTCGATACTGTGTCCCCAGGCTCCGAGATCGTTGAGCAGAGTGACGTGCTCGATGTCGAGCTCCTGCGAAAGCACGGCGGCGTCTACGGTCCAGGGAAGATTCGTGGCGCGGACGCGATTGTTGATGACGGGACCCGCAATGCCAAAACCGGCAGCGCGAATTTTTTCGTCGCCCAAATGGGAAGCGGCGATGCGGGAGAATTCTTTTGCGATGAGATCGAACTTCGCGAAATCCTTGCTGCGAAAGCGCTGCTTGAAAACGGGCGTAAGCCTGCCGCCTCTTTCGGAAAGGAGCGCGAGATTACATTTTGTACCGCCGACATCACCGGCCAGTATCACTAGACCCCCCCAATACAAGATGAAAAAGAAACCGTTGCGATGTGACTTTGCTTCAGCGCAGGGTTTGTAGGTACAAGGACAGCCCCGAAACCCTGCAACTTTCTTTAGCGCAGGCTTTGTAAGTACAAGCCCTGAAACTTTGAAAAGCTCACGGCGTGTGCCACTTCCGGCCATCGCGCTCGAGCAACGCATCTGACTCCTTCGGACCCCAACTGCCAGACGCATAGTGCGGGACGACGGCGGTCTTCGCGGCGCTCCACACATCGAGAATCGGATCGACGAGAGACCAGGCCGCTTCGACGCTGTCACCACGATCGAACAGCGTGGCGTCGCCGCGGAGGCAATCGTTGACCAGCGTAGCGTACGCGCTTCGTGAAGAATCGCCAAATCCCTCACGGTAGCTGAAATTCATAGTGACGTTGCCGATGCTCATTTCGGTGCCAGGGCGCTTCGCACCGAAGGAAACGGAAATACCTTCGTCCGGCTGAATGTTCAGGATGAGGCGGTTGGCTTCGGCTTCACGGCCACGAAAGACGATGTGGGGAGCGCGCTTGTACTGGATGACGATCTCGGTGGTGCGCTTGGCAAGACGTTTGCCGGTGCGTAGATAAAAAGGAACGTTGGCCCAGCGCCAATTGTCGATCAGGAGTTTTGCGGCGACGAATGTTTCGGTGCGTGATTTTGGATTGACGTTCTGCTCTTCGCGATAGCCAGGAGCAGGTTTGCCGCCGACATTGCCGGCTGAGTATTGGCCGCGAACGACTGCTTGCGCAACCATTTCGAGATCAAAGGGGCGAATGGACTGGAGAACCTTGAGTTTTTCGTTGCGAACGGCAGTGGCGTCGAAGGACGCGGGCGGCTCGACGGCTACGAGAGAAGTGAGCTGAAGCACGTGACTCTGAATCATGTCGCGCAGGGCGCCGGCGGTTTCATAGAAGCCGCCGCGTCGCTCGACGCCGAGGGTTTCTGCTGCGGTGATCTGCACATGATCGACGTAGTTGCGGTTCCAGAGCGGCTCGAAGATGCCATTGCCAAAACGGAAGACCAGGAGATTCTGCACGGTGTCTTTGCCGAGATAGTGGTCGATGCGATAGACCTGCTGCTCTTCAAAGACGTTATGGACAATTTCGTTGAGTTCCCTTGCGGAGGCGAGGTCACGGCCGAAAGGCTTTTCAATGATGATGCGGACCCAGGATTTTGAAGTTGCGGGACGGGAAAGGCCGGCGCGGCCGAGTTGTTCAACGATGTCGGGGTAAACCTCCGGTGGAGTCGATAGATAAAAAAGGCGATTGCCGCCAAGATTCTTTTGCGCGTCGAGTTCGGCGAGTCGTTTTGCGAGTTCGGCGTAGGCCTGCTGATCGGAGTAATCGCCGGGACTGTAGAAGAGGTTGGACGCGAAGTCGTTCCACTTTTCAGGATCGACGGGGCCAATGTCCGACATGGTCTTGGCGGCCTCTCCAGTGGCGGAACGAAAACTGTCGTCGTTCATCGGCGTGCGCGCAAAACCGATGAGAGCATATCGAGAGCCGAGAGAATTGTGCGCGGCAAGATCGAAGAGCGCGGGAATTACTTTGCGTTTGGCAAGATCGCCGGATGCGCCGAAAAGAACGATTGCGCAAGGATCGCTGGCACCGCCGTAAGTAGAACTGGTCGAACTGGACTCTGCAGCCATGCATTCTCCTGGAACGAGCCGGCGGAAACTTGCCGGGCAAGTACTCGAAAAACTATACCTCAACCTGAAGATTTCGCAGGTCGGTTCGCAATTGGTCTGGAGACTGATAGTGAATGACGGAAAAGCCGAGGCGTCGTGGGCTTTCGAGATTGAGCGGGCGGTCATCAATGAAAACGCACTCTTCGGGCGCCCGCTGAGTGACGGCAAGCGCGACGCGGAAAATGCCTTCTTCGGGTTTACGCGAATGGATGTAACAGGAGCTGAAGAAAACCTGAAAACTCTTGCGGAGGTTGAAGGCTTCGATGCGGTATTGATTCAGCTCAAGAGGCTCGTTGTTGATCGCTCCGATGAAGTAGCGGCCCGTCTGCGTGCAGGCATCGAGAATGGCACGGGAGCCGGGGAACTCTTTGGACTGTGCAAACATGAAGGCCGTGAATTCCTCGCGGGTAAATTTTCGCGGACGATAGAATAGTGTGCGATCGAGATATTCGTTGATGGAAATCTGTCCGGCGTCGAAGGCCGGGAAGCTGAGATCGTGGCGGTCCTGAAAATCCTCCCAATCAAGATCGAAGGCGTCAGCGGCTTCCTTTCGGGATCCGCGATCCCAGCCATTGGTGAGAATCACGCCGCCAATATCCCAGAAGAGTGTGGTGATGCGAGACATGGGCACAATTCCTTTCCGGAGAGGATGGCGAAGAAGGTCGGGGGGATTCTACTGCAATTGAGCAAGGGCTGGCGAATCGGGCGTTGCCAGGCGGCTGGCTGGGAATTTCGAGGCAGATGAAGTAAGGTTAAGATTCGTGCAGAGCGCGAGGAGGAAGCTGTGGCAAATGATCCGTGCGGACCTGAGACGCCTTCGACCGAACCAATGGCACCGGGGACGCGAATCGTGCATTGCGTGAAATTTGACAAGGATTTGCCAGGGCTCGATCGTGTGCCTTGGAGGGGTGAACTGGGCAAGCGAGTGTATGAGAACGTCTCGAAAGACGCGTGGAAATTGTGGATCGAACATTCGAAGATGATCATGAATGAGTATCGGCTGAATCCTTTGGATCCGAATTCGCAGAAAATTATGGAAGAACAGCTGGAACAATTCTTTTTTGGAGAGGGCGCGAAGTTGCCGGAGGGATATGTGGCGCCGAAGGCGAAGGGGTGAGGTTCCTCAGTTATATGTTTGGGGATCGAGCACTTTGCCGGTGATTGGGTGTTCGACGGGAAGAGTTTGCTGGATTCTAAAACGCAATTTTGAGTGCGCTTCGCGCAGGGCGTGCTCGGCGTCGGCCTGGTTTTCTGCTTTCGCAAAAATAAATCCTAAGTACGAAGAACCTTCGGGCCACTTCAGAATCGTGTCGCGGAGACGCGCGGTGATTTGCACGTCTGTAACGTGAAGGACGCGCTTCGCTTCTTCCAGGCCGTCTACGTGTTCGAAAATTCCACTGGCGGGAACCGGAATCATCATGACGCCAGCGGCGGTGGGCTCCCGTTGCAATGTCGAGACATCCTCACCGAGTGCGTGGCGCAGAATCAATTCCTCCAGGCCGATTGAACCGAAATGTTGCGGAGAGACAAACGCGAGCGAAGCGGCGCACATACCGCCGATGGGTCGAGGCGCGACTTCGATCGGCCAAACACCGCGCTCATTGACACGAAATTCGGCATGCACAGGACCATGCGAGAGACCGATGGCGCGAATTGCCTGCATGGTGCTGCGATGGATTGCAGTTTGTTGTTCCGAGGGTAGACGAGACGGAGTGACGTAAATCGTTTCCTCGAAAAATGGGCCCTCGAGCGGATCGGGCTTGTCGAAAATGGCGAGAAGCTTGAGATCGCCGTCCATGAGAATTCCTTCCACAGCGACCTCGACACCGGGAATGTATTCTTCGACGAGGACTTCGCGCACGAGCGATTCACTTTTCATGCGGAGATCGGGACGTTCGAGCAGATGCGCGAGACGGCGCGCGGCTTCACGGAATTCGTCATGGGAGTTTGCGCGCGTGACGCCCTGGCTGGCGGAAAGCGACAACGGTTTGAGTACACAGGGATATGGAATGCCGAGGAGCGATGGCTCCGGCTGTGGAAAAAGCGGAATACTGCGAAACCAAAGAGTGGTCGGCGGATTAAAAAGTCCGGCCGCGCGGAAAACTTCGCGCATGCGAAGTTTGTTATGGCAGGCTTCGACGGCGGCAGGATGATTTGCACGAAGACCAAGGCCGCGAGCGGCGTAAGAAGCGGAAACGGCGGGCGCGTCGCCGAGCGCGAGAATCGCGTCGAGCGGTTTGCCACGAAGCGATTGCATGGCGGTGGCGGCGGCTTCTTCGGGATTCGCAAAACGCACGGGAATTGCTTGGTCGCCCCAGGGATCGGAGAGTTCGTGACAGCGATCAGTGACGTAGGCGAGCTGGACGCCGAGTTTGCGCGCGGCGGCTGCAAAGCTGCGGGTCTGATAGCCGAGCTTTGATGCGAAGAGTGCGATATTTTTAAGCTGTGTCGCAGTCATTCAGAGTAAACCGGAATAACTTCACACGAACCCTTCACTGGATTCGATGCTTTCGCCGAACCTTTCGATGGGAACCAACTGGTCCCCGGTCGGCTCTGCTCAACAATACCAGGGCTCACTAAGATACGGAGCTGGCCGCTGCAGAGCGACTTGGCGAAACGATGCCAGCGGAATCTCCTGTAATTGCGCGGCGGCATCCCAGATGCGCGCAAAAGTTTCTGATCGCGATTCCTTTCTCTTTTCGGCAGCCGCGACGATATGAGAAATATTTTCAGCAAGCGAGTCGAGTGCGGGATCGGAGTGGCACCATGGATAGACGAGTTTTTCGGAATCGAACCCTCCGACGAGAGTTGCGATTTCGGTGAGTTCGAGAAGGCGCGAGCGAGATGGAATCAGCAGGCGGATCGCGAGTTGTATGGAAGGTACGGCCGCGATGAGATTACGATCGGCGATGGTTTCGAGAAGATCGAAGTAGCTCGAGCGCGTAGTCCATGGCGTGAATGGGACAAAGGTCGGTTGCAACGCGAGACCAGCGTTGTTGCAAAGATCGAGAGCACGGAAGAAATCTACGCGAGCGTGACCCTTTTCGAGTTTAAGAAGGACGTTATCGTCGAGAGATTCGACGGCGCTGGTGACAAACAAGCAGCCAGTGCGCGCGAGTGTGGGAAGAGCGCTAGCGTGGCGGAGAAGGTGTTCGACTTTGATGGTGACATCGTAGGTGAGATGCGGATGTTGTGTGTGGAGCGTTTCGACAATTCGCGTGGCGTGAGTGATGCCATTGAAAAAATCGGGATCGCCGAAGGTGATGTGCTCGGCGCCGGCTTCGACTTGCTGTCGAATGTCGGCGAGGACTATTTCGTGCGGGACCACACGAAATTGGCCGGCGTAAACAGGAACGATTGGGCAGTGGCGGCAGAGATGTTTGCAGCCGCGGGACGCTTCCGTGTAACCGGCAATGCGATGCGCGCCGGTGGGCAGTACAACGTGAGCGTATTTGCGAAGGACGGGTAGTCCGGTGCGGTCTGGGACTTCGAATGGAAAGCGTGGAATTTTTGTTTCAGGAATTTCGGAGTGCTCCCGAACACGGCCGGTCGCAAGGTCATCCGCGAGTTGGGCCAGTTCGGCTTCAAACTCAGGGCCGAGAACGGTAGAAAATCCCGCTGCGCGTAAGTGCGAGTCATTCAGCGGCGCATAAAGCCCGCAGGCACACAGGTGGGCCACGGGATTTTGCGCACGAATCACTGGAAGCCATTGCAGCGCGAGCCGCGTTGCGGTGTGCATAGGAAGATAAAATACGATCAATTCCGCATCACAAAGTGCAGACTCTTCAAGTGACTGCCGAGAGAGATCGAAGCAATTGACCGAATGACCGCGTTTGCGCAGCCAAGCGGCAGGCGAAGCCAATCCAAACGGTTGGCGGCCTAGTTCATAGGTAGAAAGAAGCAGAATTTTCACGACAGAAACAGTATAGCGCGTGAGGCGGAAGTGATTGGGCGAGCTGCCCGCGCGTGCTGCTGCGAGTTCGGTTATCATAATGGTTCTGGACTGTGAGAGGACCGCAAGATGGCAATGTCCGCAACAAATTCGTTTGGAACGCGCGATAAGTTAAATGTAGGAGCGCAGTCGTTTGAGATTTATCGGCTGGAACACCTCGAACGACACGGCTCCCTAAACATGTCGAGGTTGCCGTTCTCGCTGCGCATCCTGCTGGAGAATTTGCTGCGCAATGAAGACGGCCGGTTCGTGCACCCGGAAGATATCAAGGCGCTGGCGTCATGGAAGCCGGGATGCGTGGAAAAAGAGATTGCGTTTATGCCGGCGCGCGTATTGCTCCAGGATTTTACGGGAGTACCCGCGGTAGTGGATTTGGCGGCGATGCGGGAAGCCGTCAAGAAAATGGGCGGCAACCCAAAGCGAATCAATCCCCTCTTCCCTGCCGAGCTGGTAATCGACCATTCGGTGCAGGTGGATAGTTTTGGAAATGTGAATGCATTTGGATTGAACGCGCAGCTCGAATTTCAGCGCAACGCGGAACGATACGCATTCTTGCGGTGGGGTCAAACGGCCTTCCAGAACTTCAAGGTAGTGCCGCCAGAAACGGGAATTTGTCACCAAGTAAATTTGGAATATTTGGCACGAGTCGTGTGCGCGGTGCCGTCAGGCAGCCGATTTGAGGCGTATCCGGATTCACTGGTGGGAACGGATTCGCATACCACGATGGTGAACGCACTCGGCGTATTTGGTTGGGGCGTTGGCGGAATCGAAGCAGAAGCGGCGATGCTTGGCCAGCCGAGTTCGATGCTGGTGCCGGCAGTGGTGGGATTCAAGCTGCACGGAAGACTGCCGGAGGGTACGACGGCTACGGATCTTGTGTTGACGGTGACGGAGATGTTGCGGAAGAAAGGCGTGGTCGGCAAATTTGTGGAGTTCTACGGCAGTGGCCTTTCGAACCTGAGCGTTCCCGACCGCGCAACGATTGCCAATATGGCGCCGGAGTATGGCGCAACTATGGGTTTTTTCCCGGTTGATACTGAGACGCTTGCGTATTTGCAATTTACCGCGCGCCCGCACGAGCAAATTGCGCTAGTCGAAGCGTACAGCAAAGAACAGGGATTGTTCCGGACGGACGCAACGCCCGACCCGGCGTTCACGGATACGCTGCAACTTGATCTTGGTACGGTGGAGCCGACGGTTGCCGGACCCAAACGACCACAGGACCGCGTGGCGCTTAAGCAGGCCAAGAGCTCGTTTGCAAAAATAGTAGAAGGGTCACCCGCGAAACACGCGCGAGTGCAAGACAATGGCGATTCGTTTGAACTGGCGAACGGCTCGGTAGTGATTGCGGCGATTACGAGTTGCACGAACACTTCGAATCCTTCCTTGATGCTCGGCGCGGGTTTGCTGGCGAAGAAGGCTGTCGAACGCGGCTTGCAGGTAAAGCCCTGGGTGAAGACGAGCTTGGCACCAGGATCAAAGGTGGTGACGGACTACTTGTTGAAAGCCGGCCTCACACAATATCTCGACAAGCTGAAATTTAACCTGGTCGGCTACGGCTGTACGACATGCATCGGCAACAGCGGCCCGTTGCCAGATGCAATCGGCGCAGCGATAAAGGAGCACAGCCTGGTTGCTGTGGCGGTGCTGAGCGGCAATCGGAATTTCGAAGGGCGAATTCATCCACTGGTGCGAGCGAATTATTTGGCGTCACCGCCGCTGGTGGTGGCATACGCACTGGCCGGACGAATGGATTTGGACCTGACGACGGAGCCGCTCGGAAACGACGCAGCGGGGAAACCGGTTTACCTGAGCGAGATTTGGCCTACGCCGCAGGAAGTGGAAGCGACCGTGCGACAGGCGGTAACGCAGGAGCAGTATCAAAGGCAATACGCCGCGGTATACGAGGGAGACGAGCATTGGAAAGGTATGCACGTTCCAGCGGGTGATTTGTACGAATGGGACCCGAAGTCTACGTACATTAAGTTGCCGCCGTATTTTGAAAATATGTCGAAGACCGCGGCGCCGCTCGCGGATATTCACGGAGCGCGTGTGCTGGCGGTGTTGGGCGACAGCATCACGACGGACCACATTTCGCCGGCGGGTTCAATAGGAGCGGATTCTCCCGCAGGGAAATATTTGATAGCGAATGGAGTGAAGCCGCACGAATTCAATTCGTATGGGGCGCGACGCGGAAATCACGAGGTGATGGTGCGTGGGACGTTTGCGAATATCCGGCTGAAGAATCAACTGGCCCCAGGAACCGAAGGCGGCTGGACGACCTATCAAGCTGGGCAGGCAGGCGGCGAACAAATGAGCATTTACGATGCTTCGGTGAAATATCGCGAAGCGGGTGTGCCGTTAATTGTGATTGCCGGAAAAGAGTACGGATCTGGGTCTTCGCGCGATTGGGCGGCGAAAGGGCCGAAACTGCTGGGCGTACGAGCGGTAATTGCCGAGAGCTACGAACGGATTCACCGCAGCAACCTGGTTGGAATGGGGATTCTGCCGCTGGAATTTAAGCCAGGCGAAAATCGAGAGACTTTGCGGCTGACTGGGAAAGAGACGTTTGAAATCGCAGGAGTCACTTCCCTTTCGCCGCGAAGCGAGATTGCTGTTTCGGCCAAGAGTGATGATGGAAGCGAAACGAAGTTTGCGGTCGTGGCGCGCGTCGATACCCCGGAAGAGGTAACGTATTACAAGAACGGCGGCATTCTGACGTACGTGTTACGGCAGATGATTTAGGCGAGCGCCGAAAAGGGCAAAATCCTGTTTTGAAAATGGCTCCGGGGTTCCGGGGCCATTTTCTTTTGCGGAATTGAAGAAAGTCGAGTGGGAGTCTATGATGCGCGGCACGGTCCGCGGATTATAGAAGCAGCGCAGAATGGGCAAATGCTATTCAACGATTGAAAGAGGACGATGGTGAAATCCCAATTTTTCTTTCTTGTCGGAATCATTTTTCTTTTTGTTTGTACGGTTAAGGCACAGAAGCCGGCAATGACGCCAGAAGGCGTGATAGCAATCAAGGCTGGCCGGGTGATTGATGTAGAGAATGGGCGCATGCTGGAGAAGCAGATTATTTTGCTGCGAGGGAAGAAAATTGAGGCGATCGGAAGCGAGTCGAAGATTCCAGTAGGCGCGAAAATCCTGGACCTCTCGACGAAAACGCTGTTGCCCGGGCTGATCGATTGCCATACCCATCTGGCAGACGGGGCACACGACGACAACGGTGACCCCACGTCACAATTGAAGCGGACTGCATCGCAAGTGGTGCTCGAGTCTGTTCCCAATGCCCGCACGACACTGGAGTCCGGCTTCACCACCGTGCGTGATGTTGGCGTGTATCGTGCCCTGAACGATGTCGCGCTTCGCGACGCCATCAATCACGGCTACATCCTAGGGCCGCGGATGTTTGTGGCCGGAGCCTATATCACGATCACGGGAGGAGCAGGGGCCATGACCGGATTCGCTCCGGACATCAAGCTGCCATGGGATTTTAATTATGGCGAAGCGAACAGCCCGTGGGAGGTTCGTCAAAAAGTTCGGCTGCTCGCGCATGATGGAGTAGATCACATCAAACTCCTGTCAACGGGCGCAGTGCTCACCCATGGCAGCAATCCAAATGCACAGGAATTCACTCTGGAAGAATTGCAAGCGGCCGTCAGTGAGGCCAACAATTTTGGATTACGCGTAGCTGCGCACGCGCACGCCCCAGAAGGAATCAAGAATGCGATCCGCGCAGGAGTTGCCTCGATTGAACACGCGACGTTGATCGATGACGAAGGCATCGCACTTGCGAAAGAGCACGGCACGTACCTGGATATGGACATTTATGACGACGAATGCATTCAAGCGGCCGGCAAAAATAACAGCATTCCATCGGATTTTTTGGAGCACGATCGAAATCTCGGGGAAATCCAGCGGCTCAATTTCACCAAGGCGGTCCGGGCAGGTGTGAAAATGGCTTTCGGCACGGATGCAGGAGTTTGTCCCTATGACGTCGCGGCGCACCAGTTTGCGTTCATGGTGAAGTACGGCATGACGCCGATGCAGGCCATCCAGTCCGCAACGATCAATGCGGCTACGTTGATTGGAAAACCGGAAGAGTTTGGTTCGATTCGCCCTGGGAAATCAGCGGACTTGATTGCCGTAGACGGCGACCCATTAGCGGACATCCGGGTGCTCGAACATGTGACATTTGTGATGAAGGAAGGCGTGGTTTATAAGCAGTAAGAGAATGCAACTGCGTTTACTTGATGACGCGCCGGGGCGCAGCGTCGTTATTTCGCCGCACGAAAAAGAAATAGAGAACAATGCCAAGCAAGACGGAAGCAATGCTCGCCGCTTGGGCATTCGACATGCCGAAGAACGAACGCGGATTTAGTCGAATGATCTCGACCAGAAAACGTGCCATGCCGGTGAGAACAAGATAGGCGCAAAACACCAGGCCCGCGGATTCCTTCCGCTGAAGCACACGAGCGCCGATCCGCCACAGCACGTAAGCAATGAACATCCACACGAAAAATTCGTAGAGCGGAGTGGGATGAACGCGCTCAGTCGTGGGAACGACGCCGTTCGGAAAACTCATACCCCACGGAAGATTGGTGGGAATCCCGTAGTCGCCGTCCCCACTTAGAAGGCATCCTATGCGTCCGATAGCGTAGCCCACGGCGGCGGCGGGACTGCAGGCGTCAAGAAAGGTGAGCGTTGGAATTTTCTCGCGACGGCCGAGAATCAATAGCGCGGCAAAGCCTCCGAGAAATCCGCCGAACCAGGCGAAGCCAAAGCGGCTAATAAGCAGCGGCCAGGGATCAGCGAAAAATTCGGAAGGAGATTCAAGAACGTGGTACAGTCGCGCGCCCACGATACCCGACAAACCTGCGATCCCGATAACCAGGAAAGCGTCCGCGCGAATCCCCTTGCGCCGAAAATCGGCCTGGAGGATATAAGCAGAAACAAGCAAGCCAGTGGCGACCATCAGGCCAAACGTTGGAAGTGTGAGAGGGCCGAGGTGAAGGTAAGGGATCATTCGCTGTCAGTGATGGTCTCGTAAAAAGTATACATGAGCGTTCAGAAAGTTTTTCTTGTGGGTGCAGGGCGATTCCAATGCATCGCTGCGCCGAGTAAAAGCCATACAGCGAGCGCAATCCACTCCGGGCGTGTGAAATGGCCCGGGAATTTGGGGACGAGCTTCATGGCGATAAGTAGCAGTGCGACCAACGCACCGAGCGCCGCGACAAATCGGACGCGTGAGCGAGACTCGATCAGGAAGAGCGATAAACTCGCTGCGAGCCAGCCACATGCGGAAGCCATCGAGCCGACCTCCGTCACAGGAACAAGAAGCGCATCGCCAAGGAACAGCCCTGCGAGCGTGGCAATCGTTACGCCGATAATCGCCGTCGACGGCGTCTGAAACCGGGGATGGATTTTGGCGAAGCGCGTAGGAATCGTGCCGCGTCTTCCGAAAGAAAACAACAAGCGGCTCGCCGCAACGAAATTTCCGTTGAAACACTGGAAAAGACCGAACATCGCCGCGATCAGGATAAGGTGCACCGGCCATTGCGTTCCCATAGCCTGTCCAAATGCGGCGGCAGTGGCGAATCGTTTTCCCAACAAGCTTTGCCATGGCGCTGCAAAAGCAACGGCAGCGATCGCAGCCACATAGAATGCAGAGCCAACAAAAAGCGCCAGCACAATCGCGCGAAAGAATCCTTGCGAACGAAATTCTTTGTGCGCTTCTTCCGCCACTTTCGGAACGGATTCAAATCCAGTCATAAAGTAGGGCACAATCTGCAACACGAGTAATACGGAGACAAGCGGCGCCGTGGAAAAACCGGGATGCATGTTCCTAACCGACCCGTGAGTCGCGCTTCCAAACGCAACGATTGCGAACAGGACCAGAACCGTAGTTGTAGCCCACCCTTGGAACGTGGCGCTTCCGCGGATGCCGCGATAGTTGAGCACGCCGAGAAACAGCGTCATCAAGACTCCCAGCAGCAGGCGCGGCAAAAACACTGGCTGGCCGTCGATGCGATAGAGCTCCATCGAATTCAGTGACGGGATCAGGTATCCAGCAAGTTTTCCGACGGCGACCGCCTCCCAAGGACAAACGATGAAATATGCGAGCAGCATGATCCAGCCGGTGAAGTAGCTGACGATGGGAGGAAAAACTTCCGCGGTGTAGGCGGCTTCGCCGGCGGCGTCCGGCAAACGCTTGACCCACTCGCCGTAAACGTAGCCGACGGGGAGCAGAAGCGCGCCCCCAATGCCGAACGCCAGCATGGCTCCAAAAGGACCGCCGCGACCGAGCCAGTCGTCCATCAGGACCAGCCAGCCAACGCCAATCATCGTGCCGAATGCCAACGCAAAGTAATCGCGCAGGCGCAGCTTGCGAGCTAGCTGGATCATCGTGGAACGGGGATTGTACCCGCGTTTTGGGGAAGCCGCCAGAATTGACGCGGCATTCACATACCGCTAACACACTCCCCGTACAACTCTCGAGACGGATGAGGTTCGATGCGCTCCAGGTCCCACCCGCGCTGCCGAACGTCTCTTTGTCACATTCCGCACAAACCAACGCTCCCACAGGGGCGTTTCGCGTTTGAATCGATAAGGAGAATAGAACTATGCACAGTCGTTTTAGAAGGGCTATGTCCGTGTTGGCGGCAGCCGCAATCAGCGTTCTACCGGCCGCTCCAGCATTCGCCGATGAGGGCCATGGCCCCAAAGGCAAACCCGGCGCTGTCACACCGGTTGCGTCGGCGAATCCGAAAAGTGTAGGCGTCCCCGCCCCAAACATTCTTTCGCCGGAACTCATCGCAGCCATTGTCGCTCAGGGCTCCTGGAAGCTCGAAAATCCCTCCGACCTAACGAGTTATTACGGGTACGACAACGACGGACCCCCGGTGCCGGTTCCTGGAGACGTGCCATCCACAATTCACAAAGTCGAAGCCACCAAAACGGAACCCGACAAGAATACTTACCTGGTGCTAACGAACCAGAACGGAGCGGATCCGAACTACGACTACGGGACGCATTTTCTCTTTCAAGGGCACGAAAACGGAGCGAACCACCAGGGTTACATCACTCGAATCAATCTTGACGCTGACGGAGCACATCGGGTGACGCTGATGGCGACTACTGACGTGAACGATCAACCTCTCCCGACTCTCGACGGGTCTACTTGGTATCCATTTTCGCATCGCCTGTTGTTTACCTCGGAAAGCGGGTCCAACGCGAGCGTTCTGCAGGCCACACTCGACGTTCCCTCAAGCGTGGAAGATATTTCGGGAATCCTGGGAAGGGGCGGCTATGAAGGGATTCAGGCTGATCGGTTCGGCCGGCTCATCATCGTGGAGGACGTCGGTGGAAAGTCTGGAACTACGAATCCCCACGCGAAGCAGCCGAACAGCTTCGTATATCGCTTTCTGCCCTACAACCCTTCAGACTTGAAAGCTGGCGGAAAGCTCCAGGTCTTGCAGGTTAAGTCCAAAGCGCACGCGGGACCCATTGTGTTCGGTTCCGATCCCGATGCCGATATCACCTCGCAGGACACGAAAGACCTCCACACCTACGGACTACAGTTCCCCACGACGTGGGTAACGATTCACGATACGGCGACTCAGGGCAACACACCCTATAGCGCGAATGCCTTGGCAAAAACCGCTGGTGGCACTCCCTTCAAGCGTCCGGAAAACGGACAGTTTCGGCCAGCAACCGATTTCTCCGAGTTTGTTTTCGATGCCACGGGTGACACAAACGCTCTTACCGAGGGCGGGTCGGAATTCGGAGGATTTGGCGCGCTCTTCCGTTTGCACCTGTCGGGCGATAGCGGCGTGTTGTCGCTTTTCTACCGCAGCGATGCGGCGCACTCAGGGTTCGACAACGTCTCGTTCTGGGATGCAAACCGCCTCGTGTTCGTGGAAGACGCTGGCGATACCCTGCACACGCAGCGGAACGCACTTGACTCCGCGTTTTTGTTCGACCTGCGCGTCGACTACAGCAACCCCGTCAACCAGCCCATTCGAATCCTCGCCGAAGGGCGAGATGCATCGGCCACGTTGGACTCGCAGTTCGGCGCCTTCGCGGGCTTCCAGAATGACGGCGACAATGAAATCACCGGCTGGCATCAGTCCGACGGCGATCCGGGCGTCGGTGGCCTGCTGGGCGCAAAAATTCCCACTCCGTTCCGCGATGGTTGGAGACTCTTCTTCACCCAGCAGCACGGCGACAACAACACCTGGGAAATATTGAAGGCCGAGAAATCCGACAACGAAGATGAGGACTAAGTCTCCGGCGCCGCCGAACCTCTAAATCGGTTGTTAGACCATTAGTGTACAAGGGCTCGCCGACAGGAACGCGGCGGGCCTCTTGTGTCTCTGCGCGAAAATCGCAGCGCCGATAGTCACAATTCTAATTCCAGCATGTTTCTGCCAAGTGAAATCGCCGTTTTTTACTTTCCTTTCACATAGCTCTAACAAATTACGCGTATCAACGGCGTGCATTGGGCGTGACGCGACGATCCCTATCTTGCGCTGGAGGCGGGGAAGGCATCTTCACGGCGCCCCTCTGCGGAGCAGTGTTCAAAAAAATAGGAGATTCGATGATTTATACGCACCTCAAGCGCGCCTTCGCCGTTCTGGCTGCAACGACCATCCTGGCGGCGTCGCCTGCACCCTTACTAGCGGATCATCCAAATAGCGACGCGAAGAAGTTCGAGACAAGAACCCCGATCAAGCACGTGATTGTAATCTTCCAGGAAAACGTTTCATTCGATCATTACTTCGCGACCTATCCTCACGCCTTCAATCTACCTGGAGAAACTCCCTTCCATGCGAAGGAGGGCACACCGGAAAGCAACACGCTCCTTTCTTCCGGACTCCTCACCAACAATCCAAACAAAGCCAACCCTTTTCGAATCCCACCGAGCGTGCCGGTAACTTGCGACGAAGACCACAACTACGGCGATGAGCAAGCGGCAGCGGACGGCGGGCTGATGGATAAATTTGTCGAAAAGTTGAGCTGCAACGACGCCGTGCTGGGCCCGGCAAGTACCATGGGCTACTACGACGGCAACACCGTTACGGCCATGTGGAATTACGCGCAGCACTTTTCGATGAGCGACAACTCCTGGGGCACGACCTTTGGGCCGTCCACCCCCGGCGCCCTCAACCTAATCGCTGGAAATACCTACCCGGGTACGCTTGCACCGCTCCGCCCAAACGGAACGCCTGCTTCGGCAAGCGGTAACATCGCGAATGGCGCAACGACAGGAGCCGTGATCGGCGATCCGCGGCCCCTGCTTGATGACTGCGTCGCATCGAATCCCAAGTTTCAAACTGTGAACCAGGTCACCGTGTCCGGCAAAAACGTCGGCGATCTTCTGAATGCAAGGGGCATCACTTGGGGATGGTTCCAGGGTGGCTTCGCGCCAACAGGCGTGGACGCCCAAGGACGCGCCGTATGCGGCCAGCATCACACGGGCCTGGCTGGCGACGATGCGGTCGCAAACGCCGGAGACTACATCCCACACCACGAACCATTTATGTACTATCAGCAAACCACCAACCCGCACCATCTACGCCCAAGCAGCCCAGCCCTTATCGGCCAAACTGATCAGGCCAACCACCAGTACGATCTGAAGGATTTCTTCACCGCCCTCAAGGAAGGACGTTTGCCAGCGGTAAGTTATCTGAAAGCCGGAGCGTACCAGGACGGACATGCCGGCTACTCCGACCCGATTGACGAACAGATCTTCGTCGTCGATACGATCAACGCGCTCATGAAGAGCCCAGAATGGAATGAAACCGCCGTAATCATTGCCTGGGATGATTCCGACGGTTGGTACGACCATCAGATGGGAACCATCGTGAATCAGTCCAATGTTTCGGACGACCAACTCCTCGGGCCCGGCAATTGCGGTACGCCGAAGGCGAACGACGTCAGCGGCGGAACGCAAAACGGACGCTGCGGATTCGGTCCTCGCTTGCCGCTTCTCGTGGTTTCACCGTGGGCGAAGTCGAACTTCATTGACGACACGATCACCGATCAATCCTCGATTCTTCGATTCATCGAAGACAACTGGGGACTTGGCCGCATCGGGAGCGGTTCGACCGATGCGATCGCGGGGCCTCTGGACAATCTGTTCGATTTTCACCACGGACCAAGAGCGGGGCGCTTGATCCTCGACCCTACAACGGGGCAACAGCTCGAAGACTAGCAAAACGAAAGCGGCGTCTTTGACGCTGACGAGCACAGCAAGAAGGCCTGCTCCGCGATGTGCGGAGCGGGCCTTCTTTTTACGATTAAACAGGAGTTCCTGCCGCGCACCTCTCGTATTACACTCAGACCTCTGATGAAACTCAAGAAACTTGTCAAAGAAGCCGCAGAAACCTCAAGACCATTTCGCATTACCAAAGGCGAAGATTTCCGTCTGAAAGACCACGACCCGGCTGACACGGGCGGACTCGAAGACAAAGACAAGGCGATCAAGACGCTCAAGCGCGGCGTGGAACTCCTTTCCCATCTTCAGGAAAAGCTGTACGCGCAGGACCGCTGGGCGCTGCTGATGATCTTCCAGGCGATGGACGCCGCGGGAAAAGACGGCGCCATCAAGCATGTAATGTCCGGGATCAATCCGCAGGGATGCAGCGTTACGGCATTCAAGGCGCCTTCGCAGGAGGAACTCGATCACGAATTCCTGTGGAGAGCCCATAAAGCGATTCCAGAGCGCGGCAAACTTGGCCTTTTCAACCGGTCGTACTACGAAGAAGTGCTGGTCGTGCGCGTACATAAGGAGTTGCTTGAAGCGCAGCGCCTGCCAAAAGAATTGATCGGAAAAGATATTTGGGAAAAGCGATACGAGGACATCAACAACTTCGAGGAATATCTGACGCGAAACGGCGTGGTGATACTGGAGCGCCTCGAAATGCCCGACAAAAACTGGAAATTTTCAATGGCGGATGTGAAAGAGCGGGAACACTGGAAGGACTACCAAAAAGCTTACGAGGAAATGATCCAGAACACGGCGACGAAACACGCGCCGTGGTATGTGATCCCTGCGGACAACAAATGGTTCACACGTTTGGCGGTAGCGTCCGCCGCGATCGAAGCATTGGATTCCCTGGATCTCCAATTTCCCGAAGTCGATAAGGAAAAGAAAAAAGAACTGGCGAAAGTACGCGAAGCGCTCCTGCACAATAAGGAGTAGCAGTTCCGAAGCATTCCTGACGTAAAATGCCGCGAGTCTGAAAAGTTTTTCGTTCACGTTTTTCCTTGAAAAGGAGAATCGACGCCATGAAACAAGTTGCTGTAGTTGTGGGAGCAGGATTTGTAGGCAAGGCTCACATCGAAGCCTTGCGTCGATTGCCTGTGCCGGTGCGCGGAACATTGGTGAGTTCCGGCGAGCGCAGCGCCGCGGCGGCCAAGGCGCTTGGTCTGGAACACGCCTACACGAGCGTGGATGAGATAGCGGCCGATCCGGATATCACGGTAGTTCATATCTGTACGCCGAATTACGTGCACTTTGAACAGACGGCCAAGCTGCTACGCGCCGGCAAACACGTGCTGTGCGAAAAGCCGCTCGCGATGGACTCGCGAGAGTCGGCAACACTGGTTGCGCTGGCGAAAGAAACCAATCGCGTCGGCGGCGTGGCGCACAATTTGCGTTACTACCCGCTGTGCATTCAAGCGCGCGCGCTGATCGAATCGGGCGCGATCGGGCAGGTGAAACTCGTTCACGGCGGATTTTTGCAGGATTGGCTCACGTATCCGACGGACTGGAACTGGCGGCTCGAATCGAAACTTGGCGGCGAGTTGCGTGCCGTCTCCGACATCGGCACGCATTGGTTGGACCTCATCCAATGGATCACCGGCCAGAAAGTCGAAGAGCTATGCGCCGATCTGGCGACGGTAGTTCCAGTGCGCCACAAGCCGCGCGGGCACGTCGAATCTTTTTCTTCGGCAAAAAATGTTGCTACCGATGAGATGCCCATCGAGACAGACGACTACGCCTCCGTGCTGGTACACCTCGATCACGGCGCGAAAGGCGTTTTTACCGTTTCGCAGGTAAGCGCTGGCCGCAAATGCAAACTTCATTTCGAAATCAACGGAAGCGAAGGTTCGCTCGGATGGAACGCCGAAGAACCGAACACGCTCTGGATCGGCCGGCGCAATCAAGCGAACGAGATACTGATCAAGGACCCGTCGCTACTTAGTCCCGCCGCGCGCCCGTACGCTGCGTACCCCGGCGGTCACGCCGAAGGCTACCCCGACACTTTCGTGCAGCTGTTCCACGATTATTACAACTATCTTGAGGCGGGAGATTTCAAGGCGCCGCGAAAGTTTCCAACTTTCGCCACCGGCCATGAAGAGCTCCTGCTCTGCGAAGCCATCCAGAAGAGCGCCCAGGATCGTGCCTGGACACAATTAAACTGGGACTAGTGGAAGAGGGCACGACTACCGTGCCCAGAAGAATCTTCGTGATCGGCTTACTTCGAGCCCGGAAAATGATATTGCAGGTCCGCTGGCAACTTTCCTGACCGCTGGCGTGTGTTGTATTCCAATTCATACCCCGTGTGAGCCGCGTCTTCGGGATATGCTTCGCCCGGAGCATACGGATACGGCTTCATACCATGCTTCGGCAACGGTTCGACTGTGAACGCGTGCGCGGCGTAAAAGTCCATGTCCTTCTCAAAGCCGTCCGCGAAGAAAAAATAGTCGCGTACCCAGCCAGCGGGCAGCGACGGCAGTGATTTCGCGTTGAAGTCGAGCTTCACGCCTTCGCCGGAACTGAAAACTACGAAGCGGTCATCAACCGCGCGCAGCAGCCGCTTCACATCGCCATAGCGAGTGTAGTTCCCTGCCGCGCGCGCGTAGGGACCAGTCTTGCTGCGCTCTGCGTAGGAATATTCCGTATCGCTGGCAGGCGTCAGGCGAATTTCCTTCGGGAAGCCGAGAAAATCAAGTGCCGCATTTGCGAGAGGAACTTCTGTGATATGGACGGAG
>WNGH01008676.1_pt1 | contig 25848 bp, 26 predicted proteins | sample 5400631 | NCBI WGS metagenome assembly WNGH01 (sample SAMN13153373, study PRJNA577476) | soil metagenome | isolation source: 115 cm soil or saprolite under Garry oak tree replicate 1 | place: USA:California | collected 2016-06-15
CGCGAGCACCTGGAGCTTCTCGCGAGCTTCGGCCATCTGGTCCACTCCCCGGTCGTGAGGCGCGACCCAGGTGTCTTGCAACCAGGCGACAAAAGCCTGCGTAGCGTCAAGGTACGCGGTCTCCTGTACTCCATGCTCCATTCCACATTCTCGGCAGCGTACGGTCACGCGCTCCCCTGCTGCAACGACCATTGAGATGGTGAGCGCGAGCTCTGCCCCACACTCGGTACATCTCCCTCCGTTCAGCTCCCTTCCCATCAGATCTTCATACGCCTTTCCGCTCTTCGTCATTGTCTGACACTCCTCCCTCGCGCTACCCCTTCGCTCCGCGTTTTCGCAGAAAAACAAGACTTAAGTCTTGTTTCTTGCGTCTCGGTTGCGAGAACAGGGCTGCTCTCCGGGGCATCGTTAGAGATAGTATTAACATCCATGCTGCTGTTCAATCTTGTGGACCTGGTCGCCCATCGATTTCGCCTGGGCCTGGAGTGAGGACATGTCCTGATAATCCGTTGCAATGGATCGCTCAAGCGCTGCCAGGCTGTTTTGTGCCGACTGGACGGAAGCTTGCTCCAGCTGAGAGGAGATTACCCAGGGTGTCGAGAGGCCAGGGATGCTGGGCAGTGAGGCGGTTTGGGCCTGCTTCCACTTCGCCTGTACGGCGGCCAGGTCCTGGGCCAGGGTTGTATGGTTCGCTGCTTCCGAGGCCGTCGCATAGGGAGTCAGAGTAAACGTCCCTGCGGGTGGAGGGTACGAGCCGTTGAACTGCGCGAGCGCCATGGACGCACAAGGGTCGCTACTCTGCTGGATCTGGGTGAATTCCTGCTGGAGCGCACCAACGTAATCGCGGGCTTTCAGCTGAACGATCTGGTCATAGGTTGTCGCGCTGGAGTCAGACGGCGGGTTTTGTGTGGCCGAAGAGAGCTCGTCTAGCGCACTGCGCAGGCGTACCGACGCGGTAAAGGCAGAGCTCAGTTGATTGTAGGCACCTCGTGTCGCAGCCTGCCATGTCTGGCTGGTTTGCTGGCCTGAGCTGGAAGCACCGTTCAACTGGAGCGTATTCGCGCTCTGATCGAGCGATCCGGTCAGCGTATCACCGGCGACGGAAAGAGTGATGCTCGCCTGATTCACACGGCCGGTGATTCCGGTTGAAGAGGAGACGGGGTCGCTCTGCCCCTGCACGAGGGTGAGGGTGATCCACTGGCCGGTGAGCGAGCCGTCTGAGTTCTGCGTCCAGGTCACGTACCTGACGGAGGTGAGACCCGAATACACAAAGCTGTTGCCCGGCGCGCTGCTTGCGCCGCATGCAGAGATGAGGAGCAGGAGGAGCGCACACGCAACTATGTGCGGGACGCGCCAGTGGCGTGCAGCGCCCCCTCTGGAGCACGTGCGTCTCCCTGGTTGTACGGCGGTTGCTCTCATGGCTGATCCTCCTTCCCCTGCCAGGTACCAAGAGTGACGCTGCTAGACCGCATAAGCGAGTTGCCTGCCGACCTCTACCTGGCGAGAGGTCGAGGGCTGCCAACGCGCGACCAGCATATACCCCAGATCCCCGACACTAGCTATGCGGAAGGGTGTAGCCGCCTGGAACTTGAGGTCTGCATTCTGCAGATGCCGCTGGACTAAATAGCGTGGCAGGGCAGTGGAGGACTCCAGCTCCTCGTAGCTGACAAAGCGATCAGCATCACTCTCCTGGTCGAGGCGCGCACGTCGCTCGTACAGGAGCTTCCAGAGCAGATACTCTGTGGGCGTCAGGTCCACAAACCTGCCATTGACGATCAGGAGATACCGTCCGTCATTATATTGCACCCTGCTCCCAGCAAGGGGCAGGCCATCGCACAGTTGCTTGTAAGCAAGGCTTCTCTTCATACTATCCTGGCTCTCTTTCTACCCGGTACAAAGCGCGTTCTTTTCATCACATCGGTCAAAACCGTATCGGCCTCGCCGTCTACCGCCCGGTTTCCCGAAAACTCCGGTGCGGGACGGGAAGCGCGTATTGCCGCTCGGTCGCCTGGAAGCACGCGTTCCGCGCAAGTCAGGTCCCCCGAACAGGGTTGGCACACAATACGCCTCACACGACCACCCATATGACGCCCGAGGCTTCTCCTCCGCGCCGAGCTGTGTCTCGCTACGCATGCGAGCGCGATTCCAGCGCGCTAAAAAGAACTGCGGCTACAGAGCCAAGTGTAGCAGAAAAAAACAGACACAGGTGTTAGATTTCACCCAAAACCTTGCGGGAAATTGAGCAAAAACAGGTTGCGAAATTCGCAACACGCCGCAAAAACGCGATTCGGCTTCCTGCCGCCTCCCATGGGGCAATTTGGGGTCAACTATTTACTGGCAGTTCCCCCTTCTGCCGTTCAATTCACCCGCCTGTTCCTTTCGGTACACTGGCCCTCCACGGGCCTTGCACCCCTTGCTTTTCCAAAGGAGGGGTGTTATACCACGAGTATCAAAACAAAATTCGATCGGCATCGATCGGGTGGAGTTCTGTCGAAATCCATCGGCTGAGTGGGCAACCCCAGCAAAGCGACAGACGGTATGCGACCCACCGTAACGGGGAGGGTGGATCTTGTGTCATCCATCGGCTGAGCGGGAAACCCCAGCAAGTGCCATAGCGGCGCAGGCACTGATCAGAACTGACCGTTGACCTCGTAGGGTGTGTACCTGGAAAGCGAGAGCAGCGTAGATCGTCCTCGGATGTCGTCATTGTAGGGAAAGCGCTCTCGTGGCGCGTCGTATCTCGGTATCATCGTTGACCAGCTCGTTCGATCGACTATATTAATCGCGAAAGGCGATAGAAAGGAGGCAGCCTATAACAGGATAGGGTTTCTGCACCTTCTATCGCCTTTTTTGGTGCAAAGGAGGCACAGGAATGCAGCAGAATCAGCAGCAACAGAAACCCTATCAGCGGCGCGTTATTACGCTTGAAACCCAACGCGGTACCGTCCTCGCGCAGATCCAGTCGAAGCGGGCGCAGCTCATTGACCTGACGGTCAAGGCCTACGCCGGCATCGAGCGGCGCATCCAGTCGAAGCAGCGCTTCATCGCTGCGAAATGGAAGCAACTGCTCGCCATCCAGATGGATCTGGCCGCGGTGGACGAGGAGATCGGGGACGTGTGGGCGCGCATCCACCTGATTGCCGAAGTCGAAATCCCTGCCAAGGAGCAGGTCATCGAGCTTCTGCAAAAGGAGCGGATAGCGATCTACGAGAAGCGGGTTGAGCGCACCGCCGAGTTCCACCAGCTCCAGAGTTCCGGCAAAGGCCGGCTCAAAAGGCTCGTCGGTGGACCGATCCAGGCCTTCCGCGACGTGAGCACGCTCAATCAGATCGTCGCGAATGATGAGCGCCTGGTGGCACAGCGCACGCACATCCTGCAACAGCTCGCCCGGATGGAACCCGATATCCCGCGCTTGCAAGGGGAGATCGCTCATCTCAGGACGCGGGTCTCGCGTTTGCAGGCCGGCAAGCAGCGCACTCATGGTGCGTATGATTTGCTCCTGGCTGAGGTTAGCGACCTGCTCGAGGAGGATCTTGCCGAGTTAGAGGCGGAGCGCTTCGATCCGCCCGAGACGCGCGAACTCCGCGAGGAGATTGCCAAGCTCATCGAACAGGATGGGCGTCTCGTCTCCACCATCACCACCATCCTCGACGAGAGGAGGGCGGAGATCCTGGACGAGGCGGGCAAGCTCCGCACCCAGATCGCGTATCCCGCCGCCAGCGGCTGGGACGTGATCGAAGGGCTCCTTCTCGAACTTGCCTTTATCAACCAGCACCACCCCTGAAGAGGGGCATAAAAACCATTACAGCCGAAGCCGTAATGGTTTTTTGCGTGCGCAGGATGAGCCTTGCGCACACTGCCTCTCGCGATCCCACCCCGATTCCTTGTTTGCTCTCGTTGGATACCATCTTTTTCCAACCACTCATACCAGGCAAGCTCATTGGCGTCGGTTGCCTCTCCAGTAGAGCGCTTTTGCTCTGTCAGACAAACCGGGCATCGATTGCCACGGAAGCGGTGCTTCACATCTACTATAGGCTGCTGTTTCGGCAGCGCGAAGAAAGGGGGCGCATGAGCGCATCACCACCACAACGGCCGCTCGCAGATATCCTACGCGATCTGCTGGAGGCCATGAGACGCTATCACGAAACGACCAAAGGAGCGGACCTGAGCCAGGAACTGGGGCTGGCACAAGCGGCGCTGGACAAAGGAGATGAGCCGGGCATGTTCCGGCAGATCAAACAGCTTGTCTTTACAGCGCACGCAGCCCTGCTCACAGGCGAACCGGGGATACGCGAGGCGCTCCCCGAAGCAGAACAGGTGCTTCTTTCCGCTGGGATCACCCTCCCCAACTTTGACACCTCTTTCGGAGACCTCTGATCGCTGTTCCCACAAGAGACACGAAGTCGTTTTTCACAAGGAGAAAAGGCAATGAACACAGCTCTCAACAACGTGAGGCACGTCCCTCCATCACCTGGAGCAAGACCGAGAGGTGATCGGTTCTTCCAAACCTCTCCCCACACAAACCCGCCGCAGAAGGCCGTCGGGGCGATCCCGTTACCCTATACGACACGTATCACCGCAACCAGCAGCGCATTCGCTGCCAACTGGATCACATGAACAGAAGGAGTTGCATATCCGTTTACTCATAGCCCGTCACGGGCAAACCACGTACAATCTCGAACATCGCTTTTTAGGCCAGGCAGATGTCCCGCTGAACCAGATGGGCGAGCTGCAGGCACAGGCACTCGCAGAGCGATTGGCCATCGAAAAAATTGACGCCGTTGTCTCTTCCGACCTCGCGAGGGCCTACGACACGGCGCTGGCCATCGCACAACCCCACTCCCTCACCGTCCTACGGGATCCCGATCTGCGAGAAATCAAAATGGGTGCCTGGGAAGGCAAGAGCTTCTTCGAGGCCGAAGAGCAGGATGCCAGCCTTTTCGCTCGTTGGCGCGCGGATCCCACTCTCTCTACACCTCCAGGCGGAGAAACGCTCGGACAGCTCTGCGAGCGAGTCGTGCGTGCGCTCGCCCGGTGGCTCGAGTGCTTCCCCAACCCATCTGATCTCGAAACTGAAGAACCCTGCGTCGCGTGGGTGACACACAGCGCGCTGATCGGCGTCCTGTTCTGTTCCCTGCTCCACATGCCACTTACACGGCGCTGGCAGTTTCAAAGCGATAATGCTTCGCTCTCCGAGATCCGCCTTCAGGACCCCAATCGGGCCATCGTGACCTGTTTCAACGACACCGGGCATATTCGTGCGCGCGGCCTGTGGAGACCTGCGCCCGTCGGCCTCTACGTCGAGAAGCAGCAGCAGAAAGAGAGGTGACCGTAAGCCCACATGAACAAACACAGTCTAGCACCGCTGGTGCGAGCGCCGCCCCGCGTACCCGGAGCCATACACCCACGCGAGGAGAGGGACGAGAAGACGCCCTGCCTCGTAAGCGGTTTTGGCGACCAGGCAGAGCGTCTCGATGAGGTAATGTTGCCTCACCACCAATATACCACACATCAGGCAGATACCGCCACCGCGGCAGGCACGCATGGTCTCGACCGAGGTGACCAGGCTGCCCTCACGCAGCACGGGAGCGCCTCAAACAGGCAAGCAGGCGATCTCGCTCGCCTCTGTCTCTCGCTCCCCTGACAACCTACCCTTTTCACACACTCAACCTTTTTCACCGGCTGTGCCCGTCCTGGGCGCAGCCTTTTTTGTTGCCGCGCGCCTCGCGCGGCACGCACACAGCATACACGGTGGTCCTTGCCGCGTTTGGCGACCCGGCAGTTCCGCCGCATACAGGAGGTAATGGTATGCCTACAATGTTCAGCCAGCAGTGGTACTCGGTCCTTGGTCATCAAGGGCAGGTCTACGTCACGCACAAATCCGGCCAGCTACCGGAAATCGGAGAGGGCCAGGCCCGCATTCGGATGGTGTCCGCCAGCATCTGCGGCGCCGACCGGCGCATCGTAAGCGGCGACAAAGACGCACACGGGCAGAACCAATCGGTCGTTCTGGGGCACGAGGGATGCGGCGTCATCGACGAACTCGTCTATCCCTCCTCCGATCACAGGGTTGGTGATTTCACGGTCGTGCTTCCGCACATCCACGTTTCGCCTGAGCGGGCCAAAGGCTGCACGCGCAACACGCAGTCCATCTTAGCATCATGTACCAGCAGGAAGCACACCGATCATGCGGGTTGGGACTACGACGGAGTCTTCACCGACCGCGGTGTCTTCCCGACCGCCAATCTCGTCGTCGTCTCTCCCGAGCAAATCAGGCGGGCTGAGCAGCTCGCCCCCGACCTGGGGCGCGCGCTCTTCACGGTGACCGAACCGATGCTCTGTTGCATTTCGGCCTACGAACTGATGGATCGGGAAGGCCGAGAACTACTCGACCGCGATCTCACTCCAGGTCGCGCCCTGGTTATCGGGTGCGGGCCCATCGGGATCATGCACGGCATCATCCTCTCCGAGCGGGGCTATGATGTCTGGTTTAGCGATCCAGAACCGAGCCGCGCGCGCCTTGCGCAGTTCTGCCTCGGCGGAGGACAGGTCCTGGACACCACACGCAATCCGGGAGGCTTCGACGTGGTGATCGTGACAGCCAACGTTCTCGACGCCATTCGTCAGGGCGAGGCATGCGTCAAGGATGGCGGCATCCTCTACCTGTTCGCTGGCATGAACTCCTCCGACCGGGAAGCCGGACACCCCGAGGGGGTCATCTCCTACGAAGTGGTCCACCGGGCCGCACATGGCCTGCTCACCATGACGATGGGCAAACGGGTCCTCTACCTGGGGCACAGTGGGTACTACGCCTACCTGGCACCCAAAGCAATCGCGACAGTCTCCGCCAACGCAGCTCGCCTGAGCAGGGTGGTGACTGGCGTGATCCAGGGATGGCCAAGCCCGATCGTCAAAGCGCGTGTGGATGGGATTGCCGACTGGCAGACGCCCGACGGCTCCCCCGCCATCATCCCGGTGCTGCGGGGGACGGCTGACCTGCGCCAGCATGGCAAGCTCGTCGTGTTAGCGGACCAGCACACTTCCTAGTACAGAGTGGGCCACCCTGAGCGCTGCTCGGTGCGAGGGTGGCCCACGCGAGTCGCGCCAGACTCTCGAAAACAAGGAGGTACAGTCATGGATTCGTAGCTTCCCGAGAATTATTGAGATCGTCAACATGCCTTTCCCCGGCACCGGGGATTTTTTCTGCCCATGTGCGTGGTAGGCACGAAGTGAATTAGGAAGGAGCATGACTATGCTCGTTTTGCGAAGAAAAGTTGAGGAGGCAATTGTGCTAGACGGAAGTATTCGTGTGGTCGTCCTGGCCGTAGAAGGCGAGCGGGTGAAGATCGGAATCGAAGCTCCCGATGATGTGACAATCGTCCGCGAAGAACTCCTTCTCGCGACGTGCAGCAGGAAGAACGGACAACTGCGCCGTGATGGGTATCGTCCAGCGTCCTCGCGTTTGCCGCCTGGGTAGCGTGATCTAGTCCGAGGGCGTCGCTTCCCGCCCTCCTCCGCTCTACTCAGGCGCAGCGAGGCTCATACCACAGCTGCCTCGAATGGCCCCGACCGTCTCTGTCCATCCGCAGCCAGGAGGCTCTCGCGACTTTGTACGAGGATGGCCGGAGATCTCGTTCAAGCGATCCTGGCGGAGCCATCGGATACACCGGGATCGACTCTCCAACACCATTGTTCCGCGCTCCCGAGGCAGCCGGTCTCCAGCGCCAGGTCCGTGCGCTGCGCACGTGACCCAGGCGCTGGAGGCACGGTGTCTCTCCCTCCCCATGACCCTCTCGTTTTTCCCCTCCCTGTTGGGTGCCATTGGATTCCCCCGCTCATGACTTTGCCAGTCGCTCGTTTGTGTTCGCCCGGTTTCGGGCAATGTGAAAGGAGTTACATTATGCCAAGCGAAAACACAGCTATTCAACGCACCACACGACGTGAAATCGAGGAGACAATCGCCGCGAACTCGGCTATTGCTGACATCACCGCCCTCCGAGCGGAGATCCTCACGCGCGTTCCTTTTCCCGTAGATTGGCAGATGCAGAACAGACAGGCTCGCCTGCGCCCGTTCGCATCGTTCTTTGAGCGTATCCTTGATCCCGACTCGCCAAGCCCCCGTATGCGATCCCTCGTACAAAAGCTCGCGACGGCAGCGCTTTTCAGGCAGTGCGGGTGGCAGACGCGCGACGTCCGCCAGACACCGGAGGTCTTCGATTCTCGGTTCAATGACGCGGAGGACCTCGTCGTCCCGGTGTTCGAGGTCCTGTTTGCTGAGAGGGAATCCAGGCTGCTCCCCCTCTGGATGCGGGAGCTAGATGCCCACGTCGAGGCAACGTCCCGTACCACCCTGCAGACAATAGATGAGGCAGCACGGGGAGGACTGCCACCTCTGCGTAAGGACGTGGTGTTAGTAGGTGGTGGGCCGCTGACATCCATCGTCGCCTCCGTCCTTGGGCCGTACTTCCAGGTGACGGTGATCACGGAGCAGCGGGGCCTGGGCAAGCCCTGGCGCAATCGCCCCCTCTTCATCAACTCGTCCTGCGAAGTCCGCAACTTCAACGGCTCGCCGCTTCCTCTGCTCGGCGGAACGACCACCCGCTTGATCGGCCGCGGGCAGTGGAACAACCTGGAGGCCAACCTGCTGCTGCAAGCCTCCGATACCAAGGACGTTACCTGCGATAACGGGAGCGTCGCCAGGTACGCCACCGGCTCCCGGCTGGGCGACCTCATCGCTACCGACATTGTCCTCAACGCAGACGACTACCTGGTCGGCCAGCGCGTTGACATATCCCAGATGGGACGCAATCCCGACGGCAGCCTCCAGGTGGTGCTGGTTGATACGCAGGATGGAAGGCAGCGCACCATCCATGCGACCGCCTGCTTCATGCTCACCGGACCGGGGCCGGAACAGTCGAAAGTGCCCGAGGCGGCCTCGCAACGCCTCTACCAGGCGGCGGCCGAGCAGATCGATCTCGCCATACGCGAGGCTCGGATCGATCTGGCGCAAGTGCGTGCGGTACTGGAGGCATTTGAAACGGCCGTTCCCACTCAGGAACCGCTCGTGCTAGAAGTACCTCACCACGCAAGAGGCCATCGCCTACATCGGCAGCGGAGATACCACCCGCACGCTCAAGGAACTGGTCGATGGAAACGGACCGGCCTGCGCCTACCCGGAAGGGTGGAAAAGGAGGAGACGCGGGGGCCGCGCAACCATCTACAACGAGGCGGCGGCTTCGCCTCAAGTGTACGCGGCTACCACTCGCAGACGCTATAGCGACGTTTTCACTCCCGAAACCCGGGGGGTTCCACAGAAGGCGGGCCGATATCGCCTGGTCGCCGATAGGTTCGGCAGAGTGCGCGTCGAGGTTTCCTATCGCGATGAGGCAGGCGCCCTGCGCAGGAACCGCTACGGCTACGTGTTCGACGCCACCGGCCTCTCCCGTTTCCCTGTGGAAGCGCTGCTCCCCCCCACCTTCCAGATGAGCGAGGTCCCCGATCTCCAGGGTGTCGTGGTAGCGCGTGGCGACGTACAGGCCAACCTCTTCATCGCGGGTTCGGCAACCGGCGCACTCGCCCCTGCTCTCCCAACGGGACTCCAGGGCATTATCGCCGCGTTGGGGATCCCGGAGAACACCATCTCCCTCTGGGTCAATGGTCTCCTGGCGGAACGCCTGGCCTATACCTATGTCGCGAAACGACCGCTCGCGAAGACGTGGCCACAGCGTGAGCGATAAGCGCGCAGAGGCAAGAGGGATGGCGGCACGGCTTCGAGGAGTCGCCAGGCGAAAGGCGCGGGGTCCGCATGGCCCATTCTCTCTCTCCTTCTCCACCCATGATCGATGTTGCAAGCGCCCGGGTCCGATCACGTGGCGTGACGGCAAGCGCGTCGGACCGGGTGCCCTACAGACGGGTAGATTCTCCCACTTCTGTATCGTGCAGTATAGCACAGATGAGAAGCGGCAGGATCCTGCTCGCCTTTTTTCACCCAAGCAAAGGAGGCTGATTCTCATGTTACTCTACATCATCAAGCGCTGGTTTCCCTGCCGCAACCGAAAGGCCTGCGCCGAGCAGGCCCGGCTATTTCAGGAGCAGATGCTCGTCGCCCTGCAGGTCGGCGGACAGCAGCTGCACGCGCTCCTGAGTACCACCCCCCATTCGATCACCGCCAGCGACCAGGCGGTGGAGCAGATTGCCGCCGCCGGCTTTTCCTACCGGGAAGTCGTAGGCGCGGTGCGCCAGGGGCTGCTGATCGAGTGGGTCGAGGGGATAACGTCTCGCCCAGACCTCGCCGTCGATGAGTACGCAAGCACGATCCTGGTCATCAGGGGCGAGATCGGAGGCGGGGTCGGGTCACGCCCCATCCACGTCGTCTGCGGGTTCAAACCGCGGCCAAGACGGGGCCGATGCTGGGACTTGCGCGTGCTGCTCGCCTATGACCCGTCGGGCGGCGCGTACCGGGGCAAGTGGAGCAGCGACTACACCCGTCGCACCTGCTTCTGCCCACCGGAAGACGTCGAGGAGGACCCGACCGAGCGCAGGCGGGAGCGGCTGCGCACTTCCGTAAGCAGCACACGAATGGTGTATACTACAGGAGACGACCGGTGACTTTTGCACCAGAAAGGAGAGCAACATGCTCGACAATAACATAACGGCCTTCCCAGCCCCCTCAACATGCGAGCGCGACCAGGGCGTGCAACACCTGGTGGCCTCGAGGCGCTCAGTGCCGTTCCTGCGAATCGGGCGCGTGGCTCGCATCGAGGTGGTCGGTATTCCCGCGCTCCGCTGCCAGATCTGCAACGAGCAGATCTACGACCTCGCCCTGCTCGCGCACATCGAACACGTCCTGCACGGACGCGTCGCGCAGGGGCAGTTCCAGGCGCGGTACACGTTTGAGCAGCTGGCCGCCGAACTCACGGCTGACGCGCTACCTTTATAAATAGCCTGATTACCTCTCGCTAATGAGGTGATCAGCTCGTTCACAGTAGACTGGGGAAAAGGCCCCGGTCTTTCTCGCCAACCCAGGCGGGAAGGGCCGGGGCTTTTGTTGTCTGCAAGGAGGAGCATTCCCTTGAACTTGAACAAACTGCGAGAACACGTGCGGGAGTTCCTGGATCAGCTGGTGATCCAGTGGATGGCGTCTCTGCTCATCTGCCTCGATGAAGTATGCACACTCTTCCGCCGCAAGCGGAAGCGAGGTGAGCGCCTCTCGGATTTGGAAAAGCCACGTGATGGGGATGAGCGCGCAGGAAAGGCGCAGGAGGCCGGCCAACTCGAGAGGGTATTGTTCGACGATGGCGACCAGTTCGTCCTTGTCCACCTGCTTGATCCTCTCATCATCACCTGTGTGCGGTTTTCGCCCGATGGCAGGAGCCTCGCCTACGCCAGCTCCGATGGAACCGTCACCATCCTCGACCTGAAGAGCGCCAGGCCCCTGTGCGTCTTTCGCGCACACCGCGACTGGGTCACCTCGGTCGACTGGGACCCTACAGGCAAACGCCTGGCCTCGAGCAGCAGCGACGGCACGGTCCAGGTCTGGTGGGCCGAGAGCGGGCGCACGCTGTTTCCTCCCATCGTCCACCACTCAGAGGTCCGCGCCGTCGCCTGGTCACCGGATGGGGCACGTCTCGCCACCACGGGAGCTGACCACCAGATCTGGATCTGGCCGATCGGGGAAGGAGGTGACGGCATCGTCACCTGTGCCGGCCACACCGGCCAGGTACGCGCGCTGGCATGGTCGCCTTGCGGGATGCAACTCGCCTCCGCAAGTAAGGATTGGAGCGTTCGCCTCTGGGATACCGGCTCGGGGAACACGCTCCACACCTGGTGGCACGATGGGCCGGTCAATGCTGTCGCCTGGTCTCCTGACCCCGAGAGCGGGCTGGTCGCCTCTGGAAGCGACGACCGCCTGGTCAGGGTCTGGAATACGCGCACCGGCAAATGCGACTTCACCTACACCGGCCACCGTGACTACGCGGGCATCTCTGCGTGCGCCTGGTCGCGCCCAGCCCGCATCATTTCGGCTGACTGGAATCTCACGATCCAGGAATGGACGAGGCCCTGCGAAACGCAGAAAGCGTTGGTCTCCATCGTCATACCGCGGCCGCGAGTTCCCCTGCTCGACACCGGCTACATACACACGTTGGCGGCCCACACCACTGTCGCTGGCACGCGCCTCGCCCTTGGAGGCGATTGCTGGATGACGATTGGGGCATCCCCCGCCGAGCCCCGCACGATGCTGGGCGATAGTTCCGGCGGACGGGTTGTGCTGCGCCCCTGAAGAAATCGCCTCGTCTTCTAGCAGAGCAGAAGGAACAGCTCATGCAAACCCTCTCTCCGCGCATTCGCGGGCCTCCCAAGGCCTGCGCCGCTCTTTCTCCCACTCCCCTGATATCGATGACCCAATACACATCCCACAAAGGAGAACTTTGTTTATGTCAGAGCAAAATGCTGACCTGCTGACCGTGCGCGAAGTTGCGATCCGTTTGCGCGTGGATGATACCACCGTGAGGCGCTGGATCAAAAACGGCAGCCTCGATGCCATCACGCTGCCGCACCGCGGAGCCCGGCAGGCGTATCGCGTGCGCCGGGCCACCCTCGAAACCCTGCTTACCCCCTCAGCGCTCGGCCAGAACTAACGTCCCCCCGCGCCCTGCACGCACAAGCCGTGTAGCGCGCGAGCAGACCGGTCTGGTCCATACCTCCCACTGGCCCGTAGCGCAGCTCGCCTTCCCCGCGCGGCTGAAGCCGATGCCCGGGGAAGGCGTTTTTGTCAGTCACGAGCGGGGTCCAGGGACGCGGCTTTTGCCGCCGAATCAGGATGGATCTCCGCTCACACGCGATGAGCACCTGCGCAGCGCCGGTCGCCTGGCTGTCGGCGAGGCGCGAGGTGCCTCCCAATACGGAGGATGTATGACGACCTCATCTACACCGCGCAAGCCCGTCCCTCAGCTTTCCCCAGGGACGCTCCTGCGCGCTGGGCGCTATTCGATCGAACGCCTCCTGGGCAGAGGCGGACAGGCAGCAGTCTACCTGGCCACTGATCGAATACGGAGACAATTGGTCGCGCTCAAAGTTGGATTCACGGACTACGTGCGCGACGAGGGCTGGTACATGTCCCGAGTCAGCCACCCGTCCATTCCCAGGGTCTACGACCTGTTTGAAGAGCAGGCGCGCTGGCACCTGGTCATGGACTTCATCGACGGAGTCACCCTCTACGATGAACTATGCAAACGCGGGGCCTTTAAGCTTTCCGAGGTCCTCGACTTCGCGGTCATTCTCAGCGAGGTGCTGGAGGCGCTGCATACCTGCAGCGTTCCTATCATCCTGGGAGATCTGACACCATACAATGTCCTGATCGACCTGGCAGACTGCGTTTTTGTCATCGATTTCGGCGTCGCGCAGAGCGAGCTGAAGACGCCGTCCCGCTGTCTCTGGCCCATCCAGGGAACCAGGGGCTTTCTGGCTCCTGAACGCTACGAGGGGGTGCCAGCTTCCAGGCGGGCCGATATCTACAGTCTCGGTGCCACCTTGCACTGCCTGCTGACGGGCGAGATACCCGAGGGGCCGGCTGCCCAGTTTTACTTCCGCCAGCTTCGCGGCGTCCTGGGATGGCTGATCATGCGCATGGTGAGCCCTCGCCCGGATAGTCGCCCTGGCAACGTGACACGGCTCAAGTGGGCTTTCAAAAGCCTGCGTCTCTGCTACTGGCGGGCGGAACGCTCCCGGTGGCTCGCGCGCTGGTTCTCGCGCCACCTGATGCATGCAGCATGAGCGTACCTACGCGCCGCGTCTTCTCTTTTCACTAGAAGGATGTATCAGTATGTTCATCAAGAGCTATCATCGGTACGCTCAGCTCTACCACCAGGGTCGGCCACGGTGCCCCAGGACGACCTCTTACACGGGGGCTAACCGCCGCATCCGCGGCTCCTTCCTGGTCGAGTAGACAGCGATGTCCACAGCACAGTCCTCGCAACTGTCCCTGGTATCGCCATTGGATCGACTGACGTATCTGGAAGCAGCGCTCTTCTATGCCAAACTGGGGCTGCCGGTTCTCCCGCTCGATGGGAAAGTCCCGCTCATGAAGGGCAGCAGGGGACTCTACGACGCCACGACCAGGGCAGACACCATCCGCCGCTGGTGGCGAGAGCATCCTGCTGCCAATATCGGCATCCCCACCGGCAAACTGAGCGGCTGGTGGGTTTTGGATGTCGATGCGAGGCACCACGGATTCACCTCCCTCGAGCGCCTACAGGAGGACGCCCGCATCCGTGCCGCAAAGGAGGGCCTCATCCTTGAGCCACTGGAAGCCACGCTCACCGCCTTCACCGGTGGCGGTGGGTTACATATCGTCTATCGGGTCCGCAATGACCTGCCGTTTGTGCTCAAAAATAAGATCGAGCTGGGTGGGTACGAAGGGATCGACCTCAAAGTCGACGGGGGATACATCGTCGTCGCCCCCTCGCTCCACGAAAGCGGCGCCCGCTATCGGTGGCTCTACGCGGGTGATTTCATGGACTTTCCGGGTCACCTGGCAAGGTTTCCCGACATACTCGCGGACCTTGCTGCACCTCCACCCCTACCCGAATCGTCAGCCGGAGGTACGCCCTGGCACAACCAGGGCCCCTCTGGCTTTTATCATAAATCCCTCGACGACCTTTTGCACGAGGCCGTCACGACATGCGCGCCCGGGACACGTCACAGGGGCGCACTGCGCCTGGCCGGCCAGTTGAAACGACGCGACATCCCTTTGCACACCGCGCAGGGGATCATGCTCGACTACGCCCGGAGTGTCCCACAAAGCGACCATCCCTATCCGGAAGCAGATGCCCTGCTCTGCCTGCAGTGGGTCTACGACCACTGCTCGTGAGGGCGTCTCGCTTCCCCTGAAACGGAGATTTCTATGTCCCCGCACCATCCTCCACGTGCGCGATGCGCAGGGAGAGCAGTGCATTTCGGTACGCGCGTCTTTTGGGCGCGTGCGCCGCCGATCCCTCGCCCTGGATCACCCCCGTCGGCCTTATCATTCATCCATTATCCGCAGCCAACGCTGCATTCGCACGCCCGGGGATATCCATTTTTCTCCTGTCCTTATCACATGCTAGACCATGCGACCTGACACACACGTCGGGTCGCCTTTTTGGTGCCTGTACGCAGGCACAAGGAGCTTCTCACTCATGAGTGATGTATCAACACTGGAGCCTATCCGCCCCGATACCGATACGACGGATGGGGCGACCGAAGCGGCTCAGGCAATCGATGCGGCCGAAAATATCGCGCGCGCGATTTACCTGCGCCCGCTTCCGGAAAGCTTTGATATCCACGCCGCGATGATCCCGTTGCGCCAGAAAGACGGGTCCTTCAGGGACTACCTGCAGGTGATGTTTCGCTTGGTCTGGTTTCGAGAGGTCTGCCCGTTTGGGACCATCGATACCGAGGAACTCGAGTTCGACCTGGATCGCGAGATCGAGATCGAGGCCTACGAGTGGAACGACGAGACCAAGCGCAAGGAGAAGGTCACCAAGAAAGCAAAGGGCTACGCCCGCTACCGCGCCGTCGTCGAGGACGGCTTTGGAGGGCGTGCCAGCGGGACCAAAGACGAGAGTGCCGTGTCATTCCCCATCGACTTCGGGCCAAAAGCTGAGACCGGGGCCATTGGGCGCGCATTGGCGGCCCTGGGCTTCGGCACGCAGTTCGCCATCGAACTCTCGGAGGACGACCGCATCGTGGACTCTCCCGTCGATCGCAGCCCCACTTCCAGGTCATCGGGCCGCCGAGCGGCCAAAGATGGAAAAGGCGCGGCGAAGAACGGCGCGAGTACCTCTGCCACAGGGAGCGGCACGCCGAAAATGATCATCGACTCACAGCGGGCGACGATATGCCAGCTGTGTTCGACCCTCAAAGTTGCCGAGCCTGACTTCTCCACAATGAGCTACGTCGATGCCGCAAAGACATTGCAGCAGCTCTCCGGCCAACTCCGCGAGAAACAGGCCACCGCACGGACGACTGCCGCGACGTCGCGGCAGGCAACCTCATAGAAACACGAAGGAGCAGTAGCGACATGTTAAATAAAATCACCCTCATCGGCCACCTCGGCCGAGATCCCCAACTCGACTACACAGAGGCTGGTACCGCCGTCGGTGAATTCACCCTGGCGGTCAACCACTACAGCAAGTCCTCTGATGGTGAACGCAAGGAGGAGACGGACTGGTTCAACGTGGTGCACCCAGGCCGAGAACTGCGCAGCGTACCTCACCAAGGGGGCGCTGGTCTACGTCGAGGGTCGACTGACCCAGGAGACTTATACCGACAAGACCGGCGCCAAGCGGCTGCGCGTCAAGGTGCAGGCGAACGATGTGAGGTTCCTCACACCGAAAGCGAGCTTACAGGCAGGGTCACTGAGCGACGAGAAGTAGGCCCGTCATGCTGTTCCGCTTCTGTGTAGGCCACGGCCTGCACAGAAGCGAACAGTTTGGAAAGTCGATTCCGCGTCGGGCGCGGCTTCGCGCTCTCGCTGCAGAAAAGCGCCCGGCTGTGAGCGGTGCCAGCCTCTTCAATGGGCTGGCACCGTGTTGTTTTCGCCACGCACTACTACCTACACGAGGAGGTTTCTATGTCTAGCGTTGCATCACGCAGTACGCCTACCAGAGACAGCGCACGTCCAGAGGAGGACGATGCCCTGTCCGATGCGCTAGGCTCAGCATCCAGCCACACGGTTATCATTGAGGGCGACGTCGAAGTGGAGGTGCGAGAGGAAGATGAGATAGACGCGGCCGTGGTCCCCTTTTGCGATGATGCGGTGGGCGCTCTCGAACACGAGGGTCACGAGATTACAGTCTGGAGCCTGGTCTGTTCCCCGGCGGGCGAGGTGGTCTGCATCAACTGCACAGGCTCGTTCACCAGCGTCAGTGCCGCTCTCCAGCGCCTGCTCAGGAAAAGCGGAGGAGGGAAATTTGTCCCAGCCGAACCCGGCACCTGGTCAGGACCGAAGAGGCTCGTCCGGCTGAGTGAGTCGTACCTGCTGCTCAGGCAGCCTCTACCGGAGACGAGGCTGAAGAACTACTGTCTTCTCGCCCGCCATGCTCACATCCTGGATGGGCTCAAGCGGCCCCCCGATCTACCGGAAGCTCGGGCTGGAGCGGTCGAGGCAACCGGAGAAGCATCCGGCGCGCCCTCGAAGAGCAAAACGTCACCCCAGCCACGTTATGTGCTGGGCAATGCCGGCGCGCCTCGTCCTCCAAAAGGTGCCCTGTACGGGCACTTGAAGGGCATGCAGGTCGTGTGCCTGCCCGAGTGGGAGCACCTTTTGTGGAAAGCCGGGAGCCGCAAGCGCAGGGGAGAGGCAGAAGCCCTGATTACTCCACTGCCAGCCATCGGTCTGTCCGCCTGGAAGCTCGATGGCGACCTGCGCAAGTGGAACGACCTCGTCCGCCAGGGACGCCGCGCGGGCTGGCTGCCTCTCCCCGAAGCCCTGCCTGATTCCACTTCTTCAGCAACACCAGGGCGAGGCTCAGGGCGAGAGGGGTTGCGGGCCTGACTGGCCACCTCTCGCTCCAAAGGATCGGTCGCACATAGCTGCCGCGACCGTTCGCTCTCGACTTTCGCGAGGGCCGCACCCACCCTCACGCCTGGCATATCCTTTGCCCTCTTGCTCGGCTTGTGTGAGTGCGCGCCTCTACACGCGCCTTTATAAAGGAATCCCTTATGGAAGAGAAGCCCATTGTTCACGGTACCGCCGACAACATCGAGCGGGCGGGATACATCCATACCCCGGAAAAGATCGCGCGGCTCATTCACGATGTCCTGCTCCTGTTTCCCGATGCCGACTACCTGGTCGGTGACCTGACCGGGGCAGGAACAGGCCATCTGCTCGCGCCCTTCGCCGACGACCCGCACGCGCGTCTCGTCGCTATCGAAATCGCTGGTGATCGTGCGAACGAACTGCACGAGCGCATCCCCCATGCGCAGGTCTATCCAAACGACTGCCTGGCTGTGCGCTTTACCCCCGGCGCCTTCAGCGTGCTCGTCACGAACCCGCCTTACCTCGTCCAGGACGGCCAGTACCTGGAGTTGCACATGCTGCGCCATGTGCTTCCGTTCCTGATGACCGGCGGCGTGCTCGTGACCATTCTCCCCATGCGCAGCGCCTGGAATGCTCATATGGTGGAACTGCTGGCCAAATATCTCTACGACATTCGCGTCTTCAAATTCCCTGACGAGGCAGGGGAAGCGGCATTCGATCGCTATACGCAGGCCGTGATCATCGGCAAGAAGCGTGCGGTGCCGCTGAAAGAGGCCGAGGCGGGACTGGTCGCAGCGCTCAAGGGGTGGCGTTACGATCCGAGGCGCAAGAAAAAGGGTCTCAATCCCTGGCTCGGTGGCGTTGCGCTCCCGGAACTGCCGGAGGGAGCAGGCCCTCATTCCTATCCGGTGCCGCCTTTGCGCTCCATGCCCGCCGTCACTGTCCTACGCGCCAGCTCAGCGATGGTTCAGCAGACCATGAAAACCGCCGGAATCCAGAGCACCTCACGGTGGCGGGAGGCTACGACCTACGATCCCCGCAGGCACACCCTCCTACCCTCGCTCATGCCGTTAATCGGCAAAGTCCACCTGGCCGCGCTCATCCTGGCCACCGACATTCTCGATGGGCGGGTCATCACCGGCCCGGATGGGAAGCGCTACATCTTCTCGTCATTTATCACCACCCGCTGGCTGGAAAGCCCCCTCGACGAGGAAGATCGCCTGAAGCGCATCCTGCGCAAGCGGCTGCTCACGGACCTCCCCATTCTGGGCGTCCTGGACTGCGAGTCAGGTGAGACGACGTACTATCGCGGCGCCTCCGCCTACGCCTATCTCGACCCGTGGCTCCCCATCCTCTCCAAACTGGTGCTGACGGAGTACCGCCCGAGGTACGAGCTGGGGAGCGCTCCTGACTGGATGATCCGCGTGGCCCTTTCCATCGGCACCGATAAGAAGCTGCTGGGGGCGCTCCATCCTGGGTTGTCGGTCGCCCAGATGCACCGTGTCTTTGCGCACTGGGTCGCGTTCGACGAGCTGGGCAAGGTTGCGTTTCAGGGCGAGCCGGGGGTTGGGAAAACGCGTATGCTCATCGCGCTCATGGCCCTCATGGCCCATTACTGGGCACATCGCGACGATCCCAGTTTCCCGGAAAACGTGCAGCAGAAGCCGCGTCCACGCTGGGTCAAACGCCTGGGCGTTGCCTGGCGCGCCAATCGATGGACGAAAGGGGAGGCGCCCCTGGCTCTGCCGCTCTCTGTCATGGTGCCCAAGCGTGCCATACCCACCTGGCTGAAAGAGTGCGCCGCCGCGTGGCCGGAGGCCAGGACGATCGTTATCCGCTCGCACAAAGACGTGCGGCGGTGGATGGACATGTGCGCCGACGGGGGCTGCCCTGCCATCATCGCCATCTTCTCGCACAGTACGACGCGCCCACAGCTCCTCACCTGGCGGCCTTCCGTGATCGAGATACCCCAGGGGACGAGAGCCATTCCCGACCTTGAGGCAGAAGGGGAGCCGATTCTGGATGCAGCCGGCAAACTCATCGGCAGACGCGACCCGCTAACGGGCGAGGCCATCACCAAAGCGTTGCCGGTCTCGCATTTCCTGTGTCCAGAGTGCAAGCAGTTGATCACTGCGACTCCCCGCAGCCTGATGAGCGGGTTCGAGCAGCCAGATAGCGACGACCTGGTGCTCGATGCCCTGGAGGCTGCCGAGGAGCGTCCGGTCGAGCACATAGCGTGGTTCCGCGAGCAGCCACGGTGGTGCCGGAACGTGCGCACCGTGAAAGAGCGGCGCGGGCGAGCGAAGCGCAGGCGGGCCGAGCAGGTGTGCGGCGCGTCCCTGTGGACGCGGTGCCGCATCCCAGAGGTCGAAGCGCGCTATCCACCTCTCCCCTTCGCTGCCTGGGCCAGTGGGGTTGAGGCGATGGCCGCTCGTGCGCACCTCACGGTGGAGGCAGCGAGCATCGCCCCTCTGGAAAAAGCGCGGAGAGGCGCGAGCGAAACCGCTGGGGCAGCGCCTTCCGCCCACTACCGCATCAGCAGCCCGGAAGGTCGAGAAGAGACGGTGCCTCCCGACAGCTTCTCTCCTTACGATTACCTCTTTCACTATTACCGGTCATGCGCGGCCTTTGTGGGCATCGACGAGGCCCACACCTTACAGGGCCAGAACACTGACCGCGCCAGGTCGGGACATCGCTTCCTACAGTCGGCTCCAACCAGGACGATGGCCAGTGGAACGCACTATACCGACCTCGTCCACTTTTTCTACTACTGGTATCGCTTCGCTCCAGAATTCTGGAGGGCGCTTGGTATCCGCTGGTCAGACGTCGCCCGCGCGGTACGCGAGTTCGGCGCGGTCATGCAAATCACCAGGCAGCGTGCAACCGCGAAAAAGGGAACGGCTGAAGTCGAGTTGTCCGTTTCGACAAAGCCCGCTCCAGGCATCTCGGCGAGGCTCCTGCCGCTGCTGCTCGCCTACTATGTCTACATCGATGTGCTCGATGTTGGAGCGCACATGCCCAGGCGGAAGGAGATTCCGGTCGTCGTGGACATGAACGACGAAGAGCTCGTCAAGCTGCGCGCGGCCTCGGAGGCGGAACTTGTGGCGGCGAAGAAGGCGCTCTCGGACGCCGAGGCCAATTATGTCCTGCTCACCATGATCGGAGTGGAAGAGGAGGTCCTGGACGCCGCTGATCTCATACAGGCGGAAGCGCTCGCACTTCTGCAAGAGGCGGAGGCGAAACAGGTTCGCCTCGCGCATTGCGACCTCTGGGCGGCCTACCAGCAGGTCCTCTCGGGGCTGCACGAGCAAGCGCAGGCCGGCAACAGCACAGCGCAGATGATGCTCGGCATCCTTCCCGGCTGGTTTGCTGCCTACCCCTTCGCCCCTGCCTTCACCATCACTCGTGTGCAGCGAGGGGATTGGGGCGAAGAAGAAGGCAGGGCGACCATTTTCACGGCCCCCACGCTCTCCGAAGACTACCTTTACCCGCTGGAGCGCGAGTGTAGGAGGATCGTCGAACAGGAGCTCAGCGAAATCATCTCTGAAACCAATCCTCCGCGCGCTCGCCGGGTGATGATCTACTACGAACAGAGCCGCAAGCGCGACGTTGGCCAGCGGCTCGCGTGGGTATTACGGGACTTCAATCCCTGGGTAATGCCGGCTTCCCTTGATGCCGAACTGCGCGAAGACGCGATCGCGCAGGCAGTAGCAAGCGGTCACTCCACCATCCTCGTTCCCTACAAGAAGGTCGGAGAAGCGCTCAACCTCCAGATGATCGACACCGTCGTCTGGTATGAGATGAGCCAGAATCTCACCTGGCTGGAGCAGGGAAACCGGCGCCCCTGGCGGCTCGGCAAAGAGGAAGAGGTCCGGATCTACTACCTCGTCTACCAGGGGACCGTCGCGCATCAGAAACTGATCACCTTGGGGCAGCACAGCGGCGCGGCCTCACTCTTCGCCGGGAACTCCCCCGAAGGAGAACTGGTGACCCTGGTCGGAGCTGACCAGGTAGCTCTCGCGCAGATCGCACGCAAGCTCGATGACCTGGATGACCTCTCCTCAGCGTTCGCACGCCGCGACGCTGAGCGAGAGGCCACTCTCAAGGCCGGGCGAGCGTGGATCGGTGTTGACGAGGATCCACTGCCGGCTCGTGTCGAGCGCATTTGCGCCGAGATGGAGGCAGAGAAGAGGGCAGCCATTAAGGAGGCCGAGGCCATTGTAGCTTGCGCCGGAAGTCCGGGCAGCCCGGCATCGCCTGGGAGCGAGGAGTCGGAAACGCGTGCTCCGCATGCGGGTCCGGCGCGCGAATCTGGGAAGGGTGTCGACGAACGCCGAGGCGTTCCCCGGAAGTTGGCGGCCAAACGCCGAGGCGAAACGAGCGCAGCCGAGGCTTCCTGCGATGTTCTCTACATCCCACCGGTAGCCGGGGCGCAGGAAGATGAAAGGCCGCCGCTCTACGCGAGCACGCTGTGGGGTGAGCCGGTTGAGGCTTTCGGAAAGAGGCGCTCGAGGAGGAGAGGACCTGCCCCCTCTGCGTGAAACGTGGGTCTCATGGTTTAGGCTGTACAGACCAGTTTGAAGGATACAGAGATGGAAGATATGGAGCAACGAACTATCGCTGCTACTCTGGCAATCGATGCTTCAAAATCGAAGCGGACACAGTGCATCGCTTGTGGTAAAAGGCGTCGATGCGAGAGGACGCCCTACAGGTTTCATTACCCAGGAGAGCCGGGCCTGGATATGTCAAACATGCTGAAAGTCAGCCACAGAAGTTCGGCTCCACCACCCATGCACCAGAATCAGTTGACCACCACGCCCCACAGCTGTTTGAACGCGAGAACGGCTGCGGGGCGTCTGCATTTACCACAAGGAGACACGTGTTATGGCACAATCACCCCTGGGGATTCTCCGCAACAAGAAAGACGAGATCTATTCCGTCGACGCCTTTGCGCGGTTTGCGGAGATCCCTGCTAGCAGGCGGAGCAAGTACGACTTCGCCTCCATCGACACGGCGGCAAGGGGAGAGGAGGCAAAGCGCCCCGCCGTCCTGGGCTACGGCTACCTGCAGGCCGTGCTTGGAACACTCCATAGAATCGTCGCAGCCATGTCCTTTGATCCACCAGGATTCAAGGGGCGCGCAAATGTACTGAGCGCGTCTGGGGATGATGCGTACGAGCTTTCATGGAATGAGGAGGACGAAGACTATTGTCAGCAGGGTGGCCTCTCGCACGGCCCCAACTTCCACGCCGCCGTGCTTGCTCTCGTGCAGTGCATCGGCATGTACCTCTCCGGAGAGCGTATCCAATCACAGGAACTCTTCCTACGCTGGATCGGTCTCCTGCGCGAAATGGAGGAGCGGTATCCTCGCCTGGACCAAACCTTGGGCTGGTCCAGGACAACGATCGCGCAGGCCTGCAAACAGGAGGAGATACGCGGGCCGGTCCTGGAGTGCTGCGATTCCCTGAGAGCCTTCCTCCAGTACCGGATCGCGACCAGATCCAGGCGAGAGGTGCGGGTCTTCGAGGAGGCCGTGCTTGAGCCAGAGGAGGGAAGATCGGTCCAGCTTTCGGGTGAACAACTCCTGGACCGCGGCCTTTTACTGGAGCTGGCAGAGGCGGTCCCCGCGCTCCCAAGCCCCAAGCCCATTTCAGATGAGGAGCTGACACCCGTCACAGCTTCGGAAGATCGCAGGGAGACGGGTCCGCTTCTCATCCCGGTAGGGGTAGTTCGCACAGGGGAGGGCTCGGGCGGCAGCCTGGATGCCGTGGACGGTGCATCCTCACCTGGAGAGGGAACCGAAAGCCTCCCCCCCTCCTCTGCCGCCATTCCGGTTGTGATCGGGGACGCGATGGCACGAGCCTGGAAGGCCGAGAAGTCGGACAAAGGCACGCTGGTGCTGCTCCCGACCACAGACACAGGTGAGATCGCAGTGGCCGGGGCGGATCCCGGCGCGCGCGCAAAACGGCTTGTTTCGCCGCTGGCGAGTGTTGTCGGTCTCGTGCCCACAGCTGAACGGAGTGGGCGTGCTGCCGGCCCCGGTGTTGGAGCGGCGGAGCCATTCGTTCCGGCGGCGGCCACCCTGCACGGACCCTACGTCGCGCAGGTCGACATGGCCATCGCCATGGGAGGGACGCTGCTCTGCACCGGACCCACGGGAAACGGCAAGACCTCGCTCTTCCTGGAAAATGCCATCCGCTATGGATGGGGCGTCGAGCTGGTAGTTCTGCACTATGGGAAAAAGAGTCACCTGTTGCAGGGAACCTATGTCCGAAGCAACAGCTCTGGCGACTATCGTTTTGCAGCTGGTCCCGTTGCACGCTTCGCCCACCGGGTCCTGGGCGGCGAGCGCGTTATGCTCCTGCTCGACGAACTTGCCCGCGCGCACGAAAGCACCTTTTCCTTTGTGATGGATCTGCTCAACACGTACAGCAGCTCTGAGATCCTGACGATGCGCGCTCGCGACGAAACCGACTCTCCTGAGATGCGCCTGGCGCTTCCAGATGATTTCGGCGCGTCCCCCGTTGAGCGCTACCACATCGTGACCATCGACGCGCTCCATGTACGCGCAATCCTGCCGGCGTCGCGCCTGCGGATCGTGGCAACAGCGAACCAGGGGGAGGGGTACGAGGGACATGAGTTCACCGACCCGGCGTTTTGCCGCCGGTGGTATCACTGGCTCCACCTTCCAGGCTATGACGACGACGTGATCCGCGATATCCTTGCCGAGCGGCTCGCGATTAAGCGGACCTCCCCGCTCATCAACGCGATGCTCCAGGTCGACAAGGAGGTTGCCCAGTATCATGCAGACGAGGACGCGCTCAAGTTCATCCTCTGCCTGCCATTGCTGATCAATTGGGGTGAGCAGACCCTGTGGTATGTCAATCACCCGTCCTCCACACTGCGTGGGAGATACCGCGCGGCCTTTGAACTGGCAGCTCGCAACACCTGGCTCAATCGCGTCTGCCCGTATAAAGGGGGCAACCTCGACGAAGATGTCGAACTCAAGCTCCTCGAGAAAGTGCGCGCTCCCGCATTCACACCCACCCCATCCTAGTCCTGGCCTGTTGGCGTTTGTTGTCGGTGATCGCTTGCTACGTGCGAGCAAGCGTCACAGTGAACGAAGGAAAAGCAAGATGTACGACTCTATCCCTGCCACACATTGGCAGGAACGGTTGCAGCGAGTTATGGATTGGGCTGATGAACTTGGGGCAACTGAAGAAATAACGCCGAGCATGCAGATGAAATATGTGCAAACGATGGAGGAGATACACAAAATACATCTGTTCTTAGAGGGCTTAGAGCTCCTTCTCGGTGACGAAAAATTTGGCTCTCTCAGACAAGAAGGTGCTCAATGTACGGAGAATGCCTCTCACAGAAGAGATGGTAGCAAGGAGTAACCCCGGTTCCTCTTTTTGCGTTTCCTCATCAATCTGCTTGCGCCACTTACTCGCCTCACATTTCAATTGCCTTCGCCCGGTTCCGGCAAATCATCACCCCTCTCTCCCGCAGCCTTCAAAAACAAGACTTAAGTCTTGTTTTAATGGGCGAATGCCTCAGCAGGAGATGGTTGGCGATGAACTGGAAAGGCGAGGGAGCGAAGGAGTTTCTCATGGCCACTATCAAAGCAAACGTGCCCTGGTGGCACCGGGCGAGCGCCCAGAAATCGTTGGAAGCCTGGGCGTACCCACTCATTCGCCCGCGGCTGTATCTCGCGCGGTTCAATCCAGGCGGGGGGAGTTACGTCGATTTCACCACCCGTCACATCGCCGTCGATCCGCTCCTCTCGGGCGCCATCGGTGGAGAGGCGCGCTTGCCGGTCCGCTGGGGCCGCTCGACTATCACCACCCTCGCCAGGTTGCAGTGGCGTTGTAGCCAGATGGCAGCCTGGCACGAGGACTTCCACGTGTTGTTTACCGATCCTGGAGGGTATCCCGGCATCCTCCGCTGGCTCGTGAATGCGCTGGAAGACGAGCGCATTGAGCGGCTGGCCCGGTGGTACTATCCGCCGGCTTGGGCCGCATTCCGGGCCTTCGGTCGCCTCATGGCTCAGTTCAAGGAGATTGCCGACCCCGCTTCGCGCAGCCGAGAGCAGGTGCTGCTCGATGCCTGCCTGTACATGCGCTGGGATTGGAAACGGCCACGGGGAGCCGCGTCGCGCTTTCGCTTCCACGACGCTCTCGAGGAAGCGTTTTGGCGCGAGGAGATTTTTCCACTGGTGCAGGAAGCGTGGGCAGCGCCGCACGAGGCACGTGTCGGCGAACTTGCACGCGACATTCTTGATCGAATAGGAGTTCCCGAGTCGGAAGATCCCGCTGTCTTTGGCGT
>WNGH01001449.1_pt1 | contig 25829 bp, 29 predicted proteins | sample 5400631 | NCBI WGS metagenome assembly WNGH01 (sample SAMN13153373, study PRJNA577476) | soil metagenome | isolation source: 115 cm soil or saprolite under Garry oak tree replicate 1 | place: USA:California | collected 2016-06-15
CCGATGGCCAGCAGCGCGTGGAGCGAGAAGCTGGGCGTCACCTTCCCGCTCGTCAGTGACCTCGGGCGGAAGACGCTCGAAGCCTACGGAATCCTCGACACCGACCCCAACAGCCGCCTCTACCGCTACGCCAAGCGGGCGTACCTGATCATCGACAAGAACGGTGTCGTGCGTTACGTGAAGGTCCTGGACAATCCCCGGGAGCTGATCGCCAACGACGATCTGCTGGCGGAGCTCGAAAAACTCAAGTAGCGACGATCGCTAGATCTTCCTGGGGGCCGGCTTCCGGCGCGCCGCCAGCTTGCGGTCCGCTTCCGGCGCGGTGGAATCGCTCTGGGCGAGGCTCAGGCTCCCGGGCGCGGCGCCCACGTCGACGAGCCCGCGAACCGGACCGGTGCGGGGCAGCACTTTGCCGATGCTCAGCGCGACACTTCGACTGCAGTGCTCGAACTCCAGCAATTGAAGGATCGTGGCGCCGTGCCACGCGACGAGCGCGCCGAGGCTTCGATCGAGGAACGTGGCGCCGATCGACTCGACGTCGGCGAAGTCGAGGCACACGCGCTGGGAACCCTTCAACGCCTGGGCGATCCGGTCGTGGACGACCTGCGCGTGGACGCTCTTGCGCATCCGACGGCCATAGTCGGCCATCCGAATGACCTTCGTCGACGTGCTAGTCATGGTCGCCTTCGGCCCGCCGCATCGCCTTGCGTCGCTTCTTGCGGGCGGCGGCCTGCTTTCGCTTCCGCTTGACCGATGGCTTGTCGTAGGCCACGCGCCGCTTCATCTCCTGGAACAGGCCGTCCTTCTGCATCTGCTTTTTCAGCGCCTTGAGGGCCGGCTCGATCTGATTGTCGACGACGACGATCTTGGTGGCGACGACCATCAGGCCGACAACCGTTCGCGGCGAGGCATCCACCGCTTCCAACCTCGAGCGACCGTGGGCGGCGCGACGTCGATGGCCTGGCGGCGCCCGGCGCCGGACACCAACGCCGCTGCGATCGTCGCGAAGATCTCACGCGACTGCTCCACTACCTCACCGGCGTGGCCGACGATGCGCCAGCGCCATCCCTTCTCGGCGGAAATGGCGACGACATCCATCCAGACGCTCTCCATTCCTGGAACGGGCGGCTCCTCTCGAAGCCGGACTGGGTGACCACAATCGGGGGGACACGTCCTGGCCGCGCCGCCGGCTAGCAGGGAAAAGCGGCGGTACTCCAGCCCGAATACTGTACACGAAGTCGGCGCCACCTGCTGGACATTCCCGTCGCACGACGCCGGCGTGGAGTGCGAGCTACCTTCCCATCCGTCGCAACCACCGGAAGTGCGAGGCCATTCCGGCTCGGAACGACGTGTACAGCGTGTACCTGACGCCGAAGTCTCGACAGGTCTCTTCCACCACCCTCGAGATTGCCGGGTAGTTGACGTGGCTGATCCGCGGGAACAGGTGATGCTCGATCTGAAAGTTCAATCCGCCGAGAAACCACGCGGCGACCCGGCTGCAGCGGGCGAAGTCCACGGTCGTCTCGGCCTGATGGACCGCCCACGCGTTGTCGACGCGCCCACTGACCTTGCCCGGCAGGGGGAACGACGCTTCCTCCACGCAGTGGGCGAGCTGGAACACGACGCTCAACACGGTCCCGAGCACGAGCGCGGCCACCAGATAGTAGACGAGCACGACGTCCGGCGAGTGGAACAGCAGCGGAATGCCGAAGGCCGCGGTGAGGAAGAATGCTTTACCGCCGAGGAGCACGACCAGGTCCCAGTTCTTGGGGCGAGGCACTCGATGGGCGCCGATCCGGCCGGTGAGGAGCTTGCGAAAATCGTCGAGCAGCTGCCATTTGATGGCCAGCAATCCGTACAGCGGCCACAGGTAGAGGTGTTGCCACCGGTGGAACACGCGCCGCTTTTGATGCGGCGCCAGCCGGGCGACCATGCCGAGGTCGATGTCCGTGTCGTGGCCCGCGATGTTGACGTAGGAATGATGGAACACGGCGTGCTTCCAGTGCCAGAGGTAGGAGCTGCCACCGAGCAGATCCATGGTCATCGCCATCAGCTTGTTGATCCAGACGTGGTTCGAGTACGCCTGATGCCCGCCGTCGTGCTGCGTGTTGAATCCGATGCCGGCCGCCGACAACCCGACCACGATGGCCAGCCCCAGGGCCTGGAGCCAGGTCTGGGCGACGACGACCAGCAACACATAGGAGGCGATGAGGCAGGCCACCAGAATCGTCGTCTTCAGGTACATTTGCCAGCAGTCGCGTTGCCGCCGGCCGCTGGTCCTGAAGTACTCGTCGACCCGTCGCCGCAGCTCCGCGTAGAAGGCACTCTGGCCGCCGAACTTCAGCGCGCGGCCCAGCCCCTCGGTCAGCAGGGGGGTGGTTTCGGTCGAGCTCCTGCGGGGGTCACCGCCGTGGAGAGGGAACGCCACGTACGAACCATGGTGGCACGGTCGGGCTGCCGGAGAGAAGGAATGCTGTTGACGGCCCGACCGGACTCTGGCATTCTTATCTCGTTCTGGCCATCATCGGTACAGTGTTTCGAGATTCGAAATACACGCCGTGCGAGATCCAGTTCGCGCGGCGTTTTTGTTTGTCCGCCGATGGCCGGCGGATACTCCGCCATCACGGCGGAAGCGACGACGGGGCAGCGCCCCGGAGGAAAGGTTCAATCATGGCAACCGGACGAGTGAAGTGGTTCAACGACGCGAAGGGCTTCGGCTTCATCACCCAAGAGGGCGGCGAGGATGTGTTCGTGCACTATTCCGCCGTGCAGGGACAAGGCTTCAAGAGCCTCGCCGAAGGTGATCAGGTCGAGTTCGACGTCAACCGGGGTCCGAAGGGGCTGCAGGCCGCGAACGTCCGCAAGGTCTAGCCAGAACGCACGCCGCGTGGGCCGCTAGCGGCCGTTCGGCCGCTAGCGGTAGTCACGCTCGGGTCCGCGCAGCGTCGCCCCGCCGTCCACCACGAGGACGTGGCCCGTCACGTAGCGCGCCAGGTCGGAGAGCAGGAAGCGGACGGCGTGACCGATGTCCCAGCCCGTCCCTTCGATGCCGAGGACGGAGGCCTTCCGCCGCTGATCGCGGGCGGCGGCACTCATGCCCTTCTGATAGACCATTGGCGTGTACACGGGCCCCGGCGCCACGCAGTTGACGCGGATGCCATCGGGGCCGTGATCCACCGCCATCGCGCGCGTCAACGCGATGACCGCGCCCTTCGACACCGAATATACCGTCAGCCCGCGCGGGCGCAGCGCGGAGATCGACGAGACGTTGACGATGGCCCCGCCGCCGGCGCGCTTCATCGCGGGGATCGCGTGCTTGGCGGCCAGGAACATCGTGTCAACGTTGACCTGCATGACGTGTCGCCAGTTTTCCTCGGTCTCGTCGAGGACGGTTCCGCGGCTGGGGATCCCCACGTTGTTGTCGAGGAGGTCGAGCCGGCCGAAACGATCGAGGGCGGCCTCGACCATGGCCGCACAATCGCGCGCTCGCGTGAGATCCGCCTGGACGGCGAGGGCCTCGCCGGGAAGTCCCGCGATGGTCTTCACGGTGTGCTCGGCGAGCGCGAGGTCCCGGTCCACGACGACGACGCGCGCGCCCGCCTTGGCCAGCAGGATGGCGGACGCGCGGCCGTTGCCGATGCCGTCGCCGGCCGCCCCGCCCCCCGTCACGATCGCGACCTTCCCCACGAGCCCCCAGTCGTCCCGGGTGTCGAGATTCACGCCTGCCTCCTCGCTTCAGCGTTGAATGCCGCGGGAAGAATCCGGCCAAAGCGTTTGCGCGTCAAGTCGGGTCGAGCGACATTGTTGCGGATACGTGAAATGGCCGCCGGGAAGTGAAACGTGAAATGACCGCGCCAAGCGCGCCGCGTGGAAGGAATAGCCACCGAGGAGGTGGCCATGCCCTATGCCCGTGGCGTTGTGGAGCGCGCCATGACGATCCAGGAGGTCATCCTTCGCGCGATCGCCGGTCAACTCACCTGGCTGCAAGCCGCCGACATCCTCGGGCGCAGTCCGCGCAGCATCCGGCGTCTGCGCTGGAAGCTTGAGCATGAGGGGTACGAGGGGCTGTTCGACCGCCGGCAGCAGACCCCCTCGCCCAAGCGCGCGCCCGTGGCGGAGGTCCAGCGGGTGCTCGCCCTCTACCGCGACCGCTACCAGGGCTTCAACGTCCGTCACTTCCATCAGCTGGCCCGGCGCGAGCACGGCGTGCGCTTCTGCGACGCCTTCGTCAAGAAGGCGCTGCAGATGGCGGGCCTGGTCCCCCGGCAGCAGCCGCGCGGCCGGCACCGCCGGCGCCGCGAGCCGCGCCCGTGTTTCGGCGAACTGCTCCACCTCGACGGCAGTCGGCATCGCTGGCTGGCCTTGGTGCCGGACCGCTGGTTCACGCTGCTCGCCGTCGTCGACGACGCCACCAAGCACGTGCTCTACGCCCGACTCCACGATGGCGGCGAAAGCGTCGCCGCCATCATGACCGCGCTGCGCACTGGGCTCGAGCGCTACGGCCTGCCCATGGCGCTCTGTACCGACCGCGCGCACTGGGCCGTCCACACTCCCACGTCCGGCAGCGCGCCGGATCGCCGCCATCCCACCCAGGTTGGCCGGGCCCTCGCCCGGCTCGGGATCGAGCACATCCTCGGCTACTCGCCCCAGGCGCGCGGCCGCAGCGAGCGGGTCAACCGCACGCTGCAAGACCGTCTCGTCAACGAACTCCGGCTGGCGGGCGTCACCACCGTGGCCGCCGCCAATCGCGCTATCTGTGCGAGCAGTTCCTGCCCGGCTTCAATGCCGAATTCGGCCGGCCGCCCGCAGACCCGAGCTCGGCCTTCGTGCCGCTCGGGCGCGTCGAGCTCGATCAGATCCTCTGCGTGGAGGACGAGCGCGTCGTCGGCCGCGACAACGTCGTGACGGCCGATGGCGTGCCGCTGCAAGTCGCCAAGCAGCCCGGGCGGCGCACCTGCGCCGGCCTGCGCGTCCTCGTGCGGCGTCACCTCAACGGCCATCACTCGCTCTGGTATGGCACCCGCTGCCTCGGCCGCTACGACAACCGCGGCCGCCCGCTGCAGGCCGCCTGATGGCCCATCCTTTCCCGAGCCGGTCATTTCACGGTGTCAAACAGTTGCGGTCAGATCACGTATCAGCAACAGTCGGGTCGAGCGACATAAAATATGCCCGAGCGGGGAGGATCCGACCGTGCGCGTGGGCGTTCCGAAAGAGATCAAGACCTTCGAAAATCGAGTCGGCCTCGTCCCCGGCAGCGCGCGTGAGCTGACCCATCACGGCCACGACGTCCTCGTCGAGACGGGCGCCGGCGCCGGCAGCGGCTTCACCGACGACGCGTACCGGGCCGCCGGAGCGCGCGTGGCGAAGAACGCCGAGGAGGTCTTCGCCCAGACGGAGCTGATCGTCAAGGTCAAGGAGCCGCAGCCGATCGAAACCGCGCGGCTCCGTCCCGGGCAGGTGCTCTTCACGTATCTCCACCTGGCCGCCGACAGGCCGCAGGCCGAGGGGCTCATGCGCTCGGGCTCGACGGCCATCGCGTACGAGACGGTCACCGACGCGCGCGGCGGTCTGCCGCTCCTGGCGCCGATGAGCGAGGTTGCCGGGCGCATGGCCGTCCACGTGGGTGCTCACTATCTCGAGAAGGGCCAGGGCGGCCAGGGCATCCTGCTCGCGGGCGTGCCGGGCGTGCCGGCGGCGAAGGTCGTCATCCTCGGCGGCGGCGTCGCCGGAACGAACGCGGCGCGGATGGCGATGGGGATGGAGGCCTACGTCACCGTGATCGACCGGTCACTGCCCCGTCTTTACGAGCTCGACCTCCAGTTCGGCAGCCAGCTCCACACGCTGTACGCGACGGTCGAGAACATCGAGCGCGAGGTGGTGGCCGCCGATCTCGTCATCGGGGCCGTGCTGATCCCCGGAGCCTCGGCGCCCAAGCTGGTCAGCCGCGAGATGGTGCGGGCGATGAGGCCGGGCTCGGTCCTCGTCGACATTGCGATCGACCAGGGGGGCTGCTTCGCCACCAGCCGGCCCACGACGCTGGCCGAGCCGTCCTACTCCGAAGAGGGCATCATCCACTATTGCGTCACCAACATGCCGAGCGCGGTGGCCAGGACCTCGACGCTCGCCCTCAACAACGCGACGCTTCCGTTCGTGCTCGCCCTGGCCGACAAGGGATGGCGCCAGGCGCTCGCCGCCGATGCTCACCTCCGCCCGGGGCTCAACGTCCATGCGGGCCGGATCATCCATCCTGCGGTGGCGCGAGACCTGAACGTCGAGCCGGGACCCGCTCCGGTGTGATCAGGAGGGGGCCGTTGCGGCCCCCTCCTCGGGTCTCTGCGGTCAGCGCGCCTTGATGCCGAAGTGGGCGCGGCGGTTCTGGGTCCAGCACTCCTCGGTGTGGTCACGGCACATCGGCTGCTCTTCGCCGTAGCTGATGATCGAGATGCGGTTGGCCCGCACGCCGTGGGCGATGAGGTAGTTCATCGAGGCCTTGGCCCGGCGATCGCCGAGGGCCAGGTTGTATTCGCTGGTGCCACGCTCGTCGGCGTGACCCTCGATCAGGACCAGATGGTTGGGGTTCGCCTTGAGCCACTGCGCATTGGTGTCGAGCACCGTCACAGCTTCCGAGCCGATCTCGGCGCGATCGAACGCAAAGTGGATGTCCTTCAACTCGACCGCCGCAACGAACTCACGCGGGGACGGGCCCCGCCCCATCCCGGGGCCTCCACGCCCCGACCGGGAATCCGGGCCCATTCCCATGGCGGCCCCACCACTGCCGCCGTACGCCGACTCGCTCGAGACGCCGGCCTGCGCCGAGCCCGATTGAGACGCGCAACCGGAGAGGATAAGCACCACTGCAGCCAACAACGTCACCATCGCCTGCCATCCCCGTCCGCTCATGGCTCCTCCTTTGGCTTGTGCCGGCGTCATCGCAGACCGGCCCGAAATCAAAAAGGAGGAGGAAAATTGCACGGTGGATGCCAAGCCGGCTGTGGGGCCGGTTCTCTTGAAAATCGCGTGCTTGCGCTCTTCGAGTAGCTGGCGTCGAGGCCAGCCTGACACGGGGCCGTGCCTTACTTGAGCTCCCAGGGCGGCTCGACCGTCACGTTGAGCTCGAGCAGGGTTGGGCCCCCGGCTTTGAATGCCGCGTCGAGGGCGGCCGGCAACGCGTCCACGCCGGCCAGGCGCTCACCCCGCGCGCCGAACGCGCGGGCCAGGGCCGGGAAATCGGGATTGGCGAGATCGGCCTCGCCCCACCGCTGGAAGATCTCCTCTTGCAGCCACTTGATCGCGCCGTAGCGGTCGTCGTTCATCACGATGAAGGGAATCGGCAGTCGATACTTCACCGCCGTCGCCAATTCGTTCACCGAGAACATGAAGCCGCCGTCGCCGACGACGGCCACGACGGGACGATCCGGATTCGCGATCTTGGCGCCGATCGCCGCCGGCACCGCGTAACCGAGCGTGGCCGAGCCGACCGGATAGAGGAAGGTGCGCGGCGCCAGAACGGGGTACCTCCACTCCATCCAGTAATTGATCCCGGTCTGATCGTTCACGACGATCGCCTCGCGCGGCAGCGCGCGGCGCAGCGTCGAGATGAGGCCGGCGACCTCACGCGTATACCGAGGGCTCGCCGCCGTCTTGAGCTCCGCCAGGCGCGCCCGGTCCCACGCGCTCGTGGCGCGGCCCACGCCGAGCGTCTCCACGAGGCGCGCGAGGCCATCGCGCGCATCGCCGACGATGCCAAGCTGCGGTTTGAACATCCGTCCGATCACGGTCGCGTCGAGATCGAGGTGGATGAGGGTCTGATCGGGTGTGAAGGACAGGTTTAGCAGCAGGCCCTGCGTCGAGCGCGCCGCGAACCGACAGCCGACGGCGAACACGACGTCGGCCTCGCTGATCACGCCTTCGGCCGCGCGCTTGTTCGGGAGCACGGCGTGCCAGACGGGATCGTCCTCGGGCACGCTCCCCCGCCCCATGACGGTCGTGAGGACGGGAGCGTCGAGCCGTCGTGCCAGCGCCAGGAGCTCGCGCTCGGCTCCCGAGGCGATCACACCGCCGCCCGCGATGATGAGTGGACGCCGGGCGCGCTCGAGACGCCGCGCGGCGTCGGCGATCTCGGCGACGTGGCACGGCGGCCGGCGGCCATCACCGCGGCGCGTCTCCGCTTCGACGCTCGTCCCCAGGAAATCGTTCGGGATCGAGATCGCGATCGGCCCCGGCCGCCCCGTGCGGAGGAGATCGAAGGCCCCGGCGATCGTCGCCGGAATGTCGGCGGCCGACGTCAGCGTCTCGGCCATCCGGCACACGGGACGGAAGCAATCGATCTGGTTCGGAACCTCGTGGAGCGCGCCGAGGTCGCGGCCGACGAGATGTGACGCGACGTCGGACATGATGATCACGACCGGGATCGAGCCCGCGTACGACTCGACCAGCGGCGTGAGCGCGTTCGTTGCGCCGGGGCCGGTGGTGACGACCACGACACCGGGGCGGCCCGACGAGCGCGCGTACCCATCGGCCATGAAGGCCGCACCCTGTTCGTGGCGCGCGAGGATGTGCGTGATGCCCGGCCGCCGCAGCAGGGCGTCGTAGATGGCGAGGTTGTGGACGCCGGGAATGCCGAAGACGTGGCTGACGCCCTCGGCGCGCAGCGCTTCGACCACCCAGTCGCCCCCGGCGAGCTTCGTCATCACACGCCTCCCCTGACCGTGCGATCGATCGACACGTCCACGAGACTCGGGCCTCGATGGGCGAGGCCATCGGCAAGAGCGTCGCTCAGCTCACCCGGCTTCTCGACGCGTACGGCCCGGACGCCCAGCGATTCGGCGAGGCGCACGTAGTCCACCTCGGGCGCGGTGAGGTCCATGCCCGGGTAAAAACCCGTCTTGGCTCCAGCCAGGCCGAGCGTTGCCATGCCCGCCTTGAGGATCGCGTAGGACGTGTTGTTCGCCACGACGTAGGTGATCGGCAAGCCCTCGTGAGCGGCCGTCCACAAGGCCTGCGGCGCGTACATCACCGATCCGTCGCCGATCGTCACGACGACCTTGCGCCGCGGATCGGCGAGCTGCACGCCGATCGCCGCGCCCATCGCCCAGCCGAGCGTCCCCGTCTTCGAGCCGTAGAACGAGCCTGGCCGCCTGAACGGCAGATGGCGGAGGACGTGAGGCAGCGACGACGCCGACTCGTCCACGATGACGACATCGTCGGGCAGCAGGCCCGCCAGCGTGTGCATCAGATGCGCGGGCGAGATGGGCGCGCGCTCCGCCTCGGCCTCCGCGGCCGCGCGCGTTCGCGCCACGAAGTCGACGCGCACGCGCTCGAGTTGGGCGCGGCGGTCGGCCGCGGCGGCACGCTGGGCGTCCGACAACCGCTCGGCCAGCTCGTCGGCGATGAGCCGGAGCGTCGGAGTGATCGCGGCCGCGAACGCCAGATCGACCGGATAGCTTCGTCCGATCTGTCGCGAATCGTCGGCGAGCTGGATCACCGGAACGCCCGGGCGGAAGGGCGCGCCGGGCCCGTGAAGGAACCACGTGAAAACGTCGGCGCCGACGATGAGAATGACGTCGGCGTCGTCGAGCGTCTTTCTCACCACCGGGACGCTCGGGTAAAGGCCGCCGCGCCAGAGCGAATGGTCTCCGGGGAAGTTCGTGCGCCGATAGATCGGCTCCCCGTAGACTCGCGCGCCGAGCGCTTCGGCCAGCCGCGTCAGCGCGGCGACGCCGTCGGGAGCCCGTCCGACACCGTCCCCGGCGATGATGAGCGGCGCCCGCGCGCCCGCGAGCAGGCCGCACGCTCGCGTGACGTCCGCCATTCCCGGAATGCCCGGCCGCTGGGCCGAGGGACCCTGCGTACGCGGCGCCGGTGCGTCGGTCTCGTCCGTCATGAGATCCATCGGCAGCGAGAGGAACACCGGCCCGGTCGGAGGCGTGAGCGCGATCGTGACCGCGCGCCCCAGCACGCTGACCGCCTCGTCGGCGCTGCGGATCTCGTACGCCCACTTGGTGAACGGCTCGGCCATCTTCACGAGGTCGCCGGCCAGGATCGGCTCGTGGACGAGCAGGCGCGTGTCCTGCTGACCGGCCGTGAGGAGCACGGGGCTTCGCGCGCGCGCGGCATTGTGCAGGATCGAGAGCGCGTTGGCCAGGCCGGGCGCGACGTGGACGTTGGCGACGCCGACCTCACCCGTGGCCTGGGCGTACCCGTCGGCGGCGGCCACGACCGTGGCCTCCTGGAGCCCGACGACGTAGTGGAGCTCCGAGCCGTCGAGCGCATCGAGGAACGGCAGCTCCGTGGTGCCGGGGTTCCCGAAGAGGTGGCGCACGCCGGCCGACCGGAGCGCGGCGATCAACGCGGCGGCAGCGTGCATGCGGGCGAGGATACTACGGCTTGCTGGTTGGCGTTCTCCGCATCACGTCCCGCGTGATGTCGAGGCACACGCTTCAGGTCGCCGCGTGGCTCGTGAACGTCTGCATGTCGCCGCGCTCGGCCTTGACGTAGCAGAAGCGATTGTTCACGTGGCCGACGTTCACGCACCCGCACGTGCACACGGCTCCGGTCAGCTTCTCCGGATGATCCGCCGCGAAACGATAGAGCGCGGCCACGTCGCCGCCCGTCGCGAACGACGGAAGTTGACCGCGACGCACCGTCTGGACCTTGTCCCCGATCTCGTCGACCGTCACGGCACCCTGGCTCTCGCCGTCGCGGAGCCACCAGGCGCCGAGCCCGAGCGCCGTGCCGATGATCACGAGCGCGACGACGAGCACGCGGCCACTCACGCGTCACACCTCGATGGATTCATGCGCTGCGCCTGAGCGGGATGCGGCGGTCGCCGAGCCGGAGCGTCCCGCGCCCGGTCGCCTCGTCGTACTCGGCGAGCGCCAGGAGCTGAAAGGTCGCGGCCCGGTTGAAGCGCGCGTCGACATCACCCTCGATCCGGCAGTACGGCACGTCGCCACGGCCGAGTCTCACCGTTGTCGCCTCGACGTCCGCTTCGCTGCCGTCGTTGAGCACGACGTGCAACCGTTCGGCCCGTGGCTCCACTCGCGTGACCACCCAGGGAGCGTCCTCGACGACGACCGGAATGCGGACACGAGTCTGCAGGAAATAGCCCTGCCCATCCTTGCGCAGGTTACCGCGCAGGTTGGCCAGAATGCCGGGATGGGTGACCTGCACGTCGTCGTCGTACCAGTCTCCGTCCCGATCGATGCGGAGGTTGGGCAGCGTCCAGCCCTCGGGCAGATTTTCGGTCATTGCAACGCTCGGCGGGCCCTCAGCTCGCACTGCTGTTCGATCATTTCACCGCTCGCCACTCGGGACCATGTCAACGCTCGGCTTGGCCGTCGGACGGCCTCACCTCACACTGCCACACGCGGCGCGCCTCAGCTCGCACTGCTGTTCGATCATTTCACCGCTCGCCTCGGCGCGCGGCGCGCCTCAGCTCGCACTGCCATCGAACACCACGCTCGCGTAGCTGACGATGCCCTCGGGGTCCGGCCACATCCCGTATCGCTTCAGCGCGCCACGCCGGCCGCCGAAAGCGTGAAGGACGGCGTAGATCGGCGACAGGCCGCAGATGCGGCGGCGATCCCCGTCAGCAGCGACACTGTCGAAGAACGCCTCGGCGTCGCCCCGTTCGACCGTCTCCAGCATCTTCCGATCCTCGGCCTCGATCCGGGCGCGCTCGGCCTTTGCGATCGGGCGCGGATCGCCGAAGCGTGGGCCCATGTGGGCGAGATCGGCGCCCGCGATCAATGCGACGCGCCGGCCGCTCGTTGCGATGGTCTCTCCGAGCGCGTCCAGGAACCGGGCAACGCGCGCGTCGGCGGTGGGACGGCGCCGGCGTGCCAGCGCCTCGTGAGCGAAGCTGGCCAGCACCGGCACGACCGTGATGTCCCTGCGTCCGGCGTAGAGGTACTGGAGGAACACCGCCTGGAACTCGATCGAGTGCTCGCTCCGGTGCGCCAGCTCGGAGCCGAAGCAGTCCTGCGCAGCACGCGCGGCCAGGGCCTCGACGAAATCGCGATCAGCGCGGGCGGGCCCGAGCGGCGTGTCGTAGTCCTTGCGGGTGAGCGCGAACGGATGGCGCATGCCGACGTGGCAGGTCCCCACGATGACGAAGAGGTCGGCCGCGCACCTCTCGGCGAGGTCGCGATAGGCCCAGGCGTATGCGGGCCCACCGCGATGGAAGTCGATGTGGGGCGCGATGATCGCCTCGACCGCCGGGGCGCTGGGCTTCGGCGGCCACGCGATGACTCCGGGGCCTTCCTGGTGAGTGAAGAAGGCGTCCATCGACGCTCGAAGCTCATCAGCTTTCCCGGGATAGGCCCCGCCGGCATGAGACGCCGGCCGGGTCGTCGCGCCGAGGAACGCGCCGTCGACCTTCGCCCGGCGCTTCGCGAAGCTCGGAGACTCGAGAAATCCGTGCTCGTCGAGCATGGAGACGATCTTGTCGATGTCCGCTCGCGTGACGTTTTCGCCCTCGTACCGGCGACTGAGGTCGGCCTGGATCTGGCCGATGGAGTGCTCGCCGTCGAAGAGGGCGACCACATCGACCAGCGCCTGAGGCAGGAGCAGGATCGATTCCGTGTAGCCGGCGGGGTCGCGCAGCGCGATGAAGCGCTGGCCTCCTTGCGTCATTGGAAAGGCTTCGATCCCGCGGAGCTTCGGCGTCTCCATCAGCCCTCGAGGAACTTGAGTGCCGTTGCCGTGTAAATACGCGCGGCTTCGATCAGTTCGCTCGCCTCAACATACTCATCGACCTGATGCGGGATGAGGCGGTTTCCGGGCCCGCACGTCACGATCGGGATGCCGAGCGTCGCGCGGAGGATCGTGCCGTCGGTCGAGCCGGGCACGCCACCGAACCGGGGCGCGTGTCCCGTGACCTCTCTCACCGCGCCGGCCATGGCCCTGACCAGCGGCTCGCTGCGCTCGACCCGCGTGGCCAGGCGATAACCGTTCACGGGCCGCCAGTCGACCGTCACTCCTTCCGTTCGCGCGGAGGCCTCGCGGCAGAAGCGATCGATCTCGGCGGCAATCGCCGTCTCATCCGGGCCGGAAGTCAGCCGGATATCGAGCGTCGCCTCGGCCGCCGCCGGGATCACGTTGGCCTGGGCGACGCCGGCGAGCGGCGAACGCACGGTGGTCGGTGTCACCGTGGGCGGGCGGAGGTACGGGCTGGGCCGGCAGAGCCGGCGGAGGCGTCGCTCGAGCCGCGGCGCCTGGCTCAGCACGGTGCCCAGTGCGGCGATGGGATTGGCTCCGGCCTCGGGCATCGCGCCGTGGGCCATGCGGCCGCGCACGGTCACGCGGGCCCAGACCACACCGCGCTGCTCGAGGCACAGCTCGTTCTGCTCAGGCTCGCAGATCACCGCGGCGGTCAACGCCCGGCCGAGCGGCGTGCCGCAGAGATGGCGAGCGCCGATCATGTCGCCCTCCTCGTCCACCAGTGCGCCCACAACGAGGGCCCCTTGAAAACGGGCGCCACTCCGCTTGATGGCGGCGGCCGCAATCATCGCCGCGGCAAGCCCGCCCTTCATGTCGGCAGCGCCACGTCCCCAGATGCGGCCGTCGGTAACGTCTGCGGCAAACGGCGGATGAGTCCACGCGGCGGGATCACCTTCGGTGACGACGTCGGTGTGGCCTTCGAGGAGCAGCGTCCTCCCCGCACTGGGCTCGCCGATCCAGCCGAGGACATTCGGACGGCCGGCCGCAACGGGTTGAACTTCGACACTGAGGCCTTCCTTGGTGAGCCAGCGCTCGACGTACTCGGCGACGGCGGCTTCGGTGGCGACAGGATCTCCGGGACGGACGACGCTCGGGATGCGAATCAGATCGCGCGTGAGCGCGATCAGCTCGGCAGGGTCGACGTGAGCAAGAGCCTCGCGATTACTCGTGGGGAAACGAAAGGATGACGGCATCCAGGCGGATGACGCGATATTCCTCGCCGGCGACGTAGAAGTAGTGGCCTTCCACCTCCTCGGCGCTCTCCTCGAAGGCGACGACGGTTTTGATCCCCGGCATCTCGCGGAAGGCGTTCGCGCCCTCGTCGAAGCCGTCGCCGCGGGCGACGACCTCACCGTACCGGATCGGCGAACCCTTCGGGCAGTGAACGCGCACGTCTGCAGGACCCTCAGCCAGGAGCCGTACCAGGAGATTGATGCCGTACACCTGGATGGGAATGTTCGTCATGCGGGTCATGATACCACGCGGTATCATCGCGCCGGGGCGCGCCATGACCATTTCCGGCATCGACTGGGCGATCGTTGCCGCCTACTTCCTGCTCTCGGCGGGCATCGGGCTCTACTTCACCCGCCGGGGCGGCGAGAGTCTCGATCAGTACTTCCTCTCCGGACGCCAGGCCCCCTGGTGGCTGGCCGGCACCGCGATGGTCGCGACCACCTTCGCGGCTGACACCCCCCTGGTCGTCACCGGTCTCGTCGCCAGCAAGGGCGTGGCCGGCAACTGGCTGTGGTGGAACTTCGTGATGAGCGGGATGCTCACCGTCTTCTTCTTCGCCCGGCTGTGGCGCCGTGCCGAGGTCATGACCGACGTGGAGCTGGCCGAACTGCGTTACAGCGGCCGACCCGCCGCCTTCCTCCGCGGATTCCGCGCGCTGTACCTGGCCCTGCCCATCAACCTCATCATCCTCGGCTGGGTCACGCGCGCGATGATCAAGATCCTGACCATCGCGCTCGGCCTGAAGGACGTCACGATCGCCGGCGTGACCGTGAGCGGCGAAGTGGTCGCCGTCGGCATCTGCTTCGTGATCACGGCGCTCTATTCGGTGGCGGCCGGAATGTGGGCAGTGCTGTGGACCGATCTCGTGCAGTTCGTCATCAAGATGAGCGCCGTCGTCGTGCTGGCCGTCTATGCGGTCGCCGCGGTCGGCGGCATCGCCGCGATGAAGACGAAGCTCGTCCAGCACTTCGGGAGCGAGGAGGCGGCCCTCTCGGTGTTGCCCGTCAGCGTGACCGCCGAGGGTATCGCGTCGTACGCCTGGATGCCGCTGCTCACCCTCGCCGTATATCTTTCGGTCCAGTGGTGGGCCGCCTGGTATCCGGGCGCCGAGCCGGGCGGCGGCGGCTACGTCGCCCAGAGGATCTTCAGCGCGCGCTCGGAGCGCGACGGCGTGCTCGCCACGCTCTTCTTCCAGATTGCTCACTACGCGCTACGGCCCTGGCCGTGGATCGTGACCGGGCTCTGCACCGTCATCCTCTATCCCACGCTGGCCGACAAGGAAGCCGGCTACGTCCAGGCCTTCGTCGATCTGCTGCCCACGCCCTGGCGCGGCTTCATGATGGCCGGCTTCGCCGCCGCCTACATGAGCACCGTGGCGACCCACCTCAACTGGGGAGCCTCCTACCTGGTCAACGACTTCTACAAGCGTTTCTTGAAAACGGACGGCGACCAGCGTCATTACGTGGCCGTGTCCCGCGCGGCGACCGTCCTCCTCTTCCTGGCCTCGATCGCGGTCACCTCCCAGCTCGCCTCCATCGAGAAGGCGTGGGAACTGCTCCTCGCGCTGGGCGCTGGCACCGGGCTCGTCCTGATCCTGCGCTGGTACTGGTGGCGCATCAACGCCTGGAGTGAGATCTCCGCGATGATCGCGAGCTTCGTCATCAGCCTGCTCGGCTTCGCCTTCATCGTGCCGCGCTTTCGGCCCAACGATCCGAACGCCACCGCGGTGGTCATGCTGGTCACCGTGGCGGGGAGCACGATCGTGTGGGTGGTGACGACGTTCTCCACAGCGCCCGAGCCCGATCGAATATTGCAATCCTTCTATCGTCGGGTACGGCCGGGCGGCCCGGGCTGGGCGCGCGTGTCGCAGCGGCTCGGGTACGGGCGTGAGCCGATCCCCGGCGGCGCGCTGGCGTGGACGAACTGGATCGCCGGAATCGTGGCCGTCTACGCGACGCTGTTCGGGATCGGCAAGATCGTGTTCGGATTCACCGGCGCCGGCATCGTCATGCTCGCCATTGCGGCGGCCGCGTTCTACTGGATCTCGCGGTCCTTCAGGAGCGAGGCGCCGATCGCGAGGACGAAGACGAAGCTGGCCTGAGCCGCCTCACGTCCCCTCGGCGGGGACGTCGAGCTGGCGCGGCACTTCCGGCGCATCCAGTGCCCGCGGCTGTTCGTCGATGGGCTCGAGCGGCGGGATGTCGGCGGTCGTGCCGACGCCAAGGTCGCGAAACCGGCGGGCTGTCGGCAGCACGCGTGACTCCAGCGATCCCACCGCCTTGTTGTACGCCGACGTCGCCTTGCCGAGCTTGTCGCCCACGTCCTCCAGGTGTCCGATCATGACGCGCACGCGCTCGTAGAGCTCCTGGCCGAGGCGGCGGACCTTCTCGGCGTTCTCGGCGAGCTGCTGCTGCTGCCAGCCGTAATAGGTCGCGCGCAGGAGCGCATAGAGCGTGGTCGGCGTGGCCACCACGATCTTCTTGGCCATGCCGTCCTCGATCAGCCCGCTGTCGGCGTGCGCCGCGGCGGCCGCGAACGATTCTCCCGAGATGAACATGACGACGAAGTCCGCAGACTTGGCGAACTCCTCCTGGTAGGCCTTGGCGGCCAGCGCGTTCATGTGCTGGCGCACCTGCTGGGCGTGGCGACGCAGCGCCTCGCGCCGGTCTCTCTCGGTGGTGGCGGCCATGGCGTCGAGGTAACCGTCCGCCGGCGCTTTCGCGTCGACGATCACCTCGCGACCGTTGGGCAGGTGGACGACCATGTCCGGCCTGAGCCGGCCTGTCTCGGTGTCCGTGGTCACCTGCTCCACGTAGTCGCAGTATTCGGTCAACCCGGCCAGCTCGACCACGCGACGCAGCGTGATTTCCCCCCACCGCCCGCGGACCTGGGAGCCGCGGAGCGCGGTCACGAGGTTCCCGGCCTCTCGCTGAAGCTCCGAGCTGCTGGTGCTGAGGTGCTCGACCTGCTGCTTGAGGCTCGCGTAGGCGTGCTCACGCTTCGTCTCGATCTCGCGCAGGTGTTGCTCGTACCGCTCGAGGTCCTGGCGGAGCGACGACACGAGGCCGTCCATCGTCGTCTGACGCGCGGCGAGCTGGGTGTCGACCTTCTGTCCGGCGAGCTGGAGGAAGTCCGCCTTGGCCGTCTCGAGGGCGCGCGCGCTCAGGTCGGCAAAAGCCTCGCGGAGCTGCTCGCGCGAATCGGCCAGCAGGCGCTTCTGCTCCTCGAGATTTTCCCGCGTCGCCTCGGACCGCGCGTCGGCCTGGGCGCGGAGCTGGCGCTCGAGATCGAGGCTCTGACGTAGGTCGGACAACTCGAGCTCACGCTGCGTGAGCTGCTTGCGGAGATCGTCGCCCAGGGCCTCGGCGGCGGCCTGGCGGCCGGCGAGGGCTTCGCGCTCGCCGAGCGCGTGAGCGCGATAGTGGCCACGGGCGAGCGTCCACGCGAGGCCGCCACCGACGACGAGACCGGCCACCACCAGGAGCGCGTCAGCCACGGCGCGTGCCTCGCCAGTGGCGGCACACGACGCGGAGCCCGCAGGGCGCGCACACGACCGCGTCGCGCCGATCACGGCAGTCGCCCGACATGCGTTTGTGGCAGAGCGCGAAGTCGTACTTCACGGGATCCTGAGGATCGATGGCCGCGAGCGAGAGCGTGATGTCCTCCGCCATGCGCCAGTTCCGAGATTTCCGGCGCGTGAGGCCGATGGCCCGGCTCATGTTCTCCACGTGCGTGTCCACCGGCATCAGCAGCCGCGCCGGAGACACCGAGGTCCAGAGCCCGAAATCTGGCGGCTCGCGCCGGACCATCCAGCGGAGGAACAGGTGCAGGCGTTTGCACGGCCCGCCCGCCGACGGCAGCGGGAAGAGGTGCCGGTAGCCGCGAGACAGTCGTCCTCGCGGGAACACGTGGCCGAGCTCCGCCTCGAGGAAGACACGCACGAAGCGCTCCAGGACGGGACCGATCGGGCCGGCGGCATCGGAGTCGCCGGCGAGGAAGCACTTCTCGAGTGTGCCGTGGCGCGCCAGGGCGCCGCGAGCGGCCACACAGAACGCGACGATGTCACGCGGACGGTTGAAGCGATACCGGAAGCGCGCAAACGCCTCACCGTCGCGCGCCGGGTCGAAGCGGGCGACGAACTCCGCCGGCGATGGGCCCATCTCGTGGAGCACGCGCTCGAGCTCCCGGCTGAAGAGATCGACACGTCCATAGGCCAGACACGCGGTCAGCAGCGCGACGATTTCTCGGTCGCGCGGATCAGGATAACGGAGAGGAAATCGGATGGCGTCGCGCTCGACCCGGGCGGCGTAGTCGAAGTCGCGGTAGAGCTGCTCGAGCGGTTCGCGCAATGCGCCGGCTCGTCTCATTCGCCGCTGACGCGCATGATAACATGCTCCGCCGTGGCGAAACTCCGCGACGTCGGCGTGTGCGGGCTCGGCGTGATCGGATGCGCGGTCTGTCGCGCGCTCGACGGCGGCATCCCCGGCCTGCGCCTCGGCGGCGCCATGACGCGGAGCCGCGCGGCGGGCGAAGCCTTCCTGGCCACGCTCCAGTCCGCGCCACCGTTCCTGCCGCTCGAGGACCTCATCGCGACGTGCGATCTGATCGTGGAAGCCTCCACGCAGTCGCATCTCGCGGAGATCGCGCCGAAGGTCCTCCAGGCCGGCCGCGATCTCGTAGTGCTTTCGGCGGGCGGCTTGCTCGGCCGTGGCGACTGGGTCGCGCTGGCCGAGGCCAATCGCTGTCGCATCTATGTGCCGTCGGGCGCCATCGCGGGCCTCGATGGCGTCAAGGGCGCCAGCGTCGGCGCCGTGACGTCGGTCACGATGGAGACACGCAAGCCGCCCCGTGGACTGGCCGGCGCCCCGTGGATCGTTCAGCAGAAGATCGACCTCGATGCCATCACGAAGGAGACGCTGATCTTCGAGGGCCCGGCGACGGAGGCGTGTCGCGCGTTCCCCGCCAACGTCAACGTCGTGGCAGCGCTGTCGCTGGCCGGCGTCGGACCGGAGCGGACACGGATCAAGATCTACGCGGTGCCGGGCCTCGGCCGCAACCAGCACCGGGTCACCATCGAAGGTGAATTCGGCCGGCTCTCCGTCGAGTTGGAGAACGTGCCGTCGGAGAATCCCAAGACCGGCAAGCTCTCGTACCTCTCGACGATCGCGCTCCTCCGCCAGCTCGGCGCCCCGCTAGTCGTCGGCACCTGACCGAAGGGAGTTGCGCCGGACGTCGGGGATGGCGCTCTGGCGAGGCCCGTGTCTCAGGGTACCGTGCCACCGCCGCGGAACGGTCGTATCTCCGGGGGACGTTGGGTGGCGTGGTCGCCGCGGGGCGCCGAGGGCGCCGTGCCAGAGGCAGTGGCTTCGCATAACCCTCGGCTCGCAGCACCGCCGCTACGTTCCAGCCGTCGACGTACACATCGGCCAGCGTCCGACAGTAGACGTCCTTGCCGTGGCGCACGATGACGACGTTACCGGACCTCAGCAGCGCTAGCAGGCGGTAGGTCGCGCGACCTGAGCCCGGCTCGCCGCGTTCAGGCGTGTCGATGCCCAGAATGCGGATGCGCTCGCCGTGGAGCCTGAACGTATCGCCGTCGACGACTCTCAGTGGAAGGGCGCGATGGACGGTTGGCGGGCACAGTGCGTGATCACGCGCGGTCGCCATCGCCGGGAGCCCGAGGATGATGACGAGCGCGACAACGTGGCCGCCCATGACGTGCTCATCCTGCCGCGCCGCCGGCCGTGTGTCGATGTCCAATCTTCGAGACACCGGCGATAGACCGGACGCGTCGGAAACAGGATGAAGCTCGCGCGCAAGCATTAGCCGCGGGGTGGGGCGGCGGGTGGCTCATCGAGACCCGTGTCTCAGGGTACTGTGCCCCCGCCGCGTCCAGGAGAAGGCCGCCAAGGGAAGTTGGGTGGCGTGGTCGAGATTGAGCCACCCGCCACCCCACCTCGCGAGCTAGTGCGGCTGCGTCGCCTCGAGATACCGCTCGGCCTCGAGCGCGGCCATGCACCCCGTCCCCGCCGCGGTCACGGCCTGGCGGTACACGTGGTCCTGGACGTCGCCGGCGGCGAAGACACCCGGGACCGACGTCTGCGTCGTGCCGGGCTTCACCTTGATGTACTCGTTGGGCAGCAGCTCGATCTGACCGCGGAAGAGCTGCGTGTTCGGCTGATGGCCGATGGCGACGAAGAGCCCATCGACCGAGCGCTCGACGAGCGCGCCCGTCTTGACGTTGCGGAGCTTCACGCCGGTGACCTTGCCCCGGGCAGGATCGAGGATCTCCTCGACGGTCGAGTCCCAGAGGAACTGGATCTTCGGATTCTTGAACGCGCGGTCTTGCATGATCTTGGAGCCGCGCAACGTATCGCGGCGATGGACGAGGTCCACCGAGCTGCCGAGCCGCGAGAGGTAGAGCGCTTCCTCCAGCGCGGAGTCGCCACCGCCCACGACCATGATCTTCTGGTCCTTGAAGAAGAAGCCGTCGCACGTCGCGCACGTCGAGACGCCGCGGCCCATGAGCTGCATCTCGGCCTCGAGGCCGAGGAGCTTCGAGGATGCGCCCGTGGCGATGATCACGGTGTGACCTTCGTAGAGGGCATCGCCGGCCCACACCTTGAAGGGCGCCGCCGAGAAGTCCACCCGCGTGGCGTCCTCGGGAATCATCTCCGTCCCGAAGCGCTCCGCCTGCTTCCTGAAGTTCTCCATCAGCTCCGGGCCCATGAGGCCGTCGACGAAGCCTGGATAGTTCTCGACGAGCGTCGTGAGCATGAGCTGGCCACCGGACAGAACACCGGTCAGCATGAGGGGCGCCAGGTTGGCCCGAGCAGCGTAGATCGCCGCCGTGTAGCCGGCAGGGCCGGACCCGATGATGACCACCTTGCGCGTCGCCATTCCTACCTCCTCGTCCTTAGATGTATGGCCGGCGGTGTCGGATGCAAAGCCCTAGATCCCCAGCACGGGCCGCAGGTCGCCGAGGTCGCGCAGCTCCACGTCGGGTTTCGGGATTCCAGGCGGCAGCGGGGCCGCGTCCGGATTGATCCACGCCGTCCGCATGCCGACCTGGTGAGCTCCGAGCACGTCGATGTCAGGCCGGTCGCCGACGAACAGCGTCTGCTCCGCCGTCACCCCGACCCGGCGCAGCGCCTCTTCGAAGATGGCGGGCGCCGGCTTGCGCCAGCCGATCTCGTCCGACACCACGATGGTATCGAAGAGATCGGCCACGCCCGCTTCTCGCAAAATGCCGAGGGCGGTCGGCGTGTAGTCGAAGTTCGAGACGAGCGCCAGGCGATATCGACGGGCCAGATCGGTGAGGAGCGGCCCGTGATGCGCCGGGAACTCGGCGGCCTTGGACAGCTCACGACGGTGCGTATCGAGCAGGCCCTGCAGCAGGCCGGGCGGGCACCGATCGGGATCGAGCGCGAGACAGCGGAACAGGTGGGCGAAGCGCTCGGGCGCCGCCACCTCGCGGTGATCGATCGCACGCCGGCGCTCGGCCTCCTGCCAGCTTTCCTGCAGCGCCTTGTGAAAGGTCTCGAGCGTGAGGTCGGGGCTCCATGCGCGGAGGATCGGGTGGAGATGACCGGCCGTCGAGCGCACGGTGCGGCCCGCGATCGTCACCTCGGGCAGCCGCTCGCGATCGAAGCGCACCAGCGTGTCGAAGAGGTCGAAGAAGACGGCGCGCACGTCCATACGCTCAGAGCGGCTTGCGTCCGGCATATCCCTCGTCGAGCCCGTGCCAGTAGCCGATCGCCTTCTCGCCGAACTTCCAGCAGAGGTTGACCTCGCGACCCTCGCGCACGTGCGGGAAATCCACCAGCCCCAGATCGAGATCCTTCGTCACGCCACCCAGCCGGGTGATGGCCTCGAGCCCGGTCCGCATCCTCTCGATCAGCCGCTCGCGACGTTCCTGGTCGGCGCGCCAGCCGTCGCGGTCGAACGCCGCGCCACCCGCCATCGTGATCCGCTGCTGCTCCGTCTTCATCCGCTCCTCGACGGCCATCACGTCGCGGCGAGCGTCGCGGATCCTCTCCATCACCGCGGTGAGCTCCGGGATGAGCGCTTCGACGTCGGCCGGGTTGAAATACCGGTCAGCCACGGATCGGCGCGTCCACGAAGATCGCGTGCACTTCCTTGGGTCCGTGGACGCCGCGCGTGAGCGTCAGCTCGATGTCGGCGGTCCGGCTCGGCCCGGTGATCACGTGGACCGCGGCGCCGCGGCCCGGCCCGTCTGCTCCAGCGACTCGACCAGAACCTCGCGGTCGAAGATGGCCACGTGATAGGGCGGCAGCAGCGCGGTCGAGCGCGGGCGGCCGCTGCCCGAAACGAGGACCAGAGAGCCGGTCTCGGCGATGGCGAGATCGGCGCCGGTGAGCCCGATCTCGGCCGCGGCGATCTTCTCGCGAAGCGCCGCGCGGACGGGCCGCGCCATCAAGCGTGCGGTGGTGGCGGAGTCACGACGACGGCGGCGAGCAAGCGGCCGGGGCCGGCGTTTCGGAGGCCGTGTTCCTGGCCGGCCCGGGCCACGACCGCCTCGCCCGGCTCGAGGCGCTCTTCCTTACCGTCCACGACGACCAGTGCGAAGCCCTCGAGGACGAGATAGATCTTGTCCTGGTCAGCGTGGGCGTGCGGCTTCTGCTCCTGGCCCGGCTCGAGACAATAGAGATCGAGCTGCGTGCGCGACGTCGTCGCCAGCGCGACCTTCGCCATCTTGTCCGAACGAAACTCCGCCCGGTCCTTGATCCTGATCTTCACGTGCGATCTCCGATCATTTCACTCTCGCCTCGTCGCGCGACGCGCCTCGGCTCGCCCCGCCACGATCATTTCACTCTCGCCTCTCTCGATCATCTCAGCGCTCGGCTCGGCCGTCGGACTGCCTCACCTCGCACCGCCACGCGCGACGCGCCTCGGCTCACACAGCCACCATCACGGCAGCGCTCGCCGCACCGAGCGGGCCAGCAGCGTCACGGGATGCAGCACCTCGAGGTCGAGCCCACGCTCTCGACAGCCCTTGGCGATCTGAAGGAGACAACCCGGGTTGCCCGTCACTACCGCCGCCGCACCGGTCTCGGCGATGCGATCGATCTTCATGGTGAGCAGGCGGCCCGCCACCTCGGGCTCGAGCAGATTGTAAACGCCCGCGCTCCCGCAGCAGAGGTCGCTCTCGGGCAGCGGCACGATTTTCAGATCCGGGATTCGCCCGAGCAACCGGCGCGGCTCGGCGCGGATGCGCTGGCCGTGGGCGAGGTGGCAGGCGTCGTGATACGTCACGGTGAGATCGACTGGCCCCAGGGGAAGCTCGACATCGACCAGAGCCTCGCTGACGTCCTTGATCTTTTCGGCAAAGGCCACCACGTCGGCCTCTCCCGGCATCCAGCGCGTGTACTCCTTCATGGCGGAGCCGCAGCCGGCAGCGTTGACGACGATGACGTCGAGGTCCGCCGGAAATGCCGCGATCAGCTTCCGGGCGCGGTCGCGAAAGTCGTCGAGGAATCCGGCGTGAAGCTCGAGGGCGCCGCAGCATCCCTGGTCGCGCGGCACGACGACGTCGTACCCGGCCAGGCTGAGCAGACGCGCTGTGTCGCGGTTCACGTCGGGATAGAGATGTCGCTGGATGCAGCCGGTCAAGAGCCCGGCGCGGCCGAGTCGCCGGCGGCCCTGGGCCGGCGTCAGCTCGAGTAACGCCGGAGCGCTCGGCACGTCTGGCAGGAGCGACTCCATCGCGGCCAGGCGCGGCGCCAGCGCCAGCACGTGGCTCGCGCGCACCACGCGTCGCAGCCCGCTCCGTTGATAGAGCTTCAGGCCCCCCAGCATCACGCCGAGCCGCCTCGGTTCGGGGAACATCCCGTGCACCAGGCGGCGGAGCAGCGCGGTACGGGGCCTCGGCCCGCGCTCGGCGAGCTGAGAGCGGGTGGCTTCCAGGAGCGAGCCGAAGGGGACGCCGGCCGGGCACGCCGTCTCGCACGCGCGGCAACCGAGACAGAGATCCAGGTGGCGCGCGAACGTCTCGGTGAAACCGAGGCGGCCTTCGGCGACCGCCCGCATGAGATAGAGCCGCCCGCGCGGCGAGTCCATCTCTTCGCCGAGGACGCGATAGGTCGGACACTGGGGCAGGCAGATCCCGCAGTGCACGCACAGCCTGAGATCGTCGATGTCCGGAGCGACCGCCGCCATCAGAGACCGCCGACGAATCGGCCCGGGTTGAGCACGCCTCGCGCGTCGAACTCTTGCTTGATCGCGCGCATCAGACCGAGCGCCGCCGGCTCGACCGGTCCCCAGGGATCGAATGCGGCCCGCACGTTCGTCGGCGCGCTCTCGACGACGACGGCGCCACCAAAGTCCGCGGTGAGGCCTCGCATCTCCTCGACGAGTCGCTTGACCGTCTCCACGTCGGCCCCGGTGATCGCCACGCGCAGCGAGCCGAGCGAAGCGCAGCCCGTGATCAGCACCGCCCGCTCGGCCGCCGGGAACGCGCGCTCGATCACCTCGACGGTATCGGCGAGCCGGCTCGGCAACGACCCGATACGGAGGATCACCTCGTCCTCGGCCGGAGTCAGCGCCGCGTCGTACCGCGTCCATAGATCCTCTCCCACGGCGGCCACGCGGACTTTTTCGCCGCTGGCCAGGACGGCGAGGGCCTCGCCCTGCTCACGAACGGCGGGATGGGCGCTGCCGATGGCGACCGCCACGCCGAAGGGCGCGCTCGGGGCCTGGCACACGCGCAGCGCGGCTTCGTTGAGGAGCTCGAGGCGCATCGGCTGGAGCGGCGAATTCACGACGCGCGCAGCGAACGCCTGGGCCGCCTCGACCGACGTAAAGGTCGCCAGCCACGTCTGCTCGGCCTCGGGCATGGGTTGGAGGCGAAGCGTGAGCTCGCACAGGACGCCGAGCGTGCCCAGCGCGCCGACCATCAGCTTGGGCACGTCGTAGCCGGTCACCGATTTGACGACGCGCGCTCCGCCCCAGGTCACGACACCGTCGGCCTGGACGAAGCGCACGCCGAGCACGAGATCGCGCAGCGCCCCGTAACGCGCGCGCAATGGCCCCGCGGCGTTGGTCGCGATCATCCCGCCGAGCGTCCGTCGGCGCCATCCCGGCGGATCCATCGGCAGCCACTGACGCCGGCCGGCGAGACGTTCGGCGAGGCCGCCGGCCGTCATGCCGGCCTCCACGCTCACGGTGAGATCATCGGGGTTGTCCTCGAGGACGTGATCGAGGCCCGTCAGATCGAGGACGACGTCGACGCGTGATGGCGCCGCTCCGAGGCCGAGCGCCGTACCCGCGCCACGGGGCACCACCGCGAGGTTCTCGTCCCACGCGATGGCGAGGACCGCGGCCACGTGATCGATCGACGCCGGGCGGACGATGAAGCGCGGCGTATGGCCATCGATGGCCGCGGCGGACAGCGCGCCCGGATCGACGATGAGCCGGTCGGGGCCGAGACGCTCGGCGAAGACCCCGGCCATCGATGCCGTGGAGACGGCCATCAGATCCAGGCGCCGGCCGGCAGGACCGGCCGCTTGGGCCGGAATCCTTCGCCGCAGGCGGGGTGGGACGGCAGCAGCTTGTCGGGATTCATGAGGCCCGCCGGATCGAACACGCGCCGCAGCCGGAACATGAAGTTGAGATCGGCTTCGCCGTACTGGAGCGGCAGGTTCTTGGCCTTGTCCAGGCCGACGCCGTGCTCACCGGTAACCGAGCCACCGAGCGCGATGCAGGCGGCGAGCAGCTCTTCGTTGGCCTGCTTGGCGCGCTCGAGATCCTCGGCGCTGCGATCGTCGTAGCAGATGAGCGGATGGAGGTTTCCGTCGCCGGCGTGAAACACGTTGGCGATGATCACCCGATGGCGCGCCGCGATCGCTTTCATC
>WNGH01000987.1_pt2 | contig 25827 bp, 24 predicted proteins | sample 5400631 | NCBI WGS metagenome assembly WNGH01 (sample SAMN13153373, study PRJNA577476) | soil metagenome | isolation source: 115 cm soil or saprolite under Garry oak tree replicate 1 | place: USA:California | collected 2016-06-15
CGCTGAAATCGCCGAAAATGGCGAGCGGTGAAATGCTCGGTGTCGTGCGAGCCGAGACGCGTCGGGCGGGGCCGTGCGAGGTGAGGCCGTCCGACGGACGAGCCGAGCGCTGAAATCGCCGAAAATGGCGAACGGCTCACGCCGTCGACGCCGACGGGTGCAGGCCAACCGAAAAGCCCTCGGCGATCGCTCGGACCACAGACCGTGGCGTGAGCACCGCGAGCTCGACGTCGTCCCCCCGAGTTTTTTGCGCCTCGTAACCGGCGAACGTCCAGCGGAGCAGCCTGCGCTCGTGAACGAGAAAGGCGCGGTGCTCGTCGTCAGCAACCATCACGCCAGCCGGAAGATGCGACAGCCGGTCGCGATAGGTGCGCTTGGCTCCGCCTGAACCGAGTCGCTCGGCGTGGAGGACGCGATCCATGTCGTCCGCCGATGGCCGCGCAGCAGTGCTCAGGTCGCGGTTGGCGGCGGCCCAGCGCTCGCGAAAGAGGTCGTAGCGAGCCCGCTGGCACTCGGCGCATGGCCTGTGGCCGGCAGCGAGTGCGGTGGCCTCGTCGAGGAAGAACAGCTCGGTGTAGCGGCCGGGCGTCATCACCGTTCGCCGGCGGCCCTTGAACTCCAGCAGGCAGGCGATCCAGCGCCGGCTTACGAACGGGCGCACGATCCGCTGGGCGGTATCGTGAAGGCAGCCGCCACGGTTTCCCATCAGGGTGCCGCGCTCCGGGGTAGCGATCAGCTCGCCGAATGGCGTGACGCGATTCTGTCGAGGCAACGAATCAGGAGTATACGGTAGTGTCTCGGCGTGACTCTGATGCCCGCGATGGAAGCGGCGCGTCGACGGAGGAAGCTCAATGTGCACAAGCACGCTGCGCGCAGTCGCCTCTACGGCTGCCACATGTGCGGTGATTCTCCTCGGCGCAGCGGCGGACGCTCAAAACCTCGCCCCAGCGGGGCCGGGGTTCCAGGTCGAGTCGGCACCACGCCCCGGGGGGCGTCCTGCCGTCGAGGGCTACATTCACAATGAAAGGTACGTCTGGCTGAGCGATGTCCGTGTCAGGGTGGAGGTATTAAACGCCGATGGAATTACGGTGGAGGAAGCCTCCGGCTGGGTCGTCGGCAACATTCGCCCGGGTGGCAGGGGATACTTCGCCGTGGCGGTCAAGCGGCTCGGAGCATCCTACCGAGTGAGTGTCGTATCGTTCGACGTGGTTCCTCAAGGCGGCGCCTGAAGGTCCTGATTCGGTATGCCCGCGCGTGGACGTGTCAGCCGCCGCGGGGGATAATCCCGGCGCCAATGCGTATGCGAGTGACCGAGGAGCGCCGCGGAGCGAGATGAGCCAGCCGTTCGCCGGCGTCACGGTGCTCGAGTTCGGCCACTTCATCGCCGTGCCGTGGGCGGGACAGGCGCTCGCCGACGGCGGCGCGCACGTGATCAAGATCGAGCCGCAGGAGGGCGAGCCGAGCCGCCACATCGCTCCGCTCGGCGGCGGCGAGAGCCGTCACTTCCTGATCCGCAACCGCGGCAAGCACACGCTGCCCCTCGACCTGCGCCATCCCGACGCGCGCGCGATCCTCGACGCGCTGCTCGCCCGCGCCGACGTCGTGCTGGCCAACATGCGTCCTGGCCTCGCCGCCGAGCTCGGCCTCGAGTACGAGCAGCTCGCGCCGCGCTACCCGCGGCTCGTCGTCGGCACGGTGACGGCGTTCGGCCCGCACGGGCCCGATGCCGCACGCGCCGGCATGGACCACGTCGTCCAGGCCCGGAGCGGCCTCATGGTGACGGGCGGGCGTACGAAGGACGGCCTGCCCACGTCCGGCGAGTCGCCGATCGCGGATTACATGGCGGCCGCGCTGCTGGCCTTCGGCGTCACGTCTGCGCTTTACCGGCGCGAGCGGACCGGGCGCGGTGGGCGCGTGGACACCTCGCTCTTGCTGGCCGCGCTCGCGCTCCAGAACAACCTCATGGTGCGCGTGGACGCGCTCGACGGCGCCCGCGACGCCGGCTTCCTCGACTGGCTCGGCCAGGCGCGCGGCGGCGGCGTCCCGTTCGCCGAGCAGGTGGAGCGGATGCCGCGCAATCGCGTGGTCGCTTCGCAAGCGATCTACATCCGAACCTATGCGACGAAGGACGCCGCGCTCGCCGTCGCGTGCGGCAGCCCGTCGCTCAGGCGGAAGTTCATCGTTGCGGTCGGCCACGAGGATCCCGCGCTGACCGGCAGCGTCCCCGACGTCAACGCCCACTACGCGGCGCTCAAGCCGGCCGTCGAGGCCACGCTCGCCTCGCGCACGACCGCGGAGTGGCAGGCCCACCTCGACGCACACGGCGTTCCGGCCAGCGGCGTGTCGCTGCCGATCGAGATGCTGGACGATCCACAACCCGCCGCCAACGGCATGTTCCACCGCTTCGATCACCCCACGCTCGGACCGGCGACCGTGCTCGGCCCGCCCGTTCGCGTCGACGACGGTTTCGTACCCGGACCACCGACGCCGGCGTTCGGCAGCGAGGCGCGCGCCATCCTCGCGTGGGCTGGCTTCGACGACGGGGACATCACGCGCTTTCTCGCCGGGGCGGTGCTCGATACCAGCCGGCGGCCAACCTGAACCGCAGGCGTTGGAGGACAGCATGGACGGACATTCCACAGGGCGCCGCGACTTTCTGAAGCAGATCACGGCTCTGAGCGCGGCACCGATCGTCGCCGGCTTGCAGCCGAAGAGCGCTTACGATCCCTCGGCCCGATTCGAGCTCAAGGTCACCGAGGTGGAGTTCCTGCGCACGCCCAGGGGGCGTCAGCTGATGGCCCGCGTGTATCAACCGCAGGGCGCGGGGCCATTTCCGACGGTGCTCGATCTCCACGGCGGCGCCTGGCGTCGCAAGGACCGCTTCGCCGAGGAGCCGATGGACCGCGCCATCGCCACCAGCGGCGTCCTCGTCGTCGCCATCGATCTGAGGCTCTCGGAAGAGGCGCCGTACCCGGCCTCGGTGCAGGACGCCAACTATGGCGTGCGCTGGCTCAAGGCGAGAGCCGTCGAGTGGAACGGCGACCCGGCGCGAATCGGCGTGTACGGAAGCTCCAGCGGCGGCCACGTCGCCCAGCTGCTGGCCATGCGCCCGCGCGATCCGAGGTACAACGCGATCGCCCTGTCAGCGGCGCCCACCGTCGACGCGACGGTGGCGTACGTCGCGACCCGCTCGCCGATCAGCGACCCGTACGCGCGCTTCCAGCAAGCCGAGCGGATGAAGCGCGAAGGGATGATCGAGAACAGCCGGATCTACTTCAACCCGTGGGACACGATCTACGAAGGCAATCCGCAGCTGATGCTCGAGCGTCGCGAGGCCGTCACGCTGGTGCCGATGCTGATCATGCAGGGCGCGCTCGACGACAACGTGCTGCCGGCCGTTCAGGAGAAATTCGTGGCGACCTACAAGGCGGCCGGCGGCGTGTGCGAGCTGACCGTGTTCGAGGACAGCGAGCACGAATGGGTGGCCAAGCCCGGGCCGCAGACCGATCGCGCCCGCGAGATGGTGAAGGCGTTCATCGCGCGCCAGCTGAAGACGTAGTCGGCTACGCGTGGAGGAGCTCGATCGCCTCCTCGTAGACCTCCATGTTCTTGCCGTAGGAGATGGCCGACGCCTGGGCCGCGCTCACCAGGTGCCGCCAGCGCCACGGCAGCCGCGTGGCGTAAAACTCCTCGAACGTGGCCTGGTGGTGCTTGAAGGCGTGCATCTCGGTGAAGTTGTCGTGCACGACGATCTCGGCGAGACGGCTGATCAGCGCGGCCGGATCGTACCCGAGGTCGGCGTACTGCTGCGCAAGGTTCACGGTGTTCTTCACCTCGGGCACCGCGCGCATCAGCCCGAGGTTGGTCACCTTCGACCAGTCGGTCGGCGGCTGCGTGTAGATGCTCTCTGCGAGCGCGTCCAGTAACTCGCCCTGGGTGCGAGAGGGCAGCGCGGCGACGGCGGCCGGGTCCGGCTGGGGCGGCGGCTCCATGCGATTCTGCGTCGAGCGCACCTCGGGCCCCGTGTGCCACGTCAGGAGGGCGAGCAGCTTGTTGCGCAGGCTCACGCCGTCCAGCTCCAGGAGATACCGGCGCAGGTTCGCGCCCGTGTGCAGGTGCACGTCCATCGGATTCCCCGTGAGCGACCGCATGAACAGGCCGGCGGCACCGATCGACAAGGCCTCACCGGTGCCCTGGAGCGACAGGCCATCGGCGAGGGCCTTCGCGAGCATTCTCGGAATTTCCGCATAGGCGTCGCAGCGCGTGAGCGCCTCGCCCAGGCGGCCGATCTCCGGCGTCTCGTCCGGGCTCGTGTGGAACCGGAGCGGGCGCTTCAGGAGCTCGTACTCGTCGAGCAGCGGCTCGATGTCTCGGAGCGGAGGCGGCGTGGGGAACCGGCTGACGTACCGGACGGCCGGGCGCATCAGGAATGGCGTGTGCTCGCGGCCCAGCCAGTCGAGGGCGCGCCACGTGAACATCGGGAAGATGAAGTAGTGATCGTCGAGCGTGTTCTTGGGGATCGCCACGGTCAGCAGCAGGTCCAGCGCCTCGCCCTGGGGAACGTTGTCCCAGAGCCACAGGAAGGCGTGATCCGCGGCGTTGTAGAGGCCGCGATCCACCGCGGCGAAGAACGCCTTCTTCGTGGCCTCGACGCCACCCGAGTCCACCGGCTCGGCATCCGCCAGGATGTACGGGCCCATGCCCGGGTGATTGATGTGCTTGTTCGACAGCGCGACGTGCTGGAGGATCGGCAGGAAGCGCTGCTCGCCCGCCACGCGCTCGACCGTGTGATGGAGCGCGTGGATCCCGACGAGCGGGTGGAGCGGGCCGCCATGGTGGCCGGGGGGTAAGTCCGAGGACCGAGTGACGGCGAGCGCGGAGGCCGTCAGGAGTGTCTTGACCGGCAGGCCATCACGCAGCTTGTCCAGGGTGGCCTCGAGGATCCGGCTCCCGTCGGTCTCCTCGATGAACTGCACCAGCGGCTCGATGTCATCGGCAAACCGGACGGGCCTGTGCATGGTCTCTCTCCTCCGCTCTCCAGAAAGGGCGTCGCGCCTGGAATCCTACCGCGGAGCCCGACCGTGCGCATCAGTCTCGTGAACGCCGCGCGCGACCTTGACCTCCCCGACGGCCGAGCGTAGCTTCGCGGCCATGGATCCAGCCGAGATCGACGTTCCGCACGCCGTCGTCCGCGTCCTCGAAGAAGCCGGCATCCAGTTCGTCTTCGGCATGCCGGGCGGCGACACGGGTCGCATCTTCGACGCGCTCTACGACTCCACGCGTATCAAGACCATCCTCGTGCGTCACGAGCAGGTGGGCTCGATCATGGCCGAGATGTACGGGCGGCTCACCGGCAAGCCCGGCGTCGTCATGGGCCAGGGGATCTTTCTCGCCTGCAACGCGCTCTTCGGCACCCTCGAGGCCGTGAAGGGCGCGTCGCCGATGCTGCTGCTCGCCGACTTCACCGACATGGCGCCCTTCCAGCACCACGCGCCCTACCAGGCGGGCACCGGCGAGCACGGCAACCACGATCTGAGGAACCTCCTCGCGAGCGCCACCAAGTACACCGCGGCCGTGTACGAGCCGAAGCAGGCGATGCAGACGATCCAGCTCGCCATCAAGCATGCGACCACGGGCACGCCGGGCCCGGTCGCGGTCGTCTTCGGCAGCCGATCGCTGCAAGGCACGGTGAAGACGAAGCGCCCGCCGCGCGTCCATGCGACCGATCGCGTTCTGGCGCCGAACGTCCTGCGTCCCGCCGCCGCCGACGTGGCGCGGGTCGCGGAGATGCTCCTCGCGTCATCGAGCCCCGTCATCCTCGCGGGCAACGGCGTGCACGCCTCTCGCGCGTGGTCGGAGCTGACGGCGCTGGCCGATCTCCTCGCGATTCCCGTGGCCACGACCGCGACGGGCAAGAGCGCGATCGCCGACGTGCATCCGCAGGCGCTCGGCGTGTTCGGGAACTGGGGCCAGGCCGTCGCCAACGAGGTGGTGTCGACCGCGGACACCGTGCTCGTCGTCGGCTCGCGCCTGGCGCCCACCGACACCTGCTTCGAGAACCCCGAGCTGCTCGACGCCGATCGCCAGAGATTCCTCCAGATCGACGTGGACGCGCTCAACGTCGGACGGCACTTCCCGGTGGCGGCCGCGCTCGTCGCGGATGCCCGCGAGGCGCTGGCCGCGCTCGTCGCCGAGCTCACGCCGCGGCTCACGTCAGCGAAGCGCGACGCCATGGCGCGGCGCCGCGCTCACGTCGCCGAGCTCAAGAGCCTGCATCGGTACTTCGCCGCACCCGAGCAGCAATTGGACGACGTCCCGCTGAGGCCGGAGCGCGTGATCACCGAGCTCGCACGCCGGCTCGGTGAGCGCGCGGTGGTCACCATGGACGCGGGCGCCAATCGCCTCTACATGACGCACTACTTCCAGTGCCGCGGGGCGGGGACGGTCTATCAGCCGTCCTCGATCGGCGGGATGGGCTACGCGCTGCCGGCCGCGATGGCGGCGAAGCTCGTGGCGCCCGAGCGCGACTGCGTGGCGGTGTGTGGCGACGGCGGCTTCGCCATGACGATGAACGCGCTGTTCACCGCGGCCCAGTACGAGATCCCCGTCGTCACGGTCGTGCTGAACAACAGCGTGCTCGGCTGGGTGAAGGACGGCCAGCGACGCCGCGGCAATCGCTTCATCGCCTCGGAGCTCGGCCGCCAGGACTACGCGCGGATCGCGCAGTCGATGGGCTGTCAAGGCATCCGCGTCGAGACGATCAAGGACCTCATCGGCGAGCTCGACCGCGTACGCGGCGCCACCGTGCCGATCGTCCTCGACGTCGTGACGACCGAGGACGCTCCGTTCTGGCAGGTGCAGTCGCCGCTGGCGAAGGAAGGACCGGGCGGGGAGTGACGACAAGACCCGTGCTCCGAGCGTTGGGGGGCGTGGGGGGCCATGTCGGGGCCCCCCACGTGAATCGATGAGACACGGATTTCGTGTGATCGATTCGGACACGCACGTCAACCCGTCGATGGACGTGCTGCTGCGGTACGCCGACACGCCGCTGCGTGACCGCATGGACGATCTCGCGCCGTATCTCAGGAAGGTGAAGGTCTCGCCCGGCCGCGGCGACGCCGACGACCAGGAGCACGCCACCATCCTGTCGATCAAGCAGCTCCGCTACTCGCGCGTCGCCGGCGAGAAGCCCCGCGCAGCGACCGGACCGGAGGGCGATCGCGGATTCCTCTCGGCGCGCACGCACATGGTCACGCGCCAGCCGATCACTCCGCGCGTGGCCGACGACAACGCGAAGGGCCGGCTCGCGGACATGGATACCGAGGGCCGCGACATCGACTTCATCATCCCTGGCCCCTGGGCGTATGGCGCGCCGGCGCTCGCTCCCCATCTCACGCGGGGGCTGGTCGACGCCTATCACCGCTACATGGCGGAGTACTGCGCGGCGGACCCGCGCCGTCTGAAGAGCATGGTCCTCGCCCCGGCGACCGATCCGACGGCGAGCGCGCACGTCATCGAGAAGCTCGCAAACGACGACTGGGTGGCGGCGGTGTGGCCCCTGCTCCCCGAGGGGTTGCCGCTGGACGATCCCGACCTGGAGCCGATCTGGGCGGCGGCGAACGCGGCGGATCTGCCGATCATGTATCACGGCTTCACCATCGAGACGCCGTACTTCCCCGGCTATCGCGACGTCTGGGAGAACCCGGCGATGAGCCGCTGCGCCGGCCAGACGTGGGGCGGGCAACGGTTCCTCTCGTTCATGCTGATGGGCGGCATGCTGGACCGCTACCCGCGGCTCCGCGTCGCCACGCTCGAGTGCGGCCACGGCTGGCTGCCGCACTGGCTCGTGCGCCTGACGAGGCAGATCGACTACGTGCGCGGCTCCGTGTCGCCGATGCTCCAGCACACGCCGGTCGAGTACGCGCAGATGGGCCGCGTCTTCTGCGGCATCGACTTCTCCGAGGGCATCGAGTTGACCCGCGCGGTGATCGACCTCCTCGGCGATCACGTCTTGATGTTCGAGTCGGATTATCCGCACCCCGAGACCATCTTTCCCGACCACGCCGACACCGTGATCGCGTGGCGGCAGCCGCTGGGTGGGCGCGCGACGCAGAAGCTCATGTGGGAGAACGCGGCACGCTTCTTCCGTCTGACGTCGACGCCCTGGTAGGCGCCCGGCCTCGCGTGACCGACAATCCCGTGTGCACCGCCTGCAAGCGCGGCACGCTCGAGCACGGCACGACGACCGCGACCATCGAGTCGGAGGGCACCACCGTCGTGATCCGCAACGTTCCGGCCGAGATCTGCAGCGCGTGCGGAGAAGGCTACTTCGATCCGATCACCGCGGACCGACTCCTGGAGCTCGCGTCCGAAGCCGCCGGCTGGTCAGGAGCGCCGTTTCAAATCTGCGATTACGAGTGAGGAGGGAGCCATGGCGAAAGCCTTACAGAGAATCACGCCCTTCTTGTGGTTCGACGACAACGCCGAAGAGGCGGCGAAGTTCTATGTGTCGATCTTCAAGGATTCCAGGATCGGGACCATCACCCGCTACGACGAGGAAGGGGCGAAGGCCGCCGGCCGGCCCAAGGGATCGGTCATGACGGTGCCCTTCGAGCTCGACGGCCAGCCGTTCACGGCGTTGAACGGTGGGCCACACTTCCAGTTCAGCGGAGCGATCTCCTTCGTCGTGAACTGCGACACGCAAGAAGAAGTCGACCACTTCTGGGAGAAGCTCTCCGCGGGCGGCCGGGAAATCCAGTGCGGCTGGCTCACGGACAAGTTCGGTGTGTCGTGGCAAGTCGTCCCGACCGTGCTCATCGAGATGCTGCAGGACAAGGATCCCGAGAAGGCGAAGCGGGTCATGGCGGCGATGCTGAAGATGACGAAGATCGAGATCGCCCCGTTGAAGCGAGCCTACGAGGGACGGAGCGCATCAGCCGCTTAGACCCGCGCCGGCCACACCGGCTCGTGGTGGCCGAGCGGCACCGAGGGCCGCGTCCAGCGCGGCGGCGTTTCGGAGAGGCGGAGCACGGGCGCCAGATGATGGAGCCGACCGACCGGTGTCTGGCTCACCATCGACCAGCGCTCCAGCTCGGCGGACGTGAATTCCTTCGGCACGTCCTCGAGTGACGCCTCCGGCACCTGGCCGCGTCCGACGAGCCAGCGTCCGACCTGAGCGAGCGAAATGCGCACGAGCCAGCTTCCGCCCTCGCTCACGCGGCGCCGGAGCGCGACCATCGCGCCGAACGCCATCAGATAGCCGGTCAGGTAGTCGATCGCCGACACCGGATAGAACTGCGGCCCCGGCGCGGCGCCGGGGAACAGCTCACCCTGGCGGCTCGTGATGCCGCTGACCGTCTGCACCACCGTGTCGAAGCCACGGCGCGATGCCCACGGCCCGACGTGACTGAACGCGCACAGCGAGACGACGACGATGCCCGGCCGCAATTTCGCGAGCGCCTCGGGCGAGAACCCGCGGTTGCCGAGGGTGCCGGGACGGTAGCCCTGCGAGAACACATCGCCCTCGCGGACCAGCCCGCGCAGCGTCTCGACGTCTCGCTGCTCGCGCAGATCGAGATGCGCGGAGAGCTTGCCGTGGCCGGTGTCGTATTCCTGGTAGCCGAGATTCGGCAGGTGCTTCGCGGTGATCTTCAAGACGTCGGCGCCGTGCTCGGCCAGCGTGCGCGCGCACGTGGGCCCGGCCAGGACGCGCGTGAGGTCGAGCACGCGGATGCCCGACAGCGGCCGATCGCCGTCGGGAAGCTTCTCGGGCGAGCTCTCGCCGATCTTGACGATCTCCATCAGCGGCAGCGATGCGATCGCGGCGGCCTGCGGGTGCTTGGCCCACTCCTCCATCGTGCGTACCATGCCGCCGGCGCCCTTCGCGGCGATGATCGCCTCCTCCAGCGCGAGCGCGTCCCACTTCGCCACCGCCTGGCGCACCGCCTCGCGGTCTTCCGGCACGCCGAGCACGCTCAGCGCGGCGGCACGATGGTTCGGGAAGTTGCAGTGCAGATAGCTCCAGCGCCCGTCCTTCGCGGGATAGGTGCCCATCACCGCGTTGCGCTCGGTCGACACCGGCGCCCCGTCGATCTTCATGTAGTGCGTGCTGCGGAGCGACGCGGTCGCCTGCCGCGTATCGACCGCGATCTCCTGGCGACGCCCCGTGCGCAGCTCCCACAGATCGGAGGCGGCGAGGCCGACCGCGCCGAGCGCGGCGGCACTGGTCTCGCCGATGCGGAACGGCGTGGGCAAGATCGGATCGGTGTCGCGGCTGATTTCGACCGTGCGGGCGCGGTCTTCGCTCCAGCCGGCAACCGGAAGAATCGTGCGCAGCGCGTCGTTGGTCGGGGCCATGGAACCTCCTCGGGAGGTTGACGAAATCACGCGATTATGAAATGACGCAGGGGCGGCTTCAAGGTCAGAGATCGAAGAAAGGGATCAGCGATGAGTGACAACAGCCAAGACCTCGATTGTCTCGCCGGCGTCCGGGTCGTCGATTTCACCCAATTCGAGGCGGGGCCGTCGTGTACCGAGGCGCTGGCCTGGCTCGGCGCCGAGGTGGTCAAGATCGAGAACCCGAAGACGGGCGATCCGGCCCGCCGGGTGCTTCCGGGCAAGGCCCCGGATGACCCGTGGTACTTCCACATGTTCAACGCCAACAAGAAGTCGCTGGCGATCGACCTCAAGTCGCCGCGCGGGGTCCATCTCGTCAAGGAGATGCTCAAGAAGGCCGACGTCACGGTCGAGAACATGGCCCCGGGGACGATCGAGCGCCTCGGCCTCGGCTACGACGAGGTCAAGAAGCTCAACCCCCGCATCATCTATTGCTCGATCCAGGGATTCGGCGCCGGCAGCAAGTTCGAGAAGGGACTCGCCTTCGACATGATCGCGCAAGCCGCCGGCGGCATGATCAGCGTGACCGGCGAGCCCGACCGGCCGCCGGTCAAGCCCGGCCCGAGCATCGGCGACACCGGCACCGGCATGCTGATGGCGATCACGATTCTCGGCTCGCTCATCGAGCGTCAGCGAACCGGCCAGGGACGGCGGCTGCAAGTCGCGATGCAGGACGCGATGCTCCACTACATGCGCACCTGCTTCGCGGTGCAGGCGCGCACGGGGAAAGCGGCGGTGCGACGCGGCGGAAAGACCGTCATGGGCGCCAACGCGCCATCCGGCCTCTATCAGTGCACGCCGTACGGCCCCAACGACTGGATCTACGTCATGACGAGCCGCGCCAACCCCGAGCACTGGGCCCGGCTCATGAAGCTGTTCGGGCGCGAGGAGCTGATCGACGATCCGCGTTACGCCACCGGCGCCGCCCGGATCGAGCATGAGGCCGAGGTCGACGCGATCGTCACCGAGTGGACGCGCAAGCACACCAAGGAAGAGGCCATGACGCTGATCAGCGGCGTCGGCGTGCCGGCCGGCGCGGTCTTCGACACGATGGAGCTCCAGAACGATCCGAGCTTCGAGAAGCGCGGGATCATGCAGGTGATGGAGCACCCGAGCGGCCCGTTCAAGATGCCGGCGTGGCCGGTGCGGGTGGACGGCAAGCCGCCGCGGGTGAAGCCTTCGCCTCTCCTTGGCCAGCACGGCGCCGAAGTCCTGAACGCGTGGCTCGGCCTCGGCGCCGACGAAGTTGCCGGCTTGAAGAGGGAAGGCGTGCTGTAGAGCAGATCAGCACACGAACCGAGGAGGAGACCACCATGAGGCGCGCGTCCGTCATCACCGGGCTGCTGGTCGTCGGGTTGACCGTTCTGGGCTGCGCATACCTGTCGTTCGGTCAGCCCGCCGCGGGCTGGACCACGCTCATCGAGGGCGCCACCGGCCTGGACAACTGGAACCGCGTCGGCGATGCCAACTGGAGAGCGGAGGACGGTGCCATCGTCGCCGACAAGGGCAAGGGCGGCTTTCTCGTCTCGAAGAGCTCGTACAAGGACTTTCAGATCCGGGCCGAGTTCTGGGCGGACCACACCACGAACAGCGGCGTCTTCCTCCGCTGCACCGATCCCGAGAAGATCACCGCCAAAAGCGCCTACGAGGTGAACATCTTCGATCAGCGCCCCGAGCCCTCCTACGGCACCGGAGCCATCGTCAACGTGGCCAAGGTCTCACCGATGCCCAAGGCCGGCGGCAAGTGGAACACCTACGAGATCACGGCCAAGGGCTCCCACCTCACCGTCGTGCTGAACGGAGTCCAGACCGTGGACGTTCAGGACAGTCAGCACGCGCAGGGCCCCTTCGCCCTCCAGTTCGGGAACGGCCCCAAGGACGCGCCCGGCGGCGTCATCAAGTGGCGCAAGGTGCAGATCAAGCCGCTGTAGGGCCGGAGTATCATCAGCCGGCAACGCTTCGCCACGGAGGACAGGCCATGTCGACCCACGCGCAGACCGAGGCCCGGCAGATTCGCGGCCGCCTGAAGCATCCGATCATCGACGCCGACGGACACTGGGCCGAGTTCAATCCGCTCATGCGCCAGGAGTTTCGCCGCATCGGGGGCGACACGGCGGTCGAAGCGCTGGACATGGCGAGCGCGCGCATTCCGAACTCGCTCAACATGTCGGTGGCCGAGCGGCGGCGCCGCCGGATCGGCCAGGAAGCCTTCTGGTTCCTGCCGACCAAGAACACACTGGACCGGGCGACCGCGATGATGCCGCCCCTCCTGTACGAGCGGCTCGACGATCTCGGCCTCGACTTCTGCGTGATCTATCCGACCGCGGGACTCGGCTACTACCGCCTGCCCCCGGAGAAGCACCGCCGCGCCCTCTGCCGGGCCTACAACGTGTTCACCGCCGAGCAATTCCGCCCGTTCAGCGACCGCATCATTCCGGCCGCCATCATCCCGATGTACTCGCCGGACGAGGCCATCGAGGAGCTGGAGTTCGCCAGCAAGCAGCTCGGCCTCCGCGTCGTCATGATGGGCAGCCTCATCCGCCGGCCGATCCCCGCGCTTCAGGAGGAGCATCCCGAGGCGGCGAAGTTCGTCGAGTGGTACGACCCGATCGCTATCGACAGCGCGCACGACTACGAGCCGGTGTGGGAGAAGCTGCGCGAGCTCCGCATCGCGCCGAGCTTTCACAACGGCGCGCGCTCGATCCTGCTCCGCAACTCGCCGTCGAACTTCTGCTACAACCACATCGGCCACTTCGCCTCCGCCAGCGAGGCGATGGCCAAGGCCATCTTCTTCGGCGGCGTCACCCGGCGCTTCCCCGAGCTGAACTTCGCCTTCCTGGAAGGCGGGGTGGGCTGGGCCTGCTCGCTCTATGCGGATCTCATCGGGCACTGGGAGAAGCGGAAGCGGGACGCGCTCGAGAACACGAATCCCGCGCGGCTCGACCGGAAGGGCCTGCTCGAGCTGGCGCAGAAGTACGCCCAGCCCGCGATGGTCGACGCCGTGCGACGTGGCGAGGGCCTGGACGACAACGGTGACGGCACCGGCGGCGTCGAGGATCTCGACGACTACTCGCGCTGCAAGATCACGCGCAAGGAGGACTTCCGCGATCTCTACGTCAAGCGCTACTACTTCGGCTGCGAGGCCGACGATCCGATCAACGCGTGGGCCTTCAATGGGAAGGCCAACCCGATGGGCGCGCGGCTCAACGCGTTCTTCAGCTCGGACATCGGCCACTTCGACGTGCCCGACATGACCGAGGTGGTGCCCGAGGCGTACGAGCTGGTCGAGCACGGGCTGCTGGACGACAACGACTTCCGCGATTTCATGTTCGCCAACGCCGTGCGCTTCTGGGGCGAGGTGAACCCGGACTTCTTCAAGGGCACCGTGGTCGAGAAGCAGGCGGCGGCCGTGCTCGCGCGATGAACCCCTCACTCACTTGAGAGGACACCACCATGCCGGAGTACGTCCCCAGTCCCAGGCAGTGGGTGCGTGACCAGGTCGAGCTCTACGAGAAGAGCGGCGGGAAGGATGGCACCACGCTGCGCGACACCGGGCTGCCGGTCATCCTCGTGACCCACACGGGCAACAAGACCGGCGCGATTCGCAAGACCCCGCTGATGCGCGTCAAGGACGGCGCGAATTACGTCCTCGTCGGCTCGGTGGGCGGAGCGCCGAGCAACCCGGTGTGGGTGTACAACCTCCGCGCCAATCCCGCCGTCGAGATTCGCGACCACACGGTGGTCCAGCCGATGCGGGCCCGCGAGGTCAAGGACGAGGCGGAGCGCGCACGGCTGTGGAAGCTCGCCGTCGCGGCGTTTCCGCCGTACGAGGAGTACCAGGCGAAGACGACACGGCGGATCCCGGTCTTCGTCGCCGAGCCGAGACGCTAGCGGAGCGCGGCGACGCGACGGGTGATCTTTCTCGACATCGACGGCGTGCTCGCCCCGATCCGCCGCTGGGATCGCTACGAGGATCTGGACCCGGCGTGCGTCCAGGTCCTGAACGAGATCGTCGCCGGCTGCTCGGCCGACGTCGTCGTCTCGTCGACGTGGCGGTACGGCAAGAGCGTCGCCGAGCTGCAGGCGATGCTGGACGCGAAGGGCTTCGCCGGCCGCGTCCTGGACAAGACCCCGACCGGACCGCCCGGCGCCGACCGCAGAGAGGAGATCGCGGCCTGGCTCGCCGCGCATGACGTGGTCGGCTACGTGATCATCGACGACCACGTCGACATGGGCGAGCGACGCACCCATCTCGTTCAGACCCACCCGGCCCACGGACTGCAACCCGCCGACGCGCCGCGCGCCATCGCGGTGCTCATGCGACCACTCAATGGAGGACCGCCATGCTGATCGTCGATTCGCAGATCCACCTCTGGCAGAACGGTAAGATGAGCGCTCACCACCGCCAGATCCCGACCTACTCGGCCGACGACGCGCTGGCCGAGATGGCCTCGGCCGGGGTCGATGCCGCCGTGATCCATCCACCCAGCGCGCTCGGCGAGGCGGTCAACGTGCTGGCCGTCGAGGCCGTGCGCGCGCATCCCGACACGTTCTGCATCCTCGGGCATTTCGATCTGCAGAGCCCGGACCGCGAGAAGATCGTGGCGCGCTGGCGTGAGCGGCCGGGCATGCTCGGGTTCCGGTTCACGTTCAACCAGCCGCATCAGAAGGCGTGGTGGACCGACGGGTCGCTCGAGTGGTTCTGGGCGGCGTGCGAGAAGGAGCGCCTGCCCGTCGGACTGCTGGCCTCCGGGGCGAACATGGCGGTGCTGGGCGCGATCGCCGAGCGCCATCCGCGTCTCAAGCTGCACATCGATCACCTCGGACGTGGCGGCGGTGGGAGCGGCGCGACGGACGACGCGGTCTTCGCCGACCTCAAGGAGATGCTGGCGCTCGCGAGACATCCCAACATCGGGGTCAAGATGTCGGGCGCGCCGAGCTATTCGAGCCAGCCGTACCCGTACAAGAACATCCACGGCTACCTGCGGCAGATCTTCGAGGCGTTCGGGCCGGACCGCTCGTTCTGGGGCACCGACATCACCCGCATGCCGTGCTCGTATCGGCAATGCGTGACGATGTTCACGGAGGAGCTGCCGTGGCTCAAGGGCCGCGACCTCGAGCGCGTGATGGGCGGGGCCGTGATCGACTGGCTCGGCTGGAAGCGGCCCGCCGCCTGATCACACGATGGTGACGGCGTCGCGCTCGTGCGACGCCGTCGGCGGCTATGCGAACTCGGCCTGGGCGCTCATCGCGATCGTGCCCTCGGGCGTGACCGCCCACAGCTCGCAGCCGCGGCCATCCGCGGTCGGCCGTCCGCGGAGCTCGAACGGCGCCGTGTCGAACAGCGGCGCCCGGGCCTGCGTCGTGTAGCTGCCGAAGACGCGTCCCGGATTCGAGTCGCGGGCGAAGTCGATCAGCATCGTCGACGTGAACGGCCCGTGCACGACCAGGCCCGGATAGCCCTCGACGTCCATCGCCCACGCGCGGTCGTAGTGGATGCGGTGGCTGTTGAACGTCAGCGCCGAGAAGCGGAACAGCACCACCGGATCGGGGGTGACGCGCCGCCGCCACGGAACGTCGGCGGGCGCGGGCTCGCGGCGCGGCGCCTGGTTGCGCTCGCCCGCCTTCACTTCCTCGCGGAACACGGTGCGCCGCTCCTCTTCGAGGGCGAGGCCGGCGGGCGTGAAGATGCGCTGGACCGTCGTCGCGAACACGAGCGTGCCGGTGCCGCCGGTCTTCAGCGAGAGGTCGGCCAGCTCGGTGTCGCGTCGAAGCGTGTCGCCGATCCTGATCGGCCGGTGGAAGCGCAGGCGCTCGCCGGCGAACATGCGGCGCGGGAGCGGCATCGGCGGCACCACGCCGGAATCGAGCGGACTGCCATCGGGCCGGAGCTCGTCGGGACCGAGCCGGGGCAGGAAGTAGAGGATCTGCCAGCCCGGCGGGAGCGGATCGCCATCGCGAAATTCGGGCTCCGGCCTGGCGAACGCGAGCCTCAGCAAATTGGCGGGGCCCGCGGTGACGAGGTCAGTCGACGTGGCCCGGCGTCCGACGTGCTGCTTCAGATTCTCGGGGCTCAGCTCGCTGGTGGCCATCGTGGCTTTCCTCCGCTCTCGAGTGTCTGGAGTCTCCTCGGCGTGAGCGGCACGTGCGCCACCCGGACGCCTTGCGCGGAGAGCGCGTCCTCGACGGCCGAGGCGACGACGGCCGCGACCGGGAGCGTGCCCGACTCACCCACGCCCTTCAATCCCAGCGGATTGAGCGGCGAGGGCGTCTCCAGGTGATCGATCTCGATCGGCGGGATGTCGTCGCCGCGGGGCAGGGCGTAGTCCATGAAGCTCGCCGAGAGCGCCTGGCCGGCGGAATCGTAACGGACCTCTTCGAGCAGCGCGCTCCCGATTCCGAGGGCGACGGCGCCCTGGATCTGGCCCTCGACGATCGTCGGGTTGATGAGCCGGCCGCTGTCGTGGCTCACCCAGTAGCCACTGAGACGCACGTGCATCGTGTCCGGATCGACCTCGACGAGCGCGACGTGAGCGCCGCTCGCATAGGTGATGCCGGGCGGCTGGAAGAAATGGGTCGCCTCGAGCCCGGGCGCCACGCCGTGCGACGCCGTGGCCATCGCGGCGACCGCGGCGAGCCGGCCGAGCTCGATCCGATGCTCGGGGTTCGCGCGCTCCGCGAAGAGCTTGCCGTGCTGCTGCACCTCGTCCTCCGCGATCCCGAGGGCCTGAGCGGCGAGTCGCGTGGCCTTCGCTCGCAGCTCGCGTGAGGCGAGGGCGACCGCGGTACCGCCGACGACGGCGGCGCGGCTCGCGAACGTTCCCACGCCCTGGCCGATGCCGAGCGTGTCGCCACCGATCACGGTGATCTCGTCCGGCGTGACGCCGAGCTCGTCGGCGGCGACCTGTGCGAGCGTCGTCTCCAGCCCCTGCCCCTGAGACGGCACGCCGGTGAAGACGGTGATGCGACCGGCGGCGTCGGCGCGAACCGTCGCGCCCTCGAATGGCCCCACGCCGGTCAGCTCGACGTAGCAGGCGACGCCGACGCCCTGCACGCGGCCATCCACGCGGGCGCCCCGGCATTCCTTCGCGAGACGGTCGTAGTCAGCCATGTCGAGGGCGCGACGGAGCACGGCCGGGTAGTCGCCGCTGTCGTAGACGACGTTGCCGGCGCCGCGATAGTTCGTCAGGCCCACGTCGTAGGGCATGTCGGCGGGCTGCACGAGGTTGGTGAAGCGCACGGCGGCGCGGTCGTGGCCCGTCTCGCGCGCGATCAGGTCCATGACGCGCTCGATGACGAACACGGCCTGCGGCTGGCCGGCGCCGCGGTACGGCGTGACGGGCACGCGGTGGGTGTAGACGCTGTCGAACGTCACGTCGATGTTCGGGATGCGGTACGGGCCGGCCAGCATCGACGCGCTCAGCAGCGGCACCACCAGACCGCGCGGCGTGTAGGCGCCGGTGTCGTGCACGAACCGGTCGCGCAGCGCCAGCAGCCGGCCGTCGTCGTCGAAGCCGATCTCGACCGTGTGGACCTGCGTGCGCTCCTGGGTCGCCGTCAGCATGTGCTCGAGACGGTCCTCGAGCCAGCGCACCGGGCGACCGAACCGCAGCGCCAGGAACGGGATCAGCACGTCTTCCGGGTAGACGATCAGCTTGGCGCCGAAGCCGCCGCCGACGTCGGGAGCCACCACGCGGACGCGATGAGGCTCGAGCCCCAGCACGTCACAGATGAACTGGCGGACCTGATGAGGGACCTGTGACGACGCCCACACGGTCAACAACTCCGCCGCCGTGTTGTACTCGGCGACGAGGCCGCGCGTCTCCATCGGCTGGCCACCGGCGCGGCCGACGTGGAGCGTCAGGCTCGCCCGTCGTGGCGCCGACCGGAGCGCCGCGGTGACGTCGCCGCGAGACAGCCTCACGCGGCCCGCGAGGTTGTCACCCAGGTCGTCGTGCACACGCGCGGCTCCGGGCGCCGTGGCCTCCTGCACCGAGAGCAGCGGCTCCCACGCAACGTCGATCAGCGCGCGCGCATCCTCCGCAGCGTAGCGGCTGTCGGCCACGACGACGGCGACCGCCTCACCGACGAAGCGCGCGCGGTCGCCGGCGAGCAGGTGGAAGTTCTTCCCGCGAAGCGCGGCATGCGGCGGCACGACCGGCAACGGCCGTGCGGCCTCGCCCAGGTCGGCGAACGTCACGACGCCGGCGACGCCGGGCGCTTCGAGCGCGCGCGATGCGTCGATGGCGCCGATGCGCGCGTGGGCGTGTGGGCTGCGGACGATGGCGGTGTGAAGCATCCCCGGCAGCGCGATGTCGCCGACGTAGCGCCCGCGGCCCTGGACCAGTCGCGGATCCTCCTTGCGGAGGAGCCGGTCGCCGATGAACTTCACCGGTGAGCGCTACACCGTACCCAGCCGAGGGTGCTCGAACATCGGCAGGTTGACGCCCCACGGCGCCATCCGCTTGCGAATCTTGGCGAGGAACTCGGGGAACACCCGCATCTCGTCTTCCGGCGTGTTGCCTCCCAGGCCCGCCTCGCAGGAGATGCGGTCGGCGTCGATCTCGGCCGGCGTGGCGCTGCCGCCCTCGATCGCGAGCCAGAGGTTGCGGTAGCCGCGGAACTCGACGTTCTCGATCATCGCGGTGACGGCCTTCTCGATGTTGCGCACGGTCTCGGGCGTGAAGGACGGCGCCCACGCATCCAGGCACTGCCAGCCGAAGGCGATGTGGCGCACCTCGTCGCGCAGGATCAGCTCCATCAGCCGGCGCACGGCCGGGTTGGTTGCTTTATGGACGGTGGACTTGAACACGTCGATGAGGATCTCCTCGGCGGCGCACACGAGGCTGGCGAAGATGCCCTCAAGCGAGGTCTCGGGATCGAACGCCATGCGGCGCACGCCGTGGGTGCCGACGGCGCCGGCCGTCGGCGGGTTCTGCGGCTGCGGGAAATAACGGCCCAGGCGCTCGGCCATGAGCCACGACGCCTCGGCGTGGCGGCCCTCCTCCATGGTGCGCATCGTGAAGAAGAACTGGAGGTCGGGCAGCCGGCGCTCGAGGCAGAAGCGCAACAGCAGCGCCGGGCTCTCGGAGATCGCGCCGTACTCGCCCCACGTGCGCCGGCTCCAGTACATCTGCGCCGCCAGCAATTGCTCGGCGCTGTAGCGCTCGGGGTGCAGGTCCTCCCAGGGGATGTCGGTCTGAGGATCCCACTCGAGCGTCTTCGCCCGCTGCCAGAGCTCCCACACGTCGGGCATTGCCGAGGAGAGCGGCAGCGGATAGCGCTGTTCGGGCACGTACGCCTCGGCGCGCTGCTTGTCGACGAGCATGACGCTCTCCTTTATTGGCCCCGAGCTATATGGCTCCGAGCTCGGCGTGCTCGACACGCGGCAGCTCGAGCTTCCAGGCCGCGAAGCGCTCGCGCACCTGGGCGATCGTTGCGCGCAAGACGCTGCGCTCCTGCGCCGCGCTCGACGCCCCGAGGCCCTGTCGCGCCGTCTCTTCTTCGGCGCCCAGCCACGGCTCGCGGCTCTTCTCGGGTAGGAGCCACGTGTTCCGGTAGCCCGCGAGGATGACGTTCGCGAGCACGTCGTGCACGGCATCGATCACGGCTGACCGGCCGCGCGCGTCCAGCGCCGGCACGCGATGGTCCAGGAACGCCCACGCGAACGCGACGTGACGCGCCCGGTCGCTCGCGATGAGCCGCAGCGCCGTCCGCACGGTCTCGTCTTTGGACTGCTGAAGGTGGCTCACGTAGAGATTCAGGTCGAGCTGGTCGTCGAGCGCTCCCAGCGCCGCGACGTAGGCCTCCACCGGCACGTCGCCGTCGAGCGCCACCTGGGCGAACGGCTGGTTGCTGATGCGCGCCAGGCCGGGCTCGCCGGGATCGGGCTCGTACCCGCCCAGCCGCTCGGCCAGCACGTGACAGACCTCCAGGTGCTTGGCCTCTTCCGCAGGACGGAAGGACAGGAAGAGCTTCGCGTCCATACCGAGCGCCCCGGACTCCAGGCAGAAGCGGATGAGGAGCGCCGTGCTCTCGGTCAGTCCTGGATAGACGCTCCACGCGCGGCGGCTCCACGTGCGACGCGCGGCCTCGCACGTGGCCTTGGCGTAGCGCGACGGATTGAAGCGGTCCCACGCGATGTCGGTCTCGGGGTTCCAGCGCAGGCCCTTGGCCTGGCTGTAGAGCTCGCGGAGCGCCGGCACCTCCGGCGCGAACGAGAGCGGGAAGCGCCGCTCGACGAACCGCTTCTCCTGCGCCTGGTACGCGCTCAGCAGCCGCGCGGCGTGCTCGCTCGTCTCACTCATTCCGCGTGTCTACGCTTGGGGCTCCGTGTCGAAGAGCCGCCCGAGGCCCGCGATGGGCTCGGTGATCTCGAGGCGGCGGAGGGCGGACCAGAGCACGGCCTGATTGCTGTTCACCACGGGCTTGTCGAGCTTCCGCTCGATGTCCTCGATCGCGTCGATCATGCTCGTTGCCGTGCAGCTCAGGAAGTAGCCGTCGGCGTCGGCGCGGCGGTTCTCCACCGTGAGATCCGTCCACTCGCGCGGAGTGATCCGGAGATATTCGTCGCCGCCGCCCGTGAGTCCGAGCCCGAGGTCGTGAACGACCTCGTAGCCCGCCTCGCCGAGGAACTCGATCTCGTGCTCGTTGGTCGCCTTCACGTACGGGCTGATGAGCACGAGCTTGCGGAGCCGGAGCCGAGCGAGCGCTTCCTTGACGGCGAGGCCCGTGGTCAGGGCCTGACAGCCGCTGGCCTTCTCGACCAGCTCCAGGATGCGCGCTTCGCCGGCCTGGCCCTCGGCCATGGAGTTGGCCGTGCAGTGGAAGACGATCACGCCCGGGCTCGTGTCGGAGAGCGCCTCCGCGGCTCGGGTGATGTCGTCGGCGAGCTGGCTCAGCGGCCGCGACCACTGTCCGGTCATGCGCAGGCGGGTGGTGTGCACGCCGACCCCCGCAGGGGCGTAGCGTTGGAACTGCACCTCGGCGGCGGTGTTGCTGGCCGGGACGATGAGTCCGATGCGCGGCGTCGTCATCGCTGATCCCTCCCCAAACGCTGCGATGGTACTCGAAGACGGCCAGAAGCTCCTGAATGGGACCAAGGTCCAATAACAGCCTGCGCTCACGCCCTGATACCGTCCGTGGCGCCGATAAGGAGGATGAGCCCATGAAACCACATACCCCTGTGTGGCGCTTCGCGGTCACGACGCTGTGCGCGTCGGTGGCTGTGCTGACGGGCGCGGGTACGGCATACGCGCAGGCCGAGCCCGCGAAGAAACCCGCGGCCAGCGCTCCCAAAGCGCCGGCCGTGACCGAGTCGCAAACCCAGGCTCGCGCAATCCTGATGCGCATGGCGGAGTTTCTCGCGGGGACGCAGAGCTTCAGCGTCAGCGTGCGCGGGGACTACGACGCCGTCCAGACATCGGGACAGAAGATCGAGTTCGGCGAGAACCGCACGGTCACGTTGAGCCGGCCCGATCGGCTGCGCGTCGAAGGCCAACGCAGCGATGGGGTGAAGACGCTTACCGTGTTCACCGGCAAGGAGATCGTGCTGATCGACGCGGCGAACAACGTCTACGCGACGGCGCCGCAACCCGGAGGCGTGGACCAGACCATCGTGCACTTCGTCAGGGACCTCGGTATGAAGCTGCCGCTCGCAATGCTCCTGGTGAGCCAGCTGCCTGCGGAGCTGACGGAGCGCGTACAGTCGGTCGACTACGTGGAGAAGACGAGCATCGACGGTGCTCCGTCGCATCACCTCGCCGCGCGCACCGACAGCGTGGATTTCCAGGTCTGGGTGGCCGACGGTGCCACGCCCGTGCCTCAGCGTGTCGTGATCACCTACAAGAAGGCCAAGGGCGAGCCGCAGTTCCGGGCGCAGCTGTCCGAGTGGAATTTCGCGCCGGCGATCGCGGATTCGACGTTCCTGGCCACGCCGCCAGCCGGCGCGCAGAAGGTTGCGTTCGCAGCGCAGCTCCCGCGCATCTCGGCGACGGCTCGCAAACTGTCTGGGGACAAGGGAGCCAAGTGATGAAGATCACCTCATGGCGTGGCGTCGGGACGACGTTCGTGGCGACCGTCTTCGTGCTGGGCCTCGTGAGCGCGGTGGATGCGCAGAGAGGCGGGCGGGGAGGTGGCGGCCGCGGCGGGCAGGGCGGCGGCGAGGGCGGCGGATACTCCCGTGGAGGCGCTGCCTCGGGCGGGGGATTCTCGGGTGGCGGTTCCGCACAGGGCGGAGGCCAGCGTGGTGGCGGGGCTTCCGTGCAGGCCGGAGGTGGGCAGCGTCAGCCGGCACCGAGCCAGCAAGGCCAGGTCGGCGACTCGCGGTCTGATGCGCAGCAAGGCCGGCAAGAGTCCCAGGGCCAGCGGCAGGACAGCGTGAGCCAGAATCAGGACCAGCGCCAGGCTACATCGAGCCAGAACCAGGCGGCCCGGCAATCCACAGCGACGCAGGTGCAGAACACCCGCGTGTCGACCGTGAACAACTACGCCGGCAGCGGCAGCTGCCACAACTGCTCGAACTGGGACAGCGGCGACGCGGCCGCCGGCTTCGTGGCCGGGGCAGCCGTTGTCGGTGTAATGGGCGCCGCCGCAAGCCAGCCTGTCCCTACGACCACGGTCGTCACCGTGGCCGAGCCCGTTGCCCCGCCCCCGCCAGCACCGGCGGCGGCGCCGGCACCCGTTGCGCCGCCGTGCAACGTGGCCCCGGTTCCGATAAGTGGCGTGCCGTACTACAAGTGCGGCGCAACCTGGTACACGGCAGGCTATGCCAGCACCGGTGTCGTCTACATGCCGGTCCCTCCGCCTCAGGGATCCTGACACCTCCTCGCGAAGCGTGACGTCGCCGGCACGCCGCCGTGCCGGCGACGCCCCGGACCGCGAGGCAAGAAAACTCAACGGAGGATGGGTGAGGCGCATCTGGATTGCGTTGCGCTTGATCGCCAGAAGTACATGAGTCTGATCTTGTCGATCAGATCCGGGCTCGCAATCTGCGTCGCGCTGCTGGCTTTGGCTGCCGGGCCGGCCGCCGGCCAGGAGATCCGCCCGACGCTCGACAAGATCAAGGAGACAGTGCAGAAGATCGCGCCAAGGTCCTCAAGGCGCTGGAGACCCTCAAGCCGGGCGACGACCTGCGTGTCGCGGTCTTCCGCGACGAACGCGGACAGGCCGAGCGGCCCATGCGATCGATGACGTGTCGGCGCCTGCGCATCGCCCTGCTGGTCCTGGCGCTACCGCTCGTCGCCGGGGCGTGCGCCGCGCCGGTGGGGGCGGTGCGGGTCGACGCGCAAATCGTCCAGCGGGAGCTGACCGGCAACGTGCTCAACACCGGCGAGCTCAGCCGGTCCACCCGGAACGTCCTCTTTTTCCACGGCCTCTCCGAGCGGTTCGACGAAGATTCGGAAGCGGCGCTCGACACCATGCGAAAGAACATCGTGGCAGGGCTCACCGGTCGAGACGTCTTTCCCGCCGCGGCGGAGCTGTCGTTCTTCCACGCCGAGGCGAGTGGCAAGCGGTCGTACTACCTGGCCGCGGCGGTGTATGCCTGGATCTTCCTCTTCCCCGACGGCGGCGCGAGCCTGCCCGATCCCCTCGACCCGCGCCTGCGCATGGCCGCCGATCTCTACAACCGGGGCATCGCGCTCGGGCTCGCCTCGCCCGACAAGACGGTGATGGAGATGCGGGCCGGGACATACGAGCTCCCGTGGGGCGAGCTGGACGTGGCGTTCGACAAGGATCGGCTCCGCTGGGCCGGCCGGGACCTGATCGACTTCGTGCCGATTGCCGAGCTCAAAGTATCGGGACTCCAGGTTCGCATTCGGCGGCCCGGCATCGGCGCCGCGCTGGCGGCAGGGATGGTTCCGATCACCGAGGACCAGCAGGTGCGCGACATCATCGCGCCGCGGATCAAGGTCTCGGCCACGGCGCTGATGCGAATCGACGACGCCCGCAAGCAGCTGGAGGGCAGTCGGATGCGGGCCACCCTCGACCTCTATCCCGAGTCAGAGACCGAGACCGTGGTGATTGCCGGGCGTACGGTGCCGCTCGAGCAGGAGCCCACGGCGGCGCTGGCCTGGGGCCTCCAGGAGTCGCCGGTCTGGGAGCGGGAGTTGAAGGGGTTCTTCGGAAGCGTGTTCCAGGTCGGCGCGAAGAACCAGCTGGTCTCGCTGACCCCGCCCCGGTTCGGGCAGATCCCGGTCGTCTTCGTCCACGGCACCGCCTCGAGCGCGGGCCGCTGGGCGGAGATGATCAACGTCCTGCAGGCCGATCCCGCCATCCGGGACCACTACGACTTCTGGGCGTTCTCGTACAACAGCGGCAGCCCGATCGCCTACTCGGCGATGATCCTGCGCGACGCCCTCACCAACGCCGTGCGTCTGCTGGATCCCGAGGGAAAGGATCCGGGCCTCAAGCAGATGGTCGTGGTCGGCCACAGCCAGGGCGGCCTGCTGACGAAGATGACGGCCGTGCACACGGGGAGCCGGCTCTACGATGCTGCGTTCAAGAAGCCGATCGACCAGCTCAACGTCTCCGAGGAGACGCGGGACCTCGTGCGCAAGGCGCTGTTCGTGGAGCCGTTGCCCTTCGTGAAGCGGGTGATCTTCATCTCCACGCCGCACCGCGGGAGCTTCCTGGCGGCGCGCGACTTCGTCAGAAGCCTCCTCCAGCGGCTCGTCAGCACGCCGGCTCGTCTGGTGAAAGGCACCGCCGAGCTCCTGGCGAACCGCGAGGCGTTTGCGGCCCAAGGGGGGAACCGCTTGCCGACGGCGGTGGACAACATGTCCCCACGGAATCCGTTCGTCAAGACACTCTCGGGCATTCCGATTGACTCCGGGGTGGACGCTCACTCCATCATCGCCGTCAAGGGTGACGGCCCGGTCGAGACCGGCGACGACGGTGTCGTCAAGTACGAGAGCGCGCACATCGAGGGCGTGAAGTCCGAGCTGGTGGTCCGGTGGGAGCACTCGGTCCAGAGCCAGCCCGAGGCGATCATGGAGGTCCGGCGGATCCTGCTCCAGAACGTCGGCGCCAAGTGATGCGTGCCGGCTCATGGTTGCGGGGGATCGTTGCCGTCCTCATAGGCCTGGTGGTGGCCGTGATGACGGCGTGGGCCGCCGGGGCGATCTACTACTCGAACCTCCCGGGAGGCCAGCTGCGAGCCGGGCTGGCGATTGGCTTCGTGGTGCTAACGGTCCTGGCGTTCCTCTTCATGCGTCGCCGTCGCCGCACGCTCGTGGGCTTCCTTGTCGTCTTCGCCCTGCTCGTGGTGTGGTGGCTCCGGATTCCCGCGTCTAACCAGCGGGACTGGCAGCCCGAGGTGTCGGTGACGCCGTGGGCCACCATCGACGGCGATCGAGTGACAATCCACGGAGTGCGGAACCTCGAATACCGGACAGAGACTGACTTCGTGCCGCACTGGGAGGACCGCACCTA
>WNGH01004427.1_pt1 | contig 25823 bp, 23 predicted proteins | sample 5400631 | NCBI WGS metagenome assembly WNGH01 (sample SAMN13153373, study PRJNA577476) | soil metagenome | isolation source: 115 cm soil or saprolite under Garry oak tree replicate 1 | place: USA:California | collected 2016-06-15
AGAGAATCGTTCCGGATTCATGCTGCTGTTTCATCCAAACCAGATGCTGGTCCAGACTCACCGTCCATTCTTCACGGGGTTTTACAGGTCGCCGAAGAACCAAATACCACATCATTACCTCCTTTGTTTTCGCGTCCTTAGGTCGCGAGTTCGATCCTCAGTTCATCGAAAGATCGAGCTAAACCCGAAACCTGGAACTAGAAACTTTCCTTATGCCCAGGGATATGCCCGACCCATTCAGCTGTCAAGTTTTTTCAGCAGTCGGGTTGCTTAATTTTCAAGTGCAATCATGGAAGTACCGACCGCAAATTGGTCAAAGGCGGACCATAAAATGGAACACTTACCTCTAAAAGGGATTTTCGTATATAATACCCGCCGTTGTGCTTAGGGCTTCGAAACAAGGAGAAAACATGCGTCGAAACATTGTGGGATTGTTTTTCGTCTCTTTAGTCTCGTTCCAGGCATCATCGCTTCATGCCCAAGATGCCATTCGTGACTTAGTCGTCAAAATTCATGCGGTTCATCATACGCCCGATTTGCTGCGACCGTGGGCAAAGAACAGCCCTCAACAAGTCAAAGGCTCTGGCGTCGTGATTGACGGCAAACGGATTCTTACCAATGCCCATGTCGTGCGGTACGCCAGTCAGATCTACGTTCAACCCAATCAATCCGCCGATCTTATTTCAGCGCGCGTCGAAGCGATGACTCCATCCATGGATCTGGCGGTTTTGAAACTCGATGATGAATCCTTTTTCGACAAGCGTGGGACGCTTTCCTTTGCTGATGAATTGCCCCGTGTCAAAGATTCGGTGAATGTTTACGGTTACCCTACCGGAGGCACGGAACTCTCGGTGACCCAAGGAATCGTTTCGCGCATCGAATACACGGACTATTACTATCAGGCTAGCGGATTACGCATTCAGGTGGATGCGGCACTCAACTTCGGCAACAGCGGCGGTCCCGCCGTCTCCAATGGCAAACTCGTAGGTCTCGTGTTCAGTTTGATTCAAAACGCGCAAAACATCGGCTATCTAATCCCGGTGGAAGAAATCCGTCTGTTCCTCGCGGACATCGCCGATGGTGTCTATGACGGCAAGCCACAAATGTTCGATCTAACACAAACAGTGGAGAACGATGCGCTCCGACGAAGGCTCGGACTGCCGCGAGGGGTCAATGGGATAATGGTGTCGGAGCCTTACCGCAAAGATCCGGATTACCCGCTGAAAGAGTGGGACGTCATCACCCAAATTGGCGGCACGCCGATTGATAGCGATGGAAAAGTCGCTGTCCGTTACGACCTGCGGGTTTCAGCGGCCTACCTGGTACAAAAATTCGCCAAGGACGGAGTCGTTCCATTGACCGTGTTCCGTAACGGTAGCGAGGTACAGATCAAACTACCCGTTCGATCACAGCGTGAGTTGGTCGTCCCATACCTGTTGAGCGCTCAACCGAAATATTTCATTTTGGGGCCCTTAGTCTTTTCGCAGGCCACGCAGGACTACCTTGATCGGCTCGGCAACCAGAAACCCGTATCGCTCGGCGACCGGCCGAGTCCATTGCTCACGCGGCGCTACGACAAACCGGCTTTCGAAGGTGAGGAGCTCGTGGTGGTCGCATCGCCGGCCTTTCCCGATCGAATTACTAAAGGATACGACGATCCCAATCGCGCGGTGATTAGTGAAATCAACGGTGTGCATATTAAGAATCTGCGCCATTTAGTGGAACTCATTCGTGACAACCACGATAATCAAATCACGCTGAAATTCGGCAAGTCAGGAGTGATGACGCACGAGACGATGGTTTTTAACCGCACAGAGCTATTACAGACAACCGGTAAGATCCTCGAAGAAAACGGCATTCGCTACCCCTACTCCGGTGATCTCCGAAGCGTCTGGGATACGTACCTCACTGCTGCGCCGAAATCGCCGGAAATGATCTGTTGCACCACGAGATAAGGACGTTGGCGTTTTCCTCTAACGAGGAAGCAAAGCCAGCGCTTTGGCGATGGCGAGAATATTTCGGTTACTGCTGATACTCTTCGGTTTCGTCGTCTGCGCTTCGCGGACCGTCCTTGCGCAGAACCAGCCGACCCCCAGCACGGAAACGCTCGTTCGTGGTTTGGACACGCCGTGGGCCATCGACTTTGCGCCCGATGGGCGAATCTTCATCACCGAGCGACCCGGCCGCATCCGAATTATTGAACATGGTCAACTGCAAGTCCAACCCTGGGCACAATTAGAAGCTCCCGCGCTTGGCGAATCGGGTCTCATGGGATTGGCTCTGGATCCCCAATTCAGCAAGAATCGCTTCGTTTACGTTGCCTATACCTATCGAACGACCGACGGCAAGCCGCAAAACCGCCTTGCCCGCCTGCGCGAGGACCCAAAAACCGGCAAAGGCACTTTAGATAAAATCCTCATTGACAATGTTGCCGGCGCCCACAACCATGACGGCGGACGGCTCAAGTTCGGTCCCGACGGGAAACTCTACTGGACGACCGGAGACGCCCAGACTACGAAGTTTGCGCAGAATCTTTCGTCACTGAACGGCAAAATTCTTCGGATCAATTCAGATGGCTCTATCCCAACGGATAATCCTTTTCCCAACTCGTATGTCTACTCTTACGGACATCGCAATCCGCAAGGCCTCGCGTGGCAGCCGGGAACGAAGCGACTGTATTCAACCGAGCATGGACCGAGCGGATTTCAAGGCTGCTGCCGCGACGAGTTAAATTACATCGAGCCGGGGAAGAATTACGGTTGGCCGACAATCCGTGGCGATGAAACAAAAGAAGGAATGATCTCACCCACTATTCAAAGCGGCACCAGCGAAACCTGGGCTCCCACCGGTGCAACTTTTGCAACGCGGGGACCCTGGTCCGGCTCTCTCCTCTTCACCGGGCTACGCGGCCAAACTCTCTACCGTGTGGTCATCGATTCCAACGATCCACGCAAGGCTGTAATCCAGGAGCGTTTATTCTCCCGGCAATTCGGCCGTTTGCGAGATATCGTCGAAGGCCCGGACGGAAGCCTTTATCTGCTAACGAGCAATCGCGACGGCCGCGGCAGCCCTAAAGAAGATGATGATCGAGTGATAAGGGTGAGCTTTAAATAGCTTATGCCCTAGTCATGAGTGAGCTCGGTTTTTTTCTTGTTGTTGTTTCGATTTCAGTTGTCATTATCAGTTTTCTTGCGAAAAGAATCCTCAAACGATCGCTGTGGGACATCATGTGGGACTGGATAATGGCATTTTTCAGCTAGAGGACTTCCCATCAACATCGTCTTCTGGTTTCCTAGCTTTCGTCGGCCGCTCGCATTGATCCCTAAATATCGCTGAGATAGGATCAGCGTCGTACCTCCGGGAGGGATGCGCAATGCGCAAAAAAGTCTTTCAATGGCTTGGAAGAGAGTTTGTGTCATTATCCGCTGAAGGAAGAACTGCAAAGTCAGCGGCAGATGAAGCTCGCGACCTCTTCCAGCGCCTTGACGATGAACTTAAAGGATTGGGGCTATCGCTCGACAATACGGTTCGCACGAGACTTTGGGGCCGGGATAGAGAAAACCGCGACCACGGTAGCGCCGAGCGCGTGAAGATTCTCTCCGGCAAGGCGCGATCCGCTAGTTCGAGCTTCATCTCTCCCGTCCATTTTGATTCCGATGCGCGAGTGGCAATCGATCTCTTGGCTATGCGGCCTGCAAATGCCCACGCTCAAAAACAACTCAAAGAGTACGAGCCACCCATAACGCCATTGCGTTATCTCATTTATGATTCAGTGGTTTTTCTTTCCGGCGTGACTGCGGTATTGCCGACGCTCGAAGACCAGATGGTGGATATCTTGCCGCGGATCGAAGGTTCTCTGAAAGACGCCGGCGGTTCGTGGGACCGCGCGGTCAAAGCGTCTTTCCTTCTTCATCGCAGCCAAAAATTTGACACACTCAAGGGACTCTTTCAAAAACAAGTCAAAGCTAACATACCGCAGATGGAATACTTTCACGTGGACGGTTACTCCTCTGAGGGCAAATTAATCGAAATCGAGGTTACGGCCACCTTATGAGCGATACGAGCACTGACAAATTCAAGGTCGTAGTCTTGGACGACTTCGAAGACATGGCGAGGAGCGTCCCTGCTTATGAAAAACTTAAAGCGCGCGCCGATGTGACGATACTGCGCGAGCGATTGGATACACCGAAGAAAATTGCGCAAAAACTTGGCGGGGCTGATGGCATTCTGCTCATGCGCGAGCGCACTTACTTCAACGAGAAAGAGCTTAGCGTCTTACCGAATTTGAAGTTTATTTCTCAAACAGGTCGAACCAGTAGACATATCGATCTCGCTTTCGCCACGCGCCGTGGCATCGCCGTGGCCGGAACCGCAGCCGATAATGGCACATCCACCAAGGAGCTCACTATTGGATTGATCTTGGCGCTCATGAGAAAAATCTCCCAGGTGGATCGGCGCATGCGCGAAGAGAGTTGGCCGCCGGTTGCGGGCCAGCTCCTTGAAGGGAAAACCGTCGGCGTTCTCGGCTTCGGCAGAATCGGCAAAGAAGTCGCGGGGATCATGAAAGTATTCAACACACGAGTTCTCGCCTATTCACGGACTCTGACCAACGAACAAGCCGGTGAGGTTGGCGCGGAGTGCGTGCCGATGGAGACGCTCTTGAAGGAATCCGACATCGTCACGCTCCACGTCCCCTTAAACCAAAACACGCGCGGCATGATCGACGCAAAGGAGCTGGCGATGATGAAACCCGGAGCGCTGCTGGTAAACACCGCACGGGGTCCGCTCGTTTCGGAGCAGGCGCTGATCAGTGCATTACAAAGAGGTCATCTCGGCGGCGTAGGGCTAGACGTTTTTGACACCGAGCCGCTGCCGATGGACCATCCGTTGCGCCGCTTCGACAATGCTATCCTGCTCTCCCATAGAGGCTACGCGACCGTCGAAGTTCTGCGCGAGCGCTACGAACAGGCGATGGAGAACATCTTGAATTTTATGGACGGCAAACCACTCAAACTGATGAATCCAGAAGTGCAAGTCACGAACAAGCTTTAAACCTAAGACCGCGCCCAGTAGGAGAGAAATAATGAGCTACGAAAATATTTTGACCGAGCGAATCGACAAAATCGCTCTGATCACTTTGAATCGACCTGAAAAACTCAATGCCATGAACTACGAGCTGGCATCCGATCTCGATGAAGAGCTGACGACAATCGAGAGCGATGATGACGTGCGCGCGGTTATTCTGACCGGAGCAGGACCACGGGCGTTCTCTAGCGGCGGCGATATTATTCAAATGGTCGGCATGACCACCGAAGATTTGGCGGCACGCTCGGAATTTCGCAGCCAAGCCAACTGGCACATCGCGACGTTCAGGAAACCGATTATCGGCGCGATTAATGGCTTAGCTTATGGAGCTGGAGCCATGCTGGGCTCGATGCTCGATATTCGGATCGGTTGTGAACTTACAGAATTTCGCTTCTTAGCGGCGAGGTACGGTCGCGTGAACTCCACCTGGTCGTTGCCCCTACTTGTCGGCATGGGCAAAGCAAAAGAATTGCTGTACACGGGACGAGTAGTGAAAGCAGATGAGGCGGAACGGATCGGCTTGCTCAATCAAGTGGTACCCTCCGCTCAACTGCGCGACACGGCAATTAAAATGGCCCAACTCGTCAGCGAAAACGATTCGCGCATGGTCCAGGGCATCAAACGCCTGCTGCACGAGGACATCGGCATGCCCTGGCGCGAGCGCTTCGATAATGAAAGAGCCGCCAGGGCGACTTCGTTGAAATCAAATCACCCACGCGAAGGATTCAAAGAGTTTCTCGATCGCAAGGGGATCAAAGCGTAGGTCCTACAGTCGTTGACAAGCTGGTTCCCGACACTCTGAAGTCCACCCAACGCAAATTGTATGGAACGGCCGCGACCACTCCCTATCTAAATATGTCGCGCGTTTTTGCTCGCGCTCTTAGGTGCCCGTGTAGTTGGAGACTTCGATCAGATTCATATCGGGGTCACGAAAATACACTGACATCATAAGTCCTCTTGCTCCATTTCTTTCCACTGGGCCCCCGATCAGTTTCACCCCGCAAGAATTCAGGTGGGTCATAACATCGCCTAAGGACAGCGAAGTGACGAAGCAAATGTCGGCCGATCCCGGTGTCGGTTTATCCGCCACTAAAGTGCTCTCGCGGCCAACTTGTTGCAGGTTGATCTTTTGTGATCCAAAGGACAGAGCTTTCCTACCTTCGCCAAAGGTGACGATCTCCATCCCCAGCACCTTCGAGTAGAACTCACAGGTCGCGCTCATGTCTTTAACCGTTAAAACGACATGGTCGATGCTGTCGATCTTCATTGGTTACCTCCGGTAAGTGGCCTGTTCAGTATAGTATCATCTGCTGTACCCCTCGTCTAATTTCTCCGCAAAGGACTGTTGAGTGTAGATGCTCACGATCGTTGTCAGTTTCAGCATGATGTTGAATCTGCGAGAGCGTCTTGCCATTATCTGTATTCAAGCTGATGCGGCAATTGGCCGATCGCCTCCTGGCATGCCAAAACGCAATTTACTGCTCACCCCAGAAGAACTCGCCCAAACTTCCTCCGTCACTTTACATCACTACAACCAAGATGCCGAAAGTTTTTGGCAAGGCACAAAAGATCACGACGTCAGTCAGAATCGCAACGCGCTGATTGAGCATCTCGTCGGCGAGGGACCTTTTCGAATTCTCGACTTCGGCTGTGGGCCCGGACGGGACCTCAAGGCTTTCAAAGAATTGGGATATGAAGCAATCGGACTCGAAGGAGCAGAGCGTTTTGTCGAGTTGGCGCGCAACTACAGTAGCTGTGAAGTTTGGCAGCAAGACTTTCTCCAGCTCAAACTTCCCGCGGAGCATTTCGACGGCATCTTCGCAAACGCCGCCCTTTTCCATGTTCCGAGTCAGGAATTGCCTCGCGTGTTGAAAGAACTCTGGGCAACACTCAAGTGGAACGGCGTGCTCTTCAGCTCCAATCCGCGCGGCGCGAACGAAGAAGGCTGGAGCGGCGGGCGCTACGGCGTTTTCTACAATTTGGAACGTTGGCGTGAGTTGGTCACGGCCGCAGGTTTCGTCGAGATCACACACTACTATCGACCGGCCGGTTTACCCAGGCAACAACAACCCTGGTTAGCTTCGTTGTGGCGCAAGATCAAACGTTGAAATTAAGCGCCAACTTCTGCGGCTCCTAATTGACAGGCCCGCCTCCCATCGACTAAGGTGCAACACGTAGAAGTTAAAATCCGATAAACCCCGATAAGGAGGAAAAAAACATGGCTGCAGGAAATGGACATGGCCAAGGCATCAATGGCGTCATCATCTCATCAGACTCCCACGTAATGGAGCCGGTGGATCTGTGGAAAAAAGGAGTGCCGGAACATTATCGTGAGACAGCTCCATTGTTTCCTCCGCACAAGGTCGGCGAAGGCTTCCAACACCATGCCGGCGGTTGGGATCCGCGCGCGCGGATCAACGAGATGGAAAAAGACGGCCTGAGCGCCGAGGTGCTCTACCCGACCTTGATGCTGGATCTTTTCGCCCTCGACGATGCTGGAATGCAGGAGGCCTGTTTCCGCGTCTACAACGATTGGTTGATCGAATACTGCAGCGTCGACACGAATCGGCTGATCGGTATTCCAGCCATCCCTGTCTATAACGTAGATGTCGGTATTAAAGAGCTGGAGCGCTGCCACAAGGCCGGACTTAAAGGCGCCATTATCTGGCAGGCGCCACATCCGGATCTTCCTTTTTATTCGAGCCACTATGATAAATTCTGGGCAGCGGCGGCGGACCTGGATGCGCCCGTAAGCCTGCACATTTTGACGGGCCACAGCTACAATAAGGATAAGGAGAGAAAAGGAGTCGAGCGTTACTGCGGCAGTGTGAACCTGAAATTGCACGACATAGCCAGCGCTCTTTTTGAATTGATCTTTTACGGCGTGTTGGAAAGATACCCGAAGCTCAAGATCGTGACCGTCGAGAATGAATGCGGCTGGCTGCCATTCATGGTTCAGCAGTGGGATTACTATTATCGCCGTTTTCGCGGCGTGAACCCTCCGCCCATCACGAAAGACCCGAGCGAGTTCGTCCGCGATCAGGTTTATTCCTGCTTCTTCAACGATTCGGTCTGTGGTCACAACCTGGAATGGTGGGGCCAGAACAATGTCATGTGGTCCAATGATTTCCCGCATCCGAATTCGACCTGGCCTAATTCGCTCAAGATCATTCAGCGAGACCTCGGCCATCTCCCTCTCGAGACCCAAACAAAGGTGCTCGCGGCCAACGTCTGCAAGCTCTACAATCTCGACTTGGCCAAGATCCCGGCAGGAATTTCTACGGCTGCAACCGCAGCTCAGGCATCGGCGTAATCAGGCACTTCCAGGGGGAGGAAGCGAATGGCGAAACACTTTAGCAAGATTCTCCACGCTACGGATTACTCCAAAGCTTCGGCTCGCGCACTCGACGAAGCCGTCGCTCTGGCCAAGCAAAATCGTGCCGAACTATTGGTGCTGCATGTGATCGAGCCGGTGACACCCTATGTTGCGGGAGAGGATATGGGTGGGGCTGAACTCTACATGAAACTGGAGGAAACGACCAAGCAAGAGGCCGAAACCTCTATGAAAAAGCTCATGGAGAAACTACGAAAGTTAAAGGTCAACGCCAAAAGTCTTTTGCTCCGTGGTACGGCTCACGAGCAGATCGTGAGATCTGCCAAGAGCCGAAGAGCAAACTTGATAGTCATTGGAACGCACGGCCGGACTGGCCTTTCCAAGCTCCTCATGGGAAGCGTTGCCAACCAAGTCATTTCAACGGCGCACTGTCCGGTGCTCACTGTCCGCGGAAAGTGATTTGCGAATATGGCTGACGGATACTCGCTACAGAGTTTCATCCGGGATATGGATCGTATTATCCTTGAAGAAAGCTCGCCCGCGAAAATCGTCGCCGAAGCAAAACCGTTACTGGCCATGCTTCTACGGCAACCTGATTGTATCGAGCCGAAGTTCAAGAAGCGCGGCGCGACCGCCTACGGCCGCTACATGCTCCACCGTGCGCCCCAATTCAACGTGACGGCGGTCGTCTGGGGTCCGGGCGATAACGCGAAGGCTCACAATCATGACACCTGGGGATTGGTTGGCGTTGTCCAGAACGAAATTCAGGAGACGCGCTTTCGCAGGCGGGACGACGGCTCGAAACCGGATTATGCCGATCTCGAAGTCACTGCCGTTTTGAAGAACACGGCGGGAATGGTTTCCTGCTTAGTGCCACCCGACGACGACATCCATGAAATGAACAATGTATCAAATCGCGATACCGTGGAGATTCATGTTTACGGGAAGGACTTGGCCGACATGCCCCGCCTGCGCTTCGACGTTGGGACGAAAACCGCCAAGATTTTCGCCAGCCCCAAGTACGACAACTGCTGAGTGGTTAAGACGCGATGCGCAAAGTTAGCGCTCCAATTTAACTTCCCACTCCAGATAACGCTTCATATCTTCCTTGCTGCCTCTGACCGACGGCGAAAGAACCACGTCGTTCGGCTCCGCCAGAGAAGAATCCGGCCCCTTTCCCGTCGGATAACCCGTTGCGAGCCAGGCCTGCACACCGCCGTCTAAAACGAAAACCTCTGTGTAACCGAGCTTGGTGAGCGCCAGTGCAGCGAACACGGAATTTCGACCATCGGGGCACGTCACAATGATCGACTGACCTCGGTCGGGAAACCGCTCCGGCAATTTGAGCTCAATCCAGCCGCGGGAAATCCATCGGGCGCCTGGGACGTGAGCTGCTCCGAACTCAAGGCTCGTACCAACGTCCAGAATCAATATAGAAGAGCTTTGTAATCTCTTGTGCAGCTCCCCTGCATCGATCAATCGCGCCATGCTGCTGGCGGTTTCAAACCCCAGTGGCTCCGAGCGCGAAGCACCGGCAACGAGCCGCTGCCTGCTTTCCGCCCACGCGTGTAGACCACCGTGCAAGACGGAGACATCGCGAAATCCCATCTGCCGATACCAATAGGCGGCGATCACGGCGCGCGCCGATTCATTACTAATGAAAATGATCTTTCCGTGTCTTACAGCGATAAAATCATCCGCGCGCTGGACTGCCTGTCCGCCCGGAACATGCAGCGATCCATGAATGTGGCCCGCTTGATATTCTTTCTCGGCGCGGACATCGATCAGATAGGTCACTCCAGATTCTTGGCCCCTATTTAGAATTTTCAGAAGCTCATCGACAGAAATCCAAGTAATGCATTCAGCTTCGGCGATCAGTCGCGCTAGTTCGTTCGCCTTGGCAGCGCTTTCCGCTGGCGCTGTTGGAGCCGCTTGCGCCGGCTTGGACTCCAATTCAAAACCCGCCAGCACCCAACCCATCGTCCCGTTTTTGAGAGCTCGAACATTAGTTATGCCGAGGCGGTGGAGCACCGCGGTTCCGATAATGCTGCGCGTACGGCCCGCGCAGTTGACGATCACCGTCGTTTCCGGTTTTTGCCTGAGCGCGTTCGCCCATAGGATGAGATCGCCCCCGGGAACGTTAATGCCACCGGGAATACAAAAGCGCCCATACTCTTCGGGAGTTCTCACATCCAGAATGGCTAAATCTTTTCCCTCTATTTGCCAGCTCTTTAGCTCCTCAGGGGTGACCTCCGGAAGGCTTCGTTCCTTGTGAACCCTCTCGCCGAAAGCCTTGCTGGGAACGTTGACACCGCTGACGATCGGAAGAGCTTCCCGCTTCCATGCAGCCAATCCGCCTTCAAGCACGCCGACATCGGAATAGCCAACATTTGCCAATGTCGCAGCCGCCAATTCAGCGCGCTCTCCCCCTTCATCGTATACGACCAGAGGAATTTTTTGATTCGGCACCAACTCGCCGATCCGAAACTCGAGCTGACTGCGCGGCAAAGACGTGGCATTGCTGATCTGGCATTCGTTGAACTCGCCGCGCTCACGAATGTCCAACACGGCATACCATCGATCCGACGCCATCAGGGCGGCTATGTCGCGGCATGAAATTCTATTCGCCATCATCAAAGCAGTTTCGTCGGCTTGACGCCCCTCGGCTTCTGTTCTACTAATGCCGAGAGAAATACAAATTGTTTAATGCAACCGTTATATGACGGAGGAAAGAATGACAAGCAACCCTTCACCCTTTCGCGGTCTCTTCATCCCTCACGTCACCCCCTTCGACGAAGCAGGCGCTTTGGATCTGGAAAGTCTTGAACGGCTCACGGCCCATTTTACCTCGCTCGGCGGATTGGCCGGACTCGTTTCTTGCGCGCGCATCGGCGAAGGACCGGTGCTGAGTGTGGAGGAAAAGCGAAAAGTTTATGCGATCGTCGGCAATGTTGCGCGCAAGTCAGGCCGTGTTCACATCGCGACCATCGCGCCGCAATCGACGAGCGAAGCCATCGCCCTGGTGCGCGACTTGGAGAAGCTACCCGTCGATGCCGTCATGATCTTCCCGCCGCTGCTCTTCGCCTGGGGAAAAGTCGGCGGCGATCTCAAGGTCCGTTTCTTCGAGGATGTGGCGCGCGAGACCCATTTGCCACTGGTACTTTTCCAGGTGCCTGTCAAAAGCTATTGGTATGACGTTGAAACCATCTGCCGCATCGCACGACTGGAGAAAGTCGTGGCATTCAAAGAAGCCTCTTTCGATGTCAATCTTTTCACCGAGACGGTCAAACAGCTCGAGCGCGAAAACGCCGCGATGGAAGTGCTCACCGGCAACGACCGCTTCGTCGCCGAAAGTTACCGGTCCGGCGCCAGCGGCGCTCTCATCGGGGTAGCGAACGTCGCCACGGAAAAATGGGCGGCCATCGATCTCGCCGGCCGCGCCGCCGACTTTGAGCGAGCTCTGGCGATTCAGCGCGAGCTCGAGTCTCTCAAGGAGCTCGTCTTCGGCGAGCCTATCGTGGAAGCCGTGGCGCGGATAAAAATCATTCTCCAGCATGAAGGGCTTATCAGGAGCGCGACCGTTCGCCGCCCGCAACTGGGAATATCGGACGCAGAGCGACAACTACTGCTGGATAGCTATCGCGCTCTCAAGGACGAGGACTTTCGGTCGGTCGAGGGAGACGCTGAGCCAAGGCAAAGCCGCGCTTTAATCTAGCTATACTCTCCCCGCTGCTGTCCGGGAATTGTGAAGGCGAACAATGCGATCGTGATAGCGAGCAGCACCATCGCGCTCAATGCCAGCGACCAGTGCACACCGATCAATCCGCCGAGCACGCCGACGGTTACACCGCTAAATGCCTTGAGCCCCATGCTCGACATTGAGAACAATCCGATCAGGCGCCCGCGAAGCTGCGGCGGCGCCAACACCTGCACAATCGTCTGAGCCATGGAAAAAAAGATCAGGTTCAACACGCCGGCAATGAAAAGCAGCGCTAGAGACACATAATAATTATAGGAAAGCGCGAATGCCGTGATGACGACGCACCATAGGATCGCGCTGATGATGGCGGGCTTGACACTCGGCGGCAACCACCCCCTGCCCTCCAGCAAAAACCCGCCGACCACCGCGCCGGCGGCATTGGCACCCAGCAAGGCGCTGTATGCGAAATCGGCTTTTCCGGTTCCCAGGTCATGAGCAAACTCCGGCATGGTCGCCTGGAATGCGGTGCCGACGAAAAATGATACACAACCGCCCAACACGATCATCGTAACAATCGGCCGATTCCCGGACACTTCTCGAAGGACCTGGAGAGCATCACCCCAACGGATCGCTCGTCTGGCCGGAGCCGGGCCTTCGCGGCTATGACCGGTGTAGGGCACCATGAGAAGCCAGATCGTTAAAGGCAAGTAAATGAGAGCATTCACGACGAGTCCCATGGGCGGACTTAATAGCAGCATCAGTCCGCCACCGACCGCCGGGCCGAAAAGAAGTCCCAATTGTCGGCTCGTAGAGTTGAGCCTTATCGCGCTCTGCAACTGCTCTGTACCGACGATGTCGTGAATCAAAAGTTGGCTGCCCGGTCCCCAAAGCACGCCGGCCATGCCGTGAATCACCAACAATACGCAAGCATGCCAGAGCTGAATCGTATCCGTGTAGAACAGGATCGCCCAGGTTGCCGAGACGCTCATGTACATGATCTGCGCGACCTGAATGACCTTGCGGCAGTCGTAGCGATCGGCCATCGCGCCGAAGTACACCGAGAACAACAGGAACGGCGTCCAGTGCACCAGCACCGCGAAGCCGGCGAGCACCGGCGAGTGAAATTTCTGATAGAGGAGCCAATAGCTGATGACGTGCTCGATATTGTCGGCCATCATGGCCAGCATGGTGCCGACGAAATAGTAGCGAAAGTCACGGTGATGGAGCGCCGCAAAGGCGATCTTCTTGTCGACCATGGCGAGATTTCCACTACTTACTTTCTCCACTATGGATGCCAACAATAACTCAAACCGGAAAGCATGCGTATCATTACTCGGCGCATGCGACTCACGGATGCCGAGATCATCGAGATCAACTACAGCCAGCAAGGACTCAGACGCACGCTCCCCAAACCAACGCTGAGCGAGGAGGGAATACAGATGGTCCTCACCATGCTTTCGGAGCGCACTCCCGCCGCCCCGAACCACGCGGCCGCAGCAGTTCGTCGATCCCCGCTTCGTGCGTGAGGTCGAAGCGACCGGTTATGTCGATGCGCTGTACGTTCCGCCGGGCCGTTAGCGGAAATTTTTCTCCGTCCGGAATTTTGCAGCGATCAGCCCTCATCAAGGGAGACCTGGCGCCGCTCGAATCCCGATGGGTCAAATGAAATGTTGTCGCCAATAGACAGATTGACTTTACCTGCAACGGTACGATAAGCAGGTCGAAAGAGTTTGACGACGAAAAGCGACGGAGAGTTTTTCACTAGCCTCTAACTCAAGGAGGACACCATGTCAGTAGCCAAATTTGAAGATCACTGCTGGAAGGATATCGTAACCCCGGACATCCTCGAGACCTACAAGCCCTATCACCGAGAGACCTATATCGGCCAGAGACCCGCGCTACTGGCCATCGACCTTTATAATCTCGTCTATGAAGGCGGCCCGAAACAGCCGCACGAGCTGGTCAAGGATCACAAGAGCTCATGCGGCATCTACGCCTACGAAGCCATAAGACCGACGCAGGAGTTATTTGCTCTCGCTCGCTCGTTGAAAATTCCCATCTTCTACACCACAAGCGAGACGCGCAAGGAAGCAAAGCCCGATACGGTCACCGCCACCAACCGAGAACGCGTGAAAATCGACCCTAAAGCGTTCGAGATCCGCGAGGAGTTCAAGCCGGAGGCCGGCGACGTAATCATATTTAAGGAGCGAGCCAGCGGCTTTTTCGGCACGCCGCTCGTCGCTCACCTCACGCAGCAAGGCATCGACAGCCTGATTGTCTGCGGCGAGAGCACCAGCGGCTGCGTGCGCGCGAGCTGCGTTGACGGCTACTCCTTAGGTTATCATGTGTCGCTCGTTGAAGAGTGCGTATTCGACCGCAGTCCCCTCTCACATAAGGTCAATCTATTTGACCTGCATCATAAGTATTCTGACGTAATGAAACTCGACGAGGTGAAGGAAAACCTCATGCAAGAACGCCCGCGCAGAGCCGGCTAAAGAAGTTCAAACCGCTCAAATCGTTCAAGTCGTTCAAACAGACAAAGAGGTTTCGGCAAGTTCTCAACGGCTTGAACATTTTGAACAGCTAACAGCCATGCCCTACAGCACAGCCAACAGCATTAAAATCTATTACGAAGTCTCCGGTGAAGGATTTCCATTTGTAATGGTCCATGCCAATCCCTTTGACCATAATCTCTGGATGTACCAGATCGCTCATTTCTCGACTTACTTCAAAGTCATCGCCGTGGATATTCGGGGCTACGGACGTTCGGACAAACCGACGACACCGTTCAGCCTCAAAGACATGGCGGGCGACGTCTTGGGCGTGTGCCGCGACGAAGACATCAAAGAAGCGATTCTCGGCGGCGTGAGCGTGGGCTCGGGCATGGCGCTTCTGCTCGGCCTCGATCATCCGGAGATGTTCAAGGCTTTGATCCTGGTTGGCGGCAACAGCGGCGGCGCCGGCAGCATCGACGACCGTATCCACGGCTACACCGAAATTGGCGTCGAAAAATATCACATTCAGCATCTTAAAGAATTGGTCGCACCGGATTTTCCCGAAACAAAGTTAGGAAAATATCTGCTCAAGACCTTTGTCGAAAGAGATCCTTGGCTCAACGGTGAATCTATCGGGCAAATTTTCCGTGCGCGCGGGGGAACGGACATGACCCCGCGACTTGAATCGATGAAGGTGCCGACCTTGGTCATCAACGGCGAATACGACAACTCTCTCGCTGCCGGCAAACGAACTGCCTCATTAATCCCCGGTGCCGTCCATAGGATGCTGCTCAAGACCGGCCACGCCTGCTGCATTGAAGATCCCGCCGGCTTCGATGAATTCGTTATCGAGTTTTTGCAGTCCCACGGTCTCATGCCAGCGGGGCCAAACCCCTGATGGCCGGAGACGAGCCTTTTTCACCTGCCACGATCCCCTGCTTAGGCGACAAGCTTGTCTTTTCGCGGTTTTCGCTTTGCATTGGGTTCGACTCGTAACTCAAAACCCGAAACTCGAAACTGCGCCAGCCTGCGTGTGCAGAATGCGACGGGAAGTGTTATAGAACGGGAAATTATTACAGGGGAAAAGAGGAATCAGCATGACAGTGAATGTCGAAAAGCTCAAAAGCATGACGCCTCCAAATGGCATGGATTTCCACATCACCAAGCTCGGTCACATAGTATTGCGGGTACGCGATCTGGAACGCTCGACGGCTTTTTACACTCAGATTCTCGGCTTCAAGGTTTCCGACGTTTATCCCGAAGAGATGATGCCGGGCGGCATGGTCTTTCTACGCTGTCATACTGATCATCATTGTCTGGCTCTGGTCGGCGCTGCCGAAGAACAAGCCGGCAACAAAGAACTCCATCATTTTGCCTTCGAGGTTCCGACCCTCGCCGAGGTGATCCGCGCGCGCGACCGCTTGCGCACGAATAACGTGAAGATCGACTTCGAAGGACGCCGCCGGGCCGGCTGCCAGATTGCCGTTGAGTTTCGCGATCCCGATAACCACAGCGTGGAGATTTACTGGGGAGTCGATCAAGTCGGGAGCGATGGCCGCGTTCGGCCGCCCAGCGAGTGGTGCGGCGCCAAATCCCTAGACGAGGCCATCGCGAATCCCGTGCCCGGACAGGATACTCACCTTCCTTGATGAACTTTTCCCCGCAGTCTCTCGAAGACCAGATCAAATCGTCGGCTCGCGCCTTGGTAATCGGCGTGGGCGGCGGCGGCGACGTTGTCGGCGCATTGGCCGTGGGAAGGTTTCTGGAATTCTGCGACGTCGAATTTATTCTCGGCGGCCTGTCATGGGAACGTTCGGTAATCGATCCGCTACCCGGCCCGCGCATGCTAAGCGAAGTGGAAAACGTCCGCGTTCTCCATCCCTATGCCTGGATGGCGAACCCGCAAAGCCAAACCCATACCGGGGTATTTTTCGCCGAATCGAAAATGGCCGCGGCGCTTGGCCAAGAAATTCTGCTGGTCGACATCAATGGCGGCGTCAAAGGTGCGGTCGAGGGATTAGAAATAGCGTTAAAGGAATTCGAGGCCGACCTCCTCGTAGGGCTCGACGTGGGCGGCGACTCGCTGGCTCAAGGCGGAGAACCCGGCCTCCGCAGCCCGCTCGCGGATGCGATTATGCTCGCGGCATTTGCCGAAATCGAAAGACGCCGCCACCGAACACTGTGGGGCGTTTTCGGCTACGGCAGCGACGGCGAACTGACAGTGGATGAAATTGAGCTGGCACTGAACAAGCTGGCGGCAGCCGGAGCGTTGTTAGGCGCGTGGTCGCTTACGCGAAAGGTCGCGGCGGAGCTCGAAGAAGTTATCAAAACAGTTCCCACTGAGGCGAGCGCCATCCCGGTGCAATGTTTTCACGGCGCGTGGGGCGAGAGCAAAATCCGCAGCGGCCAGAGAAGTGTAAAGCTGACGCCGCTGACGGCGCTCACCTTCTTTCTATCGACCACGGCGTTGTACGAAACCCTTTCACGGCCCGCCCAGGCCGTGCGCGGGAGCGCCACGCTCGAAGAGGCCAATGACGCCTTGCACGCCATCGGGATCAACACCGAGCTGGATCTCGAACGCGAAAGGTATCGGACAACACAGAGCCGATGAAGTTCATAAGTGAGAACCTGCAACGGGACGTGCTTGTGCTGACGGCCTCGCGAGGAGTCAGGGCCTTCGCCTTTTCCTATCTGAACATCATCTTCGCCATTTATCTTAATCAACTCGGTTATTCGACCATGACGGTCGGTCTGGTGATCTCAACTGCGTTCGCCAGCAGCGCGGTACTGACAGCCGTGTGGGGGTTTCTTTCAGATCGTTATGGGCGAAAAAAAATTCTCATCCTGCTCGCGGCTCTTACGATCGTATCCAATACAATTTATGTGTTGTTTAGCCAACTGTTCTTTATCTTCTCTGCTGTCATGATCTCCAATGTGGGCGCCGGTGGAACCGGCGGAGGCGGACAGGGTGGCGGTCCCTTTAATCCCGTGGAGCAAGCGCTACTCGCGGAGAAATGCACCGCCGAGAATCGAAACCGAATCTTTTCCACCAACACCTTCGCTGGATCGCTTATGGGGTCGCTCGGCGCGCTGGTTGCCGGTCTGCCGCAATATTTGCAAGAGCGATGGGGATGGCAGCCTATTCTGTCTTACAAGCCCTTATTCGCCCTGACGATTCTGCTCAGTGTCGGCCTCATTTTCGCGTACGCAAGCATCATCGAGCATCATGTCCCGCAGAAACGTGAAACAAAGATCTCCAAACAGGGAGGAATGCTTGTAACAAAAATATCGCTCTTGGGCCTGATTGATAATCTCGGCTCAGGATTGGTCGGACCGCTCATGTCCTATTGGTTTTTTCTTCGCTTTGGGGTGGAGTTGAAATCCTTGGGATTCATGTTTTTCCTTTCCTATTTTCTCGCTGCTTTATCGTTTCTGGCCGCGCCTATGATCGCCCGTCACATTGGAGTGGTCAGGACCATGGCTTTTTCTCATGGGGCGGCGTCGCTTCTCAACATCATCCTTCCTCTCGCGCCTACGTTTACTGTGGCCGCGGCGATAACCATCAGCCGTTCTTTCCTGGCTTACCTCGATAACCCTTTGCGAAGTTCGTTCATCATGGGAGTCGTGAAGCCTGAAGAACGGGGATCGGCCGCTGGCATCACGACCTTGTCCCGGCAAGTCCCCATGGCGGTTAGCCCGACGCTCGCGGCGTACCTGATGCAATCCTTCTCATTGAACGTGCCAATTTTCCTGGGCGGTTTTCTACAGCTCGTCAGCGACTGCGCTTTTTATGGTCTATTTCGCAACGTAAGACCGCCGGAAGAACAACCTTCCGAACTCCAACCCGCAACGAGATAAAGCCCGCTATGTTTCGCGACCTTCACAGAGACGCCAAACTGCTCATGGCTTCGCGCGGGATTCGTTCCTTTGCCTTTTCCTATGTGAACGTTGTCTTCGCCATCTATTTAGACCAGTTGGGCTACTCGACGGTGACCATAGGGATAATCTTTTCTGTAGCGTATTTGAGCGGCGCGGTGCTGACGGCCGTTTGGGGTTATCTCTCCGATCGCTTTGGGCGAAGAAACATTTTGATGCTGCTGGCGGTACTAACCATTATTTCCAACTGCATTTACGTGTTCTTCAGCGGTTTCGTCTTCATCTTGCTGGCCGTTGCGATCGCCAATGTCGGGTCGGGAGGATCGGCCGGCGGTGGCCAGGGCGGCGGCCCATTCAATCCTGTAGAAGAAGCTCTGCTCGCGGAAAAATGCACTCCGGAGAACCGCAACCGAGTATTCGCCGTCAACTCCTCCGTAGGAGCGCTCATGGGATCCTTCGGCGCCCTTGCCAGCGGCTTCCCGCAATATCTCCAAGAGACACGGGACTGGAGCGCCATCGCTTCATACAAACCCCTGTTCATCCTGACGATCCTTTTCAGCGTCGTATTGTTCTTCGTTTATAGTTCCATCCGGGAGCAGCACCAACCGCGCACAGTCGAGAAGAAAATATCCAAACCCACGGGTATCTTCGTAACCAAAATGTCGCTCCTGGCCATCGTCGATAATTTCGGCGCTGGCATGGCAGGGGCTCTCGTCTCTTACTGGTTCTTCCTCCGCTTCGGCGTGCAGCTCAAATCCCTCGGCGTGATTTTTTTCGCTTCCTATTTTCTCGCCGCCGTGTCTTTTCTAAGCGCTCCGCTGATTGCGCTTCGTCTCGGCGTGGTTAGAACCATGGCGTTTTCTCATGGCCTGGCGTCGATCATCTATCTCGTTCTCCCCTTGGCGCCGACCTTGGCAATCGCCGCTTCGCTGCTGATGATCCGCTCCTTCTTTGCGTACATGGACAACCCGCTGCGCGCGTCCTTTACGATGGCGATGGTCAATTCGGATGAAAGGGGTTCGGCCGCCGGCGTCACGAGCCTGGCGCGCATTATTCCTTACGGCATCAGCCCAACCTTTTCCACTTATCTGATGCAGAGCGTCTCCCTCACTCTTCCCTTATTCATCGGCGGTGGTTTACAATTAATCAACGACGTTGCCTTCTATCTCCTGTTTCGGCACGTCAGGCCGCCCGAAGAACTCAAAGACGTGGCCGATAACCGAGCGCAAAAGAGTTTGGCGTGAGCTATTTTTGGAGAATTGCCGAGGAGCGAATTCGCGAGGCCCAGCGAGCGGGCGCCTTCGACGATCTTCCCGGCAAGGGAAAGCCGCTGGCGTTGGAAGACTTGAGCTGGGTGCCGGAAGATCTCCGCATCGGCTACCACGTGCTCAAGAATGCTCACGTGTTACCCCCGGAAGCCGAGCTGCTGAAGGACATCCATACCCTCGAGGACTTGCTCAAACACGTGGAAGACGAAGGCGAACGCCGCGCGCTGGCGAAGAGCATTCAGTGGAAAGTGATCCGGCTCGACATGCTCAAGCGGAGATCCATGTCGGTGCAATCGGTCCGCGAATATGGCCGAAAATTAGTAACCAAGTTTCGTTGTAAATAAGCCTTCTTCTCAGCCCCTACCTGCCGGTTGCTCCTTTTTGCCTTGATTCTCTTTCCGTGATAGACAACCAGCAGTTTTTTCGGTACGGTCCTTACATGTCCATACCTATTGAGAAACGAAAGGAGAATCCTATGGGAGAACAGGCGAGCCCCATCAAGATTAAAAAGATCGGTCACGTGGTGTTGAGCGTCAGCGATATCGAGCGGAGCAGCAAGTTCTGGACTGAAATCATGGGGTTTAAATTCTCTGACCGGAATGAAAACGGCATGGTTTTTTTCCGCAACGCAACGGACCATCATACCGTCGCTCTGATTCAAGCTACGGAAAAAAACCAACTGCCCAAGCGTGGCCAAGTCGGGTTCGACCACATGGCTCTTGAGGTGGCGAGCGTTTCGGAACTGTTCAAGATCCGCGACTTCCTTCGTTCAAACGGAGTCGAAATTTTCTACGAAGGACGGCGCGGCCCGGGCGGCAACCCGGGAGTCGAATTCTACGACCCGGACGGTTATAAAATCGAAATCTACGCCGCCATGGATCAGATCGGCACGGACGGCAGAAGCCGTCCGGCTAACGAGTGGAAACGCGCTACGACCTTTGAAGAAGCCGTCGCAAATCCGTTGCCGGGCGCCGAGTATAATTGACCGTCGCGTTAATTCTCTGCGCCCCCTCAAGATGCCTGAAGAACTGTAGGAAGACCCGTCGGGACACGGCCATTCATCCATACCCTGAGAGCCGAGTTTAAGACGGCGTGATCTCGTACTGCTCGTGACGAAGCTCTTGACTGACTTTGATGATAATTTTGCGGTTGATCTCGCGCTCTAAATTGTCCAGACTGTGGTTTTTCTCGTCATAAAGGAAGTTCGCGATGTCCGGGTGAAGCCGCACGATGATGTTTTTGCCGTCCTGCAGATTCGCCTGTTGCTTCTTGATCGCCCGGAGCACGTCATAGGCAATGGTCACCGAAGATTTGATCCGTCCGCGCCCGTCGCAGTGTGGACACGGGCTGAGAAGCTGATTCTCCAGGCTTTCTCGCGTCCGCTGGCGCGTCATTTCTACCAACCCGAGCTCGGAAATCTTTAAGATGTTCGTCCGCGCCTTGTCTTTCTTCAAGGCTTCTCTGAGCGCCTCATAGACCTTTTTGCGGTTGGCTTCTTTTTCCATGTCGATGAAGTCGATGATGATGATCCCGCCGACATTTCTAAGGCGCAGTTGCCGCACGACTTCTTGAGCGGCCTCCAGATTGGTCTTGAAGATCGTCTCTTCTTGATTCCGCTTGCCGACAAATCGGCCGGTATTCACGTCAATCGCCGTTAAAGCTTCCGTTCGTTCGATGATGATATAGCCTCCGGAGCGGAGCCATACGCGCCGGTCCAACGCCTTCTCGATTTTTTCTTCAATGCCGTGGCGATCGAATAACGGCTCGCTATCGGAATAGAGAACGATTTTCGACCTCAGTCGCGGCATAAACTGCCGGACGAAATCGACGATGCGGCGATGATCCTTGGCGGAATCAATGACGACTCTTTCAGTATCGGGCGTGAAGAAATCGCGGATAGTCCTCGTAATCAAATCCAAATCCTGATGAATGAGCGCCGGCGCAGCCACAGTCTCGGCCTTCTGTTGGATGCGCTTCCAAAGTTTGGTGAGGAAACGGAGGTCCCTTTGAATCTCTCTCTTGCTGCGGCCTTCAGAGGCAGTACGCAGAATGAATCCACCATTCTCTGTGCCTAGGGACTGGGCAATCTCTTTGAGCCGTTTACGCTCTTCGTCGCTCTCAATACGTCGTGAGATCCCGATATGTTTCGTCCCGGGCATGAAAACCATGTAACGCCCGGGTAGAGACACATGTGACGTGATGCGCGCTCCTTTGGTTCCAAGAGGATCTTTGGCGACCTGAACTAAAATCTGCTCACCCGTGGAGATCCGTTTTTCCAACGGCAGCCGACGCCCCGACGGGGGCGGTTTGGGAGGTTCATCAAACTCCACTTCGTCTCCAGACGCGTTAATGAGTTGAACATCTTCCGGAATATCAAAGAAGTCCGACGCATGAAGAAAGCCAGCCTTCTCCATACCGATTTCGACAAAAGCTGCCTGCATGCCGGGCAAGACGCGGGCAACTTTACCTTTATAGAGATTTCCCGCTATGCCCCTTTCCTCTTTTCTTTCAATGAGGAATTCCGCGAGGAAGCCGTCCTCCATAATGGCAATACGGCTCTCCTGCGGCGTGGAGTTAATAAAAATTTCTCGTTTCATAAAAATCGATTTAGGGCGCACATTTGGAAAGAAGAGTGGAGTTGGCGAGAGACGGGTCACCGGGCAACATCGGAGATCCCGCAAAGACCATTTGGTAGTCACTTTATAGAGTAAATTGCCTCCCACTTCAAGCAGTTTGCGATATCAAATCGTTTTCGAATTGACATTTTTGCGCCTGCCCGCTATTTTCATAGCCATCAAATGATGTTTAAGGCTTTCCATGAATTATTCGGCTACAATACCAGCCTATTCGGTACTTAACACCAAGGTCCTGATTCTCAACCGTTCCTATCTACCGATCCACATTACGTCGGTCCGCCGTGCTTTTGTCTTGCTATATCAAGGAATTGCGAAGGCCGTGAATGAGCAGTATCAGACCTTTGATTTCGAAAGTTGGAGCGACCTATCCGTATCAGTCCATGACGAATCGATTGGCTTGGTTAACCATGTGATCCGGGTTCCGCGTGTTATTCTGTTGGTGGGCTACGACCGGGTACCCAAACGACAAGTTCGCTTTAGCCGATATAACATTTACGCGAGAGACAAATGCACGTGCCAGTACTGTGGCCGAAGATTGCCGAGACAGGAACTGAATCTCGATCACGTCATTCCCCGTTCTCAAGGCGGCACCTCGACCTGGGAAAACGTCGTCTGTTCTTGTCATCAATGTAATCGCCGCAAGGGGGGCCGGACGCCACAGCAGGCGACTATGGCCCTCGCGCGAAAGCCTTTCAAGCCAAAATGGACGCCATTTATGCAGGAAACGTTCAGCCTGTCCCGCTACAGGGAATGGATCCCATTCCTCAATTCCGTCGATGTCTCCTACTGGAATACCGAACTTTTGGAAAAATAGTTTTATAATTGTCGTCTTCCCCACATCTAGTGGCAAGAGTTAGATAGTTCCCCTTTATATTGTCATTTTTGCTTGACACTCCTCCCCTGCTGTGAAATATTGCGTTGCAGAGATTTCACGACTTTAACATCAAATTTTACCTGAACGAATTTCGCTATGCGCTTAAAAAGTCTCGAAATGATCGGGTTTAAGTCGTTTGCCCAAAAGACTTTGATTGAGCTTAACCCGGGAATCACAGCCATCGTCGGACCAAACGGATGCGGCAAGTCAAACATCGTGGATGCCCTGCGGTGGGCTATGGGGGAGCAAAGTGCGCGTCACCTCCGCGGCCATCAAATGGAGGATGTGGTATTTAGTGGCAGCGATACTTTGCCACCAACTGGAATGGCTGAGGTTTCAATAACCTTCGACAATGAGGATGGCCGAGGACCGGCGGAATACGGCAATTTCAGCGAGATCATGGTAACCCGCCGGCTTTTTCGTTCGGGTGAATCGGACTACGCCATCAATAAAGTTGCCTGCCGCTTGAAAGACGTGATCGAATTGTTCCTTGGAACTGGAGTCGGCAGCAAAGCCTATTCCATCGTCGAGCAAGGACGCGTCGATGAGCTGGTCAACTCCAAGCCGGAGGAACGCCGGGCGCTTATCGAAGAGGCGGCAGGCACGAGCAAATACAAGAGTCGCAAGCTGGTCGCGGAACGGAAGCTCGAGCGAACTCAGCAAAATCTGCTCCGCGTAAGCGACATTGTGCGGGAAATTGAGCGCCAAATCCGCACGATGGAGCTGCAGGCCAAAAAGGCCGAACGGTACCGCGCGCTGAAAGCAGAGTTGCGCGACAAAGATCTCGCTTGCGCTGCCCTACAGCGACGGGTTCTAAACCAAGAAATCATTGCGTATGAAACACAACTCGCGGACGCGGAAAATCACTTAACCGAACATCTCGCTTCTTTGGCTGCGAAAGAAGCAGAGAGCGAAGCGGTCCGGCTCTCGCTGATGGAAGCGGACAAAGAGATCGGCGCTCAGCAGGAAAAGGTCTACCAACACAAAGTTCAGATCCAAGCGGAAGAACAGCGGACCGATTTCTACAACAAGGACCTCTCTCAACTCAACCACACCGAGACTGAGGCTCGCGCCGCACTGTCGCAGCTCGAGGACAAGTTAAAGACCATGGGGCAAGAAATCGAGGAGTTGAACAAAGCCAAAGAAAGCTTCGTGCAACTTTCGCTGTTCGAACAAACCTTCCTGCGCGAGAAGGAACAAGACCTCGAGAAACTCCAGGCGCAGATTCAGTCGCTCCAATCGGAACTGGACAAAGAAAAGGAAGCGCTTATCGAGTCCGCCAACCAAATCGCGTATCTCAATAACGACGCGATGACAAAAGAAAAACGACGCGCGGAGATCGAGAAGGAATTGGCGAGGAGCCAGGAAGAGCACTCGGCAGCGGCGGACTCATTGGAGCTTTGCGAGCAGAAGCGACGCGATACCAAGAAGTCCCTGGAAGCGTCCCTCGAGCAAGCGCGGAAACGCACCATCGATGCCGCTCAAATGACCGCGTCGATCCAGAGCTTGGGTAAAGCTACAGATGACCAAGAGCGAAGGATCAATATCCTGAAGGAGCAAATTCAAGAAAGCCGCTCGCGCTTGATTTCACTCGAGGATCTGCAGAGAAACTACGAGGGATGCCAGGAAGGCGTCCGTGCGATCATGCTGAAACGGCAGCAGGAACCATCTCCCAATGGGATTTATGGGTTGGTGGCGGAAGTTATCGAAGCCCCTGAGTCCTATGAAAAAGCGCTGACCGCCGTCTTGGGAGACCGCCTGCAATATGTGATCGTGAAAGGCCACGAAGAAGGATTGGAAGCGATCGAGTACCTCAAACGGGAGGCGTCCGGTCGGGGGAGCTTCATCCCGCTCCAATTGTCGCGCAGGCAACACCAACCGCTCCCCGTGGGTGAAGCGGAAGTGATCGCGCCTCTGCTGGAAATGATCAGCGTCAAAGACGGCTACCGCGACGTCGCCGAGTATTTGTTGTCGGATGTTGTGGTTGTCAGAGATCTGAAGGCCGGAATAGCCTTGTGGAACCGAAATGGGTTTTATAGCACGATGGTCACTCCCGATGGAGAAGTAATCGATCCGATGGGCATTGTCACTGGCGGGAGCGGGGCTTCGCTGGAAGGAAGCTTTCTTAGCCAGCGGCGGCGCATCAGGGAGCTACGGTCTATTCTCGGCGAGCTTGACCTTCAACTTCAGGTCGAAAGAGTGGAAGTCGCCAAGCTCAAGAGAGAGCTGGAGGAGGCGGAAACCAAGAAATCTCTCTTCGCTGCCGAAATCCATCGGCTCGAAGTGGAACGCGTCGGCCTTGAGCATGCAAAACTGTCCGCTGATCAGGAATTCGCCCGTCTAACGCAAACCGTGCAAGCCTTGGTTCAAGAACAGAGCGATCTTACCACGGCTCTCCACCTGCTCAATGAAGAGATCCGCCAGTGTCACACCACCGTTGAAGCGCGTTCACAGGAGAAAAACCAGCGAGAGCGATTCCTCACCGAGAAACAAACGGAGTTGATCGAACTCAGGGAGGCTGAAGAAGCTGTCAAAACCGCGGTCACGCAGTCGCG
>WNGH01004262.1_pt2 | contig 25810 bp, 24 predicted proteins | sample 5400631 | NCBI WGS metagenome assembly WNGH01 (sample SAMN13153373, study PRJNA577476) | soil metagenome | isolation source: 115 cm soil or saprolite under Garry oak tree replicate 1 | place: USA:California | collected 2016-06-15
CGCGGGCCGTCGAGCGGGAGGCCACCGAGAGCTCCAGTTCTCCGGACGCGGCCGCCGCCGAGACGATGCGGGAGAGCGTCACAGCCGGGCGCCGCGCCGAGGTCTGGCGAGGGTCGAACCTCATCGCCGCGAGCCCGCCGGAGTCGCCCGCGGGAGCCCCGGGGTTGCCCCTCGGCCCGCCCGAGGCATCGACGCCCTCCGCGCGAAATGCCTGGCTCATCGAAACCCGTCCCCTCCCGGGCGGGCTGCTGCTCCTCGTGGGCTCGCCGCGGGCGCGGGGAGAAGAGGCGCTGCGCATCTTCGCCTGGTCGCTGCTGCTTTCCGCGCCGGTCTGCATCCTTCTCGCGGGGTTCATCGGCCGCCTGGTCGGCCGTCGCGTGACCCGCCCGCTCCTCGAGTTCAAAGACCGCATCGCGGCCGCGCGGCCGCTCGGCGACCTGCCGCCGGCGGCGCCCTCCGCGACCCTCGAGGTTGCCGAGCTGGAGAGGTCGTTCCGTGAGCTCTGGGAGCGGCTGCGGGAGACCGTGGCGCGGGAGCTCGAGTTCGCGGCGAATGCATCGCACGAGCTGCGCACGCCCCTCACCCGCATCCGCCTTCACGCCGAGCAGGTCCGCGCCGCCCTCGGCGCCGCGCCGTCGGGCGATCTGCGTGATCTGGTCGAGGAGACCGACCGCCTGGCGCGGCTCGTCGACTCGCTGCTCGTTCTGTCGCGGGATACCGACGTCGGGATACCCGACGGAGAGGTGGTCAACATCTCGGATCTCGTGGCCGCCGGGTCGCGGCGGGTCTTCGCCGGCGCGGCCCCCCCGGACATCGACGCGCCGGACGAGGCGCTCGTGCGGGGCGACGAAGCGCTTCTGGGCATCGCGCTCGAGAACCTACTCGACAACGCGCGCAAGTTCTCGTTGCCCGGCCGGCCGCCGCGGATCCTCGTGAGCGAAGACACGACCACGGTCCATTTGACCATCGCCAGCCCCGGGGCGCGCATCCCCGGTGATCTCGTCGGGCGCCTGTTCGAGCGTTTCTATCGTGGACAGGAGGCGCGCGCCTCACACGCAGGGCATGGGCTCGGGCTCCCTCTCGCCCGGCACATCGCGCGGCTCCATGGCGGCGATGTGCGCTGCGTCTCGGGGCCCGAAGAGCGAGGACCCGAGGCCGACGTCGCGGCCCTCGGAGGTCCGGGTGTAGTGGTCCAGGTCCGCCCCGGGCCAGCTCGACCATCCTGTCGACCAGGGCCTCCTGGACGATCAGCTCCTCCTTCCGCGCCTTCGGGAGCCTCTTGATTGTGCCTTCGACTCTCAACGCAAGACCTCTCGAGCCGATGGCCCTCCGGAAGACGAGATGGAGCGGCCCCCTGCCTCGAAGAGACTTCGCGCCCCTGCCCCTTCCCCGCGCATGTTCCGCGACCCGACGACGCACGTCCGTCGCAATCCCCGTGTAGAGGGCGCCGTCGCGACACCGCACGACATAGACCGACCATCGAACCATCAATGGGCCTGACGCCGGCGCTCGGCGGCCTGACGCGAGGCTCGCCCCGTGAGGGGCGGTCCATTCGAGACGGATGGCCGTGTGACCACGAACACGACGGCCGCCGTCCACGTCGGGAACAGATCGAGGAATGGCACCAGCTCGCTCAGGAACGCCGGCAGAAACGCCACGTGCCAGCCGAGCAGCGCGAGCAATGCCGCCCCCACGGCGAGGTCCAGCGCGTCGTTCCACGGCGCCGCGGCGCCTTCAATGAAGAGAGGGAGCAGGGCGATCTGCACGGCGTCGGCGGCGACGGCGATCGCCAGCGCGGCGAGAGGGCGCCGATCGCGCCAGCACCCGCGCCTGGGAGGTGGGTCGACCGGCGTGGTGGGCACCCGCGACGGATCAGGCGGGACGGGACGGGAATCGTGGGGCGAGTCCACGCCGGGATTATAGGCGAGCGCCCTTCGTCGGGGGATGGACACCACGGCCTCCACTTGCGTAAGCTGGCACACGATGATGCAGGGGCCGTTTCGTTCGATGGCCGCAACCCGGTCCAGGGGAGGGTCGCCATGGCCGTGTCCGCTCGTCGCACGCTCCTGATGCTCTCGCTGGTCGCCGCGGTCCACACGGCGCCCCATGCTCCCGCCGTTGCGCCCGCCCCGTCCGGCGCGACCCCGGTGTGGACGCTCAAGATGAGGGGGGACATCCGCTGGCAGCAGGTCACGCCGGCGGGCGCGCTCCTCGTCTCGACCGACGCCGCGCTCGCGGCCGTCGATGTCGAGCACGGACAGATCGCTTGGGAGAAGCCCGAGCTCGGCGGATTGCCGGCCGACAGCGTCCGCATGATCGAGGGATCGCTCCTCATGGAAGCTTCGCGAGCGGGACTGCTGCTCGTCTTTGACCCGGTGACCGGCGCGGTCGTCTTCGATTCCCGGCGCCTGAACCTGGCGCAGGTCGTCACGCGCCGCGTGTTGCCACAGAGCGGCACCCTGCTCGTCCACGGGCAGCGCGCGGCGGGACCGCCGGTCGTGGCGCTGTACGATCTCTCGACCGGCACGCAGCGCTGGGCGAGCGAATCGCTCTTCCAGCGGAGCGAACCCAAGCGGGCCGGGTTGGCGGGGCTGATGCAGGGTCTGGTGCGCGCCGCGTCGGAAGCCACCGCGCTGGAGGTCCTGCAGGCGGGGCCGGGCGTGATCGTCGTGCACACGTTGACGGGCCTGCAGGCGCTCGACGCGCGTACCGGGGCCGTGCGCTGGTCCTCCGTGCTGCCGACCGCCCGCGCAGGCGACCCCGCGCGACACGTGCGCCTCTACCCGTCGCTCAACAAGCCCGATCGCCTGTATGTGAGCTTCGACGACCGGCTCATGGCCTACGCCCTCTCCGACGGTCGGGCCCTCTGGGCCAAGCCCGCGATGGTGGAGGGCTGGGTGCACGACATCGTGCAGCACCCGAACGGGATCGTCATCCTCCCGGAATCGCCGCCCGAGAACGAGGCGACGGGCAAGGTGCGCATCGTGAACGGCGTGGTGCAGACGGGGCTGAACGTCGCGCGCTATGAAGATGGAACGACCATCGCTGCCAAGCCGCTGCGCATGCACGGCACCGTCATGGACGCGATGATCGCCGGCGGCTCGGCTGTGCTCGCGGTGGACGCCGAGTCGCGCACGTTCGTGAACGTGCTGGACGTGGCCACGGCCACCCTGCGTCTGAAAAAGGATGCGAAGATCAAGGGCCGGCTCGCCTACGCCGAGCTCACGCCCGCGGGTCTGCTCTACGTCTCGCGGCCCGACGCGGCGACGAATGCCGAGGTGAACGTCATCGATCTCACGAGCGGTGAGCCCCGCTTCGAGGATGCGATCGAGAGCGGCAAGCCGTTGAGCTCGGGCGACTACAAGGCCGCGCGGTACGACCTGCATCATGCCGTGGAGGGGCGGACGCTCTACGTGTTCGCGAACCGCGACCATCGGCTGTACGCCGTCGATCGCGACGCCGGCACCTTCAAGGCGCTCGGCGGCGAGATCAAGCTGCAGGGGGGCGAGGATCCGACCGACATGGAGATCCGGCCCTCGGGGCTCATCCTCATCGCGCCGCAGAACCTCGTGGTCGTGGCGCGGGATGGGCAGGTGAGACATCAGTGCTATTACCCGGCGCCGCAGCTTCCGGGGCTGCTGCGCGCACTCTACAGGATCGACGCCGTGCGCGCCGGGCTGTACGGCGCCGCCGCCTCGGCGTACGGCGACGCCTTCGCCCAGGCGTCGCGGACCGCCTCGGACCCCACCGCGCAACGTCTCACCGGGCAGCTGGCGACGGCGTACACACAGGGCGGGGCACAGCTCACCGGATATTCGCGCCAGGCGGCGGCGCTCGCCTCGAAACGCTTCCGGGCATCGCTCACCGTCCCGGGATCGGTCTTCATGCTGACTCGCGCGCCCGAGGGGAACGGCAACGTCCTGCTCCAGATCGACAAGGACAATGCGCAGCCGCGGGCGCGCGTGGATCTGGGCAAGGAGCGCGAGCCGGTGTACGCCGTGGACGACGTCGCCGGCATGCTGTTCCTGCAGACCGCTCCGGGGACGCTGGTCGGCTACCGGCTGTGATCGCGTGGTGGCGAGCGGGCGCGACTTCGGCGCCGCGCCTTCGCCCGCACGAAGCAGCCCCACGGTGGACGACGCGGCGGGCGGGTTCAGGAACGAGTCGGGGCTGCGGGAATTGAACCCGCGACCCGCAGACTCTCCACGACGCTCGTACGTCCGGGCGTTCGTCCCGGGAGCTGGCGCGGTTGTGTGCCTGCTCCTGGCGTGCGCCTCGAACGCGCCGGAGCGGATCGACGCGCTCCTCGCGCCGCTCGGGAGCGACCATGGCCCGGGCGTGGCGGCGATGGTGATCCGGGACGGGGAGGTGGACTACTCCAGCGCCGTGGGCCTGGCCGATGTCGAGCGCGGGATACCGATCGGCCCCCGCACGGTGTTCGATATCGCCTCCGTGTCGAAGCAGTTCACCGGGATGCTGGGAATCCTCCTCCATGAAGACGGCCGGCTCGACTATGACGCGCCGGTCGTCCGTTTCCTGCCGGAGCTTGCCCGGTTCGGCGACAGGATGACGGTGCGCCACCTGCTGACGCACACGTCCGGGCTGCCGGACTACTACGACGCGCTGGCGCGCGCGAGCCACGCGGGCGGATGGGCCTCCAACCGCGACGCGCTCGCCTCTCTGGAGCTGCAGGGCGACCTGGACTTCCCTCCCGGCGATCGATTCGCGTACAGCGATGCAGGGTACGAGATGCTGGCGCTCGTCCTCGAGCGGATCGCCGCCTGCGCGACCGTCCCGACCTCCTGGTCCCGAACCGCGCCCGCGGCTACACGCCGCAACAGGACGGCTTCGTCGCTCTCGGCGATCACCCTCTGGACTGCCTGGTCGGCAGCGGCGCGGTCAACACGACGCTTCACGACCTCTACCTCTGGGACCAGGCGCTGGCCACCGGAAGACTGGTGTCCGCGACGACGCTCGACGAGACCCTGAGGTCGGCGCGGCTCAATGATGGCACGGAGAGCCGCTACGGTTTCGGATGGTTTCTGAAGCGCGACCTCTGGCGGCGCCGCTGGGATCATCCGGGGAGCTGGCGCGGCTTCCAGGCGTTCATCCTCCGGTATCCGGACGATCGCCTCACCATCATCCTGCTCGCCAACCGATCCGACGTCGACCTCGGCGCCCTCGCCGACCGGATCGTTCGGATCGAGGGCGGTCTCCACTGGCTCCCCTGATCGCGCCCGGGTCCTCCGTGCCATCCGTGACGTCCTTGTTCCTCCTGGAAATCTCGCCCGCCGCTTTGCTTCGGCGCGATTGTGATTGCGAGGAGGAGTTGGTAGGATCGGCGCACGCGTCGACCGGGAGGCAACGAGCGGATGCGCTCGCTCAAGAGACTGCGTCAAGCCGCGCTTCTCGGAGCGCCCCTGCTCATGTTGAGCAGCCTCCTTTGGCCCGATCGTGCCATCGGTCAGGTGACCCTTCGGGTGATCGCCCTCGCTTTGCTCTTGATCGGACTCCTCACGTTTTTTGACCCGTCGGTCAAGCTGCGGCATCCAAGGAACCTGGCACTCATCATAGCGATCGTCACTTTCGCGGCCAGCATCGCGGGTTTCTTCTTGTGGCGCGCCGGTAGCATTGTCGCTGAGGCCAGGTACAATCCGGGCATCGCACCGTTTGATATCACGGTACGCGAGGTTCCGGTGCCTGTGACCCATTCGCACCATTTCATCATCACCCTGAAACGCGGCCAGTACCCGGTGACGTCCTTCCGGTATTTTTGGCTGGCCTACACGCCGAAACGCGTCAGGATCGAGTGGACGCGTCTTGAAACGTTCAAGGTCATATTCGATGAGCGCTATGTGGCGACGTGCACTTGGAGCTGGGGCAGAGAGGCTGCGTGGACGATGCAGGTGCCTCCGGGGGCCCAAGCACCCGGTGATCAACCCTGATGTCACAGTGACGAGGGGGCCTGTCTGGCGTCATCGGGCTCTCTCGGCGTGCGTCGTGGTCGGCGTGTTCGCAAGCGGCAGCCTCGCGAACTCCGACCCATCCGCGGTACCGGCGCCTTCGGTGCCTGCTTCACGCGGAGTTGTCGATGTCCGGGACTTCGGCGCGAGGGGCGACGGCAAGACTCTCGACACGGCTGCCATCAACAAGGCGATCGCGGCGGCCGGCTCCGCGGGCGGCGGCACGGTGCATTTCTCCGCCGGCACCTACCTGTCGGGTTCGATCCATCTGATGAGCAACGTCGGCCTCTATCTCGACCACGGCGCCACGATCGAGGCCGCGGCACCGACGGTGGCGGCGTATGACGAACCCGAGCCAAACGAATGGGGAGACAGGTACAAGTACCAGGACTTCGGCCACAGCCACTGGCACAACGCCCTCGTCTGGGGCGAAAACTTGCATGACGTCTCGATCGCGGGGCCGGGCCTGATCAATGGCGCCGGGCTCGTCAGCAACGACCGCGGCCCCAAAGGCGCAGGCGACAAGGCGATCAGTCTCAAGAACTGCCGCAACGTCGTTTTGCGCGACGTGTCAATCCTCCATGGGGGCTGGTTCGCCATCCTCGCCACCGGGGTGGACAACCTGACCATCGACAACCTCAAGATCGACACGAACCGAGACGGCATCGACATCGACGCCTGCCATAGCGTGCGGGTCTCCAACTGCACGATCAACTCGCCGTTCGACGATGGAATCTGCCTCAAGAGCAGCTACGGTCTGGGGCGGGCCCGCTCGACCGAGAACGTCACCATCACGAATTGCCAGGTCAGCGGGTACGACGAAGGCACGCTCCTCGATGGCACCTTCAAGCGCGGGGTCACGGACAAGGACGGCCCCACCGGGCGCATCAAGTTCGGCACGGAGTCGTATGGGGGCTTCAAGAACATCGTGGTATCGAACTGCGTGTTCGAGTACTCGCGAGGCCTGGCCCTCGAGAGCGTGGACGGCGGTTCCATCGAAGATGTCAGCATCACGAATATCACGATGCGGGACATCGTGAGCGCGCCGATCTTCGTTCGCCTCGGGCGCCGGTCGCGCGGCCCCCACGAGACGCCCGTGGGTGCGATCCGGCGCCTCAACATCAGTGACGTCACGGCCTACAACGTCGGCGCAGACCAGGGTGTGCTGATCAGCGGCATCCCGGGCCATCCCATCGAGGACCTGCGGATGAGCAACGTCCGCATCGTCTCCCAGGGGGGTGGCGGCACCAAGGAGGACGCCGTCGTCGATCCGCCCGAGCTTGAAAGTGACTACCCCGAGCCGGCCCGATTCGGCCGACTCCCGGCCTACGGCCTGTTCCTGCGCCACGTGAAGGGTCTGGAGATGCACCATGTGAGCCTGAACTACCTGAAGGATGAGATGCGCCCCGCGGTCTTCCTCCACGACGTGGAGGGCGCCGACTTCGATGATGTCAAGGCTCAGCACGGTCCCGACCTGGTCGCGTTCGTGTTGCGCAGGGTCAAGGACTTCTGGATCCACAACAGCCCGGGGTTCCCGGATCGGCGGCACGAGAGTGCCGAGCACGAGTCGTTCTGAAGCGTGTGAAGAGGCGTCAGGCCTGGGGCGCCCGGGGGCCCGGCAAAGGGATGGGCTGGGGGCGACTGCGCGGAGGCGAAGCAGGCAGGCCCTGCCCCATCATCTTCATGTCGGTGATTTCGATGAGCACGCCGTGCCAGCCGATCGGCGCGCCGGCCGGATCGCGCACCAGGACGGCCTCCTCCCGCATCCACCGGATGTCGCCTCGGCGATCGCGGAGGCGGTACTCGGCGCTGATGAAGCCCTTGGTCCGGACCGCTTCGTCCTCCAAGCCCTTGGGCGGGGTCACATCGTCGGGGTGGATGATCTTCATCCAGAAGTTGGGGTCCTTGATCCACTCGCTCGACGGATAGCCGAGCATCGCCTCGGTCTGCGGGCTGACGTAGATGGAGTGGTACGGCGGCTCGAAGTCGCAGATGTAGACGATGGCGGGGATATGCTCCACCAGGCTCTTGAACCGGCCCTCCGTCTCCGCCAGCCGGTTCAGGAGCCGCACGTTCTCGAGCGCCACCGACGCGAAGTTGGCGAAGTGCTGCGCCAGGCGCAGCTCCTCCCTGGTCCAGGTATGCGGCCGTCGCGTGACGAGGATCAGCAGCCCGAAGCTCCGGGGCCCGCTGAGAAGCGGCAGGTAGGTCACTCCGCCGATCGACAGCGCCTTGCGGGCTTCGCTGTTCACCCGTGGATCGTCCGCGGCCCGATCGATGGAGATCGGCGCCCGGCGCTTCAGCGCCTGGTGTGCGGCGTCCGATCGGGAGAGATCGACACGGAGGCCCGGGGCGTTCGGCGGACGGCGGCCGGAGCTCGCCACCCCGTAGAGCGTCCGCTCCTGCTTGTCGACCAGGGCGAGATGAGCCGACTGAACGCCGATCAGGGCGGCGGCCGTGTTGACGATCTTGCGCAGCGTCGCGCGCTCGTCGCCGAGCTTGGCGATCTCGGCCGCCAGGCTGCAGAGACGCAGGAATTTCCCGTGCTGAATCTTCAGCATCTTCATCTTGCGATGCGGGATAGGACGCGGCATCAGGGGAGTCCTCCGCTTGAGGCGCGAACCGGACCCAACCCCCTGGGCAACTATCTCTTCTTTTACTGCGAGCGGTCGTCCCTGTCAACCCCATGATCTCGCCCCCAAGGAGAAGGGGTGAATGAGGCACGGCGATCGGAAGACCAGGGGAGGGCGACTCGGGGCTCATCGGCGGCTGGGCCATCTGCGGTAGAGAAACCCCATGACCATGGCGATGAAGAAGAACACCCACATGGGGCGCAGAGGAGTCCTGGGAGAGGTGAGATCAGTACCGATCGTGACGCTGTGGGAGAAGGCGAGGATGAAGACCGCGTAATTTGCGAGGTGGATCGCGTGCCATCCCTTCTTGAATCGCGGTCGCTCCAGGATCACGGCGAGCCCGGCGATCGACACGGTCACGAGCATAAGGAGGAGGGCAAGGGGTCCGAAGTAGAATTGGAAGGGGACGTTCTGAATGAATCTCGAGAGGCTTGTCTTCGAGCAGGCAAGGGATAGGAGGAGGAGGCCTGGGTGCAGCAGAGCGATGAGCAATGCCAACAGTCCCTCATACGCATGGAAGCGATAAAAGCCTGCTCCATAGAGGGCCTCCCAGAATTTCATGGTGGGACCGGTAAGGACTTGAAAGGCGACGAGGGTGAAGGCTGCGAGGCCGGCCAGGCGGAAAAGCTTGTAGAAGAGGGCGGCAGGATTCCCTGGGGAGAAGGTTGCGGCGAGGCCGCCATTTGCCCGCACGGAAAACGACCACTCGAACAGGACGATGAGGATAGCGATGGCAGGAAAGAGGATTCGGAGCGCATGTTTCACGATGTCCGGGTCGCGCCGTCGGTTGGAGCTCCTGTCACTTCGCGCCATGTGAGGGAACCGCCCGCTGCCGGCGACATTTCGGCTTGCGGCGACTGCGTCACATCTCCTACCCGTCGAACTTCGGCCCTTCGGTATCGTCCTGCAGGGCGCGCTTGAAGTCGCGGATCCCCGCGCCGAGCCCGCGCGCCATCTCGGGGAGTCTCTTCCCCCCGAAGACGAGCAGGGCGATGAGGAGAATGAGAAGCAACTCCGGAAAGCCGATGGATCCCAAGTGTCACCTCGAGGTCCCCGCCGATTCGGGCGGGGGAGCGGTTGTCGGGTTCGAGCGGATGCCTTCGTAGAACGTCGGCACTCCCAGACTGCCCTTCGGTGGGAGATGCCGGAGGTAATGGACGATCGCCCACATCTCCTCGTCCTCCAGGATCCCCTTCCACGCCGGCATGCCCGAGGGGAAAATGCCGTTCTCGATGATCCACTTGAGCTGGCCGTCCTTGTACTCCTGGACCTCGTGAGAGGACAGCAACGGGATCGGCGGGGACACGCTGTCCGCGAACGGGACCCCGGTGTTCTGCCCGTCGAGTCCGTGGCAGGCGATGCAGTGCCTCGAGAAGAGGTCGAGGCCCTTCGCGAGGGTCTGTTCGGTCGCAGGAAGCGGATCGTGGAGGCGCCGGCCGCCGATGGTGAGGCTCCGCTTCACCTGCGCGACGACGGCCCTCTCGAGCCGTCCGGGCGGGGTCGCCCGGCAGGCCGCGAGGACCAGGAGCGACCCGAGCGCGAGCCCCTGGAGGAGGCCGGCCCCGATCCATCCGAGGATGACGCGCCGAAGGGTTTCCATCTCGAGTCACCTCACTCCACGACGATCTTCATGTGCATGTTGCCGTGCCCTTCGCCGCAGAAGTGATCGCAGATGGTGGTGAACGAGCCCGTCGTCTGCGGAGTGAGGGTGATCTCCGTGGGGTGCCCCGGCTCGATGACCGCGTCGATGCCCAGGGTCTTCATGAAGAAGCCATGGGTCACGTCCTCGGTGGTGAGGCGGAGCGTCACGGTCTCTCCCTGCTTCAGGGTGATCTCCTTCGGGGTGAACTCGAAGCGTTTCGCCGTGATCTCTACGACGCGCGGGGTCCCCTGAGCCCGCGCCGGGAGCGGAGAAGCGAGCGTCAGCGCCACCGTCATCAGTGCGATTCCGAGCGCCACAACCGTTCCATAAGCGTGTCCGGGCCTCATCAGTGGGCTCCTTCCTTGAGGAATTGGTTGATGCCCACGGTGCCGGAGTACTCGCGCATCGTGAGCTCGACTTCGTCGATCGTCGGGCGGCCGGGCGCGGCGCTCCGCGCCTTCGGCTCCCCGACGATGCGCAGGCCGAGGTTCTTGAACGGCTGGTCCTTGTCGAACGGCAGCGGCTTCTTGTCGTCGGTCGTCGCCGGGTCGGGGAAGGCCCAGATCAGCGAGCGCGCGGCGAGGTGCCGGGCGCTGCCGGCGGTGTGCTCGTGATGGCGATGGATGTGGCCGTAGAGCACCGTGACGTTTTGGTAGGGCGCCAGGACGTTCATGACCTCGTCGCCATCGCTCGTGAACCACTCCCACTCCGGCTTCAGGTCGAACAGCGGGCGGTGCGTGAACACGACCATCGGAGCGCTCACGGGGAACCGTGCCAGATCCTTCTTCAGCCAGGCGATCTGCTCGGGGCCGACCTCCGGCTTCGCACGCGACACATTGTCGAGCCCGATGAAATGCACTCCGCGGTGGTCGAAAGCGTAAAAGGTCGGGCCGAACGCGTCGCGGAACAGGGCCCCGCCGTCGAGCCCGGCGTCTCGCCGGGAATGCAGTGGACCGCGTCCACCTTGAGACGCCCGGAGATCTCCTTGAACCGCCGCATGCGGTCGGCGTGCTCCCCCGGCTTCTCGCTGTCGTGCGTCAGGTCCCCGGACACCAGGACCAGGTCGGGACGGTGACGCAGGCCGTTGATCATCTCGACCGCCCGCTCGAACGCCTGCGTGCCGAGCGGATCCGGGGGCCCGTTGAACCCCACGTGCGTGTCGCTGAGCTGGACGAAGGAGAATGGTTTGAGCTTCTCGCCGTTCTTCTTCCAGAGCGTCCGCGCGATCTCGCCCGCCTCTCCGTCGGCGCCCAGAAGCGGCGCCACGCTGTACAGCGCCCCGATTCCCAGCGAGGTCCCCGCGATCTTCAAGAACGATCGTCGATCGACTCGTTCCGACATCGTTGTCCTCCCTTTGTGACGCTCGGCTCCGGGCTTCTCGGAACCTCCGTCGCGGTCCAAGACTCGCGCCGTCATGAGAAATTCCCGGGCCGTGTGCTACTCTGGCCGTGGGAATAAACGAGCCCTCCACGTAGTCACTTGATAGAAGGGGCCGCGGGCAGGAATGGGACCTCGAGCCCAGCACGAGCGCGGTGCCTCTCGCTTCGAAGAGTCGGTCCTGCCTCACCTGGGCTCCGCCTACAACCTGGCCCGCTGGCTGACGCGCAACGGGCACGACGCGGAGGACCTCGTGCAGGAGGCGCTCCTGCGCGCCTTCCGGGCGTTTTCTGGATTTCGCGGCGCGGACGGGCGCGCCTGGCTGCTCGCCATCGTGCGCAACGCCTGCTACACCTGGCTCCACAGGAACCGGCAGCGGGAGGTCACGACGGAGTTCGACGAGGAGGTTCACACGCCGGAGGGCGATGTCCTGAACCCGGAGAGGCTGGTGTTGCGGGAGGGGGAAAGCGCACGCGTGCGGCAGGCGCTCGAGGAGCTGCCTGTGGAGTTCCGCGAGGTGGTGGTCTTGCGGGAGATCGAGGGTCTGTCCTACAAGGAGATTGCCATGGCCCGCGCCCGCGGCCGCCTGCACCGGGGCCTCACCGCTCGTCCGGGCGAGGAGCGCTGAGATGAGCTGTCAGGAGACCCGTGCCCTGCTGCACGCGTTCTTCGATGACGAGCTGGATCCCCTACGCAGCTTGAGCGTTCAGGGTCACCTGGATGCGTGTCCCGACTGCGCCCGGGAACTCGCGGCTCAGCGGTCGTTGCGCGCCACGCTCCGGGACGAGGCGCTGTACTTCAGATCCCCGGAAGGCTTCGAGCGCCGCGTCCGCGCCGCCCTCGGCTCGCGGGGCGCGATCGAGCGAAGGGCGGGTCGGCTGGGCGCGGTGGGGACCTTGATCCGGATGCGCTGGGCCTGGCTGCCGGCGGGGGCGGCCGTCGTTCTCCTGGCCGTCACCGTGATCACGATCGGAAGGTTCGGAGCCCCCGCGGTGGGACCGTTTGCGGACGACCTTCTTGGCCGTGAGGTGGTCGCGAGCCACGTGCGCTCCCTGATGGCGAGCCATCTGATCGATGTGCCGTCATCCGATCAGCACACGGTCAAGCCGTGGTTCAACGGCCGGCTTGACTTCTCACCCCCCGTGAAGGACTTGGCAGGGGAGGGATTCACCCTGGTCGGCGGGCGCCTCGATTACCTGGCCGGGAGGCCGGTCGCGGCCCTCGTCTACCAGCGCCGCCTTCACGTCATCAACCTCATGGTGTGGCCCGAGCCAGGCGAGCCGGATCGCTCCCTGACCGCCGCGACGCGCCAGGGGTACCACCTCCTTCATTGGACCCGGGATGGCATGACCTACTGGGCCGTCTCCGACCTGAACGAGGGGGAGATGAAGCAGTTCGTCGGACTGGTGCAGCGGTGAACGAGGCGCCGGCCTCGGTTCGGATTCCGGGCTCCCTGGGCACGCACGCGCCCCCAGAACGGTCAGAAGTCCCTGACGGGGGCGTAGAAGGAGATGCCGCGGACGTTCTCGTCCACCCGCAGGGGGCTCTGGAGCGCGGGGAAGGCGCGCTGCTCGCAGTCCATGCGGTCGCACAGACGGCAGGTGACGCCGACGGGCACGGCGGCCGCCAGGTTGTCCAGGTCCACGCCGTCGGAGTAGACCAGCTCCCGCGCGTACTGGCCCGGGCAGCCGAGGTCGATGGCGTGGACGGCGTGGGGCGAGTGGTGGCCGCCGGTCTCCTTGCGGAGGGTGCGCGCCACGTCGAAGTAGGTTGTCCCGTCCGGCATCTGCGAGAGCTGCACGCGGATCATCCCCGGGGTCAGAAAGGCGGCATGCACGTTCCAGAGCGGGCAGGCTCCGCTGAAGCGAGCGATGCGGATCCCCGATCCACTGAATCGTTTCGAGATGTTGCCCGCGATGTCCACGCGCAGCAGGTGAAAAGGGACTCCTTCCGCGCGGGGCCTGCGCAGCGTCGTGAGGCGATGGCAGACCTGCTCGAAGCTGGTCCGGAAGCGGTGCCCGAGCAGCTCGATGTCGTACCGCTCCTCTCTGGCCGCGCTGAGGAACGCTTCGTAAGGCATCAGGACGGCGGCGGCGAAGTAGTTGGCCATCGCCACGCGGCAGAGCGAGCGGGCCGTGTCGGTCAGGAGGCGCGCGTCGTTCGACAAGCGATCCAGCGTGTCGGACTGGCTCAGCAGGCCGACCTGGTAGGCGAGCTGGAAGTTGCGGCTCCCCCGGCGCAGCACCTCCGAGAGGAGGAGCTCCCGGCCTGACGGATTGAACCATCGGACCGCCCCCCGCATCGCGCCCACTTTCTCGATCCGCACATGGACGCCGTGCGCCTGCTCCAGGTACCGGGCGAGCGCCTGGAACAGGTCCTCGCCTTCCAATCGCGCCTTGCGCCAGAGTTCCTCGGCACCCGCCTCCAGCTCCGGGAAGTGGTTCATGTGCCCCTGGATGAGATCGGCGACTTCTTCCGAGGGGAGGCGGGAGACCTCGATCCCTTTGAGGTCCTGCCCCTCGGTCAGGCGCTCGGTCAGGGTCTCCGCCGAGGAGCGGGACGCCTGGTAAGCGTGGTACAGGCTGAGCAGCGCGCGGGCGACCAGGGGCGAGTGGCCGACCATCTCGCGCACATCGGCGGCCGCCAGCTCGTGACGGTCGAAGATCGGATCGCCGAACACCTCGAGCAGGTCGGCAACGAGACGCTCGTCCTCCCGTCCCCCAAACGCCTTCAGGTCGAGCTGAAACTCCTGGGCCAGCCTGATGAGCACCTGGGCGCTCAGAGCGCGCCGGTTGTGCTCGATGAGATTGAGGTAGCTGGCGGAAATTCCGAGCCTCTCGGCCATCCTGGCCTGGCTCATCCCTTCCCGACGACGCAGGGCCCGGATCCTGGCCCCCAATTGAGGGATCTCCTTGACCATCAGTTCGCTCCCTTGGGTGGAGCATGGCCCGTCATGCCGGGTAAATATTGAAGACTTTTCAACTTTACGCAACTACCTTTACACTTACATCAGCCTTAACTGCTTGAAGCCAAGTCTTTTATTGCTTCGGCGGCCGACCGGGGTAAATTTGTGCGCACCGTCAGGTTCGGCGAGGTTCGCGATGGAACGAGTGGCGACCGCAGTGGAACGACATCCCGGCACAGTCATCCGCGGACAGCTGCGCCCCGGGTACGCGCAGATCCTGACCCCCGAGGCGATGGCCTTCGTGGCAGACCTCGCCCGCGAGTTTTCCCGCCGGCTGGTTCAACTCCTCGCCCTCCGTGAGGCGACCCAGCTCAGGTACGACGCCGGGGAGCGGCCCGACTTCCTGAGCGAGACCCGCGAGATCCGCGCGGCGGAGTGGAGCGTGGCGTCGCTCCCGGCCGATCTCCTGAGCCGGAGCGTGGAGATCACGGGCCCTGCGGAAAGCAAGATGATCATCAACGCCCTGAATTCCGGCGCCAGCGTCTTCATGGCCGACTTCGAGGACTCGCTTTCCCCAACCTGGGACAACGTCGTCGGAGGGCAGATCAACCTGAAGCAGGCGGTCGAGGGGACGATTCGTTACCTCGACCCGAGGAGCGGCAAGCAGTACGCGCTCGGGGATCGGCTGGCCACCTTGATGGTCCGGCCACGCGGCTGGCATCTGCTGGAGAAGCACCTCGAGGTGGACGGGCGTCCCGTCCCCGCGGCGTTGTTCGACTTCGGCCTGTTCTTCTTCCATAACGCCCGCAGGCTCCTGGCCAGAGGATCCGGCCCGTACTTCTACCTCCCCAAGATGCAGAGTCACCTCGAGGCGCGCCTGTGGAACGACGTCTTCCTCCGGGCCGAGCGGGCGCTGGAGCTCCCGCGAGGCGTCATCAAGGCGACGGTCCTGATCGAGACGCTCCCGGCGGCGTTCGAGATGGACGAAATCCTCTACGAGCTCCGGGATCACTCGGCCGGTCTCAACTGCGGCCGCTGGGACTACATCTTCAGCTTCATCAAGACCCACCGCGCCGACCCGCATGGGGTCCTCCCGGACCGGGTGCAGATCACCATGGAGCAGCCGTTCATGCGGGCCTACACGCAGTTGCTGATCCGTACCTGTCACCGGCGCGGGGTCCACGCCATGGGAGGCATGGCGGCGCAGATCCCGATCAAGCACGATGCCGAGGCCAACCGGATCGCCCTCGAAAAGGTGAGAACCGACAAGATGCGCGAGGTGCTGGCCGGTCACGACGGGACCTGGGTCGCCCATCCCGGCCTCGTCCCTGTCGCCCGCGAGGTCTTCGACCGCTGCATGAGAGGCGCCAACCAGATCCACCGCAAGCGCCAGGACGTGCAGGTCACGGCTCAGGATCTCCTGCAGCTGCCGCATGGAACCCGCAGCGAGGGCGGCCTACGCCAGAACATCAGCGTCGGTGTGCAGTACCTCGAAGCATGGCTCGGGGGCTCCGGCTGCGTCCCTCTGTACCACCTGATGGAGGACGCAGCGACCGCCGAGATCTCCCGCAGCCAGGTCTGGCAGTGGATCCGCCACGGAGCACGCCTGGACGACGGCCGGAGGGTCACCCTCGAACTGTTCGGCGAGGTGCTGGAGCAGGAGATGGAACGGATCCGCGGCCAGGTCGGCTCCGAGCGCTGGTCGTCCGGACGCTTCCATGAGGCCAGGGAGCTGTTCGAGGGCCTGTCGACGTCGGAGGAATGCGCAAGGTTTATCACACTGCCCGCTTACGAGCAGTTGCTCTCTTTCAGCCCGCTCCACCAAACCTAGGAGATCCTGACATGCTCGAGACTGGCGTTCAACCTCAGAACAATTCAAGAGCCCCGGCGGCTGCCGCCAGCCAGGACCCCGAAGGGGCTGGATTGAACGCCGTCGGAACCCCGAGGTCGGCGGTGGTCGATCCCATGACGGCCCGCTGGGAGGGCGTGATCCGCCCTTATTCCGCGGCCGACGTGGAGCACCTGCGAGGCTCCGTCCGGATCGAGCACACGCTCGCGGATCTCGGCGCCCGCCGCCTGTGGGAGCTTCTGCAGACGGAAGACTACGTCGCCGCGCTCGGCGCCCTCACGGGCAACCAGGCGGTGCAGCAGGTCCGTGCCGGGCTGAAGGCGATCTACTGCAGCGGCTGGCAGGTGGCCGCGGACGCGAACACGTACGGGAACACCTACCCCGATCAGAGCCTCTATCCGGTGGACAGCGTCCCCCGCCTCGTCCGCCGGATCAACCAGGCCCTGCAGCGCGCCGATCAGATCGAACACGCCGAGGGCGCCCCGGCCCGTCATTGGTACGCGCCGATCGTGGCCGACGCCGAGGCGGGCTTCGGCGGGTCGCTCAACGCCTTCGAGCTGATGAAGGCGATGATCGAGGCGGGAGCCTCGGGGGTCCACTTCGAGGACCAGCTCTCCTCCGAGAAGAAGTGCGGTCACCTCGGCGGCAAAGTGCTGGTCCCGACCGGCCAATTCATCCGCACTCTCGTGGCCGCGCGGCTGGCCGCCGACGTCCTGGGTGTGCCCACCCTGTTGGTGGCGCGAACCGACGCCAACAGCGCGCGGCTTCTCACCTCGGACATCGATCCCCGCGACCGCGAGTTCCTCACGGGCGCACGTACGCCGGAAGGCTTCTTCGGCATCAAGGGGGGGCTCGAGTGCGCCATCGCGCGGGGGCTGGCGTACGCGCCCTACGCCGACCTCCTCTGGTGCGAGACGTCCACTCCCAATCTCGCCGAGGCGAGGCGCTTCGCCGAGGCGATCCATGCCAGATATCCGGGCAAGATGCTGGCGTACAACTGTTCGCCGTCGTTCAATTGGAGGAAGCACCTCGACGACGAGACCATCATGCGCTTCCAGATTCTGCTCGGCGCCATGGGGTACAAGTTCCAGTTCGTCACGCTCGCCGGCTTCCACTCGTTGAACCTGGGAATGTTCGACTTGGCGCGCCAGTATCGCGACAGGGGCATGGCCGCCTACTCCGAGCTGCAGCAGACCGAGTTTGCCTGCGAGAGATACGGCTACTCGGCAACGCGCCACCAGCGCGAGGTGGGGACCGGCTACTTCGACAAGGTGGCCGAGGTGGTCTCGCAGGGCACCGGATCCACCCTGGCCCTGCAGGAGTCCACGGAAACGGAACAGTTCTGAGCCCGACCTCCGGCCAGACGCACCGCGTCGCACCCGGCCCCGTGGCGCCGGTTCCGGGAGAGCAGCACCGGTCCTGACGAGCGCCCGGACTCAGGCGCTCCGGCTCGGTGTCTCTCCAGGAGCCGCATCGAGCCGACCGCACGCTGGAATCCTTCCTCGGACCTCCCGCGGATCGACAATCACGCCAGATCAGCATCAAGTACGGCAAGGAGGCTTGTCCGCGGCGCGACCCGGGGAGTATGCTCGATATTTTCAGGAGGCAGAGGACAATGCCGAACAGCACGTACCTGATCGTCGGAGGCGGCATGACGGCGGATGCCGCCATCCACGGAATCCGGGAGGGGGACCGCAGCGGCTCGATCGGCGTGATCGGCGCCGAGCCGCATCCTCCCTACAACCGCCCGCCCCTGTCCAAGGGCCTCTGGAAAGACAAGCCCCTGGAGAGCATCTGGCGCAAGAACGCCGATCCGGGGGTGACGTTCCACCTGGGGCGGAGAGCCCGACACCTGGATGCGCAGAACCAGCGGGTCACTGATGATCAGGGAAACGTGCATACTTTCGATAAGCTGCTGCTGGCCACGGGCGCCACGCCGCGGCGCCTGTCATTTGGTGCCGAGCAGATCATCTACTATCGCACCCTGGACGATTACCAGCGGCTGCGGGCCCTGGCGGAGCACGGCCGGCGGTTCGCGGTCATCGGCGGCGGGTTCATCGGCTCCGAGGTCGCCGCGGCCCTGGCGATGAATGGGAAGCAGGTCGTGCTCGCCTTCCCCGACGAGGGCATCGGCAGCCGTATGTTTCCGGCCGACCTCGCCAGATTCTTGAACGACTTCTACCGCCAGAAGGGGGTCGAGATCCTGGCCGGCGTGAGCGCGGTCGGCATGGAAGGACGCCAGGACAAGCCCATCCTGAAAATTCGTGACGCTCAAACGCGGAACGAACAGGAGGTCATGGTCGACGGGGTCGTCGCTGGAATCGGCGTTCAGCCGAACGTCGAGCTGGCCCAGGCGGCCGGGCTGAAGGTTGAAAACGGCATTCGTGTCGATGCTTCCCTGCGCAGCAGCCAGCCGGACATCTACGCGGCGGGAGATGTGGCCAGTTTTCATAATCCCGCCCTGGACCAGTGGCTCCGCGTCGAGCACGAGGATAATGCCAACACCATGGGCGACGTGGCCGGCCGGGCCATGGCGGGTGAAGCCGTCTCTTATGACCATCTCCCGTCGTTCTACTCGGATCTCTTTGAGCTGGGGTACGAAGCCGTCGGTGAAGTCGACTCGCGACTGGAGACGGTCGCGGACTGGAAGGAGCCCTACCGCGAGGGTGTGATCTATTACGTGCGCGGCGGTCGGGTGAGGGGCGTGCTGCTGTGGAACGTCTGGGAGCAGGTGGACGCGGCCCGGCGGCTGATCGCGGAGCCCGGCCCGTTCGAGGCCGCGGACCTCAAAGGGCGACTACCAGCCTGACAATTCTCGCCCGATTTCCAAGGATCGCTTGGCTACGGAGGCAAGCTCACCGAGAACACGGGATGGATCTCCCACAGGGCGCTGAGCGAGGAGTTGCAACGCCCATGACCCATGGCTCCGGTGCCGCTGGAGTGCCATCCGTCGTAGAACGCGGCCCCGGTGAAACGAACGCGGACGGGAGGGGAGACGTCACCCGCCGTATCCATGGCTGAGTCCTTGAGGAAAGCATCGAGGGTCTCCCGAGCCGTGCCGAACATGGGGTCGTAAGCCGGGGCCGGTATCTCGGCAACGATGCGCGAAGTCGGGGCGGCCTGCGCGGTTCCGGTGATCTCGATGTGCCAGTCGCCATCCGCCTCTTGTTTCCGGACGCGCCGCACCCAGCCGATAACGGCGTAGGCCTCGAGTTCCTGGCCCTGGCGCGGCGCGCACCAGGAGGCGAGGTCCGGCTCGAAGCCGAGAGGGGGCCACTGGAGGACGTTGGGAATCGTGGCCTCCTCCGGAGTCAGGCCTGCCTGGCCCAAGCTCGTCTTGGCGGCCCAGCGGAAATGATGTTCGCCGCCGCAGGGGGGGAACATGGCGGCCTCGGCTTCGGTGAAGGCGAGAGCCCTGGCCTCAGGCGACGCGGGAGGCCTGAGGTAGCGCCCGTGGATCCATCCCTCCTCCGACTTCTCCGTTCTCACCTTGAAGAAGCTGTTCGACCCGGACTCCGCGAGCAGGGTCACCCGCTCTCCGCGACGCAGAGCCCTGATGACGGGTTCAGAGGTCGATGGGCCTCGGCGCAGGCGGACAGCCTTCGTGGTCATGAAGGTCTGGGCCTGGATCGAGGTCGTTGCGAGAAAAAGGCCGAGCAGAACCCCTCGTGAGGGATGTCCTCGCATGGCCTGCCTCCCAACGATTCACGCAGGGACGAGATGCCTGCCCACGCTACTGCTCCGCCGACATGGCGCCTCAGACATTAATTCTACTTGACTTGGGGGGGGAACCGCCGTACCTACCGCTAGATTCGCCGTCTGGAAAATCCTCCAGGTCGAGACCCATCAGGGCGCCGCGGGCGCCAACCATCTTCGATGCGCTTCGGACCTCAGTCGAGGGCAGTCGCCTTCATCACCGTCTGCCTGACGGTCGGCGCGGTTCTGAAGCCGGCGAGTTCCCAACAACCGCCGCCCTCCGTTCCCCCCCCGACCATCGAGCCGTCCCTTCCTGTTCGCGTGGACATGCAACTCGTCTCGGTGAACGAGACGGGGCATGGCGGGACCGCGCGCCTGGAGGTTTCGGTGGAGGCCGGCGCGAGAGTATCGGAACTATCGATGGACCTTCGGCTGCCCGAGGATCTGCGGGTGCAGGACGGCACACCCACGAAGGGATGGGTGATGTCCCTGGAGGCGAGCGAACACAGGCGCTACGAGATCCCTCTGGTCGCCGTTCAGAACGGCGTCTTTCCAATCCGGGTGGAGATGTCCCTCCGGCTCCCCGACGGCCGCTCGTTCCGGGCTGGCCAGGGTGCGGTGCTGCGCCTGGGCGCCCCTCCGGCGGTGGGCCGCATGAACGCAGGCGCCTATGAGTTCCGGGGCGTCCCACTCGAGGAACTGCAGCGGTGAAGCGGCTCGCCCTGGCGCTCCTGCTCTCTGCCTGCGGCGCCGCTCCAGGCCTCGCCGACTACGCGGTCAGCGGGCGTTTCCTCTACGTCGACCGTGAGTTTGATGGAAGCGGCTTCACGGGAGTCGAGCCACAGCTCCCGGTCCGCTTCGCAGACGTCCAGGTGGTGTCGGGAAACAAGATCCTGGGGTTCGGGGTCACGGACGGTCAGGGGGATTTCCTGCTCGTGGTGCAGAGCAGAACGACGCAGGATATCTACGTGCGGTGCCTGGCCCGCCACGAGACATCGACGGGCGTGCCGATCGACGTCCGATCGGGCAATCAATCCGGCACCGTCTGGTCGATCGCGAGCCAGACCTACTCCGCGCACCCTCCCAATCTGGACCTCTCCGTCGGTACGCTCGTCGCCGTGCCGGGGTCCGGCGGGGAGGCGTTCAACATTCTGGACGTGGCGGAGATGGGAGGCGACTACGTCCAGTTTCTTCGCGGGCCAGGGCCGGCGCCTCTCTATACCCTGGTCTACAACGCCTCGAACCCGAACCTCTCCAGCACCAGCGGTAGCACCACCACCGTCAGGACCAGCGGAGGGTACGACGACACGGTGATCCTCCACGAAATGGGGCACTACGTCACGAACAATTTCTCCAAGAGCGACAGTCCCGGGGGAGCCAACCATCTCAGCGACTGCCACCAGGATCTCCGGCTGGCGTTCGAGGAGGGGCACGCGACGGCGTGGGGGCTCTCGGTGCGTCGCCACTTCAACCTTCCGCACAGCAGCCTCTACGTGGCGACATTCGGTCAGCCCGGCCCCGGGAGCCTCTGGTTCACCTTCGATAACGAGACGGAAGAGCCGTTCATCTGCTCCGGCGCCACCAGCGAGATGACCGTTTCCGCGAGCCTGTGGGACATGATGGACGGCCCCGCGACGACGGATGAGACTCCCGGGGTCGATGAGCCGTGGGACCTGCTGCAGGACGAGGACGCGGGTTACTGGAACGTCATGACGCAGTACATCCGCACGACCACGAACGTCACCCTCGAAAAGTTCTGGGACGGTTGGTTCACCCCGAACATCGGCGACGGGCATTACCCTGAGATGGTGTCGATCTTCAGGACGCTGGGCGTCGAATACTTCCCCGACTCGTACGAGCCGGATGATTCGGTGAGCGAGGCGAAGGTCATCGTTCCCGGCCCCTACCTCCTGCACCAGACCTATTTCGCCGATCGGAACAACGATCTGCTCGGCGAGCCGGATACGGACATCTTCGCCTTCGACGCCGCGGGCGGGACGAGCTACACCATCGAAACACTCAATCTCCTGTCGGACGCCAATACGGCGCTGGATCTCCTGGCATCCGATGGGGTCACGGTCCTGGCGAGCAACGACAATCGCAGCGCCAACGACGCGTCTTCCCTGATCACCTACACACCGCCAGCCTCGGGGCGGCTCTACGTGCGTTCCTACCACGCGCCGGACGTGGGGATCTATGGCTCGTACGATCTCAGGGTTCATGTCAACGGCCCCGTGGTCGACAACGACCAGGACGGGTACACGAGCGACATCGACTGCAATGACAACAATCCGGCGGTACATCCTGGGGCGACCGAGGTCTGCAACGGTGTGGACGACGACTGCAACGGACTGGTCGACGACGGCCTGCAGACCTTTCCCTTTTACCATGATGCCGACGTGGACACGTACGGCAATACTGCAGTCATGATCCAGTCATGTGGCTCGATTTTCCCAGGCTACGTGGCGACCGGCGGCGACTGCAACGACGCGGATGCGGCGGTTTGGGCGACGCCCTCGGAGGTCCAGAACCTTCAGTTCACCGATGCTGTGACGCTCGTCTGGTCCGCGCCGTCGGTGCCCGGGTCCACGACGGACCTGTACAACGTGATACGCTCCGGGAGCGCCTCCGACTTCGTCTCGGCCGCCACCTGTCTCGCGACCGGGATCACCGGCCCGAACACTGCCGATGCTGCGGTGCCGACGCCCGGCCAGGAATTCTTCTACCTGATTGGTGCGCAGAACGGCTGCCCCAATGGACAGGGGCTTCTTGGCGTGCAATCGGATGGCACGCCAATCACGGCACGCAGCTGCCCCTAGGGGTCTCCGGACGCTTGCTCCCCATGCCAGCGGCCCAGCGCGCCCTCGCCCTGTCCCTCTCCCTGCTCATCGTGCTCGCCATGCAGACGATGCCGGTGATGGTGCTCGCGGCGGCGGCCTGGGCGTTGGTCGAGTTCCACGGGGGGCGCGTGCGGCGGGGGGGCGATCGCGCTCGCGCTGGGCGGGCTCGTCGTGACGCAGCTCGTCCTGTCCGGGCACGAGACGCTCTCGCCGATGTTCTCCACCTGCGGGATCGCGGCGACGATTCGACCCGCTCTGACGCCCGGCGGGTCACCGTGCGCCGCTCGTCGCGTGCTCCTTCGCCCGGTCAGAGCACCCCGACCGCTTCGCACCAGATGCCCAGCGCGAGCAGGGCCCAGAGGGTGCCTTCCCTCGATCCTCGGAAAGAGTCGATCGGTTGCTTGAACCACGCCTCGAGACCGGGCAGCGCCCGCCGCACGGCTCTCGCCCCCAGGATGGAGTCGCGCACTCGGTCCCCGCGTACGGCCAAGAGCTGGCGGATGCTGCCGTAGTTGAATGTGCGCTTTCTCTGAGTGACCCCGTCGCGCCGCGGATCCCCTTCCATCCACAGGCGCAGAAGAATCTTCGTGCCCGCGCGTCCGGGCCAGCGCCTGACCCGCATGCATGGAGGAGCACGGAGGACAAAGTCGACGAGGTCGCGGTCCAGGAAAGGCAGCCGAAGCTCGGCCGAAGAGCTCATCGCGACCGAATCGCCGTGCGACAGGACGTTTTCGGAGAGGAAGGTCCTCAGCATGACCTCCTGGATGCGGTCGAGGTCGGTGGGGCTGTCGGCGCACTCATCGTACAGGCGGTCGACCGCTTCCAGGTATCTTCCAGGAAGCGGCCGTGGTTGGAAGAGTCGCTCCACTTCCTCAGCGGGAAGAGGTCGATTCACCAGGTAACGGGCGATGGCCGGAACCTGCGACTCCGAAGCCCGGCGTAGCGCGGCACGCCGCGCCGCCGGGCGTTCCGCGCCGGAGGTGTGGCGGTTCAGGACCTTCCTCAGCAGGCGCTCGGGAAGCCATGAGAAGCGCCTGATCGCCGCCAGCCGCAGCCGATCCTGGTCGAGCCGGTACCCTCCCAGAACCTCGTCACCACCGCTCCCGCTCAAGAACACCTTCGCCCGGGACCGAGCACACCGTATCAGTAGCCAGGTCGCGAGGGCGGCGCCATCACCCACCGGCTCGGTGAATCCCGAAAACGCCGGCACCAGGTAGCGGAGACGCTCCTCCGGCGTGACGGCGAGATCGGCCGTCCGGGCACCATTCGGGATAGGCAGGAGGCGATCCGATAAGGAGTCGCTCGACGCGGCCACCCGGTAGGTGAACATCGGCACCTCCTCGCCGGCCAGATCCAGGGCGTGACGGAGGCTGTTGCTGTCGATCCCATCGCTCAACAGGACCGCCACCGGGACATCGCTCACGAGGCAGCGGCGGGTCGCGCGCGTGAGGAGAGCGCCGAACTCATCGACCAGGTCACAGCGCTTCAGAGTCGTCATCGGGCCCGTGCGATACCTGAAACGCGGGTTGTACCACCGGCGCACCTGACAACCGTCGGGGCCGGCCGACAGCAGATGCCCGGGCTCCAGCTTGCTGATCCCCGCCAGAATCGTGCGCGGGGCGATCACGTAACGGAGCGTGAGGTACTCGGCCAGAACCGCGGGATCGATGTCGCGGGACACCCAGGGGGCCTGCAGCATCGCCTCCAGGCTGGATGCGAAGGTCAGGATTCCCGCCCGATGGTGGTAAAAGAGAGGCTTTTCCCCGAAGCGATCCCGGGCGAGCCAGAGCCGTCCCTCGAGACGGTCGTAGAGCGCGAAGGCCCATTGGCCGACCATCCGATCGAGAGCGCCGGTTCCCCAGCGTTCCCAGGCGTGCAGCACGACCTCGGTGTCGGACTTCGACTGGAGGTCCGCGGCCCCCAGACCCAGCTCCTGGCTCAGATCCCGGAAGTTGTAGACCTCTCCGTTGTGGCTGATGAGCAGCCGGCCGCTGGCGCTTCGCATCGGCTGGTGCCCGGCCTCGCTCAGGTCGAGGACCGCCAGACGCCGGTGCCCGAGCGTCAACCCGCCTTCGTGGACGACGCCCGCGCCATCGGGGCCCCTCGGCTTCAGGACATCCAGCATCGCCCGGACGACGCCCGGGTCGTCCGTGGCTTCCTCGGGGCGGAGGATCCCTGCGATTCCGCACACTCGCGGCGCTTCCCCAGGACGGCGTCATGGCGCAGGCCGGCCCGACCGCGCCGAGAGACCGCCCGCCGGCTCACCGACCGCCGGACCGTTAGAATGCGTCCGTCGGGGAGATCCTTCGCGCTTTCGCGGGATGATGGAAAGTGAGAAGGATTTTTCCCGATTGGACTGTCCTACCGCACGTGGGTCGTCGGAGGCGCCTTGGCGCAAGCGGTCACAGGTGACCGGGAGCTTGTCGAACGGATCCTCACAGGTCAGGAAGAGGCCTTCGACGAGTTCTTCGAAGGACACTTCTCCCGGCTGTACCGCTTCGCGCTCCCGCGGCTGCAGCAGGATGGCGACGCGGCTGAGGAGGTCGTGCAGGCCACGCTTTGCAAAGCCCTCGCGGGGTTGAAGAGCTACCGCGGGGAGGCGGCCTTGTTCACCTGGCTGTGCACCATCTGTCGGCGCGAGATTGCCGACCACCTCGAGCGGCAAGGACGACGCTCGCAGACGATTGCCTTGATTGAGGATTCGCCCGACGTCAGGGCCGCGCTCGATTCCCTGGCCGCGACGCTCGGCCGGGATCCCGAGAGTGAGGTGCACAGCAAGGAAGTCGCGCGTCTGGTCCACTTGACGCTCGACGTCCTGCCGCGAGCCTACGGCGACGCGCTCGAATGGAAGTACGTGCACGGCCTCTCCGTGAAGGAGATCGCCACGCGCCTCAACCTGGGCGAC
>WNGH01002522.1_pt1 | contig 25790 bp, 19 predicted proteins | sample 5400631 | NCBI WGS metagenome assembly WNGH01 (sample SAMN13153373, study PRJNA577476) | soil metagenome | isolation source: 115 cm soil or saprolite under Garry oak tree replicate 1 | place: USA:California | collected 2016-06-15
TTGGGAGTGGGACGGAAAGCATTGGACGCAGCGTCAGGATATCGGGCCGGCTGCTCGAGCGTTCGCGGCCCTTGCCTACGACAGCACGCGACAGCGCGCGGTGTTGTTTGGTGGCCCAGGACAAAGTCTTTTTGGCGACACTCGGGAGCAGTCTTTCCAAGCGCCGGTTGGCTAAACGCGCGTAATTTTTGAGAACGAACGCCGATGCAATCTGGCGGGTCGGCATCGTCCGCACACTATTTTTAGCGCGCGTTGTTACAAGCGCTTGAGCGCTTTTTCTGCCAGCGCTTTCGATTTCTGGAGTTTCCTCTCTTCATTATCCGATCCACCGAGGCTGATAGATATGAAGGCGTCCCCTTTTAACACATAAAGAATGCCCCCGAACCGATTGCTGGCCCAGAAGGCTTCTTTACCGATGCCTTCGATCTCTTTTGGTGGAACGGATTCCTTTTCTCCCTCTTCGCTGCGCGGCCGAGCACGTTCACCACTGTTCCCGGTTTCGCTCTCTTTTTTATCCTTGCCATAATGGCCAAATGTTTCTCCCCAGAAAGTCTTGGGGTCGCGTCCGTCCAAACTACTTGGATCGCGTTGTGTCACACTGAGACTCACAGATCTGGCGAACTCTGCTGCAGTGTAGAAACACTGTGAAACGAGAAAACCCGCATCCGAATGCGCGCTGCTCTTCGTTTCCTTAATCGGCGATCCTTGTATCGCTTCAATCTCTTTTTTTGTCAGCAGCCTGCAAGCATCGATTTGGGCTCGATTCGATTCCTTGCTTGCCCTCGGGACGGGCTTAGGTGTTTCGCGCTTCCTACATCCCGCCGAAACAACCAGCAAAGAACAGACCAACGGAACTAAAACATGCCAGCGCATAACAATCGGTCCTCAAAGATAGTTTTAACAGCATCGTACCCACACCGCAAAATCGACACCACCTAGCATGCTAGCACGCAGCGCCCTTTCACCGCACGGCGCGAATACGTTCCAAACCTGATTACTTTTTCTTAGGCGGCTTTCCGCGAACCGTGATCACAACCTGTGCGGTGTTTGTGCTTCGCAGGCCACGAGAATCCTTGACGGTAAGCTGCGCGGCATAGATGCCCGACGCGCTATACGTGTGAGAAATAGTCGGCGTGGATTGGGTTACCAGAGGCGAGCGGTCACCGAAATTAAACGTGTAGGAAGCGATAGTGTCCGGCGGCGGCGCAGTGTCCGGATCATATGAACCCGAACCATCAAACTTCACCGCCAATGGCGCAGTACCTGAGGTTGGTGTTGCGGTTAAGACTGCTGTTGGCGCGTTGTTCGGCCTGCAGACCTGGTTACTATTTACCGTATAACTACCGGTGAAGGCGAGGCTATCGGGCATCTGATCGTACAGTCCGGTGATGACACCGCCCGCGGTCTGGGACACCCCAGAAACGAAGCCGCTAATGGTGTCGCCGGGATTCAAGCCTAGATCACTTGCCTTCACTACGATGACTACCTTGTTGAAGGGTGTTGCGTAACCGCTGCTCGGCTCAGCGGGCTTCTCGCTGCCAGCAGTCACAAAGCGGCCATCAACCCCACCGCTGCCATTGGGAGCCGGCGTATAAGACTCGAAGGTCGGTGTAGTCCCGTTCCAAGTCATGTGTACCCCCTTGTAGGTCGTGGTGCCGTTTTTGATGATCTTCATCGCAACATACCAGGATGAGCCGATGGGCTGCGGGGATTCGCCGTTATCGGTATTGATGGTAAATGCGAGCCTGATGATATTGTCCGCTGCGTAAGGTTGCGCGATCTGGAAGGAAAGCAGATCCGATCCAGGCGGCGCTGGCGTAGGTACAATCCCCAGTATCGCGCTGGTGTCACCCGCTGGATCGGTGAGCTTGGTGAGGCCGGACAGCGCGCAGACGTCTTCTGGCGGCGGCGGTACGACTACGGTTAGGTTCACCTCGTTACTCGAACCACTCGTGCCGACGCCATTCACGGCTTTGACCACGTAATAGTAGTGTGACACTGCGGGATCGGCCGTGGTGTCATCGAAGTTGGTTTTGTCGGTTTGGCCTAACAACACCTCGCCGCCGGGCGAAGTTCCGCGAAGAACCTGAAAATTCACAATATCGGAGCCACCGTTGTCCGGGGTCTTCCAAGTGAGATGGGAAGCAGAAGGATCGCGCGTGCCAGAGAGGCAAGGAGGTTTCGGCGCCACTGGCTCTGCTGTGTCAAGACTGGCGAACAGGCTCTTACCTCCGGACTGCCGCGCCACGCGCATGAAGGCGACAAAGTCGTTGGCTGCCGTGCCCGCAATGCAACCCAGAGTCACGCAGCCGTCGCTGTATCCGTAGAGAGTACGCCCTTTGTCGTCCACCGTGATTTCGTTGAAATCGAGCAGGTTTCGATCATCATGGCTGCCGCCCTGTTGCCAGATGCCGGTTTTGCTTTGAACGGGATCGTTGGGAGTGGCGTTAACCGTCACCCAGGTTTGGCCTTCGTCATAGGTGGTGGCGACGAAAGCGTACCATTTGCCGGGGAAACCGCTGGATTGATAGTCGCCCGCGACATCTGTGCCTAAGAACCCACAGGCGGCGCGCCCAGCACTTCCGCCAATAGCCTCGGTATGCGCGGCGTTCTTGACGCCATGAGATGCACCGACGTCGAAATCGCGAATCCAAGTTTTTCCGCCGTCCTTGCTGACCTTAACATGAATATGACCTTCAGGTGGATTTCCGGCGGGCACCGGTTCGTTGTTTACGTAGCAGTAATAAGCAGTGCTATTGCTATCAATACCGACCGAGGGATCAGCTCCGTTGATCTGCGACCGGCTGCCAGTAACAATAAATTCACTCCACGTCGTGCCACCATCGGTGCTCACAGCACCACCTTGGGCTCCTCCGCACTGATTAACTGGGAGCCACACCGTACCATCCGGCGCCACGTGGACATGCCCATGCAGCCCGTGACACTGCGTGATTCCGTTGCCTTCATAAGCAAGAACGCCGGGGCCATAGCTGACGCCAAGGGTATCGCTCCTCTGACACGTCGCTGGGCCTAGCGGAAAGCTTTGAGAACAATAGTATACCGCCTCGCCCTGGTTCACTGAGTTTGACAGCGCGTTCAGTGATGCCGGATAAGGCCCCGAGCCGATGGTTTCATGGTCGGTACCACCACTAACCGGGGAAGCAGCAAGCGGCACCCACAGGTCGCCGTCGTTGTCGCTGTATCCGTAAACGGCATTCGCGCCGACCGTCGAATTGGAGGCAAAAGTGCGACCGGTCTTCTGGTCGGTAAACAAAATTGGGTCGAGACCTGTGATGGTGGTCAGATTGGTTTTGTCTTCCCAGAGCGCTTCACAACACTCTGGATTAGCCGGACTCAGGCGCTCCGGCGGAGTCAGCCGCCAAATCGGTCCGATATTCATTGTCATGATTCGGCCGCTGCGCGGATTAAACCCTATGTTGAACTCGCCGGCACTTGTTTCGGCAGAGCTACCCGCAGGCGCGTAAAAATTTTGATACCGCGGAATGCCGGGCGTTGTCGGATCAGGCCCACCGAAGCCAGTGCTGCCGCCACTGCCCGAGCCCGGTAGCAATTCGATTGTCACATGAACGCTTTCGCCAGTCGGCGTGTACGGCACGACCTTCACAGTGTACTGGCTCGTGCCATCGGATAATGGGCTGATGCTTGCAATCTCCGGGTTGGCGCTACTAGCCGATTGATAATCGGCCGCCTGGCTACCATCGGTGTTGTGGACAGTGCCTTTATAAATATAAAGGTCGTAATCCGACGCGCGGCTGCCGGCGTCCGTCCAAGACAAGGTGACCTTAACTGCGGCGTTCGGATGACCTGCGGCGTAACCGGCAGGTAACGTCACTGTCAGCGCAAAATCGTCACATGGCTGTGCTGAGCCGGAGCATTCAGGTCCTTGGTCAACGAAAAGTATTGGCGTCGGATTTACCACAAAAAACGGGCCCGCTGTGTAGGACAGAAGACCGGATGTATCGGTCAGAGTTCCACTTGAGGGCGTGGACGCGAAACTAAACACAGCTAGCAAGGCGCCAATAGAACAAAGACTGAAAGCTATCAAGACGCGGGGATTGAAAAGGCCGGATTCGGAAGTGGAATTTTTCTTCATGACGTTTTCCTTCGTTCGGCCCCGCGGGCCGTCGCTGACTATTCGTAGGATTCGGCTCAACTGGATGTTGGCCTCGCCCAAAATCAGCCCTGGGCGCAACAAGAGGCCCTTGCTGTGTGCCTACCGTCGACGCCGGCTGAATGAGTAGCCGCGACGCGCTCTAGTGCCACCAATGCGGTGTTTGCCGCCCACCGAAGTTTCGGGTTCAAAGAGCGCGGTGAATAGATACGAAAAATTTTCGAGCTTCAGTCGCGGAATTTTCTGGCCAATAAAATGTTCGATGGCTTGGACAGCGGGCAGTTCCTCGCCGCTCATAAGCGTGAAAGCATCGCCGACATTTTGCGCGCGACCCGTCCGGCCGATGCGGTGCACATAATCTTCCGGATGCTCGGGGACGTCGTAATTGATCACGTGACTTACGCCGGCGATGTCGAGCCCGCGCGAGGCGATGTCAGTCGCTACCATCACTTCGTATTTGCCGCTCTTGAATCCGTCCAACGCTTCGATTCGTTCCCGCTGCGTGCGGTTTGAATGCAGGACGGCGACGGCATGCTTGGCATGCTTCAGGTAATGCGCCACGCGATCGGCGTTTACTTTTGTGCGACAGAAGATCAGAACGCTATCGAAATTTGTCCGCTCCAGCAGCGCCATCAGCAGATCGAATTTTTGCTCAGCGGCCACTGGATAAACTGCATGCGTAACCGTTTCGGCTGGTGAGCGGCGAGCGCCGATTTCCACCAAGAGCGGATTGCGCAAAACCCATGCAGCCAACCGCTCGATCTCCGGCGGCAGCGTCGCCGAGAAGAGTAGCGTCTGCCGGTCCGTGGAGATTTTCTCAACGATACGGCGCACGTCGGGCAGAAAGCCCATGTCGAGCATCCGGTCCACTTCATCAAGCACTAGAATTTTGACATCTTGCAGAGACATCGCGCGCTGTTCGAGGAGGTCCAGCAATCGTCCCGGCGTGGCCACGAGAACATCAACACCGCGGTTGAGATCCTCGCGTTGTTTTCCGTAGCCAACGCCGCCATGGACAAGAGCGACTCGCAAATCGGTGAAGCGGCCGTAATCGCGAAATGCCGTTTCCACTTGGGCAGCCAGTTCGCGCGTCGGCTCGAGCACCAGACATCGGAACGCGCCGTGCTTTGCAAGCAGCGTTAGGATGGGAAGAGCAAATGCTGCCGTCTTGCCAGTTCCCGTTTGCGCGGTGCCAATCAAATCTTTGCCGGCCAGAATAATCGGAAACGCGCGAAGCTGGATCGGCGTCGGTTCAATGAATCCCATCGCCTGCGTCCCCCGCACAACGTCTGGCAAAAGGCAGAAATTATTAAATGACACGGCGAATAGCTTAAAGCGCAGATGCGCTTTGCGCAGGTTAAAAGAGTTACAAGAGTTACAAATCCAGAAAACCACGAATTAACACCCGCCTTCTTCTGCTTCGACCCGGGGAGGCGAATCGACACGAATAGATTTGTAAGGCTAAGAATTAACTTCTAAGACGGGACGCCCTACAAATTAGTGTCCATTTGTGTTCATTCGTGGTTAGTAAGACGGCGGGAACATGACGGCTGGGAAGCCGTCACTCCTTGATCATGAAAGAATCTGAGGATGAAAATCAGCATGGTCCGCTGAGTTATCACGGTGCGTGGCGCATCGTCTGGCTCGTCTTCTTGCTGATCATCGTCGGGTTGATTCTGCGCGCGCTTCAACCGGTGATTTTGCTTTTCGCGCTGGTTTTTCTTCTGGCGATGGTTCTTAATCCGATCGTCGTTTGGCTGCGGAAACGTCACGTGCCGCGTCTCCTGAGCGTGATCCTCTTAATGCTGGCGTTGATTGCAGTAGCGGGAACTATCGTCCTCTTCGCAATCCCGCCGCTGAGCAGACAAAGCCAGGAACTGATGCACAGCGCGCCACGAGTTTGGCAAGGCATTCGCGCGCGCATCGAATCGCTGACCCAAAATTATCCCGCAGTTCGCGAGGCCCTGCCGCGCAGTGATGAGATCGCCGGAAAAGTCGGCGCCACTGCCGGAACGGTGGGGAGCATCTTACTAAGATCGACGATTGGTTTGGTCGGCGGCGTAGCCAGCATCGTGTTTGCTGTTTTACTGCTCGTTTTCGTGTTGGCCAATCCGCGACCGCTCGTCGCTGCGTATCTGGCGCTCGCGCCCGATCGTTACCGCCAACAAGCGCACCGCACCCTTGCACGTCTCATGCGACAAATGACCGCATGGGCGCGTGGCGTCGCCATCAATGGCGTGATCACCGGAGTTTCCATAGGCGCGTTGCTTTGGTTAATCGGAGTACAGCCGGCACTCATCTTCGGCGTGTTCGCGTTCCTTGGCGAGTTTCTTCCGAACATTGGCGCATTTCTCGTTTCCATTCCCATTCTGCTGGTCGCGCTGAGCATGGGCGCGACCAAGTTCTGGCTCGCCGTCGGCGTTATTGTGTTGGTTTACCAAATCGAATTGAATGTTCTCGTGCCGGGCGTGCTCGGCAAAGAAATGCGATTGCATCCGGTCAACATTCTGTTCTTTACCCTCGCGACCGCGACAATATTTGGGTTGCTCGGAGTTTTCCTGGCGGTGCCTGCCGCCGCGCTAGTCCAAATTGTAATCGACGAATTTTATCTACGCCCGCACAAGCCCGATTACGCTGCGATCGACCGCGAGGCGGCTGCGCTCGTGGAAGGAACATGAGAATGAAACTTAAAATCGCACTTGGTTTTGCTCTATGTGCCGTCGCGATCACAGCGCACGCTGAGAAAATCGCCCTCGTTGGCGCTACCGCGATCAACCCGGCCGACGGCAAGGTGATGCCAAACGCGACCGTAGTGATCAACGGCGACAAGATCGAACACGTTTCGATGGGCAAGCAAGACGCAGCGGCGCTGGGGAAACAAATTGATTGCGTCGGGAAATTCATTTTGCCCGGATACATCGACACGCACGTGCACTTCTTTCAATCAGGCGATTTGTTTACGCGGCCGGACGGCGCCGATTTAAACGCGGTTCGCCCATACAAAGAGGAAGTGGCGTGGATCAAGTCGCATCTCGACGACACATTCGCGCGCTATATCCGGTGCGGAATCACGAGCGTCGTCGATGTCGGCGGGCCATTCTGGAATTTCGAGGTGCGAAAAAGGGCGAACGCTACAGCGAAGGCGCCGCGCGTTGCTGTGGCGGGCCCGCTGATCTCCAGCGTTTCGCGCGAGAAGCTCGACCTGGGCGATCCGCCGATCGTGAAGATAGACACTGCCGAACAGGCGCGTGAATTCGTGCGCAAACTCACGGAGCAAAAACCAGATGTGGTGAAGATCTGGTACATCGTCGATAAGGATCATGCAGTTGAAAGTTTTCGGCCCATCGTACGTGCTACGATTGAAGAAAGCCACGCGCACAACATTCGCGTTGCAGTTCACGCGACCGAATTAGAGACAGCGCGCGCTGCGGTGGAAGAAGGTGCCGACGTGCTCGTGCATAGCGTAATCGACAAGCCCGTCGATGAAGCATTCGTGAAACTCCTAAAAGATCGCCATGTGATTTTGTGTCCGACGCTGGTCGTGTTCGAGCGGTACGGCCGCGTGTTCTCGCACCAGCTGAATCTCACGCGGGAAGAACAAGCGTGGGGCAACCCAGAAGTGATCGCGACCCTCGACGTCACAAAGATTCCACAAGATAAATTGCCGCAGCGAATCAAGGATGCGCTGGCGAAGCCGGAAGAAGCGCTCGATCGAATCAAAAAGACTTACGACATCGCACTGCCGAATCTGAAGAAACTGGAGGATGCAGGCGTGACAATTGCCGCAGGAACCGACGCCGGGAACGTCGGAACGATTCACGGCCCGGCGTTGTTCCGCGAATTTCAACTAATGAAACAAGCCGGGCTCACACCCATGCAAATTCTCCAATGCGCAACAGTCAACGCCGCGAAACTCTTCGGCGGCGAAACCGGCGCGCGCGTCGGGAAGATCGACAACGGCTGTTTCGCCGATCTAGTGATTTTGACGTCAAATCCCCTCGATGACATTAAGAACGCTTCCGAAATCCACACCGTGGTCAAGAACGGCGTGGTTTATCCGGCGAGTCAGCTCATCCCAGCGCCACACTAAATTTTGTTGCTTGGGCGAGAGAGCGGAGTGAATTTCTTTCGTTATGGCTACACATCCGACGCAATACGCGCACCCAGAGGCGCTGGTGGAAACCGATTGGCTGGAGAAGCATCTGAAAGACGAAGGAATACGAATCGTCGAGTCGAACGAAGACGTGCTGCTTTACGACACCGGGCACATTCCAGGCGCGGTGCATATTGATTGGCGCGCCGACCTTCAGGATCCGGTGATTCGCGATTATATTTCGCCGGAAAAATTTGCGCGGCTTTGTAGCCGGCACGGCATAACGCCGGACACGACATGCATTTTTTACGGCGACAAGGCAAACTGGTGGGCGTGCTACGCGCTCTGGGCCTTTCGTTTGTTTGGTCATGACAAGGTGAAAATCCTGAACGGCGGTCGCGACAAATGGAAAGCGGAAAGCCGTCCTATGACGCGTGGAGTTCCGAAATATCCGGCGACCAATTATCCGGTGCCAAAGAAACGCTTTGATGAGGAGATTCGCGCATTTTTTGACGAGGCACTAGGGCAGAGCAAGAGTGGCAAACCGCTGATCGATGTGCGATCACCGGGCGAATATCGCGGCGAGATCACGCACATGCCTGAGTATCCGCAGGAGGGCGTCCTGCGTGGCGGTCACATTCCGGGGGCAAAAAGCATGCCGTGGAAAACAGCGACAAATGACGATGCCACATTTAAGCCTGCAGATGAGCTTGCCAAGATTTATCTCGATCAATGCGGCGTGAAACCGGGCACGGACACAGTTGTTTATTGCCGGATCGGCGAGCGCTCCAGTCACACCTGGTTCGTGCTCACTTACCTGCTCGGGCTCAACAATGTCCGCAATTACGATGGTTCTTGGACAGAATGGGGCAACAAAGTCGGCGCGCCGATCGAAAAGAGCGCGTGAGCTGTAAATGAGCAAAGGCTGCAGCAAATTGGATGAGGCGGGCGCCGCACGCGATTCCAGGGGAACTTATCCAGGGAAGCTCAACAAAATCATCAACCTGTTCGAATCGCTCCCGGAAGATGAGCGGCGCGAGACGCTCGTTTCCTATGCGGACAACGCGAAGAAGCAGGAGCCGCGTCAACACGAGAATTTCGATCTGGTCGATGTACGAAAAGATGAGGAATGCACGGACACGGTCGGCGTTTACCTGCACGTCGATGAAAACGGGAAGGCGCACATTCGCATGACGCTCGGCCCAGAAGTGCAAACGCTTACACGCTCGATGACGGCAATTCTTTGCAAAGGACTCGAAGGCTCGACGCCTCAGGAGATTCTCGATCTTCCCAGCGATTTCGTCCGGCGCATTGTAGGTGGAGAACTGGTGCGCATCCGCAGCCAGACGGTTTATTACGTCCTCACACGCATCAAAAGCATCTGCAAAGTCTGGCTCGACCGGCAACGCATGGCGGCGGTTGCGTAATCAACATGCCGTCATTCCGAGGTCGCCGTGGCGATTGAGGAACCTCGCAATCAAAGCTTTGGTCCCACGCTTTTAGTGCGTGAATTTCTCAGCCTACGTGAGTCCTTCGCTTGGCTCAGAATGACAGCATAAGAGTTCATGCGTGACGTTCGCTTGATTTCGTTTACTGTCCGCCCTGGCGCAGATGCCGCGAAATAACGAGCTCAAAAAGATTCTGCTTATCGGCTCTGGTCCAATCGTGATCGGGCAGGGCTGCGAGTTTGATTATTCCGGCGTGCAGGCATGCAAAGCGCTTCGCGAGGAAAGATACGAAGTTGTGCTCGTGAACTCCAACCCCGCAACGATCATGACCGATCCGGAGTTCGCCGATCGCACTTACATCGAGCCGATCACTGCGGAAGTGATCGAGGCAATCATGGAACGTGAGAAACCGGACGCGATTTTGCCGACTCTCGGCGGGCAAACAGCGCTCAATGCGGCGATGGAATTGAACCGCAACGGCGCGCTCGCGCGGCACGGCGTGAAACTAATCGGCGCAAACGCGCAGGCGATCGCGAAAGGCGAAGATCGGCAATTATTCAAGGAAGCAATGTTGCGCATCGGGCTCGAGGTGCCGCGCTCCGGGGTCGCGCGCTCCCTGGCAGACGTTGATCGCGTTGCAGATGAAATCGGAGCCTTCCCGCTCATTATTCGGCCGGCATTTACCCTTGGCGGCACTGGCGGCGGCATCGCCTATAACCGCGAAGAGCTCGACGTGATCGTCGCGCGCGGACTCGATGTCTCGCCGGTCCGCGAGGTGTTGATCGAAGAATCGCTCGTGGGCTGGAAGGAGTTCGAGATGGAGGTGATGCGCGACCGAATGGACAACTGTGTGGTTGTTTGTTCCATCGAAAATTTCGATCCGATGGGTGTGCACACCGGCGACTCAATAACTGTCGCGCCGGCGCAAACACTCACCGACAAAGAATACCAGATGATGCGCGACGCCGCGTTCGCCGTCATTCGCGAGATCGGCGTCGAGACCGGCGGGTCGAATATTCAGTTTGCGGTTCATCCGGAGACTGGCCGCATGGTAGTGATCGAAATGAATCCGCGCGTGTCGCGTTCGAGCGCGCTCGCATCTAAAGCGACCGGTTTCCCTATTGCAAAAATTGCGGCGAAACTCGCAGTCGGTTACACGCTCGATGAGATCAAAAACGACATCACACGCGAAACGCCAGCATGCTTTGAGCCAACCATCGATTACTGCGTAGTAAAAGTGCCGCGGTTCACATTCGAGAAATTTCCCCAAGCCGACGCGACGCTGACGACGCGGATGAAAAGCGTGGGTGAGGCAATGGCGATTGGGCGCACGTTCAAGGAAGCGTTGCAAAAAGCGTTGCGCAGTCTGGAGATCAAGCGCTTCGGCCTCTGCGGCGACGGCGCAGATCGATTTGTCGATTCAGAAACCCTGCGACTAAAACTATCGATTCCTAACGCAGAACGAATTTTTTATCTTGCCCAAGCATTCCGGGACGGCATGTCAATCGAAGATGTTTTTGAGCTGACGAAGATCGACAGATGGTTTTTGCGAAACGTGGAGCAGATTGTGGCGGAAGACAGCCGTCTTCGGCTGTCGGGGCAAACGGCCGTCCCGGCTGGTGGGTCTAGTAGGCAGGCCGGAGGCCCGTCTGTCCTAACAGGCGAGATGCCTGTTTTCCGCGGCTTTGACCCACATGGCGCCATAAAAGTGTCCCGTCGCCATTTGCCTCACTGGGAACAATCCGGCGCAACGTATTTTATCACATTCCGTCTCGCCGATTCTGTTCCCAGCAGGTTGCTCAACCAGTGGCGAGAAGAACTACAAAGGTGGCTCAAATTTCATCCGCTACCGTGGGACTACAAAACCGCTCGCGAATATGAACTGCGCTTTGTCGAAGGCCCGGAAAGATGGCTCGATGAAGGCCATGGCGAGTGCCTGCTGCGCGATCCGCGCGCGGCCGAGATCGTTACCGGCGCGCTGCATCAGTTTAATGGAGAACGTTACTGGCTGGATGGCTTTGTGGTAATGCCAAATCACGTGCACGTGCTGGTGCAGCCAAAATCCGGCAATTCACTGTCTGGCATCCTTCATTCATGGAAAAGCTTTTCCGCGCACGCAATCAAGAGGTCTCTTAAGCAGCAAGGCAGTGTGTGGATGGAAGAAAGTCACGATCGAATCGTGCGCGATTGGAATGCGCTGACGAATTACCGCGCGTATATCGCGAGCAATCCTGAAAAAGCTAATCTGCGCTCAGGCGAGTTTATATTATCAACAGATCATGTCTTGCAACATGCGAATGACGGAGTGCGGAAGACAGGCGCCTCGCCTGTCAGGCAAAACGAGCCTCTGGCCTCTTTGGATACACGCCAGGCGGGACGCCTGTCTGCCCTAACAGCCGAGGTGGCTGTTTTCCGCGAACGGCTGCTACGCGCCAAGAAGCTCGGCTTTAGCGATCGTCAACTCGCAATAAGAGAACACGTCGATGAAAACGAAGTGCGTCGCGTGCGGATGGCGCTGAATGTAATTCCGACTTACCGGCTCGTCGATACGTGTGCGGCAGAGTTCGAAGCTTACACGCCTTACTACTACTCCACGTATGGTGACGAGAACGAGCGACGTGAGAGCGGCAAACACAAAGTGATGATCCTGGGCAGCGGGCCGAACCGGATTGGCCAGGGAATTGAGTTCGATTACTGCTGCGTCCACGCCGCCTTTGCGCTGCGCGAACTCGGATTCGAAACGATCATGGTCAACTCGAATCCGGAGACGGTTTCCACTGATTATGACACGAGCGACAAACTTTATTTCGAGCCGCTGACGCTCGAGGACGTGCTCAATATTTACGAACAGGAAAAACCGGAAGGCGTGTTCGTGCAGTTTGGCGGGCAAACACCACTCAATCTTGCTGGCGGATTGAAAACGGCAGGCGTGCCCATTCTTGGCACGCAGCCCGAGAGCATCGAGACCGCGGAAGATCGAAAATTATTCGCGGCCATGCTCGACAAACTTGGCTTGCGGCAAACCCCGAACGGATCGGCGACCAGTACGGAAGACGCCATCTCGATTGCGGAGAAGGTTGGTTATCCGGTTTTGGCACGACCATCATTCGTCCTTGGTGGGCGAGCCATGGAGCTCGTCTATACTGAGGGAGATCTTCGGCGCTACATGGTAAGCGCAATCGAAGTAACGCCCGATCGTCCGGTGCTCATCGATCGTTTTCTTGAAGACGCGATCGAAGTCGATGTGGATTGCATCTCCGATGGCGAAACGACTGTAATTGGCGCGATTATGGAGCACATCGAGGAAGCGGGCATTCACAGCGGCGACAGCGCTTGCGTCATCCCGACGTTCTCGCTGCCACAAAAAGTTCTCGACGAGATTTCGGCGGCAACAAAATCGATGGCGCGAGAGTTAAAAGTGCGCGGATTGATGAATGTGCAGTTCGCAGTGAAAGGCGACGACGTTTATGTCCTGGAAGTCAATCCGCGTGCGTCGCGCACGGTTCCGTTCGTAAGCAAAGCGATCGGCGTTCCACTGGCAAAACTCGCTGCCAAGGTGATGATCGGAAAATCGTTGCGTGAGCTCGATTTCACAAAAGAGATCGTGCCGCAACATTTTTCTGTGAAGGAAGCAGTGTTCCCGTTTCTGCGTTATGAGGGCGTGGATATTTCGCTAGGTCCAGAGATGAAATCCACCGGTGAAGTCATGGGGATGGACCTTGACCTTGGCCTGGCCTACGCGAAATCGCAGATGGCTGCGCCGCCGCCGCTGCCAAAGGGAGGAAATGTTTTTGTGAGCGTTAAAGATAGCGATAAGCAGGCGGTTGTTCCAGTGGTTCGAGAGTTTGTGAAACTAGGGTTCGGGATTATTGCTACTGCAGGCACGTTTGAAGTGCTAAAGGCGGCAAAGCTTCCCGTAACAAAGGTGTTCAAACTGCGCGAAGGCCGTCCGAATGTTCTCGATCGAGTGAAAAATGGAGACATCAATTTCATCATCAATACGCCGAGCGGGAAGATTCCGCGTGAGGACGAGGTGCGCATCCGTAATGCTTCCCTCGCGCAGGGAATTCCGATTATGACCACGGTCCGGGCTGCCCTAGCAAGCGCGAACGGAATTCGTTCGTTGCAAAAGCGAAAAGTGCAGGTGCGCAGTTTGCAGGAATACGCTTATCCATCCAGCACGGGAATCGGGAAACAATCAGACAGACAGGCCGGTGTGCTATGAGGCGAGTCCTGCTGTTGGCGATTACGTGCACGGTCGTCGCGTTCACGGGGTGGTACATCTGGAATCTTTCACATGAAACTTGGGAGCTACCCGTGAGCGCGCTGCTGCCACGAGAAACAATTTTTCTGGCGCAGATGCCGGATTTCAATCGGACCCGCGATCAGTGGCATCATTCGGACATCTATGCGCTTTACCAAGAACCGGCGGTGCAGGATTTTCTTCGCAAACCGCTCGCAAATCTGTCGAAAGCAGACGCAGTTGGTCAAACCCTGAGAGAGATCGAACAGCTTGATCCAAAGAATGTCTTCCTGGCGCTAACATCGATCGAAGGTAATAGCCCTACATTCGTTGGCGGCTTCCGTTTTCGAGGCAGACCGGAAGACGCAGAGCATGTGGTGGGAAAATGGCGGTCCCAGGTTTTAGAAAAAAATCCGGGCACGAAGCGCGAGAAGATCAAACACGGGCGTCACGAGATCGAACTGTTGGTTGCGAGCCCATTCACGTTAGCGACAGCGTACGATCGTCCCTGGTTTCTGGCCGCCACCGATCTGGCAGAATTGAAGGCGCTGCTCGAGCGTGCCGACCATCACGGCAATCATCGAAACGACGCTCTGACTCAGAACGAAGCATATCGCGCCGCGATCTCGCACCGGCCTTGGGATTATGCATTGTCTTTTTATCTCCAACCGAAGACATTTGCCCAGCGACTTGCCGCTCTTCGCGCGAGCGTCCAATCGGCGGCTACGGTCAAGGAATCGACGTTACTCGAGCAAATGCGTGCGATTTTTGGCACGACAAAGTTTGAAGGTGGCAAGATACACGATCTGGTTTTTCTCGGAATGCCGAAGCTCGAGGAAGACGCAACACTCAGCCGCTCTTCGCCAAGACTGGGAACGAGGGAAACGTTTTTCTATCTAGCGATGCTGCTCAATCTGGGAGGTAAGGTGGATACGCTCAACCAAGCCGCAGGGTTCAGCGGGGCCATGCAAAGAATTTTCCAGGCTTTCACAGACGGCGGAATCACCGCTGATGATTGGAAAGCAGCATTCGGCACCGAGGTGGAATCGGTCGCAGACTGGCCGTCGAGCGCGCACTGGCCAACTTTGCTTGTGACGCTGCCAGTGCTGGACATGGCGAAAGCGGGAAACATTGTGGAGGCTGTTACGCGTGCCGATGAAGCCGCTTGGACAAAGACCGAAAAGGATGGCGTCCGTTATTTTTCGAAACAGTCGCCTGCGAACCTCGTTGCGGTCACGCCGACAATCGCCTTGTCGGATCGAATTCTCATCGTGGCTCTCAATCCGGTCTCGGCGGAGGAGGCTGTAAAGCGCAGCGTCGGCGCCTCCTCGGAACTTGCAGATTCGCAGACTTACAAGGCGGCCACCCGATTGCTCCCACCGCCGACGAATTTTTTTGCATACGTCGATACGGCCCTTCTGTATTCCCGGCTCGATGCCTCGCTACGACCAATACTGATGCTAGCGGCAGCGTTTATGCCGTCGGTGGCCACTGATTTCGATCTAGCCAAAATTCCATCGCCGGAAGTGATCACGAAACACCTCAGCCCGATCGTCACTTCGCAAAGATATGACCGCGATGGTTACGTCGTCGAATCGATCGGACCCATTACATTGGATCAATCGCTAAGCGGACTCGCTATTGCCGGCGGGCTCGGCACGATGCCGCGCCAGATTTCCGGAAGCGGCAAGAGAGGATGGGGTTCATCTCCGGCCGTAAGCCCCCAACCATCGCCCAGCCCGAGTGGAACGCCGTAGCAAGGGCATGGCCGCCGGGCGCGCCGAATTCGCTCCTCTTCGCTGCGCCATTTCGGCGCTATTTTCAGAAACTCAAAGAAAACTGCTGCGTCCCTCCAAAAATGTGCTATTTTCCTCATCCTATGGCTATTCTAAAGAAAAATGCATTCTCCCGTCGAGTTCCTGACTTGGTAACTGAGGAGTTGGTTGCGGTCCTCTCCCGGCGTTCGTCCTTCGAGTTCAAGCAACTGTTTGACATCGTGCACGAGAATCTCCGAGCGCGCAATGCCGCCAGCGGTGGCGAGGAAATGCTGCGACTGCGAGCGTACGAGAAACTGCAAAATCTCGTAGCGCGCGGAGCGGTCAAGAAAAACGGCAAGAAATACAAGGGGTTGCCCTCGGCGCTGGCCAGCGCCATTGCCCCGTCGAATGGCCATCTCGCCGGCATAAGGTAAACCCGGCTCCGAGCTTCAGCGAGACTTCGGGATGCTGCGAGAATATCTGCCGGTCCTCCTGCAAATTATCGTTGCAATGCTGTTTGCGGCTTCTGCGCTACTCGTTAGCGTTTTAGTTGGGGCGAGCGGCAAGCGGACACGAGCAAAAGATACTGCTTACGAATGCGGGATGATCCCGCAGGGCGAAGCGCAGCCGCGGTTCAGCGTAAAGTTTTATCTCGTGGCGATGCTCTTTATCCTGTTCGACCTCGAGATCGTGTTCATGTATCCGTGGGCGGTGGTTTACAAAGACGCGATCAAACAGAGCAGCCTGATCTTCTGGAGCATGCTCAACTTCATCTCGATCCTAATGGTGGGCTATATTTACGCCCTGAAGAAGGGCGCACTCGAATTCAGGAAATAGTGGTGGCGAGTCACCGTGCTGGCGTCGATGAACCAGCCGGATCTGCAAATCTCTCTAACAATCCCGTTTCTGGCTTGCGAAGATCAACGTAATTCGCGGTTAAGTCTTCTGTCTCCTTATTTCGATCGGCACCGCACTAAGTCGAAACTATTTAGTCGCTCACTCCTCGTTGGATTTTTCGGTGCGAAATGAATCGCCAAAAATATCCGAGTGGACTCGAAGCACCGCTCCAACGTTCTAAGGAATTGGAGTGAGATTGGCATGGCAAATCCATTGCCAGCCGCTTGCTCCTTTTTTCCAGACACTCAAGCGCGGGGCAGGCTTCGTCGGCAATCGCTCCAGATCGATCGTTTCTTGCGCCGAAATCATATAGGTAACCACAATGTTGTCGCCGTTCACGGTCGATTTAAGATCGCTCAACCCTACCTGGCCGACGTCCAGGTTTTTGATTAACGATATTTCCCCAGCCCGGTCGCGCGCTCCATCCGAATGCACAGACTGAAAGCCCTCGGCGATTTTACTTTCCACCGCCTTCCAATTCTTCGCCTTCATGTCTTCCCACATCTGTTTTTCCATCTTTTCTCCGTCATTGGTCGTTTGATTCATTGTAGATCGATACTAGCAGCGCGTTGTTGCTGTCAAACCTCAAATCTGTCGATTGCCAAACGCGGACGAAATACGAGGCTTGATCCCGTTGATTAAGCCGTGAATCCGAAGAATTTTTTTGCCGAGTTAAAACGGAGAAAAGTTTACAGCGTCGCGATCGCATATCTTGTTGGCGCATGGGCGCTCGCTCAGGGCATTACCCAGGTTTTGCCCGTATTTGGTGCTCGGCTTCCCCGTTGCGCTTACGCTTTCCTGGTTTTTCGACCTCACTCGATATGGAATTATTCGCACTCCAGATCGCACAGCCGCGGCCCCGGTTATCGCGCCGCCGGCAAACTCGGCCGAAAAGTCGATCGCCGTCTTGCCTTTCAACGATTTAAGCCCCGCGAAGGATCACGATTACTTCAGCGACGGTATTGCGGAAGAGCTTCTGGGAGCGCTGGCGAAAGTTGATGGCCTGCGCGTGGCGGCGCGGCGGTCTTCATTTTGGTTTAAGGACAAAGAGGCAGAGCTCAGCGAAGTCGCATCGAAGTTAAATGTCGGGCACGTGCTCGAAGGCAGTGTTCGACGCGATGGCAATCGGGTGCGCGTCACGGCGGAGTTGATCGACGCGTCCGTCGGATTTACGCTTTGGTCGGAGACGTACGAGCGCGAAATGCATGGGATTTTTGCGCTGCAGGATGAGATTACACGTTCGATCGTCGATGCGCTAAAGCTGAACCTCGATATTTCGCCGCCACCTGCATCACGCAGCACCGATGCTTACGACGCGTATTTGCACGGTCTGTTTTATTCGGACAAGAGCACCGAGGACGCATTGCGCAGAAGCCTCGAATTTTTTCAGCGTGCGCTGGAGAAAGATCCCAAGTTTGCACGCGCGTGGACTGGGATCGCGAAGGCGTGGCTATGGCTGGCGGACGCTTACGTGCCGCCGCTGGAAGCGTATCCGAAAGTTCGCGATGCCGCTGTTCGTGCTTTGCGGCTCGACGACGAGGAGGCCGAAGCGCACGTATATCTCGCCGAGACCAAACGCATACTGGACTGGGACCTTGACGGCGCCGAAGCAGAATTTAATCGCGCGGTGGAAATTGATCCAAATTCGACGCCGTCGAATTACTTCATCGCCGCGCTCTACGCCGCGCGCGGCGACCGCGACAAAGCGCTTGCCTATTTGAAGCGCACATCGAAGATCGACCCGGCCTCACTCTGGGTGAGCAACTTCGCCTGCGAGATTTACCGTTACTTCGGTCTTTACGATGAAGCGATCGCGGCCGGAGAGCGCGCACTCCAACTTGACCCGACGTTTGCCCATTATGGCGAGCCAGCGCTGGCAGCGCTGTATCGCGAGATGGGACGCTTCGATGATGCGATTGCACTTTATAAAAAGGCACAGGATTTCACCGGCAGACCAGGGTTTGGTCTCGCGATTACCTATGCGCGCATGAACCGTCGCCAGGAAGCGCTGCAAACGCTGGATGCAGCCGTAGCGGGCTGGGGCTATCGCCCGGGCGATGCCATTGCACACGTGCATGTAGCACTTGGAGCGCATGATGACGCCATTCGCGAACTTGAACGCGCGTGCGAGCAGCGCTCGTCATCGTTGCACGGCGCTGGTATTGCGCCTGAGTTCGCGCCGTTGCGTTCGGACAAACGCTTTAGGTCAATTCTCCAAAAAATTGGGCTCGAGCCGGAAAAAGTGTTCGCCGCGACAGGAGTTACGAGCAGTTCACCTGAACCGCCGGCGGGCAGTTGAGGCCAATCGCCCTATTGCACCAGAGCGTCGCGTCCATGCCCGTGGGCCCGGACGCCATGTTGTTGCAAGTCTTGCTGGGCCACATGCATTCCGAAAAGCAGAACTGCGATCAGGCCGAAATATAAGATCGACATCGTCCAACGTTGCGAGGGCGTGACTTCGAAATAGCGCTGTTCTTCTTCGGTTCGTTTGCGGAATAACGAATAGATCCGCGGCAGCGACAAAAGTACGATCAACCAGATAATAAAATTTGGATACTTCCACCCGAACCAAAGGAGCAGGGCGAATCCCGGCAACCAAAGCCAGCGCGACAACGCAGTCACGATTCGTCCGCCGTCCAGCATACCGACTGGCGTAAGGTTGAAAAGATTGAGAAAATATCCGAACCAGGCGAGAGCGATGAAAACTGGCGCATCGAACACTTCGCCCAGCGCATTGCAGATCAATGCGCCGAAGCTGCCTAGCATCGGCCCCCCAATTCCCACGCATGCCTCCACCCAGGCATTGCGTGGCGCTTCCTTGAGCGCAATGAATGCACCCATAAACGGAATGAAAACCGGCGCGCCAACTCTAAGCCCGAATTTTTTGGCGACCAATAGATGACCCGTTTCATGAACAAACAAGAGCAGGACAAAACCGAGCGCAAACTGCCACCCCCATAGCTGCATATAGACCCAGACCATTAGCAGCATGGTGCCGCCGGACTTGAGTAAGACGGGTAGAAACTTGAGGAGCGGCAGCAGAACGAATTTCAGCTTCGCAAAAAACTTCGCGATCACGACGCCAACCACAGTGAGCGGCCCGAGCGCTTTTTTCACGCGACTCCAGGCTGTCTCGGTCTTCGGCGCCTCGTACTGTGTCTGCCCGGTTTGAAGATTCATGGCTTTGCCACGCCTTAACTTTTAACTTTTTTAACTCCTGAGCTCATTAAAGGCAGCGCCAAGATGGTCGAGAACTTCGCGAGGCAACAACGATTGCTCGCTTTGGGTGTTATTAAAAATCGCGATTTCCGCAGCGCGCCCGCAGATCCATGCCCCGAGTCGCGCTGCATCGTAAAGAGACAAACCTTGTCCCACCAACCCTGCACAAGCTCCGGTGAGAATGTCGCCCATTCCGCCGCTGGCCATTCCGGGGTTCCCGGTTGTGTTATAGCTCAATGGGCGATCGCGCCGGGCTACAATTGTTCGACTGCCTTTGAACAAAAGAGTTACAGCAAAGCGATTGCAGAATTTCGTAGCCGTTGCTGCCCGCGTTTCTTTTTTGCTAGGGAAAAGCCGCTTCATTTCGCCCGGGTGCGGTGTGAGCAACCGTTTGCCTCTGCAACGCTTCAGTATGGAAATTTTGTCTGCCAAAATATTGAGCCCATCTGCATCAATCACCATCGGTTGCTTTGCTTTTTCGATCACCTCGAGAATTTCAACAGCCCGCGCTTTTCCCAATCCAGGGCCAAGAGCCCACACGTCGATCTTTTCTCTGAGCAAATCGCGATAGGACTTCACCGGTTTCACCATTGCTTCCTGCGGCGCAGCCGCTGCAACGATTGGATAAATTTCTTCCGGCACAAAAACTTCCACCAACCCGGCGCCTGCGCGTAGCGCTCCTTGTGAAGTCATTAGTGCGGCGCCGATAAATCCTTTCGAACCGGCGATCACCCCGATGCGGCCGCATTGATTTTTGTATGTGCTGAATTTTCGCCTCGGCAGCAGTCCGCGAAGAGCTGGCGCGCAGGCGACAATTTCTTTTGCTTTCTTTTCCGGCGGCCGCAGCTCATCGAGTGACACAACCTCCAGTCGGCCGACAAAGTCCAGCGCGCCATCCGCCACTAGGCCGGGCTTTGCGAATCCGATCGTAACGGTAAAATCCGCGACGACGCCATCGCGATCGGTTTTACCGGAATCGCCATCGAGACCTGTCGGAAGATCGACAGCGAAAACGTAAACATTTCTCTGGCGGCGGAGCCCGTTAATCTCCCGACATGCTGCGCGTACTGCGCCGCGCAGTGGCGGTTTCGCACCTAAGCCCAGCAAACCGTCGAGAATGATGATCGGCGAAATGGTGCCTGGGTACGCTTCGGCTGCGATGGCATCCTGCTTCCCCGCGAGGGAATCAGCCCCGTAAGCGAAAAGTTCGAGGATCGTAACGCCGACGTCATGGTCCACTTGATCCATCCAAGCCGGTACTTTCGGCGCCGTGGCTCGTAAAGCATCGAGCTTCTTGCGCATGAGCTCGCTGCAATCATTTTCTTTGAATGCCAGCCGGACTTCGATTTTCCATCCCCGCCGCCGCAAACATTCTGCGGCAAAGAGAGCGTCGCCCGCGTTATGACCTTTCCCCACGAAAACGATGCAGGCACCTGGATTAGGAAAAAATTTGGTTACCGCCCGCGCGACGCCCGCGCCAGCTTGATCCATTAACGCTTCAACTTCGACGCCGCGGCCGAAAGCGCCGTTTTCCGCGTGCCGCATCTGTGCCGAACTCAAGATCGGCGACTCCAATCACCCCTCCCGCTCGTTTAAGATCACGTTGGCTTCCGATCCAGTCGCTTTGGATGAGCTTTTCTTTTTTGACGAGCTGCTTCGGGACCTTTTTTTCCGCGAATGGCGGGACCGGGAACGCTCGGAGTTACTTGTCTTGGTCTGATCGATATACGATTGCAACGGAACACTATCTGCCGTTGCCATTCGCGTCGTGCTCGACGCAGCCACAGAATTCCGCGCGCGAACTCCCGCCGCGATCTCTTCCGCCAGTTTTTGTCGATAGGAAACCGTTTGCACGTATTCGCCCTCCGTCGGGTTCGTGAGGAAACCGCATTCCACAAGTACGGCCGGGACTGTTGTTTTTCTTAGCACATAGAAACCGCGGCGCCGCACTCCACGATTGGATGACGGCGCCCCTCCCGCGACATAATAGTGAATGGCCGAAGCAAGCGGCAGACTATCGCGGCCATAAAAATATGTCTCAATCCCGCCAGCGCCTATGCGGTTTGCCGAGTTGAAATGGATACAGACAAAGATGGCGTTGCGATACGAATTCGCGATTGCGACGCGCGATGGCAACGGGACAAAAACATCGCTGTCGCGGGTCATGACTACGTTGTAGCCGCTGGCGGCAAGAAGCGTTTTGAGCCGTTGTGCTACATCGAGTGTCATTTCCTTTTCCGGGATTCTCTGGCTCGGGATGCCGCCGCGATCAAAACCGCCGTGACCGGCGTCGATCACCACCGTCGTGGGTGACCCGCTAATTTGGGGATCGCGGCTCGTCTGGGCTGCCCGCGAAGCGGCGCACGCTACACTTGCAACCGAGAAAGCGGCAGTAATCAAATGCAGCTGCCAAAGTTTCATACTCATCGCTGTTCGTCCTTGGGTAAGACCGGCGGGCGCGCCGAAAGTTTCGGCGCAGTACTACGTCCTTTTTGTGATGGTGACGCCTCAATCATCCCCCCGCGCACGGCTACCTCGCCGTCTGCGGTGCGGACCAGACGCGGGCGCGTTTTTGTTTCCATGAAAGAAGAGCGCGCGATCAACTCACCACTGAGCCCAATCCGCGAATACGCCCAACTGCGCGGAGCGACACAATGCAGAACATGCAATTGATTCCCCCGATCGATTTCCGCCTGCGGTTCCTCGAAGGCAATCGCTCGGCCTAACGAGTAAGTGGCATACACGATTCCCTTGTCCCGGTCTTGCACCCGCACGTACAAGGAAGTATGATCGGGGAAGCGGTTGCTGAGCAACGAGTAGGTGCGGACGTCGCCAGGTGCAGCAACACCCTCGGGAATGCCTACTGTTTGTTGCCAGATCGGCCGGGCGTCCGTTACCTCGAATACTCCTGTTTGCGAGTAGAAAAACCTGTCCAGATCGGAAAAGTAAACGTGCGCCCGGACATGGTACATGCCCGAGTCGTGAATGAGATAAAGGGGAGTGAGGTCGATCCGCTGCGTGACTTTTTGCCCAGCTTCAATTTTTAAAGGCGGCTGGGCACTCTCTGCGCTGATGGGAGCAATCGTTTGCCCATCGCTTCCAGTGACCTCGAATCCAAGCCAGGACTGTCCGTTCGCATCCTGCAAATCGATATCGCGGCCGGCGAGATTTGTAATGCCGAGCGTGGTCACCACGGGTTCGTAAACGATGTATTGCAGCCGCGGCAGCTTCAATTCCACCTGAATCTGTGCCTCGGCTCCGAGTGCGAATAGCAAAGGAGAGAGAATCAGCAACGCGCGATGAATCACGTGATAGGTTAATGCACTTTGTCTCATAAAAGAAATTAGTGCCCTCCCAGATTAATTTCCCTTATGAGACCAGCGACGGAAAGTACTAGGGCGATGAGATACTTTCAGAAGGAGGAAAAAGCTGCAACAATCGGGTGGGTTCAGCCTGAACGGCTTGCAATTTATCATAGTAGTAAATCAAAATTTCGTACCCCAGATACTTTCGCTTTTCTTGGGTCGAGGAACCGATCTTGGGCGGTCGCCCTTTCTGTGGTTTGACCGCTGCCGCGGTTTCGAACAGCTCAGTCTCAGGTGAACTGGCCCTTTTCTTTGGGCGCAGGTAATTCACAGAGAGAATCTCTGGATTCGTGTCCACCCAATCATGCTTTGATGTCAGCCATTCATAATTTACGTCAGCATCAGTCAGCTTAACCTCTTTGTCATCGACGGTATCGTAAAACTTCACCAGAATTTTCACTTTGGTGTGATCGATTGTCGCATTCGTCTGTTTTTTTATGCCGATTCGAAGCGTCAGGTTCGTCTCCGCGTCGGGGTCGGGCGCTTCCGTCGTGTTAATCTCGCTAACCCCAAACGTCGAACTCTCAGGAATGCCGCCGACCTCGTTGCCGGAGGGTGCGCCGCCGGTCCATTCGGGCGCCACGCCAGCGCTGGCGGGGCCAGGACTCGGCACTCCAAACTTCAAGCGGCGATCCGCCAATTCATACAATGGGCCAACCGAGGGACCCAAGTCCCGGAGCTTACGCCAGGTCTCATTGGATCGATCGAATAACTGCATTGATTCATACGTTTTGGCTGTTTCCTCCAACACCATGGCGTTATTCGGATCACGCTCCGACGCTTGGTGCAAACGCGCCAGCGCGGTCGTTGTATCGCCGCGGTCGCGCAGCTCGATCGCTTCTTGCAGGAGGCGATCGACGGTCGAGAGCCCAGGAGGAGATGGAATACTTATCGCCGGTGAGGATCCTGGACGCGGCCTGATGGGTGTTGCAGAAAAAGCGGGACGCTGCACGCTCGCCATTGCCACAGACTGTCCCGTTCGAGCGGCCCGCATGTGATTGAGATAGTGCAACGTGGCACCGAAAATTTCCGCGGCCGCCAGAGTCACAATCAAGCCCAAGCCAATGGCGAAACTTGGATCAGCCGGTTTAGGGCGTGAGATGAGAATTCGCATTTGGCGATCGAAAGACCATTTCTGTAAACGCGCTTTCACAACCCTGTCAACCCGCGAAAGCCTTCGGAGTCAACTCTGGCTTCCGCCGTTAAATCGTGAATCGTTGAATCGTCAAATGGGATACCCGTTTTACATTAAAACGTTTGGACGAATCCGTACGCCTTAGCGCGAGATGTCATCCTGGCTCAACATCCTAAACCCCTCGCCTGTGAGGACCGAGGAAGCACAATCGGTATCGTCCACATGCAGAGCCAGGGCAGCGAACCCGCGTGGTCGCGTCAGCAACGGGTAAGTGAAATGCACATTGACCTCAGCCATGAACAATGCGGCCAGTAATTTTACCAGTTGTGTGGCCACTTCTCGCATTTCCACCACCACCACTTCGGATACGCCGAACGCGACGTTCTTCTGCCGGAACAATTTTTCAACGCACTCCGGGTCGCTCACAATGATCCGGGCTATGGCAGAGTCGGTCGATTCTGAAACGCTCAATGCCACGACGTGAGTGTTTTGAGCCCCGAGCAACTTCACGATATCAAGCATCGCGCCCACCTTGTTCGGCAGGAAGATAGAGAACTGCTTTACCAACGGTCCTCTCATCTTCGATGTGGTTTCAGGCAATTCGACAGGCATGGGTAGCAGCGCGACAGCGAACATCCTCATCGCGCATTGGCAAACTATCTCATTTTCAGTGCCTTGTTAGCAACCAATATTGAAGAGAAGCGAGTTATTAAATCATGAATCGCTGACTCGAGTTCAGCGCAACGACTTAACGGATCACGATTTAACGTGGCGAAGCTCGCGCGGAGCTTTACATTCGCTCGCCAAACATGGAAGACGAGAACGAACTGGTCGCACTACGGCGCAAAAAACTCGATGCGCTTCGCGCGCGTGGAGTCGAGCCATTCGGCGCTGCTTTCGAGCCGGACGGATCGATCGCAGAGGTGCGCGCCAAGTTTAAGGAAGGCGAAGCGCTCCGCGCTGCTGGCCGCATCACCGCACATCGCGACATGGGCAAAAGTCACTTTCTCGACCTGCGCGACGCGACCGGGCGGATTCAAATTTATGTCCACGCGAAGGAAGTCGGCGCCGAAGCGATGAATCTTTTTGGCCTGCTCGATCTTGGCGATCTCATCGGCGTTGAGGGAACATGTTTTGTCACCAAGACCGGTGAACCGACACTGAAGGCGCACACCTTCTCTCTTCTGGCGAAAGCGCTACGGCCGCTCCCGGAAAAATGGCACGGACTACACGATATCGAGGCGCGCTACCGGCAGCGTTATCTCGATCTGATCACCAACGAGCGTTCCCGTTCGATCTTCGAAAAGCGCATCGCCATTGTCAGCGAAACCCGTCGCTTCTTTGAGCAGTGCGGCTTTCTGGAAGTGGAAACGCCAGCCTTGCAAACCGTTGCCGGAGGCGCCGCCGCGCAACCATTCAGCACTCATCATAAAGCGCTCGGTCTCGATCTTTATCTGCGCATCGCGCCGGAACTTTATTTGAAGCGTTTACTCGTCGGCGG
>WNGH01000994.1_pt1 | contig 25779 bp, 15 predicted proteins | sample 5400631 | NCBI WGS metagenome assembly WNGH01 (sample SAMN13153373, study PRJNA577476) | soil metagenome | isolation source: 115 cm soil or saprolite under Garry oak tree replicate 1 | place: USA:California | collected 2016-06-15
CGGCGGCTCTTTCAATGCTTCTCAAAATCGAAAAACTCGTCTATGGCGGAGCCGGTCTCGCAAGAACCGAAGGGGGCGTGGTGTTTGTTCCCAGGTCTGCGCCGGGTGACGTGATCGAGGCGCAGATTGTCGACAAGAGGAAGGATTACTCCATCGCCCGCATTATCGAAATTGTGGAACCATCGCCGGACCGGCAGGAGTCCATGTGCACAGCGGGGTGCTGTCCTTGGCAGCATATCCGGTACGAGCGGCAAGTCGATTACAAACAGGCCATCATTCGGGAAAGTCTTCAGCGGCTCGGACACCTCAACTGGGACGAGCCGATACGAGAGATAACCGGACCCGATAGGAATTATCGGCTTCGTGCGACTTTTCATGTCATTAATGGAAGACTCGGATTTATGCAGGAGAAGACGAACGTGGTGATTCCGATTCAAAGTTGCGCATCACTGGTTCCGGAGCTGAATCAATTCATCGCATCCATGGATCCGAACGGCGCACGAGAAGTTCATGTTGTGAGCACGCCGGCGATCGCGGCCACCTTTGTTTTCGAAGACGGCACGATCAAACGCTCGGGCCGGGCGATGATACACGTGGACGGCATCCGATATCGGATCAGCGGGGAAACATTCTTTCAAGCCAATCGCTTCTTGCTGATGCCGTTCATCAACGAAGTTTTGAGTCAGGCAGGGCCTTCTCCGGCCCATGTTCTAGAGCTTTACTCCGGATCCGGTTTCTTTTCCATACCCCTTTCTCGACTCGCAAGAGAGGTAATCGGCATCGAGGGCAGTCGCACCGCGGTCCTGCAGGCGCGTGAAAACGCACGGTTGAACGAAAGGATCAACGTGAAATTCTTCGACAGGCCTGTGGATGTCACCTTGCGGGGCTCGGGTCTGAGGCCCGATGTGATACTGCTCGACCCGCCTAGAGCCGGGTGCGGCGTCAAGAACGCCGGGCGAATTGCGGCACTCGAGTCTCGGCGCATCGTCTACGTCTCATGCAATCCGACCACATTTGCCCCGGAAGCAGCGATCCTTGTTTCGAAGGGCTACGACCTCCGGCGCGTCACGTTGATCGATCAATTTCCGAATACGTATCACATCGAGATCGTGGCGTTGTTTGAGTTAAAATAGGGACGCCCTTTGCCCTTCTTATTGGAGCTGAGGATGTTCCACAAGTTCGGTGCTGGACACGGGGAGTGTCCAGCACCGAACTTGTGGGCGTTCCGATTCAAAAGTGGCGCCATTTCTCTTTGCCCTCACTCTGGGCATTTGCATTTCTCCATGCCTGGATCCCACATCCGTCTGGATATGTCTTCCCCTAGCCATTCTGCTCTCGTTTGCCAAGCGGTGGTGCGCTCTGCTTGCGATTGCGTTGCTTGGTGCCGGCCTGGCCAGCCGCCAGGCCACAGTCCTTCCCGATCCCGGTGACACCGCAGTTCGGCTGGTCGGCCGCCTCACCAAGGCGCCGGAGTGGCGTGGACTGGGTACTTACTTGGACGTCGAATTACAAACGGTAGACGGTCAGCCTTATCGCGGGCGGGCACGCCTGAGCGAATTTCTCGACGATCCGGAACTGCGCCGGCTCTTCGAGGTACTTGGACTGGGAACCGGCGATCATCTGGAAATCGTGGTGAAGCTACACAGGCCGGTGGTCTACCGAAATCCCGGCGTGTTTGATTTCCGGCGCCACTTGGAGCGGCAGGGGATTTACTGGACAGGGACGATCCGGAGTCCACGGCTCATCAGGGTTCTGGACCACGGGTGGCACGGACCCGATCGACTTAAGAACTGGATCCAGGCCCGGCTTGAAGCGCCTTTTTCGAGCGACCGCCGAAACCAGGCGATACCGGGGCTCGTGATGGGAATGGTGCTCGGACGAAAATACGGTCTGACGGCGGAGGCCGAACGACAGTTTCAGGCGGGCGGACTTTACCACCTTGTCGTTGTTTCCGGCTTCAATCTCGCTGCAGTTGCGGCCGCGGCTTTTTGGCTCGCACAGTGGATCCCATGGAAACGAAATACCCGTATTTTGTTCGTCCTCATATGCGCTCTTACTTATGCAGCCATCGTCGACGGCCAAACGCCAGTGGTGCGGGCCACATTGATGGTGTGCTTTCTGGTCATAGGCCGATTGCTCGACCGCGGCTATGCGCCCATCAATGCTATAGCGGGAACCGCATTCATTATCTTGCTGGGTGATCCTACCGCGATCGAAGACTCGAGTTTCCAGATGACCTTTGCCGCCGTGCTCGCTGTGATATGTATCGGAGTTCCTTTGAGCCAATGGGCGCTCGGGTGGCTTCAAGAAGCCCTCACGGATTTCGACGATGCTTCCAAAGACGCAAATCTGTCGATCCGAGCCGCAGATTGGCGCGTTTCACGCCGCGCCTGGTGTGAGCTGCATGGGTTGCCGTCGTTGGTCCTGACACTTCCATGGAGGATCGGCAGGATTGTAGGCGAGGCGCTGATTGTCTCGTTTTGTGTAGAGATGATCTTTGTAGTCTTCATGGTGGAATCGTTTCACCGCTTATCTCCCATTTCACCGCTGCTGAACGTCCCCGCAGGAATGATCGCTGCTGCGGTGACTCCGCTGGGCCTGTTGTTGATTGTCCTCCCTGACCCTGCAGCGGCCCTTGCTGGCTGGGTCATCACCGAACTTCTCACGGCCCTACTCAAAATCCTGGAAATCGCGCTAAGCCTGCCCTACGCGACATTACGAGTACCTTCAGTACCGTTATGGGTCTGGCTTCTTTACGGCTCGACAGTGATTCTTCTAATACTGGCCACCAGAAAACGATGGACTTGTGTCTGTCTCGGAAACATAGCTGGAGTCGTCTTGTTGCAGGGTGTCGTTGCATTCGGGGATTTTTCACCAACACCACCGGCGGACGTGACGCTGAACTTTCTGGACGTCGGACAGGGCGACTCCATCCTCATCGAATTCCCGTCTGGCCAGCGCATGCTGATCGACGGCGGTGGTGTTGCGGCGGGCCGCTTCCTGAACCTGCAAGACGAAAGCACGTTTTCGATCGGAGAAAACGTCGTTTCAGCTCATTTGTTTTCACTCGGGATCCGGAAGCTGGACGCAGTGGTCTTGACACACGCGCACTTCGACCACATGGACGGGCTGTTTGATGTCATCGAAAACTTCAAAATCGGTGAATTCTGGCTGGGAAGAAACCCGGTGACACAGAGGTACCGCCAACTGATCGAAAGAACTCAGGAAAGGCGCATTCCAATCCGGTGGGTTTGGAAGGGTCAAACGATCGGACCATTCACGGTCTTACATCCCCCGGCCAACTGGATTCCCCGACGGAATCACGAGAATGATGACTCGGTTGTTTTGCTCCTAGACACCGGCCGGGCCACGGCGCTGTTGACCGGAGATATCGAACGGACGATTTCGGCACCCGACACTGTCGGGGTCCTCAAAGTCCCACATCATGGAAGCAAAGGTGTACGGCTGATGGTTTCCGCTTCCGTACGGGTAATTTCGGTAGGTGCGAACAATCCTTTCGGGCATCCGCATGAATCTGCGCTGCCAGCGCTTCGAACCGACCGGCTAGGGGGCATCCAGGTGACGTTGCCTGGTCAAGAAAATTCGAGTCAAGGGGCATTCTGGACCAGGCCCTTTGTGCCCTCTCGCTTTTCTATCGCAGCGTTGACTAAGCCACGCTGCTCGTGTAAGCTGACGATGCTTTCCGGACAGCCACTAAAACTCAAAGACCTTAAAAATCTTCGATTTAGTGGCTTTTGATTTAGGGGGGTATTTTTGGTACGACGGGTTCTTTCGATTTTAATCCTCGCCGTGCTGGTTTTGGCGGCTTGCCGGACGACGCCACCGGCCAAGTCCGTGCAAGTATCGCCTCCACCTCTGCCAGTCATTGAACGGCATGTGGAGCCCCTATCCATGCCTGTGATGGACCAGATTGAGGTAAGTGTCCCGGCCGATCCGGTGGACCAGGTGATAATCGAAGCTCATTCGCGGTTCCAGCACGGTGAAGAGCTGTACAAGCAGGGCTCCTCGAAGAATGCCAGGGAAGAATTCAATAGTGCAATCGACCTCCTGCTCGACACGTCCCGCGTTTACCAGAAAGATCCGCGCCTGCAGCACGAAGTCACGGACTTGGTTTCGAGGGTTTACGCGATCGAGCTGTCCGCGATTCGCGATGGCGACGGATTAACCAGTCAGACCGAGCAGCATGCGGCCATCGATGATTTGGAACACATCGAGACACTCCCTGCCACGATCGACCCCGAGCTGAAGAAAGAAGTTGAAGATGAAATCAAAGAGATTAACCATGATCTGCCCATTGAGATCAACGATCGTGTTCTTGGGCTGCTCAACTACTATCAAAATGGCCGCGGCCACGCCGCCATGGAGCGGGGCCTGGAACGCGTAGGCCGCTATGGGCCGATGATCGAACAGATCCTCAAAGAAGAAGGTGTACCTTTGGATCTGATTTACCTGTGTCAGGCCGAAAGCGCTTTCCAGGCGGGTGCCGTATCCCGGGCAAAGGCGAAGGGATTGTGGCAATTCATGTCGTCCCGCGGCAAGGAATATGGACTACGCCAGACATGGTGGATCGATGAACGGTCGGATCCTGAAAAATCGACTCGTGCCGCTGCGCGCCACTTGAAAGACCTCTACCAGGAGTTTGGCGACTGGTATCTTGCCATGGCCGCATACAACGCCGGACCAGTGCGGATCCAGCGTGCAATGGAGAAGACCGGGGCGGATAATTTTTGGGGATTGGCGGACAAAGGGGCCCTACCCCGGGAGACGATCAACTACGTTCCCAATATTCTAGCCTTAACCATAATCGGAAAGAACCCTGGGAAATATGGGTTTAGTATCGAGCCGGATGCTCCACTGGAGACGGTTCGGGTCACGGTCAACAAGGCAACCGATTTGAGAGTCATCTCCGAAGCTATCGACCTGCCGCTCGAAGAGTTGCGTGGCCTGAACACTCACATCCTGCGCTGGACGACGCCGCCGGATGACCCCGAATTCGAGTTGATCCTACCCAAAGGTTACGCCGAGAGATTCAACCAACAAATTACTTCCCTTCCCGCCAGCAAACGGGTTTTGATCCGCGAGCACGTGGTTCGGAGGGGAGACACGATTGGTGCCATCGCCAGAAAATATGGTACGAGCATTGACCAGTTGGCGCTGGCTAACGATCTGGGCAACCGAAGGGTGCTGCGGGTTGGACAGTCTTTAATTGTTCCGATGAGTGGGATAACGCCCCCGCAGCCCGCCTCAAAGAGTGTGTCCGCAGCACCAGTTCGAAAGACGACATACATCGTCAGGCAAGGCGACACGCTGTCCAAGATCGCCGCCACCTTCCACACGTCCGTTGAGAAGTTGAAGGCTTGGAATCACCTCCGTTCAACCCGCCTCGCCGTCGGTGAAAAGCTCGTCGTAGCCGAAGGCACTCTCCAGACGACATCCAGTCGCCCACCCGCCAAGAAACTGGTCCATCAAGTCCGCCAAGGCGAGACGCTGGGAAGAATCGCGACAACTTACAACACCTCGGTGGATGCTATACTTTCCTGGAACGATGCAAACGACCTCTCTGTCCTACATCCCGGAGATCGAATAACGATCTTCTTGGGCGAAAATAACCGGTAAAGAAATTTCGGACTTCGGACTGCGGGTTTCGGATTGAGGGGGACTCCCGAGGGCGGACATTTTTCAAGTCCCAAATCTGCGGTGAGAAATCCCAAACCCCAGGTACATTTTAGGATTACGGGCGTCTAAACTGCTCGTAACCATGGAAGCTATATTGAAAAGGGCCGCACAACGAGTTCACGAGTCGGAGGACGAAAAGCTCCTTATTCGGCAAGCCCAGAGCGGCGACCGTGAGGCATTTGAGCAGTTGGTCCGAAGGCATGACCGGGACATTCTCCGTCTTGCGTTCCACATGCTGGGAAATCGCGAGGAGGCGCGCGAAGTTTTCCAAGAGACCTTCCTCAAGGCTTACCGATCGCTCGACCGGTTTCGCTTTGAGTCGAGCTTCTACACATGGATTTACCGAATCGCCACCAACGTGAGTCTGGATCACCTTCGGAAGCGTCAAACACTTAGGGAGGAGATTTCCTACGAATCCGATACCGAATTGCATCCAGACCGGCCAGCGTTGAAAGATACCCTTGCCGCGACGACCTACTATAGCAATCCCGAACGCCGTCTTTATGGCAAGGAAGTCGGAGAAAAAATACACGAGGCGCTAAAAACCCTTTCCGAAAAGGAGCGTCTTGTATTTGAATTAAGGCACTACCAAGGCTTGAGACTGAAAATGATCGGCGAAATCATGGGTAGCACCGAGGAAACTGCCAAAAACTATCTGTTTCGCGCGACTCAGAAACTAAGAGCGTATTTAACCAACGTATGAACTGTCGAGACTACCAACACCAAATTACATTGCTCCTGTATGAGGAGCTGGCGGAACAGGCGCGTCCCGGGCTAGAGGCCCATCTTCGCGAATGCGCCGCCTGTCAGAGCGTGTACGAGGCCGAAACGAACGTGCATTCGGTTTTGTCTGAGGACACCGCCGGCTGGGATATTCCATCCGATCTGCTGATTGAGTCCCGGCGCTCTCTTGCGGACGCGTTGGATCGCGTTGAGCAAAAGCGATCCCGTTGGCGCTTGCCGGCCTTATCCGGGATACTGACCCCGATGCGGCTGCTGGAATCCAGTGCGCTGGTGGCGATGGGATTGGCACTTGGCGTTTACGTCGGCAACCAGCAACCTCAAGTTCCTACATCGGCCGTCCAGGACAATCAAATATCGGCGATTCCTCGTAACGGCTCGATCTCCAATCTCCGCATCGTCAGTGCGGACCCCGCAACCGGTCAGGTTGAATTGGCGGGCGAAGTGTCGCAGCCGCTACGATTGCAGGGACAAATGGAAGACGCCACCGTCCGTAGCCTTCTGTTCAGCGCATTGCGTGACGCGAGCAATCCGGGATCAAGATTGCGGGCTGTTCAGGTCCTTGCCGGCAAACCCAACGATGAACCCATTGAAGAAGCTTTGATCAACGCGTTGATCTATGACGACAACGCGGGCGTCCGCATGCAAGCGTTAGAAGCTCTGAAGCAGTATGCTAACGAACAACATGTGCGTGCGGCATTCATGCACACGCTCGGGAATGACGATAATGCGGGAATCCGTGTTCAGGCGATCGAAGCTCTTACCATCAAGAACTCCAATGACACGGAGCTGGCAAAGACCATTCGTGAAGTCACCGAGAAAGACGACAATTCCTTCATTCGGGCGAAGGGTTTGCAGTTTGTGGAGACGGCGAAATGAAAAGAATTGCGAAGTGCGAAGTGCGAAGTGCGAATTTCAAATGTCTGCCTAAATTCGAAATTCGCAATTCGAAATTTGAAATGGCTTCAGCCTTCCTGTTCGTCTTTCTTTTCCAAATTCCCATCTTCGCCAAGTGTCCCGTCTCCGATGGCGCTACGCTTGTCGTGAGAGCGCCCATTGGAAACCTCCAGGTCGATACCAGCGGGCGCGATGCCATTGAAGTGCAGGTCAATAGCAACCTGATTCAAGTTCAGGAGACCTGCGGCAAGGAAAACATCGAAATCACCAGCAATACGCTTGATGCAAGTCAGATCAAAGGCACGATTGATTGGAGGATTGTCACGCCAAAGGCGGTGAATCTGGACCTCGTGACCTTAGCAGGAAGTATCAACGTCGGAGATTCGGATGGAAATGTGACGCTCCGAACCAGCGGAGGAGCTGTGACCGCCGGTCAGATCAAAGGCCGGGCTGCGATCATCACCCAGGGGGGTTTCATCAAATCCGGAAATATTGGTGGTGACGCAGAGCTCCGCAGCCAGGGAGGATCGCTCGAAGTGGGTGACATCGGCGGCAACGCGGAGTTTCAAACGACAGCCGGCGCGATTCGAGCAGGCAACATCACAGGCTCTGCTACTGCCACGGCGGGAAGAACGATTGTCATTGTAAAAGCCAGCGACGTGAAGGCCACAACAAACGCCGGAGATATTTCGATCGGCGATGCGGTTCGGATCAATGTAACGACGGCCGGTGGAAATATCACCAGCCGGCGGGTGAGGGGTCCGTTTCAGGGGCACACCGAATCCGGTGATATTCGCGTGGACAGCGCCTCAGCGTCGGTGGAAGCCTCAACGGGCTTCGGCAATATTGTCGTTAAGCTCGTGCCTGAAAATATGGACGGCGACCTCCATGTCGATCTGCAATCCGGCGTCGGCAATGTGACGATTTACCTTCCACAACGGATGAAGGCCACAATCGATGCCACCGTCGAGCGCCCTGCCTTTCAAGCCCCACACATTGTTTCCGATTTCCCCATGAACTCTGCGGTGCCAAACCGACCTCAAGGCTTGGTCCCCCCGAATAGGTTCTATGCGCCCAGCCGGTCTCAGACACTCCTGAACGGCGGCGGAAACCGAGTACTCCTGCACACATCTTTAGGGAAAATTGAAATAAGAAAGCAGTAGGCCCAAAAACGGGAAAGAGATTAGCCGCCGATTGCGCGTTCGACGCAAAGGGGCATCTCTTATAGGCCCCTTTCCAGTAAATCCGTCAGAACCCGATCAGAATCGAAGAACTCTTCTGCTATGCGGCGTGCTGATCTACAGTGCTCATCATAATTCTCACGGATCTGGTCGCGTGGCATTCCATAAGCGACACCGTCCTCTGCAACGTGCAGGCATGCATGTAGTCGCGGGCTTTAGCACGCGTTCGGCTCATTCTGTTTTCTTTGACCAGAGGGAATTCCCTTAAGACTGGCCCGGATTCAGGCTGGATTACTAGGGGCCGAGGACGCCGGTCCGGAAGTTAGCGGCGTCCTACGGCGAGAAAATTCGTGCGGGGTTTTTGGAAACCTTTTTTTAGCCTTACTGTTGCGCAATTTTCAAACACAACACTAGTGCTTCTTGTGCCCTTTCCCGTGCTCGCCTCGGTCGTGCTCGCCTCGCTCGTGCTCGCCTCGCTCGTGCTCGCCTTGGTCGTGCTCGCCTCGCTCGTGCTCTTTCCATTCAGGGCCACCCTCAGCGTAAAAGTTTTTACCCTTGAACTTCGGCCCTTGAACTTTGTAGACCGTGTATTCCCGCTCGCGGAATTCACGCAACCTTCGAACCTCGAACTTTCGCAGCCCCCAAGGTAAGGTGCTATACCCTACATACCCCCACGGTCCGCCGTATCCCGGCGCCCAGAACCAGTTGCCGCTATCGAAATAGTAGTAGCGGCCGCCGATGAAAAACATGTCATAGGGAATCCCGACGGCTACATAGACGCCCGGATCCTGCAGGAAGAGCATGGGCGGAGGCGCTTGCACAATTATGGGCGCCGGCGGCGGCGCGCCAATGTTGACATTCACGTGCACTTGGGCGCCGGCCGGCGTTGCCAATAGTGCGTGCAACAGCATCACACACAGCAGCATGCTAAATTTTGTCAGGGCCATTCGCATGATTTGTCGTCTCAAGGTCACTCCTTTGTTCAGCCCGGCATATGAGAAATCACAGCCGCTTCTATCATCCTTCGACGGAAGAAGTTCCAATCTCCTGGAAGCGACACACTGGCCGCTATTCAATGGAAACCGTCCTTCGCTTTGCAATCCCCTCGCCATTGTATTTGTTCCTGAGCGGCCAGGGTTTACGCTCCCATCCGGACGGTTAGAGCAATCAACTTTGTGGGCAGATCTCTGGAGGGACGGCACGGCAGCCGCGTGTCACCTGGAGCAGTTACCGTTTGGTTCAGCTCGCCAGGTGGCGTCATGGTGTCAGTTGGTCGTTGGGTTGTTTGACAAGTACATAGAACATCGGACATGGGACATCCGAACATTTGACAGTGTTCGCTGCACGCTCGAGCTTCCCCAAAATGTCAAATGTCGGGATGTCCCATGTACGATCTCCAATGCACTTGTCCAACAACCAAATCACGCATTGACGAACTGACCAAATGGTCGTTTTGCCTTCGCCAATTCATTCACAGTTCCGAACTGGCATTCCGTTCGGCGCCGACGATTCGTTGTGCAAAGCCCTCTACTATCGGTGTTAAAATTGCGATCGCGGGAAGGGGGTCTGCCATGAGAATGAGAAGCCAATATTTCGCGTTACTGGGTGCATTGAGTGCGGTGCTCGTAATCGTGTTGGTGGCGCCGGCCACCGTTGCAGGCCAGGCCCTCAGGACGCCGTGGGGCGAGCCGGACCTGCAGGGGATATGGAATAACCGGTTCGTTACTCCGTTGGAACGACCCAAAGAGTTCGGCACGAGAGAGTTTCTGACGGAGGATGAAATCGCAGCAGCCGAGCGGCAACTCGTTGAACAGGCCAAGCGTCCTGGCCGGGATAGCCGGGAGGGGGCCGGAAGTGAACGGGACGTCGCCCGCGCCTATAACGAGCACTGGTTCGGCGATCCATCGCTACTAAGGGGCAGGCGCACGTCGCAGATTGCGGACCCGCCGGACGGGAGAATCCCTCCTTTGACGGCGGAGGCCCAGCAGAGGATCGCTACGAAACGAGAGTATCTGCAGGCCTTGCTGCAAGGCACCTCCGGCGGAAGACCTGGACCGATTTCACCGAGGAGATCCGAGCCTTCTCCAGACTACAACCTGGACCGCATCAATCGCTCCGACGGCCCGGAGGACCGTGGCGGACCAGAGCGCTGTTTCGGAAACAGCCTGCCGGTGTTGCTCCAATCCGGGAGCTTCGGCGGTGTGGCGCGGATTGTGCAGTCTCCTGGAGCTGTGGCAATTTACTATGATATCGGCCAGGGGCAAGGGTTCAGTCGGATCATCCCTATCGCGGACCGTCCGCATTTGCCCAACCACATCCGCCAGCGGTACGGAGATGCGCTTGGCCGGTGGGAGGGGGATACGCTGGTCGTCGACATCACCAATTTCACCGAAGAGACGGACTTCCAGGGATCCCGAGAGAACTTGCATCTGATCGAACGCTACAGACGTGTCGATGCGAGTACGCTCGCGTTCCAGGTGACGATGGAGGATCCGACGACGTGGACGAGACCCTGGACAGCCGTCCAAGAGCTGGCGAGAAACAGCGATCAAAAGAATCAGGTCTATGAGGGAGGGTGTCACGAGGGCAATTACGGCCTGATTGGCATGCTCGCGAACACGCGCGCTGCAGAGAAAGCTTTCGCCGAGGGTCGCGGTCCGGATCCGGCCACCCAGGACAACGCCACCGGCGGTGGAGCAGCGCCACCACAAAACTGATGCTATTCGCGCGCTTTCCCCAACAATTCGGGGACCGATCGATCGTCCCCAGTTATCGGGCAAGCTCTATTCCCGCTTCGATTCATCCGGGGCGCCAGGACCAGACGAGCCGAGAAACAGCGTGCGCCCGTCAGGCAGCGTGAGATCCCTCCCATTTGCCCGCCGTGAGCCATCCTTCGATCTGTAACCATCAACCAGAATTTCTGTTCCAGCCTTGAGGGCCTCTTTCGTAAAGCCTCGCCGGAACAAAACATTCGGCGTGCCCGCTTCGACTGACCACTTCTCCACCGTGCCATCGGGCTGTTTCACGTCGAGGTGGATCCAGACGTGGGGATTCGTCCATTCCATCCTCGTGACCACGCCTCTAAACTTGACTGGCTGATTGGCATCGAATTCAGCCGCAAATGCATGATGCGCCCACGCGGATACTACGGCCAGAACCAGAAGAACACCGGCGCCGGCAACAATAATGGCTAGTCTTGCTCGCATTGGATTCGTCCTCCTTTCCTGTTTACTTGTCCTCGGGCGGATTGCCAGACCACAGTCGCTCGTACACCTCTTCACCTGGTGGAACCCTGCGAGTGATGTCAACGATCATCGTTCTCCCTTCCCAGCGCTTGACGAGCGGCTGCTTGCGCAGATGTCCATAGAGCGTTTCTTCAACCATCTCGATGCACCTGAAGTCCATGATCCTAGCATTGGACTCCAGACGACGATAGAGCGGCAAGCTGATTTTCCACGGGCGGGTAAATACCTTTGAGTCTTCAATCGTGGCTTCGTATTGGATCGCATCTCGACTGATGGGTGTGTATCGTTCTACAACGTGCAAGGCGTCGCTGTGGAAGTTCCCGGATCTGTCGAACCAGGTGTAGGGTGTGAAGCTGGAGACATCAACGACCAGCGCATCTCCATCCCAACGGCCAACCGAGTGCCCCATGTAGGCCTCGCCCGGATACGGTTCCACGTCATCCAGATGGATTATCCGTTGGGCATTCGCAAACTCGAAAACCATCATGACCTTATTGGTGCTTTGAAGAATCTGGAATGGATACGGGAGATACATCGCGCGCGGCACGCCTGGCATATAGCATTTGAGTTCGGGGTCGCGGTCCAGTGAATTCGCAGCGTTCTCACGCTTCCGCTGTGCCGCCCAGGGCTGGTAGGGAATTTCATCGCCGTCCACGACCCCCATTCCCGGGGGTATCCAACCAGCAGAGCCGAGTGCGACTACTGGTGCCGCCAGAACCGGAACATTGGGGTACACTCCAGGCTGGGCGACTATCGGACGCGCCTGGTGGGTCTGAAGGTCCCAATTCGCCGTACTGTTCGCCTGCCAAATCCCGCTGAAGTCGGGTTTGCCGTCTGCAGTCCGTCTTGGTTGAGGAGTGGCAGCCTGAGAGCCCGGCGACTGGCCCACACTCGGCATCACACCGAGCGTTCCGCCCATAACCACGGCAGCGGTAGCAATCACAAGCATCGTGTCTCTGAATCTGTTTCGCATATGTTGAGTCCCCCTCAAGGAATCGGCAACAACGGTTTCTGGCCAGCGGGCAGGTGCTGATCGAAGGCGGCCAACAGTGCGCCATCTCCAGCATGCCGCGCCATCAGATCGACGAGGTCCACAAGGTCCCTCTCTCCGAAAATCTTCAACGCGCGAGCGTAGGTTTGCGAACTCACGCTGTGTTTGCCGCAAAGTTCACGACCGAATTCGATGATGACGGCCTCTTTTTCGGCGAGTCCCGTTGGAGGCTTGCGATTCCGCACTTGGTCAATGATCTCTGGTTCCAATCCATCTTTGAGTGCAGCGAGTTCGTTCACGGTCCACTCAAATTGCGCGTCGTGCTCGCGAGCCGTCACGAGGATCGCCAGCCCCATCAGCCGGCGTCCAACGTTGCTTTCCAGCGACTGGAGACTTCCTTGGTGACGCCTGATGTGCGCCGGGCCCGTGCCTTCCGGAGCAAGATTGCGGGTGTAGAGACCAGGCGCTGCCGCCGGGTTCTGACCCTGGCTACGGATCAGAGGAAGACGGCTTCTCGAGTCCGGGTAAATGTCATCGGGAGGAGCGAAAGGCAGCGGTAAGAATTGCTTCCAGCCAGGTGGCATTTGCTGATTGAAGGCGGTCAATCTCGTGGCGGTAGCTGCATAGTTGGCCATCAAGTCAACAATGTCGACGAGATTGCTCGTACCAAGAAGTTTCGAGGCGCGAGCGTAGGTTTCCGAGCTCAGTTTGTGTGTTCCGAAGATCTCCCGGCCGATCTGGATGATGATCGATTCCCTTTCACCGACTCCAGTGAGCGGTTTCCGGTGCCGGACGACATCAATGACAGCCGGATCTAAACCCACCGCGATCGCTTCCATCTCATGTAGCGACCACTCGTACGGCTGATCATGCTCGCGGGCCGACGTCAGGATCGCTAATTCGGTCAACGCGCGCCCGAGGGAGGAATCCCACCGGACAGCCTGTCTTGACCCGTGAAGCCGTATCGCAGCCACTCCCTGCAGCGCGCCGGGTGAGTTGGCAGCGCTAACAGCGGGAAGCCGGTTGCCAGAATCGGGATATACATCCTTGGGAAGCGCTGCTTGTGCGCTGTTAGCTTCCTGAGCCGGTGCTCCCAGCGGTGCAAGAGAAACAATCAACAGAAAGTAAAACACGCTTGTGAATCGTTTCATCGCGTTACCTCCTGAGGGCGGACAACATTGGCGCGCGCAAAAGGTAGCGGTGAGCTACGGTAATTCGCGCTATCACTCTGCCCACAACATGAGTATCGCTACGATCTGCCTGCTCGACATCGAGTCAGATACGCGGGCAATATATGTCCGCATATTATCAGAATCAATTTTTTTCGGAACTCTTGACGTGAATATGCAGACTTCGGAACTCTTGACGTGAATGTGCAGACAAGGAGTTCGGTTGGCTTTTGATTTCTCGCAGCAAAATGGAATCCAAGTACGCTGGAGCCACACAGACAAGCGTGACTTGCAGAAACAGATTAATCATGAGATGCGAAAAACCTCGCCACGAACCCGCTGGCGTTCCCGATCCATCTGTTCAGGAGTTGCACCGAGGACACCGAGGATGTATTCGGTCATCGCCAAGGCCACTTCACCCTCACCCGAAAACACTTCGTCGGCGCCGGCTTCTCGCATGGCGGTGGTCTCTCGCAAGTAGTAAGAACGAGTGAGAACACGCACATTCGGATTCATGGCGCGGGCGGTCCGGATGATCTCCGCACTTTGCTCAGAACTTGGCCCAGAAACAACAAGCGCGACCGCGGCACGAATCCCAGCGGCTTCCAGCACTTCAGGATGTCCGGCGTTACCGTAAACGACATAGTGACCTTCGTTGCGTATACGGCGTGTGGTGTCGAGATTGATTTCAACAATTACAGGTTCGATGCCTCCGTCGCGGAGCAATCGCGACACAGTCTGTCCAATCGGTCCGTAACCCACAACAACGGCCCGATATGCGGACGTGGCTTTTGGATCATCCTTGGCGAGATCCAAGGAGTGCGTCTTGGGATTGAGCATTCGCCACACCCCAGGCGATCGCGCAAGCCCCGCATCCAGCCATCCGATAGACCGATACAGCACTGGATTCAATGTCAGTGAGACGATGGACACGGCGACAATTAGGTTGGTCGCACCACAGCACACGATCCGCGACAAACCCGGGCGTATACGGACCCACGATGAGCCCTGCGAGGAGATAACCCACGATCGGGGATAAACCGAGTCGCTGAGTGATAAACCCTATTGTCAAAGCCGCTGCAAGGCTGCCGGTTAGAGTCAAGATGAGTCCAGATGCATGCATGGTGATCTTTTCGAAGGAGGATGCGCCGCCTCGCAACAGCTTCACTGTAACGTGAGAAGTTCTAAACTGTTTCGTGAGACAGACGGCGCGTTCCCTCCAACCTGACGTGCCCTAATGCTGCCGGGGTCCCTGCTTGTTTGTATTCCCTCCAGCCTCGGGTGCCGAAGGTTGAGATTCGTGTTTGGATCGCCGCGATTTCCATTCGAGATACACAAGAATACCCACGGCGAAAGCCGACAATAACATTACGAAAATGGTCCCTGCGTCCATTGACAGTCCCCTGCGATGCGAGACGAGCTGTAATCATCTCGCTTCTGAAGTTGTATGAATTGTGTACTGTTTAAGCGCGAGAAGTGGAGCTTGGAGGAGAGCGATCACTGAGGACGCGAAAGTGTGCTGGCTCCAATCGAACTACAAGATCAAGTCCGGCGTTGTGACGACAGGCGGGTACACGAATGGATAAAAGCAGTTCACCCGCCATGGCGTTGACGGGCTTTTGCTTCGGCCCAGGCGAAATCCACGACCGTCGTGCCTGGGTTGCAGCGAATGCCGCGTAATCTGGCGCTTCGTGCGCGCTAATGACAGGCACCGTCTGCGACCAGTTACACGATCTTTCAACGTCTGCGAGATCAGCTACAAGCGCAAGCGGCAAAAGCAGCACGACAAACGCAGCTACTAGGACTGAACAAATAGAACTTTGATTACGCATCTGATACGCCAACATGTAGGCTACGCGAAAAAGGCTTCGCAGGAAACCCACTGATTTGGTCTGATTCAATAAAAGATCTCTTGTCTACCGTATGGTCTCGTCGTATTCGCCGGTGCCGAATGCGTAAGCACTTTCGCTGTGCTGGCTTAAGTCCAGGCCGAGACGCTCCTCTTCTTCGTTGATCCGCAGACTCATAAGGCTTTCAGGACGAGCAGAATGACCATTGTGCCAATGGCTGCGATAGTCCGCATTGGCGACCATGCCGACATTGCTCAGCCCCAGCAAGCTCAGCCCGGCAAGGGTCGCGTGGGAATACTCCAAGGTCAAGGTCTTTTTTCATACAGTCAAAACTGCTTGAACACCGTTCCGCCTTTCATGACGAAGCGGACTCGGCGAAGCGCCGTGATGTTTTGCGTGGGGTCACCTTCCACTGCAATGAGATCCGCCAGCAAGCCGGGCCCGATGCGGCCCAATTGATTCTCCATGTGGAGCACCCGCGCATCGATAGAAGTTGCGGAGCGAAGCGCATCCACGGGCGCCATACCGAAGTTGACCATCGCCTCCAGCTCGCGGGCGTTGTCGCCATGCGCGAACACCCCCACGTCGCTGCCGGAAGCGATCGTCACGCCTGCATCGAGCGCCGCCCTAAAGCTGGCGCGCTTGGCTTCGGAGTTTCCGCCGGCCGATAGGGTCGGACAGAGAGCTACGCCATGCTCCTTCATCAACCGAAAGACCTCCGGAGTTCCGCCGTTTCCATGCTCGATCGTCTCGACGCCGGCAAGCGTGGCGCGGCGCATGCCTTCCGGAGTGGATGCGTGAGCCGCCACAGCGCGTCCGCTGCTCTTTGCCGTGTCAACGATGAGCTTCAATTCCTCCAACGAAAACGTGGGAGCAGCTGCACCTCCCGGACCCCAGCCGTAGTCGGCGTAAACCTTGATCCAATCGGCGCCTTTGCCGATTTGGTCCCGAACCACCCGAATCAGGTTCTCGCCATCGGCCTCTTCGGCGCCCTGAGGCACGCGCCACTCGGGAGCAAAACCCTTCGGGCCATAGCTGCCGGTCGCAACGATGGCGCGCGTGACCACGAGCATTCGCGGCCCCGGGATGATGCTCTGCTCGACGGCCTGCTTGAGACCGACATCGGCATAGCCGGCACCTTCGGTTCCAAGGTCGCGAATCGTTGTGAAGCCGGCCATCAGCGTGCTGCGCAGATGGTTCGTTGCACGTGCAACGCGCAGCGAAAGAGCCTCGAGTGCATTCTGATCGTTCCACGATGTCTCACTGTACGGATGCAACAGGACATGAGAATGCCCTTCGATCAAGCCCGGCAGCAGCGTTGTCCCGGGCATCTCGATCACCTTCGCCTCGGCCGGAGCCTTGACGTCCGCTGCAGTTCCCGCCGCTTGGATGCGCTCGCCACGCACCAGCACCACCCACCCTTGGTGGAGCGACGCCGATTCGCCGTCGAAGACGCGCGCAGGTTTAAGCAGATAGACCGACGCTGGCTCCTGTCGTGGTCCTGTTGGAATCTGAGCCCAGACTGAAACAGCACAGCAAATGAGAACAAACCACAGACAGCGTGTATTCATGAGGTAATCACTTCCGGCTGTAAACCAAGACGGACACGCCGCATCTCAACCTCCTTCGACTTGGGACAATTCAGTGAGACCCAACTATTTACGAACTACAGCTTGTTCCTGACGTGAATCGCATCCAAAGACACAATTTGATTGACAAACCGTCTGATTAGGCATGAATTGTTCCAGACTTCTGCTCCTGGTTAAGTGTGTTTGTTGGCGCCGGCGTCCAGACCAGTGCCAACTCAGTAACCATGCTACTGAATTTCAATCGAACCAACCACGGAGTTTTCAACTACCACCATCAAGTCTGGTGTTAACCAGCCGGACGACAACGGTGGAGGAGATAAATGGATGAAATGTCTCATTATGGTGACTCTCGTACTTGTGTTTTTATTTTCGTTTTTGACTTGCACCGTTGTCTGGGCACAATCGACGGCCCAGATCAGCGGTACGGTGAAGGATCAAACCGGGGCTGTCTTGCCTGGAGTACAAGTAACCGCGACGCAAACTGCCACCGGCCTCGCACGCAGCGTGGTGACGGATGAAACCGGGTCATACGTATTGCCGAACCTGCCGGTCGGCCCCTACAAGTTGGAAGCGACCCTTCCGGGGTTCCGCACGTTTGCGCAAACGGGAATCGTGCTGCAGGTCGGCAGCAATCCGGTAATTAACGTCGGCCTGGAGGTCGGTCAGGTTACCGAGGCGGTCGAGGTTCAAGCGGATGCGGCGCTGGTGGAAACGCGGAACACGGGTGTCGGTCAGGTGATCGACAACGTGCGTGTTCTGGAGCTGCCGCTCAACGCGCGCAACGTTCAGCAACTGATCGCTCTGTCAGGTAATGCCATCGGCGGAGGCGCCACAGGAACAAACCGGCAGTACCCAACGGATGTCATCTCGGTCGGCGGGGGGCTGACCAGCGGCCTGACATACGTGTTGGACGGAGGTACGCATAACGACCCGTACAGCGGTTTCAATCAGCCGTTGCCCTTTCCGGATGCGCTGCAAGAGTTCAAAGTTGAAACCAGTTCCGTGCCGGCCCAGTACGGACAGCACTCCGCGGGCGCAGTTAACGCTGTAACGAAGTCGGGTACGAACGAGTTTCACGGCGACCTGTTTGAGTTCGTTCGGAACAAAGTCTTCAATGCGCGCAACGCGTTCGCCCCAGAGAGGGACGGGCTGAAGCGCAACCAGTTTGGCGGCGTGCTGGGTGGACCGATCGTGAAAAACAAGCTGTTTTTCTTCGGCGGTGATCAGTTTACGCGCGTCCGCTCCGCCCCAGCCACCACGATCGAGTTTGTTCCCACGGCTCAGATGCTTGCCGGCGATTTTACGACCATAGCCTCAGCGGCATGCAATGGCGGACGGCCGATCACTTTGAGGGCGCCATTATTCGTCAACAACAAGATCGATCCCGCCTCCTTCGCGAAACCGGCGCTTAACCTGATGAAATCGATCACCCCCTCGACCGATCCTTGCGGCCAAATTCAGTTTCCTCGAAGAAGTAACGTCGACGAGCAGCTCATTGTTGGCAGAGTGGACTATCAACAGAGCGAAAAAAACTCGTTGTTCGGCCGTTACGAGTTGGCGCGCCTCTTCACCCCAAGCGATTATGACGGTAAGAATCTGATATCCACCGGCCAACCAAACTACACTCGGCGAGTCCACTCGTTTGTTTTGGGCGACACGTATTTGGTGGGACCCGGCATGGTCAGTTCCTTCCGTGGGACGCTGCTTCGCACCATCAGCCAAAAGGATTTGCCGGACTTTGTCACATGGAACGATTTGGGAGTGAAGAATTTTTATTATCCTGAAAACTACGCGAAGATTGCGCTCTTGAACGTTACGAACCAATTCACGCTGTTCAACGGGCCGCCGAGAGCTTCCCCGGGGCTGACCAATTCGACCACATTCCAATTGGCCGAGGATCTCAGTTGGGCCCGCGGACGGCATCAGATCGGCTTTGGAGTGAACTATATCCATGCCATAACCAATTATTTGTCGGGCACCACCGCGGCCGGTGAATTCACATTCAACTCCCAGAACACCGGATTGGCGCTAGGGGATTTCATGGTGGGAAGGCCGTCACAATTCAGGCAGCAGACCCTTGTTGGATGGTACCCCCGCGAAAGCTACATGGGTTTTTACCTCCAAGATACTTGGAAGGCTAATACTCACTTGACTCTGATTCCGGGTTTGCGGTGGGAGCCCTACATACCGCCGTACACCAAATATCTGCAAACGGGAGTCTTCAATAAGACCTGGTTCGATCAAGGTCTTCGCAGCACTGTGTTCCCGAATGCGCATGCGGGGTTCCTGTTTGCCGGTGATCCTGGAGGGCCGGACGGCAAATCGATTGTTACACACGACTGGTTGCATTTTTCGCCGCGCCTTGGATTGGCGTTCGATCCGAAGGGCGATGGTCTGATGGTCGTGCGGGCTGCGTATGGGCTGTTTTTTGACTACCCCAACTTCGATCGCTATGGCGACCTTCAAAACACATCGCCCACGGGCGCTACGATTAGCATTCCCAACCCAGTTGGCGGTTTCGAGGATCCGTGGCAAGGCCAAATCGGAGGAAATCCCTTTCCGGTGACTCTCGCATCGAACTCATTTCCGCCTCAGGCTTATTTCAACTTTCCGCAGAATCCGAAAAAAGCCTACATCCATCAATGGAACCTGGCCATCCAGCGGCAGATCGGCTCGGATTGGCTTCTATCAGGAACCTATATGGGCAACTCCGGCATTCATGAGCAGACTGGTTACGAAGCCGATCCGGCCATCTTCGTTCCGGGGCTTGGCGACGCTAACGGGAACTGCACATTAAGTGGCCAGAGAGTTCCTTATACCGTAACCCCTGGCACAGCTTGCTCGACGACGGGCAATACGAACCTGCGTCGCATACTGTCCCTGCAAAATCCAGCTCAGGGGCAGTTTTATACCGGCATCACTCAGGCGGGCGATGATGGCACGCGCAGTTTCAACGCAATGATCCTTTCGGTCCAGAAACGGCGCACAAAGGGTGTCACCATCCTGGCGAATTACACCTTGTCCCACTGCATCGATGACGGGCTCCGGCAGGACCTCAATACTGGACAAATTGCGGAACGCCGGCGGTTGAATCGCGGAAATTGCGAGTTGGACCGGCGCCAGAATTTCAATATGTCGACAGTGTACGCGACACCACAGTTTTCCAACGGAACCGCGCGCATGCTGGCGACGGGCTGGCAGGTTTCGGGAATTGTGCGTATTCTGACTGGCCAGAGTCTGACACTGCTCTCGGGCCTGGACCAGGCGCTGACCGGCGCGACAAATGACCAAAGGCCCAACCAGGTGCTGGCATCGCCTTACGCTGCGACCAGGAACATCCAGTCCTGGATCAACCCTGCGGCCTTCGTGCAACCGGCACTGGGGACGTATGGGACTATGGGTGCGAGGAATATTCGGGGTCCCGGAAGTATCAACATCGACATGGGTGTGACGCGAACGTTCCGTGTGCGGGAGAAGCAATCCATACAATTCCGCGCGGAGGCGTTTGACATGCCGAACCATGTCAATCCGAACAATCCAAATGTGACTTTCACGGACCCCAACTTCGGCAAAATCCTGTCCGCCGCTGATGGACGGACCATGCAAATGGCGTTGAAGTATGTGTTCTAACGGCTAATTCACCAGACAAGGGCGGGGACCAGGGTTGCACCAATGATGTCCCGTCTTTGAACCGTCTACGAGAAAGCACGTAGTCGCGGGCTTTAGCCCGCGTTCCGATGCGAAGATGCCGGTGTTCTCAAGAAAGAAAGAACGCTTTTCAGGAAAGATTCGGAGCGGCATTGTTGTGCAGAAGCGACTTTAAAATCGGCTTGTGCTAAACGTCAAAGTCGAAGTTGTTAGCCGCGGATTGCGCGGATTACGCGAATGGGCCGCAAAGCTTACCATTCGCTTGCGCGGTTTTCCTCGTGACCAACGGCCCATCCGCGTAATCCGCGCAATCCGCGGCTATTTTTGCGACTAATTACGGCAAGTAATCGAAGACCATCAGATGGGCTTCCTCGACGATATGGTCGTTTGCCCCATAAGGTGGGGTCTGAACGAGGTGCTTCGGGACAGCGACGTACATCCGCTTTAGCTCAGGCACGTAGAGCCCGGTCTTAGCGAGTGCCCCGGTCGGAACTTTTCCGAGAAGCTGGTAGTGGTCCGGGTCCATCTGCTTAAACACAGCAAGAGTGCCGGTGGTTCCTACGAAGTAGATGCGGCCGGTTGCCGCGTCAAATTGGACTTCGTCGGCGCCGCCCACGCTGTCCAGCGCTTGAACCACTGTTCCTGTCTGCGTATCCATGACGACCAACTTCCCGGGTTCATACTGGTGTCCGCCTTTGACCCGGCTGCCGACAAACAGGCGATGGTGGGCTGCGTCCAGACCCGAGGCATGGGGTGCCGGACCTCCAGTGATTGGCCACTCGGCGGCCACAGCGCGTTTTTCGAGGTCAACGACCTTCAGATGACTTTCACCTCCTACAACATCACCCATCGCGACGTACAGTCTCTTTCCCGATGGCTCGATGGAGGTGCCCCCGGGATCGGATCCATTCATCTTGATGCTGCCCACCAATTTGCCGGCCTTTGTGTCAACTATCTCGATAGAACCGTCAGTACTTCCTGCACCTGTGACGATGGCTGCATAGTACAGATGGGTGGCAGGGTCGTAAGCCCCGTTATCCGGTGTCCTCCTCGCAGCACCACGTCCACCAGTCAACTCGACGGTTCTAGTTACTTCGTACGTCGTCCCGCTAATGGCTACAACAGTGTTATCTCCAAGGTCTGTCCAGATTTCGTTGGTGTCGGGGAGATAGAACGGCTTGCGAGGATTCCCCCCGAGCCCTTTGGTCTCGTGGATCACCTTGCCTTCGCGCAGGCCCACGACGACAAGACTCCGGTTGGCCTCCCCTGTAATAAACAGGCGCTGGCCTTTGACGTCCACCGCTATGTGGTCCATGTAGCCTTCGGTCGGTAATGGGATGGTCTGGACCAGCCTCAGAAGTCCCGACATGGTCACCATTGGCATCAGTGGCGGTGGCGCCGTGGCCGGCGACTGCTGACCCTGCGCGCTCGGATTGAAGACGATCCACAAAGACAAGAGAGTCGTCAGGCAGGTTTTCATTTCTTATCTTCCTCCATCGTGATTTTCGATTTGCGCCGGTTTTGCCCCACCACTTCGCCCACTGCACGGGTCACGCTTCATGATCCTGGCTTCCCAGTTTATGGTCGCCAGATCCAAAGACACCAGATTTAAATAGATTGACGTCTCGCGGGTAGTGTGATCCAAATACGTTTCGGATAGCGGCATCACTCTCGTTTTTGTTCTTCGGGCCAAGCCAAGTGTGCATGCAGAAAGATGAAAGGGGAGGATCCTGCAGATGAGTCCGAAAACGATCAAATTCGTGTTTTTCACCTGGATTCTTGGGCTTTGTCTCCTGATCTCCGGTCCGTTGCGTGCGCAGGTTTCCGGCGCCACGCTGTCCGGCACCATCGCTGACGCGCTGGGCGGAGCGGTACCCAATGCCAAAGTCTCCGTTACGAATGTCGCGACTGGTGTGGCTGCAGGCGCTACGACGAATTCCGTTGGTGCATACACCGTGCCAAACCTCAATGCCGGCGATTACCAGGTGAGCGCATCCGCCTCGGGCTTCAGCACCACTGTAGCTAAGCTGACCCTTACCGTCGGCCAGAAACAAGAGCTGAATCTTGCTCTGGTGGTCGGGCCGGTTGTGGAGACGGTCGAGGTCACGGCCGCAGCCCCACAGGTGGACCTTACAAGTTCAACGATCTCGGGCAACATCAGTGGGACGACGCTGCGCGAATTGCCATTGAACGGACGGGATTGGGCGTCTCTGGCCATGCTGCAACCTGGCGTGGCGTCGGTCCGCACGCATCCGCTGGGAACGCAAGCCTCACGCGGATTGGGAATGCAAATGACCGTCTCTGGAGGCCGGCCGACGCAGAACAGTTATCGTCTGGACGGAGCGCTCGTGAACGATTATTCCAACGCGGGCCCCGGGAGCGTTCTCGGCCAGAACCTGGGCGTGGACGCAATCCAGGAATTCACTGTACTGACGAGCAACTATTCGGCGGAGTACGGCTTCACCTCGGGCGGCGTGATCAACGCGATTACGCGCTCGGGCACCAACAATCTCCACGGAAGTGTCTTTGATTTCGTGCGCAACGATAAACTCGACGCCGCAAACTTCTTCAACAATGCCACCGGTCTCCCCAAACAACCTTTGAAGCAAAACCAGTTCGGAGCGTCGGCAGGATGGCGCCTTCTGAAGGACAAGCTCTTTCTCTTTGGGGACTATGAGGGCGTGCGTCAGACCAAGGGGACTCCCCAAACCCAGTTCACGATTTCCGATGCCGTGCGCGCCGGAAACGTTACCAATCTGTCGAACGGCGTCGTCAGCGCCGTTCCGATAAGCCCGTATATAAGGAAGTACCTGGGGTTTTTCCCCGCCCCGAATGGCTCTCCATCTTGTGTCGGCTGTAACGCGAATGTCGGGGCGTACAACTGGACAGCGGTACAGCAGACCACGGAGAACTTCGTCACCGCCCGCGGGGATCTGAAGATTTCGGACAAAGACAGTGTGTTTGCAACTTACGTCCGTGACCCCTCGAACTTTACTCTTCCGCAAGCCCTCAACCAGGTTTTTGTAGATTTCTTCGCGCACCGGCAAGCCGCAGTCCTGGAAGAGACGCACTCGTTCAGTCCATCCGTTCTGAATACGGTCCGGGTGGCCTTGAACAAAACCAATGGCAAGACCAACAACTATTATGACTTCGCAGGCCAGGCCATAAACCCGTTGGCCGCCGACACGACGCTCAACATGCTTCCGGGCGTGCCGGGGCATGGCGTGCCCTTGGTCGCTCTAACGAGCACGGGAATAACACCTCCTGGGCAACTTTGGGGAGCGACGCACCAGGATCTCTGGAACCAGATTTTCCAGGTGTACGACGACGCCTTTATCACGCGCGGGAACCACGGGCTGAAGTTCGGCTTTACCTTCCTGGCGCAACAGAATGATGTTTTGGCCGTCAATGGGATCAACGGCAACGGGACCTTCACAGCCGGACTGGCAACGACGGAGGCAAGAAACAACTGCACGAGGCCGGGGACCAGCAACATCGACACCTCTTGCGGGTCGCTGGTGAATTTTCTGACGAATCAGCCGCGCACCTCCGTTCTTCCTGCGGATCTTGTGGCGGCTAACAAGCACTACATGCGCGACAAGGTTTTCGGGGGGTACATTCAAGACGATTGGCGCTTGCGTCCCAGCCTCACCGTGAACCTGGGACTACGCTACGAGATGCAAACCAACCCGACGGAGACACACGGCGAAGTCGGATACTTGAGGACGCTGAAAAGCCCGTCCACGGACCTGGTCCGCCAGTTTTACAGCCGCAATCCCACGCTCAAGAACTTCGAGCCGCGGATTGGTTTCGCCTGGGATCCTTTCCATAATGGCAAGACGGCGGTCCGAGGCGGTTTTGGGATATTTGATTCTCTGCCCCAGCCTTACATCAACAACCTGTATAACGCTACGACGGCTCCATTCCTTGGCAGCTACGGTACAGTCGGTCCCCCAAGCACGGCCTCTCCTCCTGCGGGCGTATGGCCATCCGGGGTCCCGGCGCTCGCCCCCACAGTGAGGCCGACGCAGGTCGTCTGGGCTTACAACGACAACAACATTAAGCGCAATTACGTATACCAATGGAATCTGAACATCCAGCGTCAACTCACTTCCAACACGACGCTCGTACTCGGGTATGCGGGCTCGCGCGGGTTCCACCATCCGTTTCTGACTGAAGGGGGCAATTCGGTTCAGCCGGTGAACGTGGGACATCCGATCCCTGGCGTGGGTTACTACTGGCCGACGCCTTGGACTCTGGGGCCAGGTGTTGACGGTCAGGCTGCGCTGTACAATCCCCTTGTTCAGATCGTCCGGAGCATCCTGTGGCAGGCGAGATCCTATTACAACGGTCTTCAGGTGAAACTCGATAAAAGGATGAGCCGCGGCTTTCAAGTGGGAGGTTCCTTCACCTGGGGCAAGAGTATTGACGACAGTTCGGGAAGTGCCGCCGCCGACACTTTCACCAATGAGTGGAATGCCCTGCCAGTTTACGACCTGCGCCTCGTCCGGGGCCTGTCGGCCTTCAATGTCGGACGGAACCTGGTCATCAACGGCCTGTGGAATGCCCCCACGGCAAAATCGCTTGGCCCATTTGGGGAACGCGTGCTTGGCGGGTGGCAGTTTTACCTCGTCTCCTCGTTGAGCGATGGTGTTCCGATCATGCCCAGTATGGGTATGGACGCCCCGGACATGCTGGGTGAAATCATCCCGACCCTTAATCCGCCGAATCGGGTTGTCGGCCCCGGTTGCGATTCGCCCGTCAACCCCCG
>WNGH01001632.1_pt1 | contig 25750 bp, 19 predicted proteins | sample 5400631 | NCBI WGS metagenome assembly WNGH01 (sample SAMN13153373, study PRJNA577476) | soil metagenome | isolation source: 115 cm soil or saprolite under Garry oak tree replicate 1 | place: USA:California | collected 2016-06-15
TTTGAAACCGGCTGGGAATTCCCCTCGTCTGTGTTTCCCTGTGCATTATACAGTGGCGACTTTTTGGCTTTCTCTCTTACGCCCTTGTGAACGGGCCGCGATTTCAATCGATGCGCCCAATTTATCGTTATGTTCATTCGTGATGAGCCGCACTTGCGGAATTAGTGGCCCGCGCGGCCAGCGACTCCCATATCAGAACCGAAAGGCTTCCCATTTTTGCAACTCGCGGAATTTTCATGACTTGCTTACGAATGGCTGGGATTGCCGGTTGACATAATTCCCTTTTCGGTATACACCTCCTGGTAAATTGTACTATCGATTCGGCAAGTACTGTTCTGGCAAGCATTTTGCTGGGTCGTTTTGGCACAGCTCTTGCTCGTTTTTGAGCAAGCGTTGCCGTGGAAATTGAAGCCAAGCCCGCTAATCTGAAAACCAACGCCGCTGGTTTTTCCGTTCTGATCGTAGACGACGAGGACGCCACACGCGATTTGTGCCGAGACATTGCCGCGGAACTAGGTCTAGAAGTACACACGGCCTCTACCACCAGCGAGGCGCTTGAGATACTGGAGCAGTCAGCCGTCGATATCGTGGTTACCGACCTCCGAGTACCGCAACTGGGAGGGCTCGAGCTTCTGAAGCGCATCAATTCGAGCCAGCCGAATACCTCGGTGATGGTGCTGACCCAATACGGAACGATAGAGACGGCGGTTGCCGTCACCCGGCTGGGGGCCCGTGATTATGTGACCAAGCCCTTTCACGTGGACGAATTGCGCACCAAGATCGAGCGGCTGGTTCAGGCGCTCGAGCTGGACCACGAAAATCGGGTCCTTCGCGAGCAGTTGCGGACGCGGCCTGGCTTTGGCGGATTAATTGGTGTCTCGGCGAAAATGCAGCGCGTTTACAAGATGCTGGAGAAGGTCAGCCAGCACAATTATCCGGTATTGATTCTGGGGGAGAGCGGAACGGGCAAGGAGCTGGTGGCCCGATCCATCCATTTTCTAGGTGTGCGGCAGAACAAGCCGTTTGTGCCCGTGGATTGTTCGGGGCTGGTGCCCACGCTCATCGAATCGGAACTATTTGGTTACGTGAAGGGCGCGTTTACCGGGGCCCAGCACTCCCGCACCGGATTGCTGGAGACGGCGAATGGCGGGACCGTCTTCCTTGACGAAATTGGCGATCTTCCCGTGGATTTGCAAGCCAAACTGCTACGAGCACTACAAGAACGCGAGATCCGGCCCGTGGGAGCCACGGACCGGCTGCGTATCGATATCCGCATCATTGCGGCCACCAATCGCGATCTGGAATCCGCCATTCGCGCCGGCACCTTCCGGCAGGACCTCTATTTCCGGCTGAACGTGGTGCAGGTCAAATTGCCTCCGCTGCGAGAACGCAAGAGCGATATTCCGCTGCTGGTCAGTTTTTTCCTGGAGAAATTCAGCGATCCGCTGAGGCCCATTCGCACCATTTCTGAAGATGCCATGCGGCGGCTGATGACTTACGACTGGCCGGGAAATGTGCGCGAACTGGAGAACGCGGTGGAGCGGGCGGTGGCGCTCGGCTCCGGGCCGATGCTGCACATCGGGGATCTTCCTTCCAACCTGCAACAGGGTTCGAGCGACAAATTGCTCGAATCGAACGAACTCACGACGCTTGAAGAAATGGAACGCCGCTTCATTTTGCGCGCGCTGCGCGAAACCAACGGCGATAAGCTCGCCGCGGCGAGATTGCTGGGTATCGGCAAGACGACCCTCTATCGCAAGCTCAAACAGTACGGCCCCGAGAGCCCTCCCAACTGACAAAATCTTCCGGCGAACGGCTGACGGTGTGTGCGGTACCAGGACCATGCCTCATTCCCGTCCGGGGACGTGTTGGGGCTCGTTGTGTGTCGGAGTGGGAATCCGCACACACCTGAGCGTCACATCACTTTTCCAACACGTTGATTCTGCAAAAACAATTTCCCACGGGTTGGCTAACCCTGTGCAGGAGGTTATGCGGGAGAGCTGCATGATCCGCCGGAAGGTCCGGCTACAGCGCGAGTAAGTTGAACGTCGAAATCTTCACGACATTCGGAACGGCGGCGCTGATCGGTTAGTGGGTTCTGCAGGCATCGCGATGGTTGGCGAATGCCGACCGAACTGGGTGACAAATGCGCCATCTTGCGCCAAACGATTCCCGGACAACAGAGACGATTCAGGGCGCAGGTCTCTCCAGCCGGGCCGCAGGGCGCTCGCCCGAGGTAGAGTCCCGGCTGGAAGCCGTGCTGGCGACCGTACTCGAATCGGCTGACTGTGGAATCGTCCTGTTCGGGCTGAGAGGAGATCTGTGGGCCGTCAACGACCGGTTCGGCGGAATGGTGGGAGTCGAACCGGAGAGGCTGCGCGAATTAAGCAATTTCGAGCAGATTGTGGAAAAGGTAGCCCCCCAATTTGCCCATGCCGATAGTGAGGCCGTGCGATGGCGGCAGCGGTTTCGCAATGGCGAGGCCTCTCGGGATGAACTGGAGCTGGCCAAGCCGGAGAAAAAGATTCTGGAACGCCACACGCGTGCGGTGCTCAATCGTTACAAACAGCCGCTCGGATGGCTGGAAGTCTATCGCGATATCAGCGGCCAGCGGCAAATCGAGTCGCGGTTGTTCCATAGCGAGAGGCTTGCCGCGTTAGGACAGATGGTTTCCGGCGTCGCGCATGAACTTAATAATGCGCTCACCAGCATTTTTGGTTACGCGCAGATGGTGCAGAAACGGACGAGAGGGTTCGAGTGGGAGGCTGAGGCCCGGCACATCCTGGAAGAGGCCGAGCGCGCGAGAGGCATTGCCCGAAACTTATTGCTCTTCTCACGCGGCAGCGAGAGCGAACGCGCCCCGGTGAACCTGAACGAAGTCGTAGAGCGCACACTGGAGATCCGTGCGTACGAGCTGCGCCTGGAGAATATTCGCGTGGAGCTCGATTTGGACCAGCAACTCCCGGAGGCGATCGCGGATGCCGCACAGATTCAGCAGGCTTTGCTCAACCTTATCGTGAATGCGGAGCAGGCCATCCGGCAAACCAGAGAAAGCGGCCACATTTGGATCCGGACGAAACAGATTCCCGGGGATCACATCGCTGTGGAAGTCGCCGATGATGGTCCGGGCGTTCCTCCGGAGGTGATCCTGCGAATTTTTGACCCATTCTTCACAACCAAACCGGCCGGCGTGGGTACCGGCCTGGGTCTTTCGATTTTGTACGGAATCGTCCACCAGCATGGCGGCGAGGTTTCCGTGGAAAACCGGCCGGGAGGAGGCGCAGTGTTCACGCTGGAACTGCCGAGGGCCGCAAAGTCTGGGGCCGGCGATGAGAAGCCCTGCCTGATCAATTCATCGAACGCGGAAGATCAGGTCACCCGGGACAAGGCGAGGGGCGGCCGAATTCTGGTGGTGGAAGATGAGCCCACGGTAGCGCAGCTGATCGCGGATGTCCTACGCGAAGAAGGGTTCCTGGTGGACACCATTTTGGATAGCCGTCAGGGTCTCGACCTCGCGCGCGGACGCCGGTACGATTTGATCATTTGTGATTTACGAATGCCCCATCTGGACGGGCGCGCCTTTTATCGGCAGCTGGTCCGAGACGAAAACCCCCTCCAGCACAGGCTGATTTTCGTAACCGGCGACACCTTGGCACCGCGAACCGTGGACTTTCTGCAGACCTGTGGCCTGCCCTATCTGGCAAAGCCATTTCTGGTTGAGGAACTGAAAGAAGTGGTAGGCCGCACATTGGAACAGATAAACGGCCTGCCGGCCACTTCGACCGGGGCTCCGCAACGGGGCGAAGGGGTGCGCGGCTATGAGCAATCCAATCGGCAATACTGGAAGCATTATGAACGCTGAACATCTGATCCAAATTATCTGCGCGAACCCCGAATTGACGCGGGAATATATCCACGAGTTCCAGAATGCGAGCGAGTCTTTTCACCTCCGGCCAATTGCCTGGCTTGCGCAAGCTCGGCAAGTGCGCGCCGAGGCTTCCGTTTTTCTTCTGGACGAATCGGGCGTCGAGGAGCAATCGAGAGAGACGCTGAAATGCGCCATCGAACGCCTGGTGGAAGCAGCGCCGGTGATCGTGGTTGCCGCGCCGGAGCGGCAGTCTGAACTGAGCGTTCTGCTTAGCTCCGGGGCGGCAGACTTTGTCGCGCGGACGGGCAACTTCGTGCCGGTTGCGGTAGGTCTGGTGGAGCGGCGCATACGGCTGTACGCTGCGGGCGTGCTGGGCCCATTGGTCAGCCCCAGCGAGGAATGGAGCACCGATTTCGGCGAAATCCTTCGACACGAAGTAAACAATCCTCTCACTGGAATTCTGGGCAATGCCGAGATGCTGCTCGCAAGACGCGATCGTCTGCCGGCATCGGCAATTGAACGTCTGGAGACCATCGCGCATCTCGCCGTGCGACTGCGTGAGATCGTGCGACGGTTGAGCAGCGCTGCGGAATTAAGACAGGCGGACGGATCGTAGGAGCAATAGCTCAATCGGCCGTCAGTGCCCACGCTCTGACATTCGATTTTCAAATACGGAAGAGTACGTCTTCGCGCTGAAAGAGCCGGATAGCCACCCAAAGCGCCGCCGCGGCATACACGCAGGAGGAAGCGAAGATCAGCGCGACATAGTTCCAGTGATAGGTCCCGCTCACGATCTCCTTACAGACGAGGCTCGTGTTCAAGATCGGAACGAGCGACAAGGTGGCGTTCAAATCCACTCCCGGAAGGATCGATACGATCGCTGGGGCGATGACCACGATGGTTAGAGGAGACAGGTAACTCTGCGCTTCCTTGAAGCTCTTGGCAAAAAGCGATATGGCCAAGAGAACGGCGGAGAACAGGACCGCCAGCGGCACGACCATCACAAAGACCCAGATGACGGCCTGCGGATTTATATGGAACTGCAGGCCCATGCCGCCGATTTGCGAAAGACCGCCAACCATCCTGCTGACCGCCGCGAGCGTCGCTCCCATGGAGGCTATGGCGAGAGCGGCGGTCGAAAGCGACGCTGTGAGCACCATCAAGAATTTCCCCAGCACGAGACTCATACGCGAGATGGGGCTGCACAGGATCGTCTCGATCGTCCCGCGTTCTTTTTCGCCAACGGTCAGGTCCATGGCCGGGTACATGGTTCCAGTCAGGGAGAGAATGATGACGAAGTAGGGCACCAATCCACCCAGCACGACGCCTCCGACCTTTTCCGGCGGCGCGACGTTGGTTTCCTCCACCAGGATGGGCTCGGCGAGATTCTCGGGCAGATGACGCGCATCGAGGCGCTCGCGAATGGTGCGTGCGCGAAAATCCCGAAAAAACCTCTGCAACTTATCGGCGCTGAATCCGGAATTGATTTCGCCCTGATACATATCGATGCGGACTTTGGCGGTATCACTGCGCGCGATGATGGCGTCGAAATCGGAAGGAAGCTCAACCGCCGCGCGGATTTTCTTGTCGATGATCTGCTGGGCGTAATCGGAAGTTGCGGGCACGACCTGCAGCTCCGGGAGCGCGCGCAGGGCGGCCACAATTCGCGGCGAGTTTTCTCCTCCGATCACCATGACCGAAGGCACTTGCAGCAGCGCCCGGCCGATCAGCCGCGCCGACAGCGCTCCCACGAAGATCGTCAGCACCGGCATCAGGAAGATCGGCACGACGATCATGGAAATGACCGTGCGACGATCGCGGAGCGAGTCGGTGAGCTCCTTGCGATAGACGACGGCAATATTGCGCAGATTCACCCGCCCACTACCCGCATAAAAATTTCCTCGAGATCGGCGCGGCCGTAACGCACGCGAAGCTCCTGGAGAGATCCTTCGGCCAGCAGCCTGCCGTCATGGATGATGCCGATCGTATCGCAAAGCTTCTCGGCTTCGCTCATGACATGCGTCGAGAAAACAACGGTTTTGCCGCTCTCTCTGCATTCACGAATGAAGGCCACGATGGTCCTGGCGCTGATGACGTCGAGTCCGGAAGTCGGCTCGTCGAAGATCATCACCGGCGGGTCATTAACGAGTGTGCGGGCAATGGAAACCCGCTGTTTCATACCCGTAGAAAGATCTTCGCAGCGACGATCGCCAAAGGCGGCGATGTCCAGCCGCTCGAAAAGCATACGAGTGCGCCGGCGGGCGTTCGCTTGATCCAGGCCATGAAGACGGCCGAAGTACACCACCATTTCCAGCGCCGTCAGCCGGCCGTAGAGGGCCGTGGCGGTGGAGAGAAAGCCCAAATTCTGGCGGGCTTTTTCCGGCTCCCGTCGAATATCAAAACCCGCGACCGTAGCGGTGCCCGAAGTGGGCGCGAGGATCGTCGCAAGCATGCGCAGCGCGGTGGTCTTGCCTGCTCCGTTTGCGCCGAGCAGGCCATAAACCTGACCCGGGGTGCAGTAGAAGCTGAGGTTCTCGACAGCGCGAATTGCGCCCCGCTTCTTCGCTCGAAATTCCTTGCCCAGATTTTCCGCTACGATCATTCCATGTCTCTGGCCATGTCCCTGGCCGAATCTCTGGCCCAGTTTCTGGCGCGCTGGCTCCCAGAGAGCGCCCCGGAACCCAGGCGAGCGTACGGTAACCTTCGATTCCGAGGAAGCATCATTCGCCCAGGATCTTGATGAGAATGCGTTTCGGCCGCTGCCCGTCCAGTTCGGCATAAATCACGTTTTGCCAGGGACCCAACTCGAGCTTTCCATCCGCGAGCGAGACAAAGGCCTGATGATGGAGAAGAAGATTCTGCAGGTGTGCGCCGGCGTTGCTTTCACTGCGCGCGCTGTGATGGTAATCGGGCCCGAAGGGCGCCAGGCGGTCGGCCCATTCCGTGATGTCCTGCAAAAGGCCGGGCTCTTCATCGTTGACGAAGAGAGCCGAATTGGAGTGCAGCGAGGAAATCAGGATAATGCCGTCGCGAATACCGCTTTTCTCCACGGCGGCCTTTATGTTAGGCGTGATATTCAGGAACTCGCGCCTCTCCTTGGTTTGCACGGTCACGTAATCGCTATGAATACGCATGCGCTTCTCCGATGGGCGGCGGAGATTCTAGCCGATGTAGGGGCGGAAGGAAATTCGCCGGCGAGATCAACCTTTATGGCAGCTGGGACACTGTTTGGCGTCGAAACGGTCTGGCGTGACGCGAAACATGTTGTTGCATTGAATGCAGACGCGATGAATCACCCGGGTGCCGCGCGGCAACGCAGCGTTCTCGGCGGCGTGCGGCGATGTCGTAGGATGCTCACTCATGGCCTCATTTTAACATAGTATTGGAGATGCGCTCAGGAAGCCGGCGAGGAGAGCATGGCCAAGACGCGTGCCACAATCTCTTTCACCTGGACCGGCCGCAGAATCGTTTTGGCGCCAGGCAGCGGAGGCGACGGACTCACGCGGGAATCAATCACGAGGAGCGGCAAGCGAGAAGTTAGATTTTGCAGAGCCTGGCGCGCTTTGGGCTTGTGTAACTGCTCGCCATCCACAACCACCAGCGACGGAGCGATGCCGCCGGCGATCGTCCGCGCCATATCTTCCACCGTTTCCATGCCCAGGGCTTCCATGCCTACCTCCCGCAATTCGGCTCGCACGGCGCCCCGCAAATCCCATTCGCCGGAAACGATGAAGACGACCGGCATCTTGGATGCAGAATATAGCATCTTGCATAACGAGTCAGGGTCGTTGCCGACACACCTCTGGCTGCCGAATTTTGCTAGAATTGCCCGAAATCCGCCGGTGAGGGAGAGAAGCAGGATGAGGTTCGCATGCGAACGCTGAGCAGACGGGTGTGGTTGCCGCTTGCGTTCGCAGTGGTATTAGTGGTGGTTCTTCTCTATCTGAATAGCCGGCGCCCGTCGGCCCGCGTGGCGGTAGTACAGGCATCACACCAGACTTTCCGCTCATCCATTTCCAGCAACGGCAAGGTCGAGCCGATCATGCCGTATTCGCTGCGCGCCAAGTTCGATGGCTTTGTGGAGCGTGTGGTGGCGGCAGAAGGGAAGAACGTGAAGAAGGGCGACCTCCTGCTGACGTTGGATGGCCGCGATATTCGCGCGCAATTGGATCAAGCGCGGGCGCAGCTGGCATTGCAGGCGGACGATCTCCGCGCGGCGCGATCCGGAGGCCGCGCGGATCAGGCGGCAAAACTAGGCGCCGATCTTAGGTCCGCGGAAGCGGAACGGAACCTATTACAACGACAGCAGGAAACGCTTACGAAACTGGCCGCGCAAAATGCCGCGACTGCCGAGGAACTGGAGAAAAATCGCGCTGCACTCGAGCGCGCCGAGGCCGCGCTGGATCAGGCGCGCAAAACGAAGCAGGAGTTCGAGCATCAAGCGGGCCTGGATCGAGAGCGGCTGGACCTGTTGGTGGAGCACTCCAAGGCCCTGGTGAATAATCTGCAGGACAAAGCGGATTCGACGCGTGCGGCGGCGCCAGGAAGCGGAACTCTATATTCCCTCCCGGTGCATACGGGAGATTTCGTACACACCGGCGATTTGCTGGCTGCTATTGCGGACTTGCACGAGGTAAGAGTACGGGCGTATATCGATGAACCGGAACTTGGACAACTAAAAGCGGGCCAGACCGTGGTAGTCACCTGGGATGCGTTGCCCGGGCGCACATGGACGGGAAAGACGGAAATCCTGCCGGGGCAAGTAGTGGCGCTTGGCACGCGCAACGTGGGCGAATTGCTCTGCACGATTGCAAACCAGGGTATGGAGTTGATCCCCAATACTACCGTCGACGTGCGCATTGAAATTAATGAACGAGCGGATGCCCTGGTCGTGCCGCGGGGGGCGGTTCAAATCGACGGCACGCGTCGTTACGTTTATCGCTTCGATGGAAGCCGGTTACATCGCACGGAAATCCGCGTGGGCCTGTCGAATGCCACGCAATTCGAGGTGCTCTCGGGCATCAATGAGGGGGATACACTGGCGCTCCCGGGCGACACGCCCCTGCGCGACAATATGGCCGTGCGCGTAGCGATTCCCGAATCCGAATCGGAATGAGGCAGATCACGCTTTCCCTTTCCCTTGGTTATCTTCTCCTTGCTGTGCTCGCAGCCGGATTGCTGATGACCGCGCCGCCGTGTGCGGGCGCGGCGGTGCGGGAACTGCCGCCCGATATCGAGCGGCTCTACAACGGGGGTCTTTACCGCCAGGCAGCCGAAGCGCTGAATGCCGCGATTCAGCGCGAGCCGCGGGAATCTTCGCTGCATTATTGGCTTGGCCGCTGTCTTTATGAACTGCGCGATTATAACCGCGCCATTTCCAGCCTGGAACGCGCCATCACCCTTGAACCCGATCGCTCCGATTATCACGACTGGCTGGGCAAGTCCTATGGCCGCAAGGCGGAGGAGACCAACCGATTCAGCGCTTTTTCCTCGATTTCGCTGGCTCACAAGACTCATCGCGAATTCGAGACCGCCGTGCGGTTGGACGCCAACAACCTGGAAGCGCAACGAGACTTGATCCGCTATCTGCTGACCGCTCCAGGCATTGTGGGCGGGAGCGAAGGAGCTGCGCAGCAGCGCATACATGCGCTTGCGGCGGTGGATTCCATCGAAGGGACGCTGGCGCAGGCCGAGCTCTTCGCTTCTCGTAGGAAGCACGATGCGGCCGACGGGGAGTATCGAAAAATCTTGGGTATGAAGCCGGACCGCATCGGAGTTTATTTTGAAATTGCCGAGTATTATCGGGATCGTGGCGATGCCGCGCGGATGTCAGAGGCCATTGAAGCAGGCGCGCCGCGGGCCCCATCCGATCACCGCCTGGACTATTATCGTGGAATCGCCCTGATATTAGGGAATCAGGCTACGGCGGAAGCGGAGAGAAACCTTCGCCGTTACCTTGATACCGTGCCCGACAATGCGAATGTCCCCTCCCATTCGACGGTGCACGAATGGCTAGGCCGGCTTTATGAAAGAGAAGGACAGTTGGATCGGGCGGCGCAGGAATTTCAAGCTGCTCTGATACTTGATCCTCGCAATAAAGAGGCCGGCGAGTTATTGAAAGCACTGAAGAGGAGATAGTGGCGGCCCGGCGCTCGATTCCAAGTCGCGTTACGACAAGTCGCAGACCCGTCGCAAGGCCCTCCATTTCTGCTACAGTCATCGCTGGTTGCTGCCGAGGGTGATCGGATGCTGCCTCGAGAAACTTGGCGCGTCGCGGTTGAGGCGCTGTGGTCGAATAAACTGCGCGCGATTTTGACGACGCTGGGCGTGGTCATAGGCAGTGCCTGCATCGTGTTGGTGGTGACCGTGGCGGTGACCGGCAGGCGCTATGTCATCGGGCAGATCGAGGGAGTGGGAGCAAACCTCGTTTACGCCAATTATGAAGTCAATCCGCAACAGGCGGTGGTCAGAAGCGACGAGATCACGCTCGCAGACATGGAGGCGGTAAAGAACGCCCTGCCAAACGTGGTTGCCGTGGCCGCCACCTCGCAGGGGTTGTTGCGCAACGTGGTGACCGGCGGGACCGAACACGCAGTTACTCTGTTTGGCGCCACTGAGGGGTTCCAGATCATCCGCAACTTGCTGATCCTGAAGGGCCGGTTTCTGGACGCCATTGACGAGCAGTCGCGCAGCAAGTTCTGCCTGATCACCGATGAACTGGCAAATTTTGCGTTTCCTAATGAAAATCCGATCGGAAAGAATCTGCGCGTCGGCCAGATCAGCTTTACGGTTGTGGGTGTTTTCAGGGAACGCGTGGGAACCTTTGGCCTCTCCGAGATACAGCGATACACGGTCCTGGTGCCCTTCTCTCTGATGCAGTACTACACGGGCGATGATTCTGTAGAAATTCTGTACGCTCAGGCGGACGGCCCCGAAGACGTCGTCTTAGTGACCAGCCAAGTGGGAGAACTGCTGCGCAGCCGCCATTCGAGAACCGCCACGTACGTGGTGCAGAATTTGAGCGCGATTTTGGATGCAGCCAGGCGTATCGGCACGGCGCTGACCGTCGTTTTGCTGGTGATCGGGTTTATCGCGCTGATGGTGAGCGGCATCGGCATCATGAACATCATGCTGGTGACCGTGACCGAGCGCACCCGGGAGATCGGGATTCGCAAGGCCATCGGCGCGCGCCGGCAGGAGATTCTTTTTCAATTTTTGATGGAGGCGATCCTGATCAGCGGCATTGGGTCGCTCATGGGAGTTCTGATCGCGCTGGCTATCCCGGTGATGGTGCGCCCGCTCTTGCCGGGCAATCTGCGCGTTCCCGTACCGTGGCTGTCCGTGGTGGTGGCTTTCGTGGTGGCTTGCTCGACGGGGCTGTTCTTCGGCTATCTGCCCGCCGACAAAGCAGCTCGGTTGCAACCCACAGAGTCTCTTCGCTATGAGTGATCGATTTCAGGAGGCGTAGGCGCGATGCAGCGAGAACAGAAGTCTTTCTACCGAGAGCACGATGGCCCGAAAACGCAGTTGTGGCGCTCCGCGCGAATCAAGGGAGCGCTTATCGCGCTGCTTATTTTCACCATGGGTGTTTGCCCGGCAATGGCGCAGAACACCGAAGAGCTTGCGCCCTTGCGCTTCACGTTAAAGCAGGCTGTGGCGACCTCTCTGCAACAAAGCCGCGAAATCTCGCTGGCCCGCCTGCAATATGAGACGTCGCGCCAAGAGGCCGGCCTCACGCGCTCCCAATTTCTTCCTAATCTGTACACCGGTTCGGGAGTGGCCTACACCAGCGGTTTCCCGTTACTGGCGGGCGGCGGCGCCCCGGCTCTTTTCAACCTGACTTATAACCAGGAACTCTTCAACCTTCCGGCACGAGGCGACGTGCGCGCGGAAGAACAAAAAGCCGAGCAGCAGCGATTGACCATCGATGCGGTTCGCGATGGAGTCATTCAGCGCACGGTTTCCGCTTATCTGGAACTGGCGAAGGTTCGGCGCCAGCTCGAGCTTTTGCGCAGCGAGCGCGAGAGCGCGCAAAAGATCCTGGACTACACCCGCCAGCGGATGCAGGCCGGTTATGAATTGCCTATCGAGGTAACCCGCGCCCAACTGACCGCCGCCCAGGTGGAGCAGCGATTGGCACAACTCGAAGATCAGGAGGAGACCGCAGCCGACCAGCTTCGATTTCTGCTCGGCCTGGAACCGGATCAGACCATCGAAGTCACCGCCGAAAATATCCCGCCGGCCGCCGATCAAACGATCAGCAATTTGGTGGAAGAGGCCCTGCGCAGTAATCCCGAAGTTAAGGTGGCGGAATCGGAACGCGCGGCGAGCGAGCTACGCCTGAAAGGGGAGCGTGGAGGCTATTGGCCCACACTCGGACTGATCGGCCAATATAATCTCCTGGCGAAATTCAACAACTACGATCAATTCTTCAATAAATTTCAGCGCAATAACTTCATCATCGGAGTCGATATCAAGATTCCCATTTTTGCGTCGCATACCAGCGCATCCGTGGCTTTCGCGCAAGCCAATTTGACGGCTTCGCGAATGCAAGTGGAGAGCAAGCGAGCGCAGATCTCGCTGGATGTGCGTCATAAGGCCCGCCAAGCCAGGGAAAGGGATACGGGTCGCGAGGTAGCGCGCCTGGAGCTCGAATTGGCACAACAGAATCTGCAGGTGCTGCAATCGCAGTTTCAACAGGGCCGCGCCAGCATTCGCGATCTGGAAATGGCGCAGCTTGACGAAAATGAGAAATGGCTCGCCTTCCTTGATGCAGATCTCGCGCGCCAGCAGGCTGAACTCGATCTGCTGCGGACCACGGGCCAATTGGCGCAAGTTTTCCAGTAGACGAACGAACCGACGGATTCAGTCGTATGCCGGCCCGGAGTCGGATACAATGGGCTGCTTCCAGCGCGTAGCCATACCGGGCTAAACTGGAACTCGTAGTCTGAGGTCTGCAGGGGACCAGACATTTGCAAAGGGCATCTGGAAAGGACGCCGGCGAGTGAAGCATACCCTTTTTCTCAACCCTCCGAGCTATGAAGGATTTGATGGCGGCGCCGGATCGCGCTACCAGGCGCGACGCGAGATTCGCTCGTTCTGGTATCCCACATGGCTGGCGCAGCCGGCCGCGATGGTACCGGGAAGCCGCCTTATCGATGCTCCTCCCGACGGGCTGACGGTCGAACAGGTGGCCCCGTTGGCCCGGGATTATGAACTGGCCGTCCTGCACACCAGCACGCCGTCGTTCGGAAATGACGCGCGGTTCGCTGCGCGCCTGAAGGACGAAAATCCGCGAATCGAAATCGGCATGGTTGGGGCTCACGTCGGCGTTCTGCCTGTGCAATCGCTAAACGGCGCGCCGGCGGTGGATTGGGTGGCGCTTGGTGAATTCGATTACACCTGCGCGGAGATCGCCGCGGGAAAACCGCTGCACGAGGTGCAGGGCATAGCCTATCGTGACCGCGGGCAGATTCGTATGACTCCCGCAAGGCCGACGATCGAGAATATGGACGCCTTACCCAACGTGGTGGACGTATACAAACGGGACCTGACGATCGAGAACTACTTCATCGGCTACCTGCAGCATCCCTACGTCTCGCTGTATACGGGCCGGGGATGCCGCTCGAAGTGCACGTTCTGTCTCTGGCCACAAACCCTGGGCGGGCACCGCTATCGCGTGCGCAGCGCGGATAGCGTGGAAGCCGAAATGGCTTGTGCGAAGAAGTATTTCCCGCGGGTGAGGGAATTTTTCTTCGATGACGATACTTTCACCGATGATTTGCCGCGCGCGGAGGAAATTGCGCGCCGTTTGGGGCGGCTGGGGATAACCTGGTCGTGCAACGCCAAAGCCAACGTTCCGCGCAAAACGCTGGAGATCCTTCGCGCCAATGGGCTGCGGCTGCTTCTCGTCGGCTACGAATCAGGCAATCAGCAGATTCTGAATAACATCAAGAAGGGCACGCGCCTCGATATCGCCCGGGAATTCACGCGTAACTGCAGAGAACTGGGAATCACCATTCACGGCACGTTTATTCTCGGATTGCCGGGCGAGACGCCGGAAACGATTCGAGAGACGATCCGCTTCGCCTGCGAGATCGAGCCGGAAACCATTCAGGTTTCGCTGGCCGCGCCTTATCCGGGCACGGAGCTTTATCGCCAGGCGCAAGAGCAAGGCTGGCTGCAGATTCAAACCGGCGAACTGGTGGATACGCACGGCGTGCAAGTCGCTGCCCTGAGCTATCCCAGGTTGTCTTCCACGCTGATCTTCGATTCGGTCGAAGACTTTTATCGGAAGTTTTATTTCCGGCCGCGCAAGATTTTCTCCTTGGTGGGCGGAATGGTCCGCAGTCCGGAAGTGATGCGTCGGCGCTTGCGGGAAGGAGTGGAGTTTTTCAGGTTCCTCCATGAACGCAAGAAGACGGCCGAGCCTTCTCCGGCGGCAATCGGCAGCCCGGCAAACTAGTGCCGTTCCAACTGGATCCGGCGAGAGGTTCGGCCCAAAGAGCCTGCGATTGGCTGTGAGGTGACCTAGTAGAGAATTTGGTGCAAATAGTTGGAACGGCACTAGGGGGCATTTCTCTTACTTCATCTTCCCCCGCGAATATGGAACAGATCGTCTCCTCCACCAGGACGCTGAAGGCGAAGACCTACATCCTCCTATTTCTGATGATCGTACTGGGATCGTTGGGAAACACGATTCTAGACAAAGGCATGAAAAGCCTGGGGCCGATCGATTTTTCCACACGTTCCGCGATTTGGCGAGGAGCCTCCCACACCTTCACAAACGGCACCATCTGGCTGGGCATTTGCTGCATGTTGCTTTTTATGGTCTGCCACATGCTGGTGCTCTCCTGGGCGGACTACAGCTTTGTGATGTTATTTTCGGCCATCACTTACGCGCTGGTTCCTGTGCTCGGATATATCTGGCTGGGAGAATACGTGCCGCCCGCGCGCAGAATTGGTATTGTCCTGATCGTTTTTGGAGTTTTTCTGGTCAGCCGCACTCCGCCACGAACCACTCAACCCATTTCGGACCGCTCTGTAAGCTGATTGGGGTTAAATGCGCACAGCGTTGATCCTCGCTTTCGTGGTATTGACGGGGACCTGCGGCGAGATCAGCCTCACCCACGCCATGAAGCAGATCGGCGAGGTGCGGCATTTTTCCCCGGCGGCGATTTCGCGGGTGCTGCTCCATTCTTTGCGGCAGGTGTGGTTGTGGATCGCGGTGGGATTGATGTCCTTGTCGTTTTATGCGTTTTTGACCATGCTTTCGTGGTATCCGGTGAGCTTTGTGGTTCCGGCAACCTCGCTTGCATACGTTGCGGGTGCGCTGGGCGCAAAGTTCCTGCTGCGGGAACGCCTCAGTGCCACACGCTGGGCAGGCGTGGCGTGCATTTCTTTTGGCGTGGCATTGGCTTGGGCGGATCCGATGCCGCCATTGCCGCACTTGAGGAATTTGTATGGTCTCGCGCGCGAGCTTATCTTTGCGCCCGCGCTGGCGCCCTTGGCTTTTTATCTTTTCAGCGGGTGGGCCGCATGGCGCTTTTTTCAAAAGTCACGCGCCCGCGCTGCTACGCCGACCGGTGATTTCACTCCGCCCATCAGTATTCTCAAGCCTCTGCGCGGTCTGGACCGCGGGGCTTACGAAAATTTCGCCAGCTTTTGCCGTCAAAAATATCCCAAATACGAAATTCTTTTCGCGGTAAGCGACGAGAACGATGCCGCGGTTCCGGTCGTGCGCCGTCTGATGCGCGACTTTCCCGACATTCCCATCCGCCTGCTCGTGGATGCGGAACGGAAAGGCGCCAACGATAAAGTGGGCAAGCTTTGCCTTTTGACACACGAGGCCAGGTATCCTTTGCTGGTCATCACGGATAGCGACGTGCGCGTCGCGCCCGATTATTTGCGCCAAGTGGCGGCAATATTCGCGGACCCGAAAGTGGGAGCAGCGACGGCGCTCTATCGCGCAATCGAAGCGCCTTCATTCGGCGCGGTCATGGACACGATGGGTTCGCTGTCATTTTCCGGTTCGGCTTTGGTGGCGCGCTCGCTCGAGGGCCTGAAATTCACCATGGGCTCGACGGCGGCGATTACACGCGAACGGCTCGAGGAAATCGGAGGGTTTGCCCCGCTGTTGGATTTGCATTCAGATGATTACGAATTGGGCCGGCGGATCGCGGAAAAGGGATATCGCGTCGAGCTTGCGCCGGACCCGGTGGATATGGAATTTCCCTCAGAAAGCCTGCGCGATTATCTGCGGCACGAATTGCGCTGGCTCGTCGGCTTGCGGCATATCCGGCCTGGCGGCCATTTCGGGCTGTTGATGACGCAGGGGATCGCGTGGACGGCCGCCGCAGCTCTCCTGGCGCATTCGTGGAGAGCAGGTGCGGAATGGGTATTGGCATACCTGGCCATTCGATTGTCCAGCGGTTACCTGATCGGCGTGTGGGGTCTCCACGATCCGGTCGTGCGGCGCAAGCTATGGCTGCTTCCGCTGCATGATCTCTTTTCGTTTTTCCTGTGGCTGGCGAGCTTTGCCGTCAATCGCATCGAATGGCGAGGGCTGGTTTTTACGCTGGAGAAAGGCCGCATGATCCCCGTGGCATCTCGGTCGCAAGGGGCGTGAATCGAGCGCCCGCCGCAGCCGGGCCCGCGGTTGACGCGTACGTGGTTCCTGAATAAAGTAAAGTGGCCGGCTGCGAATGCTGGTTTGCCTGTCTGCAGCCGATTCCAGATTGCCTCCCTACGGCTGGGAGGTCGTACAATCGGCAGTACATCAGACTCTGGATCTGATTATCCTGGTTCGAGTCCAGGCCTCCCAGCCAATCTTTGCAACCAAGCCGCCTAGGGATTTTCTACTTCAGGGCGCCGGCGGATCGCGCTGCGCTTTGTTTTGGATCAGGTGCTGCTTGAGCCGCTGAGCGACATCCTGTTCCTTCCCTTGCGCCAACTCCTGTTTGACCTCATTCAGAGCGAAGTGCACCACATCGTGATGATGCAGCTCCTCAGGAGTGACTAAGTCACCCAGCCGCAGCCACAATTGATGAACGAGATTCACTTCATTCCTGGTCAAGTTGGGGGCGTGTGGGCCAAGCAGGAAAAACTCGTGGTCACCCTGGGGCGTAAAGATTTCAAGATTAAACGGGGGCCGCGGATCAGGCAGCGCCTCCCAGGCGAGGCCGAATTGGCGGGCCTGTTCGGCGAGGCTCATCTTCGTCGAACGCCCCAGGACGATGGTTGACGATTGCAGATTGACTGCCGCTCTCAGGATGCCATCCCACAAATCGTTCGCGGCTACCACCGCCAGGCGAATCGGCTTGCCGCGCTGTTCGGCCATCGAGAGAGCTTTCGTAAACAAGTACTGCTCGATGCTGCCAAACAACTGGTCCGATTCGAGTTCCACTTCGCTCGAGCCGCTGCGCTGCAAGACCTGCACATTGAGCACCACGATGTCGCGCCGCTCCGTTTTGACCCGATCCAGCACCGCCCCGAGATGATACAGAGCGTGATAGTTGCTCACCGGGACCAGCACGTTGCTTGGCCGAACTCCCAACGTCGCTGTGCTCAGTTCCGTACGCGAGGCAACATTGAATTGATCAAGTTCCGCTCCCGTGGTGCCCTTACGCTTCGTAATCCTTTCTGCAATGGTGAAGGTAGCGAAGAAGGCTGCGGTAAAGATGATGCCGGAAATGGTAGCGATTTGCTTCGTGAAAAGATTGATCGTACATAGGCCGAGCAGCGTCACGGTGATGAGGGCCAAACCCACGGGGATTTCCGTGCCTCCGAGTTTGAAATTCAAAGGGACCCGGAATTCGCGGAAGCCGGGCTGCTTGTACCGAAGGGCCAGCACGGCTGCACTATTCATCGCGAAGCTCCACATGACACCGAAGGCATAAGCCTCGCCAAGAAGGAAGACATTTCCGCGGCTCAGGATGATCGTGGCAATCTGCAAACCGACGACAAGGTTGATGACGCGATACGAGGTGCCAAAGCGCCGATGCGGCTGCCGGAACCACTGCGGAAGAATGCCGTCTTCGGAAACGCGGTTGAGCACGCCATTGGATCCGACGATGGCCGTGTTCACCGCCCCAGCCAGCATCAGCACGCCCACAAGCACGACAAACGCCTGGAAGACTAAGCGGAGGCTGTACGGTCCCGCGAAATTCATGGCCAATCCGCCGATCAGATTTCCGAAATATTGATGGCGAGTCGAATCCGGAATGATCATCACGGCAAAAAACGACACGCCGGCGGTAAACACCAGGCTGTACGCGAAAATGATGAATCCGACTTTTTTCAGGTTCGGAATTTTAGGATGCTCCAGCTCCCGATAGACCTGAGCCAGAGTCTCCTCGCCGCTCATGGCCAGCACCGAGTGTCCCAATCCGATAAAAATACCCACCAGGCCGATGGTATACGCCCAATTTGTGTGGCGCAGCCAGCCGAGCGCCTGATCGGAGAAATGCATATTGGACGGCTCGGGCCACGGCGGAAGATGGGCGCCTCGCATCCAAAGCGTATAGCCGCACCAGGCGAGCATCAGGACGACCATGACCGTCGTCACGTACATAATGCGCAGCGCTTTTCCGCTCGATTCGGGGATGCCTTTGACGTTCTCCCACCAGAAATAGAGCGTCACGGCGATGGCAAAAAGCGCGGCAGTCAGATTTCCCGGCAGAGCAATGTTCAAATGGGCGTAGCGGAAGAGGTCGTTCAAAAATCCGGTAAGGTACTGGCCGGCGGACACGCCGCTGATCGGTCCCGTCAAAATGTAGTCGAACATCAGCGCGGAAACGGAGATTTTCGCAAGCCTGCTGCCCATGGCCTCCTTAACCACGCGGTACACGCCGCCACGCACGAACATGCTGCAGCTCTCCATGTACAGGGCGCGAACCGCATAGGCGAAAAGCATGATAGCCAGAATGAACCAGGGCGCTGTCTTGCCGAACGCTTGCTCAGCGATAGCCCCGGCATAAAAGGCCGACGAGCCCATGTCATTGAGCACGATTGCGGCCGCCCGCCAAAAGGAGATAAAGCTGAGCATGGCCGTGGTGGCCACGAGCACCCTGGCAACAGGCCGCACGGTACTGGGAGTTTTTGTCAGGAGGGGATCGGGTGTCATAGGGCTGCAGGAAAGAAAACAGTTATGTCGCGCGTTCTAATCAGGCGCGTCGAACAGAGGTCAAACATGGCTAGACACCAAGATTGATTTGGGCGCCGATCCGGGCTCCCACCAAACAACAGAAGCAAGTTCTCTGACGTTTTCAAATTGTCCGCACTCGAGTTCGAGCAGCACACAAAAGTCCCTTCGCTGCCCGAAGCCGTCAAAACGCTTACGGAGGTCCTTCCAGGTCTTGGTTAGATAGTGGACAGCGGCCAGACTGCCCCACTCCGTGAGCCCGGCACAAACGACGTGAGGGCGACCCGAATCCTGGCGATTGGTGAGCCTCAGGACTATCGCTTTGTCATAGATCACGCCGCCGCGGTTCTCCATAGAATGAAGTTGTCCCGCCAGCCTAAATGCGCGCTGGCCGTTTGGCGTGAATAAGAATTGGCACAAGCTGCTTCCCGACCAGGCTTCGATGTCAAAGGTTTTGAAGTTCATGTCGGGAGTGCCATAACAGATCAAAATGGCATCCCTCTTGAGGCTCGGTTCTGTATCCGTCGCGATACGAAGCACTTTGCCGGAGTGCCGCAGGAATAGCGCCGTGAGCATTGCGGCAGCCTGCGGACAGAAACTGCCACGGATGATTTCGGTTCCGATGAATGCTTCCGCCTTTTCTGAGGTGCCAGACGTTTCCGCATTCCTGAAGTTATTTCTGAGCCGGACATTTTCGTAGCTGTCCATCACGAAATAGGCGTCGGTCGAGAGCATTCCCTCTCCCCAAAAGCGGCGGAAACAGAATCTATCCCAGGTTTCCGGAATGAGGTTGGCGACTTGGCTGGCGACATCCCGCAGCACCAGAAAAGGAGGCATTGCCTGAGTTCTGATGAAGTTCGCCAGAGTCGTGCTCAGCGTGGACATTTTGCGGAAAGACTCCCTGAATGACCCACGGAGGGTCACGGAGAGTTCGGCATTGGCCGCGACTTGCCGCCCGAACCAGCGGACAACACCACTCAAGTGGGCGCAATCCGTGCCTAACCTAACGGGCTCTTCGTCGAGCCTAGTGTGTAATTAATTTGGACACAGCATCGTGTCCGAGATGCTCAGCCAAAAAGACAATCGACACAGCGGGCCCTCGTTTCGGCGTCGAAAGAGGGAAGCAGAGCGACCCCGACTGAGGGTCGGTCTAGCGGGCAGTTTGCAGATTTTGCGGATAAGAGTCAACGTCAAACTGGAGAGTGGGAGAGCGGTCCCATTCAACGGGTGCGGATGAAAACAGTTATGGAGGACCGCGTTTGAGGTCGTCATTCAAAATGATCGATTCCGCGATCTCTTTCATGGACCTGCGCCTTTGCTGGCTTTCCCGTTGCAAGGTTCGGTAGGCATCCTCCTCGCTGATCTTCAAGTCGCGTTGCAAGATGCCTTTGGCTCGCTCGATGAGTTTTCGGCTTTCCAGCTGATCTGAAAGCGCAGACTTCTCGCTCTCCAATAGCAGCCGTTGGCGTTCCTTCTCCTGAAGCTCAGCGATTGTTTTCCGGAGTTCGGAGGTTCGTTCGGCCACGCGGAGTTCCAGCTCGTCACGAGCCTGGCGAAGGGCCTCTTCCGTCTTTCTCTTGGAAGAACTCACCCAGCTGGCGGCCAGGGCACAAACGATGAAGGCGCCAAAATACGCGATGTCCGCCGGCTCGATCGTGAACGTATGGTAGGGGGGCAGAAAGAAATAATCCGCCAGAAGCGTTGAAATCAGAACGGCTAAAAATCCCGCGGCCGTTCCGCCGAACCACGCGCTGGCCATTACGGCTGCAAAGAACAGAAACAGGAGTGGATAAGAGAAGAAGCGCTGCAACAGGAGAGTGGAAACAAAAGCAGCCGCCACGAATAACAAAGCTAGGCCATAGCGGCGAATCACGTATGGTCTCCAGCCCGCTCTGATTGGCTAGAGCTATTGCGGGCGCTCGGTTTTGTTGAGCTAACCGCCTCCACGAGTGCCACACCCTAACAAGGCGGAAACTTCGGTGTCAATTCTTCGGTGCGCCGCGTCTTTCGTCGGTTTTTTGCGCGTAGTCCAGGCCTCCCAATTTACTTGCGATACCCTTCCTGCATCTAAAAAGGCTACAGTTCTATTTCTGCTACATTTGGCTCACTCAGATTCATAGAGGCTCGACGTTGGCTGACGCGCCGCAAAGATCCACGGCTTTCCAGAAACACTGGGGAAAACCTCCGTGGACAATCGATTTCCATCCGTTGCCGCGTTTACTTCCCGAGCAGGTCGATTTCGCCGTAGTGGGCGGCGGATTCACTGGTCTGGCGGCTGCGGCCTGGCTGCGTCGCTTGGCTCCGGAGAAGCACATCGCCGTCTTCGAGGCGGAGCATATCGGTGCCGGCGCCAGCGGCAGTACCGGTGGTATGGTTCTGGCAGAAAGCTCCGCGGGCGACCTTCCCGGGCTGGGCGATGTTTTGGGCGGCTTTGGCCAGACGGTTAGCGAACTGGGAGTGGGTTGTGATCTTGACCTTCGAGGCGCCTGGGAGATTGGCCGAGAGGGTGGGAGCAAGGATTCGCCGATCTCCTGGTCTGACTCAGGCGTGCTGCGCGTTGTCGCTGAGGTTCCCGGAGGAACGGTTGACCCAGGGAAGCTGGTCAGCGAACTGGGTCGCGCAGCCAATCGCCTGGGCGTGCATGTTTACGAAGATACGCGAATCGACGAGATCGCTTTTGAAAATCGGTTATGCCTTAAGTTGGGTCCCAAGGAGATCCGCGCGGAAAATGTGCTGATCGCCACGAATGCGCAGTCGCTCGAACTGAGCGGACTCGCCGGACGTGCCGAGCCGAAGTTTACGCTGGCAGTGGCCACGGAACCTCTGAAGCCCGCGCAACTCGAAGTGCTTGGGTTAGCTTCGGGAAAGCCGTTCTATACGGTTGATCTTCCATATCTTTGGGGGCGAATGCTGCCGAATGGCGGAGTCCTTTTTGGTGGCGGCCTGATTGACGTAGAGAACTGGCGCGAACTCGACGACATCGATATCGATACGGGCCGGGCGGCTGAAATCATCGCGCGACTCGAGCGACGCGTACGCGGGCTGGACCCGGTTCTGAGCTCGGTGGGATTCACAAACTGGTGGGGCGGGCCGATCTTGATCGCCGAGGACTGGGGTCCCGTGTTTACGCGCCACCCGCGGAGTAAACGCGTGATTGTACTGGGCGCATATGCTGGGCAAGGCGTGGCGCTTTCGGTTTATCTAGGCCGATGGGCGGCGGAAGCCATGCTTGGTCTCCGCCAATTGCCAGATTGGCGATGAATCTTGCTCGGTAGCGGTAGAATCTAGCCCGGCCAACCATGCCCACCGCAAGAACCTCCAAAGATCGCTCTCCCCGCGAAATCCGCGCAAACCAAAAATGACTCGCGAAGATCAAAGGCTTGAGGACCTGCGGCAAGGCAAAGTGCAATGGAAGCGCTGGGGTCCCTATCTAAGCGAGCGCCAGTGGGGCACGGTCCGGGAGGATTACAGCGCCAACGGCACGGCTTGGGAATATTTCCCCCATGATCATGCGCGCTCCCGCGCCTATCGTTGGGGCGAGGACGGCATCGGCGGAATCTGCGACAGCCACCAGCGCATCTGCTTTGCGCCGGCATTCTGGAACCAGCGCGATCCCATACTCAAGGAACGGCTGTTTGGTCTGACCGGCAAGGAAGGCAATCACGGCGAAGACGTAAAGGAATGCTATTTTTACCTCGACGCCACCCCCACGTGCTCCTACTTGAAGATGCTCTACAAGTATCCTCAGTCCGAATTTCCATACGCGAGGCTGGTCGCCGAGAACGGCCGCCGCACAAAAGCTGATCCCGAATTCGAGCTGCTGGATACGGGTGTCTTTGACGGCGATCGCTATTTCGATATCTTCGTGGAATATGCCAAGGCCTCTGCCGAAGACGTCCTGATTCGCATCACGGCTTGGAATCGCGGAAGCGAATCCGCGCCGCTCGATCTGCTTGCGACCATGTGGTTCCGAAATACATGGTCCTGGCGCGATGAGACGCAGCGCCCCAGGCTTTCGCGGCTACGTGAGCGGCGCGGCTGCGAATCTATTGGCCTGGAGACGCTCTCTTACGGGCAGCGTTGGCTCTTCGCAGACGAAAAACCAACATTGTTGTTCACGGACAACGAGACGAACTTCAAGCGCCTGTTCGGAATCGAGAACCGAGCCCCATATCTGAAAGACGCGTTTCACGAATATCTCATCAAGGGGAACGATGGCGCGGTCAACCCAGCCCAAACAGGTACCAAGGCCGCGGCTCTTTATCGCTTGGATATGCCTGCCGGCAGCACCGCAACGGTGCGGTTGCGCTTCACGGACCAAAATCCCACCGCCGCAACTAGCTCTGTTGAACCGCTCTTCGGCCGGGCATTTGATGACGTGTTCAGCGCGCGCATCGCGGAGGCCGATGAGTTCTACGCCCGATATGCATCCGGCAGGATGAGTGAAGATGCCCGCCAAGTACAACGGCAAGCTTTCGCCGGGCTGCTGTGGTCGCAGCAGTCTTACCACTATGACGTGCAGGTTTGGCTGCAAGGCGATCCGGCCTTTCCGCCTCCTCCGGAGGCGCGCAAGAAGGGACGCAATCATAAATGGAAGCACCTGCATTGTGCAGATGTGCTCTCCATGCCTGACAAGTGGGAGTATCCGTGGTTTGCTTCCTGGGACACGGCATTTCATGGCGTGGCGCTAGGCGTAATCGATCCGGATTTCGCCAAGGAGCAGCTCATTCTTTTGTTACGCGAATGGTATATGCATCCGAACGGACAATTGCCGGCCTATGAATGGGCCTTTGATGACGTCAACCCGCCCGTGCATGCCTGGGCGGCATGGCGTGTATACAAGATCGAAAAACGCATCCGTGGCCGCGCCGATCGCGGCTTCCTGGAGCGCGTTTTTCAAAAGCTCCTGATCAACTTCACGTGGTGGGTTAATCGCAAGGATCCGGAAGGCCTGAACGTATTTGAGGGCGGATTTTTAGGACTCGATAACGTGGGCGTCTTTGATCGTTCGGCGCCCTTGCCTACGGGCGGTCATTTGGAGCAAGCAGACGGCACGAGCTGGATGGGAATGTATTGCCTGAACATGCTGGCCATGGCCCTGGAGCTTTCGCGAGAGGATCGGGTCTACGGAAGTGTGGCCAGTAAATTCTTCGAGCATTTCGTTTACATAGCTCAGGCCATGAATGACCTCGGCGGCGAAGGCATTGCGCTATGGGATGAGGAGGATGGTTTCTATTATGACGCCCTGCATTTGCCGGACGGCTCACAGAGCTTCCTGAAGGTGCGTTCCATGGTTGGGCTGGCTCCGCTCTTCGCCGTGGAGACGCTCGAGCCCGAAATGCTGGTGAACCTGCCCCACTTTCGCGAACGCGTGCAGTGGTTGCTTGAAAACGTTCCGGCGGCCGCTCGTCACATTGACATGAGCCAGACATCGCCCAATGGCCCCCGCCGATTGCTCTCTCTGGTGAGCCGCGAACGCTTGCTGCGTGTGCTCCGATACATGCTGGACGAGCAGGAGTTTCTCTCGCCGCATGGTATCCGCTCGCTTTCGCGCTTTCATCTCGATCATCCGTACACTCTGCGCATGATGGGAAACGAATACCGGATCGGTTACGAGCCGGCAGAGTCTCGCACCGGCACATTTGGCGGGAACTCCAATTGGAGGGGTCCGGTGTGGTTCCCGGTGAATTTCCTGATCATCGAGTCCCTGCAAAGATTTCATTACTATTTTGGCGATGAATTGCAAGTGGAATTCCCAACGGGCTCGGGGCGCAAGCTGACGCTCTGGCAAATTGCGGCGGAGCTTTCCAGGTCCCTGAGCAGCATCTTTTTGCGCGACAAGAGCGGACGCCGCCCGGTGTGTGGCTCGATCGAGAAACTTCAGTGCGATCCTCACTGGCGAGATTTGGCGTGCTTTTTTGAATATTTTCACGGCGAGACCGGCGCCGGGTTGGGCGCCGCGCACCAGACGGGATGGACCGCATTGGTGGCCAAGCTCCTGGAGCAGAGCGGGGCGCACACAAGCTAAGACAAAACAGGGGACGGGATGGTAACTGAGCCATGACGCGGGAGCTTCGCTTTGAGAATAAAGTCGCACTGATCGCTGGGGGCACCGGCGCATTGGGGCGCGCAGTCTCGACAGCTTTCGCACGTGAGGGCGCCCGCGTAATTGTGACCTACCGGCGCCAGCCAGAATTTGACGCATTCATTTCCGAATCGAAAGGCAAAAGCGACGGTGTGACAGGCGTGCTGGTTGACGCCACCGATGCTGCGGGCGTCGCGCGGATGCTCGAGGGCGTCCTCGCAAACGGGGGCGTGCTCGACATTCTCGTGAATACCATCGGCGGCTATCACGGCGGTAAGCGAATCTGGGAAGAGGATCTCTCGAGCTACGAGCAGATGATGTCCTTAAACCTGAAAGCTGGATTTGTGCTTGCGCGTGCCGTGATCCCCGTCATGATTCGGCAGAGCCGCGGCTGGATCGTCAACGTGGCATCGCGGGCAGGTTACGGCCAGTCTCCCGGAGCGGCTCTGTATGCCGCGTCAAAGGCCGGCGCGCTGGCGCTATTCGACTCGCTGGCGGCGGAAGTTAAATCGCATCCGATCTGCGTCAATTCCGTAGTACCCAGCATCTTCGACACGCCGGCAAATCGACAGGCCATGCCTGCGGCGGATTTTGCGAGCTGGCCCAAGCCGGAAGAGATTGCCGAGGTAATCCTTTTTTTGTGCTCCCAGCAGGC
>WNGH01001227.1_pt1 | contig 25742 bp, 18 predicted proteins | sample 5400631 | NCBI WGS metagenome assembly WNGH01 (sample SAMN13153373, study PRJNA577476) | soil metagenome | isolation source: 115 cm soil or saprolite under Garry oak tree replicate 1 | place: USA:California | collected 2016-06-15
TGCTGCTAAATGTGTAATGCGCGAAGGGACTGCAGGTGTGAGATCGTCCATGCTTGGTCCTCCTGCAGTATATAATACTGCAGGAACAATAGAAAATCACGGCTTTTCTCGAAAGCGCCACCCTGCTGACGTGCGCCCCTCCGCTCGAGACTCCTTGACCACGGCTCTAGCTGGAGATAGCCTCTTTCGCGAAGGGTCTTGGCATTCCACTTCGCCCTAGGAGGTTGCCCATGGTTGCCCTCACTGCTCTGTGGTTCCCGATTATTCTGTCAGCGGTCATCGTCTTCGTCGCCAGCTCCATCATGTACATGCTTCTGCCTTACCACCGCAGCGACTACCAGCAGCTCCCCGAAGAAGACAAGCTTCTTGCCGCCCTGCGAGCGGCTGGCTTAAAGCGGGGTCTCTATCATTTCCCTTTTTGCAGCCACAAAGAGATGAAGTCGCCCGCCATGGTGGAAAAACTCAAGCAAGGTCCGGTGGGTATGCTAACCGTGTTTCCCAGTGGCCCACCCGCCATGCCCAAGTTCCTCGGGATGTGGTTCGCCTATTGCCTGGTCATCGGTTTCTTCGTCGCCTATCTCACGGGGCACACGGTCGCGCCCGGCGCACACTATCTGGCGGTTTTCCGCGTGGCAGGTACTGCGGCATTCCTCGCCTACGGCCTGGGACATCTGAGTAATGGCATCTGGAAGGGCCAGACATGGGGAATGACCCTGAAGGAAGTCTTCGATGGACTCGTCTACGGCTTGCTGACCGCGGGCACCTTTGGGTGGCTTTGGCCGCACTAGAAACTCAATTCGGAGGGTATCGGAGCGAAGCAATGATTTTCGGACGCACCGTTTCTTCGGTTCAGTTTGCGCGATCCGGGCCGGGCTTCTATTCTTCACTGCTGCTTATCGTCTGATTTGTTTGCAGGCCAGCGGACCGCGGCAAAGGGAAGCCGCCGATTCTTAATGCAGCCAACCAATGCCTTGAAGGAGGCGCATGCGACGCAATTCTTTACTTGCTGTTTTCGTGATGACCTTAGCCGTGTTGGCGGGCGCGAACGCGGATTCCCGCGGACAGACGCAGCCAGCGGCCAAGAAGGAAGAAGCGCCGCTGCGCGTGGCATTGGCGGGACTGGCGCACGGACACGCGTTCGGATTCTTCGATCAGTTTCAGAAGCGCACGGACCTGCAGGTCGTGGGAATCGCCGAAGGCGATCATCAGCTCGCGGCACAATTCGCGAAGAGCTATGGCTTGGCACCGGGTCTGTTCCATTCCGATCTGGAGGAAATGCTGAAGGCGACGCATCCTCAGGCGGTACTCGCGTATACCAATACCTACGATCATCGCCGCGTGGTGGAGATCTGTGCGCGGTATGGCGTCCCGGTAATGATGGAAAAGCCGCTGGCGGTCAGCCTCGAAGATGCGCTGGCCATCGAGAAAGCGGCGCGCGCGGGTAGGATTCATGTCTTGGTGAATTACGAAACGACCTGGTATCGCAGCAATCAAGCGGTCTACGACCTGGTGCACGAAAGCGCCATTGGGGGAATTCGAAAGATTGTTGTGCACTCGGGCCATCCCGGCCCGAGAGAAATCGGAGTCGGGCCGGAGTTTCTCGCCTGGCTCACCGATCCCAAATTAAACGGCGCTGGCGCACTGTTTGATTTTGGCTGTTATGGCGCGGACCTGGCCACTTGGCTGATGGATGGCCACAGACCGGACTCCGTAACCGCCGTCACGCAGCAAATCAAGCCGGATGTCTACCCGCGCGTGGATGATGAAGCGACCATCATCTTGAAGTATCCAAACGCACAGGCGATCGTGCAAGCTTCCTGGAATTGGCCGTTCTCAAGAAAAGATATGGAAGTGTATGGGCAGAAGGGCTATGCCATCACCGTCGGGCGTGACACCGTGCGTGTGCGGCGTCTCGAGGAAGTGGAGACGTCGACCGATGCCAAGCCATTGGAGAAANNTCCTATTTGCGAGCGGTGCTCTTGGGAGGCTTGAAACCGGACGGACAATCTTCTCTCGAGACGAATGTGATTGTGACGGAAATACTCGATGCGGCCAGACAGTCCGCAGCCACGGGCAAGACCGTTTCTCTAGCAGAAACACGCTAGTGCCAGTCTGATACGCATTATGATTTTACGGAAACGGGGCGGTCCAGCGCCTCGCGGACTCTTTGCGCGAGCACTTGCGGCGTAAACGGTTTTTGGAGGAAGGAGATTCCTTCCTCAAGTATCCCGTCTTGCGCGATCACGTTGTACGTGTAGCCGGACATATACAGCACTCGCAGATTGGGGTAAAGCCCCGTGAGCCGCTTGGCCAGTTCGCGTCCGCTGATTTCCGGCATCACCACGTCCGTCAAGAGCAGATGGATTTCGGCGCCTTTGTTTACGGCCAAGCGCACTGCGTCTTCCGGCGTAAGTGCTTCGATCACCGTGTACCCTCGCGCGGTGAGAACTATCTGAGTCAGTTCGCGAACTGCGGGTTCGTCTTCCACAAGCAGGATGGTTTCATAACCCTTGTGCGTCGTGGATGCGGGCGTTTCCGCCACCGACACCTGGACGGCATCCTTGACGCGCGGCAAATAAACCTTGAAGGTTGTGCCTTTTCCCGGTTCGCTATACACCCAGATGTAGCCGCCGCTCTGCTTCACGATGCCGTACACGGTCGATAGACCAAGTCCGGTGCCCCGACCGCTCTCCTTGGTAGTGTAGAAAGGCTCGAAAATGTGGGCGACCGTGTCGGCCGTCATGCCGATGCCAGTATCCGTTACCGCCAGCAGGACATAGGGTCCCGGACGGACAACCGCATGGTCGCGGGTATACGCCGAATCGAGATCGACGTTGCTGGTTTCAATCAGGATCCGGCCGCCGCTCGGCAAGGCATCACGCGCATTCACGACCAAATTCATGACCACCTGCTCGATCTGACCGGGATCTGCCTTGATCGCTCCGACGTCTTTCGACACAAATGTTTTCATCTCGATGTTTTCGCTCATTAATCGCCGCAGCAGCTGGTCGAGATTCATCACGATGGCGTTGAGATCAAGGATTTTTGGCCGCAGAACCTGCTGGCGGCTGAAGGCCAGCAACTGCCGAACCAGCGCGACCGCGCGATCAGCAGCCTCTTCGATGCGCCGGATGTCGCCGCGCAACTCCGGCCGGTCCGGGCAGCGGTTCATGGCCATTTCGATGTAACCCTTGATGATCGTCAGAAGATTATTGAAATCGTGTGCGATGCCTCCTGCCAGTCTCCCCACGGCCTCCATCTTGCGCGCCTGCAGTAATTGGTTTTCGAGCATTTTCCGGTCGGTGATATCGACGATCAGGCCTTCCATAACGGGATGACTGTCGCTGCCGCGCACCACGACGGCCGTATCACTCACCCACATGATCTGCCCGTCCTTGCGCGTAACGCGGTATTCGGCCTGGAATGGTTCGCCGCGCGCGCTGGCTTCCTCCGCGGCATGAATGATGGGGTGATCTTCGATGGAGACGTGGCTTATCCAATCTCTCGAATTGGCAAGCCATTCTTCCGTGGAATAGCCAAACATCGTTTCGATTTGGGGGCTGACGTAGAACCATTGGCCATGGATGCCGAGTTCCGCGATGTAGCTAATGGCGGCGACCTGCTCGACCAGCATGCGGTATTTGATTTCCGTTTCGGCGCGGGCACGCTGGGCGCTCACGCGCTCGGTGATGTCGCGGGTCACGCAAATCCTGCCGCCATCGGGCAGGGTGGTAACGGCCATTTCCGTCGGGACCACCGTTCCGTCGCTGTGATGCACGGTCAGCGGCCCGAACCACTTGCCATGTTTCTTCAAGGCTTCTTGAACCTCCGACTCTACCGGGGCGGTATCCCCAGGGTCGGAAGCCTCTCGCCATGACTTGCCCAGCATTGCTTCCCGATTGGTATTCCCGATCATCCGCGCGTAAGCCGAGTTGACATATATGTATTTCCCTCCGGCATCGAGAATGGCCATCCCGTTAATGGCCGAGTCCATCGCCAACGTATTTCGCCGCGCGATCTCCGCGCTATCCGATTGACGGTATTCGCTAAGCCCCAGTCGCGTCGCGAAGCACACGATGGATATCGCCAGGAGCGCCAAGCCGGTGCGACGCCATTCCGGCCCGAGTTGTACGACCAGGGCGACAACAATTAGGGGTGGTAGCGCCAGCGATACGTTTTTGGCGGCCAGCCGGGCGAGATTTTTCTTGGCATGCGGGGCAATGGCACCCTGTTCCTCCGGTTCCTTCCAGCCCGCTGCCCAGAACGCTCCTAGCAGGAACGGCGCCGTCCAATAAAGGTCATACCGTGTGCCCGTTGGAACGTGACGGACAGCTTGTAAGTAATCGGCGATTCCGGAGCAAACTGTATAGATCACCAGAAAGAATACCAATCCTCCGTACAGCTTGCGCAGCCGCTGCGTTGGCGCGCTCAACATCCGAATTACCGCGGTTGCCGCCAGCGCGATATTGATCTCGTCAAATATCCAGGTCGGTAGCAGGTTACCGGCAGTAATCGAGTCGCCATGCAGCAGTTGCACGTAATTAAGACCCAAGAAAACGGACAAGAAAACGATAGCGATCTGCAGCGAATCCAGCAGTGTCTCCAGATCGAAACTTGGCGAGTCTCTCTCTTGATCCAGGAATAGCGCGATGGCGAAGAAGATTCCCTGTACGTCGAAGAGGATGCGCACGATAGAGTAATTCGGCACCACCATGTGCAACCAGTTCTCGTAGTACATCCAGCCGATATCTGCTATGCCCCACGTGGCCATGGCACAGCCGGCCAGCAACCAGAACGGACGACTCAGGCCCCACCCCCGGCGCGACGCGCTAAAACAAGCCGCCGCCGCAAGGCCACTGGAAAAAATTTGAAGTGAATTGCCGAGCACGCCCGCCGCAGTAGATGTGCCGAGCGTCAGAAAGCCCACAATGTGAAGGCCAACAACGACACATGCCAATACCATCACCTTGCGGAACATCCTAAAGGGCTCCTTCGAGGGTCTACCGAGTGGTTCTATTCCTCAGTCTAGTGCAGCTTCAGGAAGGAGAGCGAAGACTTAAACAGGGAGGTTCCAAGATGGGAAATGTCCCCGGAGAAACCGAAGCCATTCGCCAGCCTTAGTGCATGGTTCTTTGTGAGAAGGCGACCAGTCAACCGGCCCGCTTAGCGGCCCTCCAAGGGGTAACGATCCTGAGACTGTATCGCAGCGGCCACACGGCGGCGCAGAGCGATGGTGTCCACCGGAGCGCGCTTCGCGAAACGCTTTAGGACGGCCATCTGGGTGGTGAGCATATCGCCTTCGTGGATAGCGGCGATGGCGCGTTTGGCTTCGTGCTCAACGCGCTCGGCGGCGTCGTTGATGAATACGCGCGCAGAATCGATCATGTTTTGCGATGCCGGTTCACCCTTTGTCGCCGCAGCTTTTTGCGCGCGCAGCATGCAGGACTCCATCGCGTAGATTTCCATGACCACGTTCGAAAGCGCGCCGATCAATTCCTGCTCGTCGGCAAGCTTTTCGCGAAATTTCTGGACCGCGCCTCCGGCGGCTTGCAGAAACATTTTCTTGGAGTTGGCGACGACGCGGGCTTCACCCGCGAGAACGCCTTCCGGGGCCTCCTCGAAGGAAGGTCCGGCGAGGATTTCATCTGCCAGCTTCATGGCCGCGGGAATTAGCGGGAGCTGCCCACCCATCGCGCGCTTCATCAGCATTTGGATGATGAGCATGCGGTTGATTTCGTTGGTGCCTTCAAAGATGCGGTTGATGCGCGAGTCGCGGTACGCTCGGCAAACGGGATAATCTTCGTGAAAACCGTAGCCGCCGAAGATTTGCACCGCTTCGTCCACGACAAAATCCAGCATCTCGCTGCCGTAGACCTTGGCGATGGAGCTCTCGATGGCATATTCCTCCAGAACTTTCATGGTGTTCTGAATCTTATCTCCAGAGCCGGAAGCCGCCGCCATGGCCGCCTCGATGTTTCCTGCCGAGCGGTACACCATCGATTCCACCGCGAAGATCTGTATGGCCATCTCCGCCAGTTTTTCTTTCATCAGGCCGAAGTCGCCGATCTGTTTTCCAAACGCTTTGCGCTCCTTCGCATATTTTGAAGAAGCCATCAGCACATGCTTTGATCCGCCAACGCAGGAAGCGCCTAGCGTAAATCGCCCGGCATTCAGGATATTGAAAGCCACGATGTGCCCGCGGCCGATCTCATGTAACAAGTTTTCTTTAGGAACCATGCAGTTTTCCAGGAAAATCGGAGTCGTCGAGCTCCCATGGATGCCCATCTTATGTTCTTCATTTCCGGGCTTGAATCCTGGAAAGGTGCGTTCGACGATGAAGGCGGTGAATTTTTCACCGTCTATCTTCGCAAACACAATGTAAACGTCGGCGAAGCCGCCATTGGTGATCCACATCTTTTGTCCGTTGAGGATATAGTGCGTTCCCTGGGCGTTGAGTTCCGCCCGCGTCAGCGAGTTCTGCGCGTCGGATCCCGCTTGCGGCTCCGATAAGCAGTACGCGCCGATCCACTCGCCGGTGGCCAGCTTCGGCAAATATTTTTTCTTCTGTGCTTCTGTGCCAAAATACACGATCGGCAATGTCCCAATGCCCGCATGCGCGCCGTGCGTCACCGCGAACCCGCCGTAGATGGAGAGTTTTTCGGTGAGAACGGTGGTGGAAATCTTGTCGAGACCCGCGCCGCCATATTCCTCGGGAACACCGCCACCCATCAAGCCGACTTCGCCGCCTTTTTTCACCAGCTCGGCCATCAATCCGGCCTTTTTATTTTCGAGTTCTTTGATGAAAGGGAAAACTTCCTTCAGGACAAATTCCTCAGCCGTCTGCCCGATCAGCTTCTGATCGTCCGTCAGGTCCGCGGGCGTGAAGATGTCGCCCGGTTGCGGCGATTCCAGGAGAAAGCTGCCTCCCTTTGCGGCAGGCTTGGTGAGGGTAGCGGTGGCCATCTTGGTCGCTCCTAGCGGGGGACGCTTGCAATAAATGGGATGTGGTCAGACCTTGGCTTAAAGTGGGACGCCCTGACCCTTCCAACCTATTTTACGCCCGCAGAATGATGCAGTAAACATCGTTAAGTTGCCGGTGTCGAATCGGTTTTCACTCACCGTGGGGCACTGCCCCCTAGTCCCCTAGTCTCTGAAGGTGGTGTGCCGTGGCAAACCAGGGATATAATCCAACGCCATCTTACGCACCACTGAGGAATTCCTATGAGGCTGATCGATCACCTTCGTGCTCTGCTGTTGCTCGCGCCCATGCTGGGGGTCCTCTTGTTCGCCGAACTCGTCGCGGCCCAGGCTCCGCCGCCTGCCACCTTGCCAAACGAAACGCCCGCCAAGTTGAATCCCGTCACCGATAGTTTCGATTACATGCGGCGCGAGGTGATGATCCTGATGCGCGACGGCGTAAAGCTGCACACGGTCATCCTCGTCCCCAAAGGAGCCAAGAACGCGCCGATCCTGCTGACCCGCACGCCCTACGACGCCGCTGGTCTCACCTCCCACGCGCACAGCTCCCACCTCGGCCCGATCTTGAGCGGGTATGACAACCCGACCGAGGTCATCGTCGAAGGCGGTTACATTCGGGTCGTCCAGGATGTGCGCGGCAAGTACGATTCGGGGGGCGACTACGTGATGAACCGGCCGCTGCGCGGGCCGTTGAACTCCACACCGGTCGACCACGCCACGGACACCTACGACACTATCGACTGGCTGGTGAAAAACATCCCGGAAACCAACGGCAAGGTCGGCATCCTGGGGATTTCTTACGACGGTTTCACTCCGTTGATGGCCCTCGTCAATCCGCATCCGGCCCTCAAAGTGTCCGTGCCGATGAACCCCATGGTCGACGGGTGGATGGGCGACGATTGGTTCCACTACGGAGCGTTTCGACAACAGAATATGTCCTACATCTACGAACAGGAGGCCAGTCGCGACAATAAGGCCAAATGGTGGACCAGCCACTTTGACGATTACGACGAATTCATGCAGGCCGGCTCGGCTGGCGAGCTGGGCCGTCGTCATGGCCTCGAACAGGTCGGCTTCTGGCGGAAAATTCTCGAACATCCCAGCTACGACGCCTTTTGGCGCGAACAGGCGGTAGACCGTGTGTTGGCGGCGCAACCCCTAAAAGTGCCGGTGATGCTGGTGCACAGCCTCTGGGATCAGGAAGACATCTATGGCGCGATGGCAGTCTACAAAGCGATCAAACCGAAAGACACGGACAACGACAAGGTCTTTCTAGTCATGGGGCCTTGGCATCACGGCCAGGAGATCGATGACGGCAGCACGCTCGGCGCCTTGAAATTCAACAGCGATACCTCACTCTACTTTCAGCGAGAGATCCTGCGGCCCTTCCTTGACCAATACCTCAAGGACGGCGCCCCCCAGGCGGACCTCCCGCCCGTTTCTGCCTATGAAACCGGGACGAACAGATGGCGGCGTCTGCCCGCTTGGCCTTCAGGCTGTGCCAGCGGCTGCGCCGTGCGACCCACGCCTCTCTATCTGAACGCTGGTTTGAAGCTCAGCTATGTCGCACCAGCGCCAGGTGATGCGGCCTTCGACGAATACGTCTCCGACCCCGCGAAGCCCGTGCCCTTCCGCGCACGTCCTAGCCAACCCGTGGGCTACTCCAACGGCTTGACCTGGTCCCAGTGGCTCGTGGACGACCAGCGGGAAGCGTCCGGCCGCCCGGATGTGGCCGTGTTCGTCTCCGCTGTCCTGGACGCATCGGTGAAGATCAGCGGGCCACCCGTTGCCAATCTGGTTGCCTCCACGAGCGGCACCGACTCCGACTGGGTGGTCAAGTTGATCGACGTCTATCCCGACGAGGTGGCCGGACAGCCAGCCATGGGCGGCTATCAATTGATGGTTTCGGCCGACATCTTCCGCGGCCGCTACCGCGAGAGTTTTGAGACGCCCAAGGCCATTGCCTCAGACAAGCCGCTCCTTTATCGCTTCGCGCTTCCCAACGCAAATCATGTCTTCCTCCCCGGCCACCGCATCATGGTCCAAATCCAGTCCTCCTGGTTTCCGCTCTACGACCGCAATCCCCAGACGTTCGTTCCCAACATTTTCTGGGCCAAGCCTGGTGACTATCGCCAAGCCACCCAGCGCATCTACCATGCGCCCGGCCAAGCAACTTTCATTGAGCTGCCGATGGTCTCCGCACCGTGAGGCCTAGCCGTGGGTTGCCGCACGCCCTGCGTGACTCTTCGCCGTCGCCCCTGTTATCCTCTAGCCTCTAATTTCGCTAGCGGAGAAACTCATGTACAAGACTCTGTCTTGGATTCTTTTCCTCGCCTTTGCTGTCACTTCCCCAGCCCAGCAGACGCCACCCGCTTCCCACTTCGATGGCCACTCTTGGTGGTCCCACGTCAAATTCCTCGCCGATGATTCCCTCGAAGGCCGCGACACCGGCAGCGAAGGTCTTCAGAAAGCTCAGGCCTATGCAGTCGAGCAACTCCAAAAAGCCAACCTCCAGCCCGCCGCCAGTAATGGTTTCTACCAGCCCGTGCATTTCAATCAATATCAGGTCGACGAAGCCAAATCCTCCTTGGCCCTGGTCGCGGGCGGCCAATCCAAATCTCTCTCTTTCGCCGACGACGCGTACATCAATACACGCGCCACGCACACTTCCGCCACGCTCACCGCGCCTCTGGTTTTTGTCGGCTACGGCCTGCAAATCCCTGAAAAAAATCTCGATGAACTCGCCGGCCTCGACCTGAAAGGAAAAATCGTTGTCTATCTCGCCGGCTCTCCTTCGGACATCCCCACAGCCCTTGCCTCACACTATCAAACCGCCGGAGAGCGCTGGAAATTCCTGCACGCGGCTGGCGCTATCGGCATCATTTCTATTTTCAATCCCGCCTCCATGGACATTCCCTGGTCCCGCATCTCCGTCAACCGCAATCACCCCTCTATGGATCTCGCCGATCCCGAGTTCAATGAAACTCCCGGCCTTGAATTGGGGGTGGCTTGCAACCCCGCTTCCGCCGAACCGCTGTTCGCAGGCTCCGGCCACACCTTTGCCGAAATCGCAGCCCTGGGCAAAGATCGCAAACCTCTTCCGCGCTTCGACTTGGCCGTTTCGCTCCAAGCGAACGCCGTCATCGTCACCAAAACGATAGAATCCTCCAATATAGTTGCCAAACTCACCGGCTCCGATCCCGCCCTCAAGAACGAATTCATCGTCCTCTCCGCGCACATCGACCATGTCGGCATCGGCGCGCCCATCAACGGCGACCGCATCTACAATGGCGCCATGGACGACGGCTCCGGCAGTGCTCTCGTGATGGACATCGCCGCGAGCCTCAAGGCTCATCCTGAAAAACTTCAGCGCTCCATCCTCTTCCTCCTGGTCACTGCCGAAGAAAAAGGTCTTCTCGGTTCCAAGTACTTCGCCGCCCATCCCACCGTCGCGCCGAAGTCCATCGTCGCCGACATCAACGTGGACATGTTTCTGCCCATCGTCCCGCTGAAGATCCTCAAGATTGAAGGTCTCGAAGAATCCGACCTCGGAACGCGCGCCGCTGCCATTGCGCAGTCCATGGGCCTGAAACCTATCCCCGATCCCGAACCGCTGCGCAACGCGTTCATCCGCAGCGATCAGTACAGCTTCATCAAGAAGGGCGTTCCCGCCGTCAAAGTCGACGTGGGCTTCGAGCTCGGCACGCCCGAGCAAAAAATCTTCAAGGACTGGCTTACCAACCGCTATCACGCTCCATCCGACGATGTGAACCAGCCCGTCGATCTCCAGACTGCGGCAAGCTACGAGGAATTTACGCGTCGCCTGCTCCTCGACACCGCCAACATCCCCGCGCGTCCCCGCTGGAAGCCCGATTCCTTCTTCCGCCGCTACGCCGCCGACTAATTCGATGCTCGTTCCTCCGGTGGAGATTCCCACCGGAACATTCGCGTGGATGCAAGATCGGGAAGGCAATACGGTGGGGCTGTAGAAGGCGAAGAAGTGAACTGGCAAGCTCGGGCGGGAATCCGCTGATCAACGCGTTTCATTCTGGAGGGGCCCGTGGGCGATTTCGAAGGATTGTTAGTCATGACCTCAGACGACAGGGAAAGAGTCGACAAAGCGTAAGCCTTCGGAAACGGGGAAAATCGAGAGCCAAGAGTGCATGACCATGCATGAACGATGCGCGTGAAATGTTGCTCGTGCGCCTGGAACCCATAACCGCTGTCGCTACTTACGGTTTTGCGCTTGCGCCACTGTCCTTGAAACTGAGTTGCAGATAGCGGGCAGATTTTGTCCCCGGAATCGATAGCGTTTCGAGCGAGCCAGCCTGAAGCCAAATCACTTCTCCCGGGCTCAGGGTTCTTGTGGGCTGGCCTTCCACATCGATTTGGATTTCAGATTCGTTCAGGGCCACGAGCAGGGATTCTGTCTGTGGAATCGTTCCGAGCTTCCCTGCTTTCGGACCAATCTGGATTTGATCCACGGTCATTTCCGCAGTTTCAAACTGCGGCTCGATGAAATAACTCTTTTGTTTGTCCGCAAGCGTTATCCCGCAAGGAGCGGCTTCAGCGCCTGGGACGATTTGCGCGCAAAGATTGCGGGGTTGGCCCTGAGGCTTTAGCAATTCGATGATGATATTGTTGAAGATCAGGCCGGAGTCGGTACGGGCGACATGGGCGAAGCCGCCATCGGAGTAGCCGACTTGCCCGTCCGTCATTACCATGCGGGCTTCCGGTTTGCCGGCGACAGCGTTGATAACGTCGCCGGGGCCGAGCGCCACGTAGACATAGGGCACATCGTGCTGATGGAGAAGTGTGGCATCGTGCGCGGGAACGCTCACGCGGAATACGCGGACGTAGGAGTTTTCCAGTACCAGATGATGATGCGGCTCCTTCGGAATCGGAACAGCGACCGGCCCCTTGGTGCTGAGAGAAAATGAGAAAAGAAGTAGGAACGAACAAAGAAGCGTCCTCATTGTGACCTCCGTCGGAAGCAAACCCACAGCCAAAAGCAAGATGGCGAGATAAACTCGCCGCTACAGAGACGAAGCCTGCGGGGCCATACAATCAAAGCCAGCTACGTTCCGGGCTGGCCGCCAAAGCCCGCAAGTATGCCCGCGCTACAAAAACAGAACAAACTTTTCGCCCGCCAGACACACACTAAAGCCTGTGCTACAGACGCTCGAAGATGCCGGCGGCGCCCATGCCACCGCCAATACACATGGTGACCATGCCGTAGCGGGCATTTTTGCGCTGGAGTTCGCGAACCATGGTAGCGGTCAGTTTCGCGCCGGTGCAGCCGAGCGGGTGGCCGAGGGCGATGGCGCCGCCATTGGGATTGACGCGCGAGGCGTCGAGGCCGGCTTGCTGAATCACGGCGAGCGATTGCGCGGCGAAAGCCTCGTTGAGCTCGATCACGGCGATGTCGCTGAGCGAGAGACCTGCGAGCTTCAGCGCTTTGGGGATGGCTTGAACGGGACCGATGCCGAACTCTTCAGGTAGCACGCCGGCCGTGGCATAGGCGACGAATCGCGCGAGCGGTTGCAGTCCAAGAGATCTTGCGCGAGCATCGCTCATCAGGACGGTTGCCGCCGCTCCATCACTCATGGGGGAGCTATTTCCCGCCGTGACCGTTCCTTTCAGATGAAACGCGGGCTTCAATTTCGCGAGGACCTCGAAGTTCGTGTCAGCACGGGGCAGTTCGTCGGTTGAAAATGTAAACGTTTGTGTTGTGGGCTTCACCGTCCCACCCGCGCCAACACCGCGCGAAGCATGGGGCACGCCGGAGCCGGAAGAAGAGCCGTTGCCGTTCGGGAGCGAGGTGATTTTGACTTCGACGGGGATTATTTCGTCTTTGAAATTTCCGCCGGCGATGGCGGCAAGAGCTTTCCGGTGGGAATCGGCGGAGAACTGATCGGCCTGCTCGCGAGTGATGCCGAATTTGCGCGCGATGTTTTCCGTGCCCAGGCCCATGTTGATGTAAGCGTCGGGATAATTGTCGACGAGCCACGGATTGGGCGAAATCTTGTTGCCGCCCATGGGCACCATGGACATGGATTCGGTGCCGCCGGCGACGATAACTTCGGCGGAGCCGGCCCGGATGCGTTCGGCGGCGAGGGCGATGGCTTGCAAACCGGAAGAGCAGAAGCGGTTGATGGTCATCGCGCTGGTTTCAACGGGGAGGCCGGCGCGGAGTGCGGCGATGCGCGCGACGTTCATGCCCTGTTCGCCTTCGGGCATAGCACAGCCCAGAATCACGTCGTCAATTTCTTTTGCATCAAGGCCGGGAACGCGGGCAAGCGCTTGCTTGATGGAAAGGGCGGCGAGATCGTCGGGACGGGTGGCGCGCAACGAGCCTTTGTAGGCACGGCCGACGGGAGTGCGGACGGCGGAGACGATTACGGCTTCGGGCATGGCGGGACCTCGCAGGTCGAGAGTTCCACTGTATTGTTGGTCCGATCGCCGGGAAATGCAACTCTTTGGCGGTAATTCATTCAGCCAGAGAAAAAAGAGAATTGATGTTGATCCCGACAGGTTGATGATTCGGAAGAGATCAAAGAGCACAGCCAGGATCGGCTGTGCCACTAAGCTAGCCCTCAGGTACGTTTGGTCGCAGGAGCCAGCGGCACTTCTAGCGTTCTAGTCGCCCCCTCGGGCTGGCAAGAACGAAGACCAGAGTACCTAGAAGTAGATATTGGCCCCAAGTGTGTCTCGAATTTTTATGGCCAACCCCTTAAATCGAAACACACCTGCAATGCGTAGACCTAGGCAATCAGCGTGAGCCATCCCCACAGCCGGCGAGGCGACTCCATGGCTTGCCACGGTTGTGCTCGTCGGCGTCGGTGCATATTTCGTGGGGCGGGGTGCTGAGGCCTAATAGGAAGATCTGATTCACCAGCCGCACGCCTCTGAGTGACGGCGTAGCCACCAAGATCATGAGGCGGCGGACTTTACCGGCGGTGTCGCGAACTTTTGAGAACCATACCATCGAGAAAGAGATACGGGCTAATGGTTACTCGGCGCGGAGGGCCTCCACGGGGTCGACCGCGGAGGCGCGGCGCGAGGGCAAGTAGCTAGCAAGAAATGCCGTGGCTACGAGGCCCAGGGAGGCGGCGCCGTAGGCGACTGGATCGACGGGGCTCACTTTGAAGAGCAATGAAGACATGAGGCGCATCACGACGATGGCCACTGCGAGTCCGCAAGCCACGCCAATGCCGGTCAGCGAGAGCCCATGGCGGATGAACATCCCGGTGAGCGTTTGGTGTTGGGCGCCCAGGGCCATGCGAATGCCGATCTCGCGCGTACGCTGGGAGACGGAATAGGCGATCACGCCGTAGATGCCGACGACGCCGAGCAACAGCGCCATGCTGCCGGCAGCGCCGAGCATGATCAACGTGAAGGAAGTCCTCGCCATGGAGCGCTTGTAGAAAAAGTCGAGAGCGTGGACTTCGGCAAGGGGAAGATTCGGGTTCACGGACCAGACCGCTTGCCGGACCTCGTTCAAGAAACTCTCCGAGCCGGCGCGGGAGCTGCGAATGACGAACGCTACGTCGCGCATGGACATGGACTCATCGCTCTCGAAGTGATCCATCATGAGGGGCCAATAGACAGACGTAGTGGCTGGTTTGCTGACCCCTTCATCGCAAACATCACCAACCACACCGATGATTTCCCGCCAGTCGTCCTTAGAGCCGACACGGATGCGTTTGCCGAGCGCGCCGGAGGGATCGGGCCAATACTCACGAGCCAGACTTTCAGACACCATGGCGACGGGGATTTTCCTGTAGGTGTCGTTCCAAGTGATTCCACGGCCAGCCACCAGCGGTGTGCCAAGAACGCCTAGGTATTCGGGCGAAATAAATTTGAAGCCGCGGAGCGGCGGGAGCTGGCCTTCGGCGTAAGTACGGTCCTCGATGAAGATGGGATCGTGCCAGCCTCCGCCGGTCATGGGGATTTTGGAGCTGATTCCGACAGAAGATACCCCCGGAATCGCGGCGAGCCTATGCGAGATCTCCTCTTGCATGCGGACAACCTGTTCGTCTCCTTTCGCCTGTGACTTAAGAATCGAGATGCGGAAAGTTTGCAACGCGGCGGGCTCGGCGAACCCGGGGTTGACGTTGGTGAGGGCGCGGAAGGTCCGAATCATCAAGCCGGAGCAGATCAACAAGACGAGCGCGAGGGCGACTTGGACCACGACGAGGACGCTGCGCGCGCGGTGTTGCTCCCTGCTCTGGCTGAGAGCGCGTCCGCCCTGGCGGATGCCGGTGCTGAGACGCACTCCGGCGTACTTGATGATGGGAATGGAACCAAACAACATGCTGGCAAAGAGGGAAATCACAAGCGTGAAGAGCAGAACCGATCCATCAATGCCGATTTCACGGACGCGAGGAAGCCCCGCGGGAGCGACTGCGGCAAGAATGCGCAGAGCGGTGTAGGCGAGGCCCAAACCGACGGCGCTGCCCAGCAATCCGAGAATGACACTTTCGAGCAGAAGATCGGCAGCGATGCGTCCGCGGCCGGCACCCAAGGCGGCACGCACGGCCAGTTCCTGACGGCGGCCCTCGACGCGGACGAGCAGCAGATTGGCGACATTGGCGCAGGCGATCAAAAGGACCATGCCGATCGAGCCCATAAGGACCCAGAGGACGCTACCCACGTCGCCGACGACGTCGCGCTTCAGAGGGCGGACGTTGGGGCCGATGTGCGCGTCTTCAAAGAGCTTGAGGCCGAAACCTGGCGGAGCGGGAAACGAACTCATAACCATCGGAAGCATGCGAGCAACGTCGGCGTTGACCTGCTCCAGGGTGACGCCGGGCCTGAGTCTGGCGAGACCGTCGTAGCTGAAATTGCCGAGGTGAATCTTGTTGCGGTCAAACTGGAACGGGGTAATCACGGCGGGATCATCCTCATCGAGGAAATGAAAGCGCTGCGGCAAAACGCCAATAATTTGGCGGCCCTTGCCATCCACGATGATGTTGCGGCCAATCACGGAGGAGTCGCCGCCAAACTTGCGACGCCAATAACCGTAAGTAAGCATGACGGTTTCGGGAGCGCCCGGCGAATCATCTTGTTTGCTGAAGCCGCGACCGAGCAGCGGAGGAATGCCGAGGAGAGGGAGAGTGCCGTCCGTGACGCGCAAGGCGGGGACCTGCTCCGGTTCGGCAACACCGGTCACACTCACCGAGTCGCCTTGATACAGGCCAATATCCTGTAGGGTGCGGTTTTGTTCGCGGTAGATGAAGTAGTCGGAGGGGGACAATTCAGCGTCCTTGAGCTGGATGCCGGGTGCGGTAAGCCACACACCTACTAGTTCGTCGGGTTTGGGATAGGGCAGGGGCTTGAGCAGGACACCTTCGAGGACGCTGAAAACAACGGTGTTGGCCCCCACGCCAGCGGCCAGCGTGACGATGGTGATGGCCGTGAACGTCGGGGCAAGACCGAGTCTTCGCAGGACCTGCTTGAGTTGGCTTTTGAAGGATTCCATCGGGCTCCACCACCCTGATCGTGTCTGATCAACAGGTACCTTCACTGGACGATCTGAGAGGGTGATACGACAGATGGTGGGAGAAGTTCCCTAAAATCTGGCACCTGGAGACGGGTATCAACAGTGGAACGTCAGGAATGGGGATGCGCGCGCAGGGAGCGGGCGATGAGGCCAAGTCCGCCGACAAGGAGGACCAGCATGATGAGGGTGTTGAAAAGACTAGTGGGGCGAAAATAGATGTGCATGTTGGCGAGCACGCCCGCGAAGATGAAGAGCGAACCTGCAAGAGTGAGAACCCAGCCGGCTGTGCTGCGACCGTTCCAGAAGAGCAGACCCACGCCGAAAAGCATAGGGATCAGGGTGATGCCGAAAGTGTTCGCGCCGAAAAAGCTCCAAAAGGAACCGACAACGCTGACTTGATTGGCCAGGAAGTAGCCCCCCAGGCAACTCATGATGATGCCGATCAGGAAATGGCCCAGGCCGCCAGGAGTACCACCGACGTCGCTGAAGGAACGGTTTTCCATGGTGGCAGGATAGCAGAGGGCTGGTGGGCGTTCTCGGCAAGATTGCATGATTGAGACGAAAGGAGCAATCGTGGCTGGACGGAGAATCATCCCAGGAGGCTGGAAGCACAAAGTGCAGGTTGAGATCCCGAGGCGAACCTCGTTCGCCTCAAGGTGAGAGCCGATTTACTTCTCTTTGAGCGGGGCGCCTTTGCGCGGAATGAAGATGGCGCCGGGAGGCTCGACGTTGAACTTCTTGGAGTAGTTGCCCTGGTTGACGGCAATGCTGATGCGGTCGCGAGAATCGATGAACAGCAGCGAATCGCCGACGGGCGCATCCATGAAAGTTTTCACATAAGGCAGAGTCACCGATTTCTTATTGATTTCGATCCTGAGTTTGTCGCCGAGGTTGTATCCGAGCTTCTTGAATTCGTCGCCAGGAATGTCGGTGACCAGAGAGCCGAAGGGATCGTCGAGCGCGATGATGTCGCCGGCGATGCCTTTGTCGGTGAGCGTGGAAGTTCTCGGCGTAAGTCGGACGAGTTGCGGGATCTCGGGGCCGACGAGATTGAAGTCCCATCCGGCGGCGAGGTGGGCGCCAGCCGGAGAAAAGATGTCGCGGCCGTGAAAAGTGGAAGAAATCGCAGATTGAATCATCCAGTTTGGATTGGTGATCTCGCGCGCGGAATCCAAACCGTCGCGATCAATCACCGGCGTGACCAGGCCATTGTCCGGAAGTACAAAATACTGACCCTTTTTTGACTTGACCACCATCGGCTTGCGTGAGGTACCGACTCCGGGGTCGACCACCGCCACAAAGACCGCTCCAGCCGGATAGTAAGGGGACACCGCCTCCAGGAAGCGCGATGCATCTTCGATGGAGTACGGAGTCACCTGATGGGTGATGTCCATGATACGCGCGTCGGGGGCGATGCCCAGGATGACGGCCTTGCAGATGGCTACGGCATCGTTGGCGGTGCCAAAGTCGGTCATGAAGACGATGGTAGGACGCGTGCCCGACAGGGAGACGGAAGCCGCATCTCTCCGTGTCTTGGAGCAGGCGGCGCTGATCAGAGCGAGTACGAGCAGCAGGAGAGCAAATAAACGAATGCGAGAAATCATCAACGCTCCGTTGCGGCTGGGTAGCTTCTGGCGAGCCAGTGTAAGCGCGCAGTTGGCATTGGGCAAGTCAGGTTCTAAAAAGGACGCGCGGCAGGGGGCTATACTCGCAGGGAGAAAGACGAGGGGCAAACATGGGATTGCTCTACTGGATTGTAGTTGGGTTGATCGCCGGCTGGCTCGCCGGAAAAGTGATGAGGGGCGGCGGATACGGCGTGGTCATTGACATCGTCCTGGGCATTCTCGGCGGCATCGTCGGCGGCTGGGTGTTTGGGATGCTCGGCATTTGGCCAGGGGGAGGCATTCTTGGTTCGATCATCGTCGCGTTTGTTGGCGCGGTGATTCTGGTGTGGATCACGCGACTGGTGAAAAAGGCCTAGCTCAGGATCACAAGAAATTAAAGCGGGTTCCCAAGCCCAAAAGACCTCTAGTGGGCAAATCTCCATTGTCTTCCAGAGAACGCTAGCGAGATGTCTCTGGGTGCGTGACTAGAAACCACTCGACGGTTGCTCCTCGCTGGTATTGCAGGCGCGTGCGAGTTGATTGCGCCGCATCGGGCTTTTCCAGTTTTTCCTGAGTGATGGCAAGCTGCCGGAGCACCAGCGGCGAATGGGAGTCCGCGGCCAGTTCGTCGGCGGCGTCTGCATAGTCACGCTGTAGGAAGAGCGCAAAGCCACGCGCGGATTCATAAGCATTTTCGATGACAAGATCGCGGGAGGATGCCGCAAGGCCTTCGAGTTTGGAGATCGTGCTGGAGGCGAGGTCCGAGAGGCCGCTCTGTGCGGCCACTCGCACACGTTCGCGGAGCACCGTGGCGCGGGCGATCCCACGGTCCGATTCGCTCATGCCGGCCAGGGGCCGTTCCAAAAAAACAGCAAGAGTGCCGAGTTGCTCGACTTGGTCCTGAGAATTGGCGGCAAGCATGGCGCGTCCCAAGGCGATGGCAAATTGCATGTTGGGTTCTTTTTTGACAGCGGCTCGTTCTGAGAGCGCGGCAAGCTCGTGGCGGCCCTCGGCAGCGTTTCCCTCCCAGAAATAGACTAGCGCCTTCTGAAATTCGGCGTTGAGTTCGTCGCGCGAATTCTCCGCGATTTGAAAGGCGCGATCGTATTCCTTTCGTGCGCTGCTGAAATCGCCCATAAGGGTCAACGTGTCTGCCAGTCCGACCTGGGAGGCGAAATAGGTGGGATCAATCTGCAAAGCTGCACCGAAATGCTCTAGGGAACCGCGATCATCACCCGTGGTTCGCAGAACCCTGCCCAGCGAGTCCTCGGGATTAGGGGAGCCTGGTTCCACTTCCGCGTATCGTTCCAAGGAGGCGACGGCGTTTGCGGGTTCACCAGTTTCAGCGTACAGATAGCCGAGTCTGTTCAGGACCGCGGGGAAATTTCGATCGATTTGCAAAGCCGCCTGCATCATCGTCCGCGCCCGATCGTAGTCCTGCTGCAGATACAACCATTCCGCAGTCAGGTAAAGGACATGCTTGTCTTTGGGGTAGCGCTTCAGGAGGTCGTTCATGTTCATGATCGCAGGGAGAAGGTCGCGCTCTTGAATGCTGGTCATCCAGCGGACAAGAAGTTGCTCGTCGGTCGTGGTGCGGGGGAGAAGAGATTTGGCTTTCGCCAGCGCCACTGAGTCGGGAATCCCGCGCCGGGCCACAAAGGAAAGCAGGGCCTGGCTCAGGGCAGACTGCGGGTCTTTTTCCGTGGCGTGACGGGCATTCACTACTGCGTCGTCAAACATGGAGTTCTCGTATTTGTCCCACGCTAGTTCGATGAACTTGCGGGCCTCTCCGGATTGCGTGGAGATAGGGATGGCGCCAAAGAGGCGCTGCCCACTGGACACCATCGGCGGGGTGCGCCTGGCCGCGCGGCTTGCGGTTTCCGCGACGCGAGAGGCGGGAGCTTGTGCCCGGGAGCCGACGGCCAAGAGCGAAAGTGAGATTAGAAAGACATAGCGCGCCGCATATCGTTTCATGCGAAACAGTCTCCGTTTCACAAAAGGAACAGAAATGAGCCCTGATTGACAGGCTAGTGCGGTGTACTGGTGCGGGGATACTGGCCTGTAGGACAGGTGTGTGTGATGATAAAGAAGGGGTTAACCGATTGAGGACAGATGGGGAGGCGCACAGTTGGGCACAGGGCGAGAAACCGGGACTTGCTCCGGACAAGGAGGCTTGAACATACTGTTGGTAACCTGCCTGAAAGTGAGCTGGGGAGTTATGAAGCAGAATGTACGCTGGAAATGGCTGCGCATCACGGCCCTTTTATGTATTGCTTCGATGCTTGGCGGTTCAACCGTTGCAGCGGTCAAGAACATGGCGGTGGTCGTGTCCACGGGGAGTAAGCTGTCCGATATCCCACTGGCCGAACTCAGCAAATTGTGCAAGGGCATCCAGAAGGCTTGGCCGGACGGAAAGAGTTTCACTCTCGTTGTCAGGAATCCCGAGTCTCCCGAGATGCGCGTGGCGGTGCAGAAGCTTTTCGGCGACTCCAGCGCCGACTCCAAGGCCGCGATTGCCAAGCTGAACGAGTCTCACGTGACAGTAAAGATCGTGGCCAGCGACGAAGATCTGCTGCACCTGGTGGAAACCACGCCAGGGGCAGTGGGAATTCTCGACGTCTATTTCATCAACAGTTCGGTGAAAGTCCTCCGCGTGGATGGCAAGCTGCCCTTTGACGTGGGCTACCCCCTAAGAGGAAATTATTGAGACTGCTGTAGGGCGCCCCTCGAAGCACGTTTCCCGTCCGTCGCCTGAACCTACCGGAACCCGGCACCAAACCTCTCTTTCGATAACCAGATCTAGACATTGTTGACCCAGACTGCTACCCCCTTTGATGTAGCCGTTTCAGGCACGCATGTTGCATTTCCTCTTGGGGGAACGAAACGTGACATGACATGGGGAAGACCTGTGACTCCTAAACAGCTCGATTCAGGCAGCTGCAGGGAGCCGATCGAGCGGTAGAGAGCCGAAAAACCCGGCAGACCAGCAGACGACGAAACGAACGCGAACGGCGGATCACAACAGAAGGAGTCCGGAAACGCCTGTACGTAGGTACAGGTTTTCCACAGCTAGTACAGGGAAAACGAGGCGAAAACTGGGGCGAAAGTCGGACTGTATGTAACATATTTAGTTTGTGTTGCTTAGTGGATTTTGCTCCGTTGGAATGCAGTACTAGGAGACTGGTTTGGGCCTAAAAATGTGTCTTGTGTACCATCGCCTTTTGGGCCCAGAAGCTGTCAAATGGGACAGGCTTGAGGGATTCGATTAGAACCTCTGGACAGGGTCGAGCATCTAAGAGCTGGCGGAGGAATGAAACGGACATTACGAGCCAGCGTTAAACGCGGTGGAGATCGGGGACCGAGGAAAGATGAACACCGAGGATAAGAGCCGAAAGTGGATGTGGATGTTCCTGGCAACGCTGGTTTTGCTGCAAATGTATTTCGTGTGGGAACTGCTGGCGGTGTTCGTACTGTTCGCCGTGGGATTTGCAGCCATCGCTTTTGTGACGGGAAGCTTGTACATGCTGCATCGCGGCTGGGCACTGGCCGTGGAGCGCGTCGCGGACAGCCAACACCCGGTCATGGTGGCCACGCGGCAGGGCCTCGACACGATCGAAGACATGGTGCGCAGGCCTTTTCGGCGTCCGGGTTCCGCGCCAGCTCGCTGACTGATTTTATGACCTTCTGGCCTAGGCCAGAGCACACGCAGAGCTTGTCACCCTGCCTCCTTCAGGACTGACAAAGTCTCTGCCACAATTGGAACGAAGAAAAAGAGCCAACCGTCCTGAGAGAGCGGTTGGCCTTTTTTCTTTTCCGGGAATGCCAGATCTTCTGGGCGCAGCCGCTTCGTCGTGCGTCGGCTGTGCATGGTGAATCAATCCGGGCCCTCAACGGGTTGAGGATTGTACCGGTTCGGTGGGCTGGCAGGCGCCGGCTTGGCCGGCCATGGTCTTTCAATGGGTCAGGGGATCGTTGGCGGTATCAGGAATAATAACCCCATTCTCTTCAGTGCGGGAATCGCTATTTGATTCGAACAGAGCCTTCCCGTTGTCCTTGACGAGCCCGTCCAGAGTGGATTTCGAATGTTCATCCACGGCACTGACTGCCGCTACCAGGCAGGAGTACAGGAAAGCTTTCATGCCCTTGCGGAATTGGTCCGTGGAGCGCTCCGCGGCGCGGGCAACTTCGGTCTCCAACTCCTGGCGGCGGGCCTCACACCTGGCGCGGCTCTCCGCGTCGAGTGACGAGAGGGCGGACACCGCTCGCTCCCTGGTCTCGGAGAGGACGGCATCCACATGTTGGCCCGTCTGTCTCTGGAAGGCGGCCAAAGCGGAATTCAGCACGTTCTGCACCAAGGCCTGGACTTCCGCGGAGCGCGCATCGAGCTTCAAGAGCGCCTCCTGCGTGGCCGCCTGAGTATTCTCCAGCATCAGTTGATAGCGGCGGTCAGCGAAGCGGGCAGTCGCCGTTTCGAATTGGGAGGTTGCCTGGCCCACCGCTTCGCTGAGGCGCGCCTGGATCTGAGGCCCACTCTCGCGCGTCATTCGTTCCACAAATTCCTGCGACCTCACCAGTTCGCGCCGCAACTCTACCGCTTGTTTCTCCAGCCGCTGGGCCATCTCCTCGGCTTGACCGCGGTACTTTTCCATTTGTTCTTTCCAGTGCGAGGCGACCTCGCCGGTAAATTCCTCCTTCGAGGAAAGTCGCATCGCCTCCACCCGTGTGGGAAAGAGTTCCTGAATCTCGCGCATGCTCGAGTTGCGTACGTCATCAATCGAGCTGAGCGCCTCGCGCACGGCTTCGTCCACTTGCCGCGTTACCGCTGCTTCCGCGGCCTTCTCTGCCGCTCGCTGCAGTTTTCCTTGCAATGCGGCGATGAGTCCGTCCGGCGTGATGAGCACGCGTTTCGGTTTGGGGGCCTCGGCCGCCCTCGGGGCCTGTGGCTTTGAGGCCGCCGGCGACGGAGAAGGAAATGTGGCGACCTCGGCCATCTTGTGGTCAGCATTCACCGCCAGCTCGTCGAGCTGTAAAGAGATGGGCGCGGGATCCAGCGCAGGCGCGACTGCCGTTGCAAATTGCGCGACGGCGGCATGCGTTCCTCCCGGCTTTATCCAATCCTGGGGCGGGCTAACAATTCCCCAAACATTCCCCGGGTTTTCCAGTTCCACACCGACTTGCTGCAATTCCCGCGAGCTAGGGGTTGTATGGACCGAGCGGATTCTGGCGCGCACGACCGGGGGCTTCGGCTCGAGTTCCAATCCCACCACCTGCAAGGCAACCCACGATCCAATGCCGTAATCGTGTCGCGAGGGATACCGGCAACCATGCAGGTTGAGGCTCGTCGAGACCGTTCTTTCTACAAATGGCTCGCCCAAGCTGTTCTGACCGAAGACGATCAGCGGGACGGACCGCTCGATCCGCGTGCTGCGCCGCGCGTCATGCCCCGCGGAATTGCGGGGAGTATCAATCAGAGACGATTGGCTCACGGCTGCTCCAGATCGATGCCGTTCCTGTTCCTAGTAGCTCTACACGACTTCCGTTAAGCAGAGACATCTTTTCCGCAGGGAGGCAAACTCGGTTTGAGCATAAACCTGCCTCCGGCATATGTGTAGGCTGTGTTCCCGCTGCGGAGTCCTGTGCGGCAAATGGTAGCCGAAGCTTGCTCCATTGTCGATATTCTCTTTGGATGACTATGGATGACTTTGCGTCTCGAGGATGGCAAACCCCGCAATCATCCTTCAATGCGAGCAAACGCATAATGCGCGGCGGCGAGCCCTCGGTTCGATGCAGCCGCGCGCACCGAGCGTAGGGCTGTCGCTCCGAAGAACCGTGAATCAATTTACGATGGGGCCACCGCCTCTACCGGTAGCAGCTTCATCGCCCTTAACGTGGAATATGCCGTAGTGATATTCATCGTTTTTCTTGATCATCACGGTGACGCGACCTCTTGCGGGAAGTAAAATGTCGATGCCCGCAAGGGGCTCGGTGTTCGTCTTCCAAAAGCGAAGGCGATATTCCTTGTTATCCTTATTCGCGAAGTGGACCCTGCCGGTCCACGGCGCCACCTCTACTTTGCCGTCGGGACTGGGTTTTTGGTCGCGGATGGTGATCGTTGCCGATCGGGGCAAAGTAGTCTGTTTTTCTCTTGCTACTCCAGGTGTAGCCACGTGATTCTCCTTTCAAAGCTTACTGCTTTCCGCGGGGCCGGAAACTTGGGTCAGCGAGGAGCCCGAGCAGGGCTGGCCGTTGCTGAAGGTCCGTCAAAGTGTAGCCGTTCTTGAGGCTGTCCCGAGCGTATTGGATGGCGCGCTTACGGTCGCCAAGGTCGTCATAGGTCTCAGCGATATCGGCCAACACCCACGGGTTCTTGGGCGCCAGGACGAAGGCAGCATTTGCGTGGGCGAGGGCCTTTTCTCGAAGCTGGTCTTCTGCATAGAACATGCTGAGCATGGACTGTACCGGGGCCTCCTGGGAATTCAGTAAGGCGTATTGCTCCAGCAGGCTCAGCGTCTTGGCTCTCGCGGGACGCATCTTTTCGCCATCCTTCAGCCAGGTGTAAGCGAGCAGCAGGTTGGCCCAAACCCGCCAATCCTTGTCGTTGAGTTCGAGAGCCTGGCGGGTGGCTGCGGCGGCTTGGGCATAACGCTTCTGCTCCAAGTACAACCAGCCGAGGTTGGCGTAGGCCTGATAGTTGGGCGCCAGTTGAATGGATTTCTGAAGAGCTGCCTCCGCGGCGGCATAGGACTCAGAATCCTTGAGCTCCATATACTCGGCGCCGAGATCGCTGTACCCCTCGGGATTATCGGGCGTGAGTTCGATGACCCGACGGTATTGCCGAAGGGCGTCCTGCACGCGTTTTTGCCGGGCGTAGAACGCTCCGAGAGCGCTGTATCCCTCCCAGTAATCTGGCCGAAGCGCGATGGAGCGCTTGAAGTTGGCTTCGGCGTCCGGGATATGACCCATCTGTTCGTAGACACCGGCCAGGCCGATCAAGGCGCCAGAATCGCGCGGATTGATATCCAGGGCCTTTTGAAATTCCTGAAGAGCGAGATCGTTCTTGCCCAGGGTCAACTGGAGTTGACCCAAAGTAACGCGGACAGCAGAGAAACGGTCGTCTATCTCGAGGGCCCGCCGGCAATTTGCCAGCGCTTGATCCACCCACGCCGGATGATGATCCAGTAGGAATTTTAAGCGATAGGCTTCCCCCCGGGTCGCATAGCCCAAGGCAAAGCGGGGGTCCTTCTCGATGGCGGAGTTCAGCGCGGAAATGGCCAGATCAGCGTTGCCGGGCTTGTCGTAACGCTGCAGATAGGCTAACGCTTTGAGGTAGGACTCGTAGGCGCTGGGCACCACGCTTCCGGCGGGAGTATGGGCCGCCTGGGTCACTTTGATTTTTAGCAGGCGAGCCAGGTCGGTAACGGCTTGTCTCTGTAGTGCCGCCAGATCACCACTCGGATCGTCGAGCTCGGTCGAGCCGACTTGGCGGAGGCGTTTCGAGTCAATCAGAACCACCGTCAGGTGCGCTCCCGGGCCTTTCCGCCGGACACTTCCTTCGACCACCACCGTAGCTCCGAGTTCGCGGAAGGCGGACGTTGGATCGTGAACTTTGCGATTGCGGACTACACTGGCGGGAACCACCCAAAGCGATTGCTGAG
>WNGH01001361.1_pt1 | contig 25741 bp, 23 predicted proteins | sample 5400631 | NCBI WGS metagenome assembly WNGH01 (sample SAMN13153373, study PRJNA577476) | soil metagenome | isolation source: 115 cm soil or saprolite under Garry oak tree replicate 1 | place: USA:California | collected 2016-06-15
ATGCGCTCGCGCCGCTCGACGCGCTCGACTTTTTCGACGCGCTCGACCTTCTGGGGCCGGTCGGGGCGCTCGATCCTCTCGGGACGTTCGATTCTGTCCACACGATCTGGACGCTCGATCCGGTCGGGGCGTTCAACGCTTCCTGCAGGGCGCTCCCCCCTGGTTGGCGAGGGAGACGAGAAGGCGAGGCTCCAAACGACGTGCCAGATGGGAAGTCTCGGTCGAACAGGAATTTACGCGCGAGTCTCGCAGGGCGCTCGTCAGGGACTGGTCGTCACGGTGTCAACGACGGGCGACCGACTGTCACCGAAAGATCCTGAAACGACCTGCGCTAGGGGCTGACCTCGAGCGCCGGATGACGGAGCCAGAAGTAGCCTCCCATCGCGGCGGCCGCCAGGAGATTCGCCACCAGCACGGCCGGCCAGGTCAGCGCCTTCAACACCGGCGCCGCGAAGAGCATCGCCGTCACCGTGAACCCGAACTCGAAGACGACGAAGAGCAGCAGCACGCCGAAGCCGATGTTCGGGTCGCGCTCCGCCATCGCGAGCAGGCGCGACGCCACGCCGCCGATCGCGGCGAAGGTGAGCCCGTGGACCCACGTGAACATCAGCACCATGTCCATCGAGACCGGCAGCGTGTCGTACGACCCGACCACGGTGGCCCGGCCGAAGAGCGCGGTCCCCAGGACGGTCGGTGTGTAGAGCGGCCGTCCGTGGAGGACATCCACGACGAGGAACCAGAGGGCGACGGTGAGGGCTCCGATAATGCCGGCGACGAGGCCTTCCTGGTAGAGGCGCGCGGTGTCGGCGGCGGGAGCGGAAACCCGTGCGGTTGCGGTCGCGTCGGTCTGAGCGGTCATCACCCCACCCCTTTCCGGGTGCGATCCGACCCTACGACGGTGGCCCGGAGTATAGGCCCGACCGACGCGCTCCGCAAACGCGAGGAATTCTCAGGGGTGCATCGTCAGCTGCGGGTGGCACCGCCGGAAATATCCGGCCATCGCCGTCGCCGCGAACAGGTTGCCGACCAGCGCGACCGGCCACATGAGACCGCCCAGGATCGGCGCGGCGAAGATCATGCTGACGACCGTGAAGGCGAAGCCGAACACCGTGGCCAACAGCACGAAGCAGAAGCCCAGGCTCGGATGGCGATCGACGCGTCCGAGGAGGTGCGCGGCGACCCCGCCGATGGCCATGAACGCCAGCGTGCGTAGCCAGATGAACATCATCGCCATCTCCATGGAGATGGGCGCCTTCTGCATCGCGTCGAACGGCATGCTGTGATCGAAGAGCGCGGTGCCGAGCGCGCTCGCCGTGTAGAACAGGCGGCCGGTGACAACGTCCACGACCAGGCCCCAGAGCGTGATCGTGGCGGCGCCGATGATGCCAGCCGTGATGCCCTCTTGATAGGGCCGGGCCGCCTCCGAGGCAACTGCCGCGGGTACGCCGGTGGTGAGGTGGGTCCGAACAGCCATGCGCGAGCTCCTCTCTAGGTTACGGAAGGGAGGCGTACGGAATGCCTCGCTGCCCTGTCCCCCCCGTTCGAATTCACAACTTCAGGACAGTGTGCGAGCCGCGGCTCCTGGCGTCGCCGCGCCGCGCAAGGGAAATGCAACAACGATGACAATTGCGGAATCGCCCGCCAACAGCGGGGTTATAGAACGCGGGCCAGAATCGGCGACGATCTCGTCAGCTTCACCGGCTCTACCGAACGGCAGAGGCACGACGGCGAGGAGCACGGATCGTGAGCAACCCAGATTGACTGCACGGGTAGGATAGGCTGCGTAGTAGGCTGAGGGGCGTGGTGTCGAACAGCGGAAAGACTCTGGCCATTCTCGTCGGAGGCGGGCCGGCGCCGGGCATCAACGCGGTCATCGCGGCGGCGACCATCGAAGCGCGCAATCACGGCATTCGCGTCCTCGGGTGCTACGACGGCTTTCGCTGGCTGGTGCAGGGCGATACGCGGCACGTCGTCGAGCTGGGCATCGACGACCTCTCACGCATCCATTTCGAGGGCGGCTCCATCCTCCGCACGTCGCGCACGAATCCCACGCGGACTCCCGACGGCGTGAAGACCGTGGCGGCAACGCTCCAGAAGCTGAACGTGAACTACCTGATCACGATCGGCGGCGACGACACCGCCTACGCGGCGTCGCAGCTCGCCCGGGTGCTGCCCGGTCTCACCGTGGCCCACGTGCCCAAGACCATCGACAACGATCTGCCTCTGCCCAGCGACATCGTCACCTTCGGCTTCACCACGGCCACCAACCTGGGCAAGGAGCTCGTCCGGAATCTCATGCAGGACGCGGCCACCACCGAGCGCTGGTTCTTCGTCACCGTGATGGGCCGGCACGCCGGGCATCTGGCCCTCGGCATCGGCGGCTCGGCGGCCGCCACGCTGACCGTCATCGGCGAAGAGTTCACCGGCACGCACGTGACCCTCGATCGTCTGGTCGACATCCTGGAAGGCGCCATCATCAAGCGCCGGGCGCTCGGCCGCGACCACGGCGTGGCGATCCTCTCCGAAGGCCTCGCCGAAAAACTCGACCCGTCGACGCTCGGCCCGGTGGAAAACGATCCGTTCGGCAACGTGCGGTTGTCCGAGCTCGAGCTCGGACGCGTGCTCAAGGACCGGGTGACGGCCAGCCTGCGCACACGCGGCCTCGACGTGACGATCGTGGCCAAGGAGTTGGGCTACGAGCTCCGCTGTGCGCCGCCGGGCGCTCACGACATCCAGTACAGCCGCAGCCTCGGCTACTGGGCGACGCGCTTTCTCATGGACGGCGGCAGCAACGCGATGGTCACGATCCAGGCGGGCCGCCTCGTGCCCATCCCCTTCGGCCTCATGATGGACGCCAAGACGGGCAAGATCCGCGTGCGCTACGTCGACGTGGATTCCGAGATGTATCAGACGCTGTGGGCGTACATGATCCGGCTCAAGCCCGAGGATTTCGACGATCCCGACATGCTGGCGTCGCTCGCCAAGGCCGCCAACCTCAGCGAGCCGGAATTCGTCGCGCGCTTCGGTCCGCTCGTCGGCCGCAGCTGATCACTTCTTCTCGATCTTGTCGAGGCCGAGCTCGTAGTTGTCGTTGTCCGCTCCGGCCCGGCGCAACCCATAGAGCCCCGTGTAGAACGTGAGCGTATTGCCGCGGAGCGTTCCCACGAAGCTCGACGGGGGTCCGGTCTCCGGCATATCGGCGCGGCCATAGACCTTGCCGCCTTCGACCTTCTCGATCGTCAACATGTACGCGCCCCGCGCCGCCCCCGCGCGCGCGGCGATGCGGGTGGCCACACCAGCCCACTCGCCGACCAGCGCTTGCGGATCGGGCGTGGTCGGAGCAGGAACGGTCTGAGCGAGGGCGGCTGACCCGGTGACGAGCAGGAGCAGAGCGAGCGCGAAGGCAAGAACGGGCATGTCTTCCTCCGGACGCCGAGTTTAGGCGTCCGGAGGAGGACAGGTCAATTTACTTCTGACCTCCCGGGCAGGCTCCGAAGTTGGTTCCACCGACGGGCGCGTAGACACCCGCACACGCGATCAGCGGGGGCGGCGCCGTGACAGTGACGACGGTCGTGCCGGGCGTGGTCGTCACGACCGTGGCCGACGGAGTCACCGTGGTATCGCGCTCCACCACCCGCCTGACGCAGCCGGTCGTGGCGGCCACGGCGGCGAGGAAACAAACGCTGGCTGCAAAGGCTTTCATTGTCGACACCTCCGAGGGAATTCCAAGCAACGACGCTGCCAGCGAGGACCGGCCGCGCGATCAGTGGTAGCCGGGTTCTCCAGGCAGGATCGCGCGACGCTGGCCGTCCTCGATGACCAGGCGCGGGCGGATGGCCGTGATCGTGCGCCCGACGACACCGTCGATGGCCTCGTCGGCTGACGGCGCGCCATCGAACAACATCAGGCTCTTGAGCGTGGGCAGCCGCAGACCAATCTCGCCGCGCTCGCGGGCCGCGGCCGCCTCGGCGGGCGCCAGCCAGCGGACGGCGACGATCTCGTGCTCGTCGGGCACCGGCGTCTGCGCGGGAGGCATGACCGCCGCGAAGAACCGCGTGTCGAAGCGCAGCGGATTTTCCTCGGGCGTGATCCAGTGGGCAAAGTACGTGAGGCGATCGGTGGCCAGGCGCAAACCCTCGGCGCGCAGAAACTCCCAGAACGTCCGGTGATCCTGCTGGCACGAGCGGCGCTGGGCGGAAAAGCGCGCGGGATCACGGACGAGGCCGCCGTCCGAGCCGTACGCCATCAGCGCGCCGACTTCCTCGAAGGCTTCCCGGATGGCGCCGATCCAGTAGCCGAGCGCGGCGTGGCCCTCGCCCACCCCCAGACGCCGCGCGGCCGTCGCCTCGTCGAGGCCGACGCACCACGCCGCCGCATCGGTGGGAGTGTCGTCGCGCTCGACGCGGCCGCCGGGGAAGACGAAGTCACCGGCGGCGAACCGGCTCTTGTGGTGGCGCTGGATCAGCAGCGTCTCGACGCCGCCCCCGGCCCGGTCCCGCAGCAGCACGAGCGTCGCTGCCGGCGACGGAACCGCAGGCGCAGGTTTGACGGACACCCGGGCAGTGTGACACGATGCTCGCGCTCTGTCATCGCTTCGAGGAGGAAACCGATGGCCGCCGAGTCTCGCCTCAAGGAAAAAAACATCACGCTCCCCACGCCGAACACGCCGGTGGCGAACTACGTCGGCGCCGTCCGCGCCGGCAACCTCCTCTTCGTCTCCGGCCACGGCCCGCTCCGCACCGACGGCAAACCCGCGGTGCGCGGCAAGGTGGGCCGCGAGCTCTCCGTCGAGCAGGGCTACCAGGTCGCGCGCGAGGTGGGACTCAACCTGCTCGCGACGACACGCGCCTCGCTCGGGAGTCTCGACAAGGTCAAGCGTGTGGTGAAGGTCCTCGGCATGGTGAACTCGGCCGACGGCTTCGGCGACCAGCCGAAGGTGATCAACGGCTTCTCCGATCTGATGGTCGAGGTCTTCGGCGAGGCGATCGGCAAGCACGCCCGCTCCGCCGTCGGCATGGCCGAGCTGCCGATGGGCATCCCCGTCGAGATCGAAATGGTGCTGGAGGTCGAGTAGACGGCCCCCATCGACCTGCACGACGTCGTCGAAGCAGCCGGGATCATCGTGTTCGGCGTCCTCTTCTATTCGTACACCTACCAGTGGTTCACGCCCGGGCAAGCCGGCCAGCGGCGGTGGCACGTGCTGGCCAACGGTTGCCTCTTCGGCGTGCTCGCCGTCGTCCTGATGATCGCGCGCATCCAGCTCACCGGTGACGTCTACATCGACGCGCGCGCCGTTCCGGTCGCGCTCATCGGCCTGCTCGAAGGCTGGCCGGCCGGCCTGCTGGCCGCGATCCTGCCCGCGGCGTACCGCGTGTGGCTGGGTGGCCCCGGCGCGCCCGCGGGAGTCCTCGGCGTCGTCGGTGCGGCGCTGATCGCCGGCGGCGTGCACGCGTGGGCACGCCGGCACGGCGGGCTGGGGCCCCGGCACGCGTTCGCCGTCGCGGGTCTCGTGTTCGCGTGGACGTTCACCACATTCGCCCTGGTCGGGCCCTATGCGCGTGAGCTGTTCGGGCGCGTGTGGCTGCCCGTCCTCGTCGCTCACGTCGTCGGCGTCGGCTTCACCGCTCGTCTGCTGTACGACGTCCAAGAGCAGGCCCGGCTCAGCGCCGAGCGTGCGCGCTTCCGCGCGATCCTCGACGAGGCCTCCGACGCCATCCGCATCGTCGACGCCGACACGTTCGAGATCATCGACATCAACCGGCGCGATTGCCACCTGTCCGGCTACCACCGCGAGGAGCTGGTCGGCCACGACAGCCGGAAGTTCTGGCCGCAAGATCCCGAGGAGCGGAGCCGGCACGACGCGTCCGCGGCCGAGGCGCGGGCGCGCGGCATCGCGCGCACCTTCAGCCTGCCCTATCGCACGCGCACGGGCGACACGATCTCCGTCGATTCCACGCGCCGGGTCGTCGAGCACCAGGGCCGGCGTTACGAGATCATCATGTTCCGCGAGGCGGCTGATCGCGAAGCGGCCGAAGCGGCCGAGCGCGACGCGGCGGAGCTCCGCGCGGTCACGTTGCTGGCCGGCGCGGCCGCTCACGAGATCAACAATCCGCTGGCCGTCGTGGTGGGCGCCCTCGGCCTGCTCGAGAAGCGCCTCGCCAACGGCAGCGAGGAGTCGACGCGCGTGGCCCAGGCGATGGGCGGCGCCAGCCGCATCCGCGACATCGTGGCTCGCATGACGCACATCACCCGAATCGAGAGCACCCCCGAGATCGGCCACCTGCCGCCGATCCTCGACATCAGGAAATCGAGCGAGGAGATTTCATGAACGACCTGGGCGCCATTGCGGCCACCGTCATCTCCCTCATCTTTCTCGCCATCGTGGGCATCGTCGCCGGCGTCGCCATCCCCGGCCTCTTCATGGCCGTGGTGGCGCCGTGGCTCGACTGGATCTTTCCCGCCCGCAACAAGTAGCGCTCGATGGGCGCGAAGTATTTCGGCGCCGCCGTTCGCCGACGCGAGGACCCGCGCTTCTTGCGGGGCGAGGGCCGCTTTCTCGATGACGTGAGGGTCGCCGGCCTGCTCCACGTCGCCTTCCTGCGCTCGCCCTACGCTCACGCGATGATCCGCGCGATCCGCACCGAGCGGGCGCGCGCGGCCCCCGGCGTGGTCGCGGTCTTCACCTTCGCCGATCTCGAGAGCTGGATGAAGCCGCTGCCGCTCTTCGGCGCGCCACCGCCCGGACTGGCCGCCGCCATCGCCTTCGAGATCCGCCAGGCCCCGCAGTTCGCGCTCTGCCGTGATCGCGCCCGCTACGTCGGGGAGATCGTCGCGATGGTGGTGGCCGAGAGTCGCGCGCGCGCCGAGGACGCCGCCGAGGCGATCGAGGTCGAGTGGGAGCCCCGGCCCGTGGTGACCGACATGCGCCAGGCGGCCGAGCCGGGGACGCCGCTCGTGCACGAGGCGTGGGGCACGAACGTCGGCGTGGGCTTCACCCACGCGATCGGCGACGTCGAGGCCGCGTTCGCGCGCGCCGACGTCGTGATGAGCGAGACGTTTCACATCCAGCGCTACGTGGGGATGCCGCTCGAGTCGCGGGGCGCCGTGGCCGTCTGGGATCGCCGCGACGGCACGCTGACGACGTGGAACAGCACGCAGGTGTCGCACTTCGTCCAGCAGGGCCTGGCCGGGGCACTCGGGCTTCCGCACCACAAGGTGCGCGTGATCGCGCCCGATCTCGGTGGCGGCTTCGGCACCAAGGCGTCGGGCTATCCCGAGGATCACCTGGTGCCGATCGCCGCCATCGTCCTGAACCGTCCGGTGAAGTGGGTGGAAGATCGGCGCGAGCACATGATGAGCGCCGCGCACGCCCGCCACCAGGTCCACGCGATCAGCCTGGCCGCCCGGCGTGACGGCACCATCGTCGGCCTGCGTGACCGCATCTGGCTCGACCTCGGCGCCTACAACGTCTGGGGCATCGTGCTGCCCTACAACACCGTGGCCCATCTCATCGGCCCGCATCGCATCGCGAACATGCGCGTCGACGTCCAGGCGGTCACGACGCACAAGACACCGAACGCGCCGTATCGAGGCGCCGGCCGGCCCGAGACCGTCTTCGCCATGGACCGCGCCGTCGATCGTCTCGCCCGCGAGCTGCGGATCGACCCCGCCGAGATCAGGCGGCGTAATTACATCCGGTCCGATGAGCTGCCCTACGACTTCGGGATGCCCTATCGCGACGGCAATCCGCTCGTCTACGACAGCGGGGATTTTCCGGCGGCGCTCGAGGCCGCGCTGAAGGCGGCCGATTACGACGAATTCCGTCGCGATCAACCGGCCCTGCGCGCACGGTCCATCTTCCGCGGCATCGGCATCTCGGGCTACGTCGAAGGCACCGCGATCGGTCCGTTCGAAGGCGCGACGGTGAAGGTCGACCTCGGCGGCCGTGTGCTCGTCGCTACCGGGGCCGTCAATTCCGGCCAGGGTCACGAGACGTCGTTCGCCCAGGTGTGCGCCGACGCGCTCGGCGTGCCGCTCGAGCACGTGACCGTCGTCGGAGGCGACACGGCCACCGTGCCCTTCGGCGTCGGCACCTTCGCCAGCCGCAGCGGAGTGACGGCGGGCAACTCGATCGCCGACGCGTGTCAGCAGGTGCGAGCGAAGCTGGTGAAGGCGGCGGCCGCGCTGCTCGAGGCGGCGCCCGGCGACATCGAGATCGAGGACGGCCAGGCGTTCGTGCGCGGTGTGCGAGCCTCCGCGGTTCCGCTGGCGCGCGTGGTGCAGGCCTCGATCCCGACGTTCGCCCGACCGGGCGTGGCCTCGCCGGATTTCGAAGCCACGGCCTATCACCACGTGCCGACGGTCACGTTCGCGAGCGCCGTGCACGTCGCGCGGGTCGAGGTCGACGTCGGCACCGGTCACGTGACGCTGCTGCGCTACGTCGTGGCCCACGACTGCGGCAAGGTCATCAACCCGCTGATCGTGGAGGGTCAGGTGCACGGAGGCGTCGCGCAGGGCGTGGGCGGGGCGCTCTACGAGGAGATGGTGTACGACGAGCAGGGCCAGCTCCTCACCGGCAGCCTCATGGACTACCTGGTCCCCACCGCGATGGAGCTGCCGCCGCTCGAGACCGTGCATCTCGAGTTTCCGTCGCCGCGCAATCCGCTCGGGATGAAGGGCCTCGGCGAGGGCGGCGCGATCTCGCCGCCGGCCGCCATCGCCAACGCCATCGAGGACGCGCTCGAGCCGTTCGGCGTCCGCATCACGGCGACACCGGTGAGCCCCGCCCGCCTGCTCGCGTTGCTCCACGAGACGGCGTGAAGCCGGCGCCGTTCGACTACGTCGATCCGCGCACGGTCGACGAGGCGCTCGACCACCTGAGTCGCCACGGCGACGAGGCGAAGGTCCTGGCCGGCGGCCAGAGCCTGGCCCCGATGCTGAACTTCCGGCTGGCCCGGCCGGCCGTGCTCGTCGACATCAATCGCGTGGCCGGACTCGACGGCGTGACGGAGTCGAGCGGAGCGTTGCGGGTCGGCGCCCTCGTGCGCCAGCGCCAGCTCGAGCGCACGCTCGATCGTCGATTCCCCCTGCTCACGGCCGGCCTCGGGCTCGTCGGTCACACCGCCATTCGGGTGCGTGGAACCGTGGGAGGCTCGATCGCCCACGCCGATCCCGCCGCCGAGCTGCCGGCGCTCCTCGCGTGCTACGACGGCGTCGTGGTGACGCGCGGCCGGCGCGGGGAGCGGAGCATCGCCGCGGCCGAGTTCTTCCTCGGGCCACTCATGACGGCGCTGGCGGCCGACGAGCTGCTCGTCGAGACACGCTGGCCCGTGCCGACGCCCGGGACCGGGTGGGGACTGCACGAGGTGGCCCGCCGCCATGGTGATTTCGCGCTCGTCGGTGCTGCGGCGCTCGTCACGCTCAGCGACGGAAAAGTCGCCCGCGCCCGCGTGGCCGTGTTCGGCTGTGGCGCGACGCCGACGCTGGCGGCGGTTGAGGCCGCGCTCGCCGGCCGCGCTCCGACGACGGCGCTGATCGACGAGGCGGCTCGCACGGCCGCGAGCGCGCTCGACCCGCACGCCGATCTCCACGCCAGCGTCGAATACCGCCGGCGGGTGGCGCGCACCTTGATGGTCCGAGCGCTGAGCGATGCCGTCGGCCGGGCGGCGCCGTGATCGCGAGGTGCCGATGACCTCTCGGACCGTCCGCCTCACCGTCAACGGCCGCACGTATACGCGGACGGTCGAGCCCCGGACGACGCTGGCCGACTTCCTCCGCGACGACCTCGACCTCACCGGCACCCACGTCGGCTGCGAGCACGGCGTGTGCGGCGCCTGCACGGTGCTGCTCGACGGCCAGCCGGTGCGAAGCTGCCTGCTCTTCGCGATCCAGCTCGACGGCACGGTGCTGACGACCGTCGAAGGCCTGGCCGACGGCGAGCGGCTCCATCCCATCCAGGAGGCCTTCCGCGAGCACCACGGGCTGCAGTGCGGTTTCTGTACCCCGGGGCTCCTGCTGACCGCCAAGGCCTTGCTCGAAGAGAACCCGGCACCGACCGACCGGGAGATCCGTGAAGCAATTGCCGGCAATCTCTGCCGGTGCACCGGCTATCATTTCATCGTGGATGCGATTCGGGCGGCGGCGCGAGGGCTTCAGCGCTGATGGGTGATCCCGAGGCGCGGATCGAGCGTCTTCGTCTGCTGGCCCGGCTCAATCAACGCATCTCTTCGTCGCTCGACTACGACGAGGCGCTCACCGCGATCGCCAGGGCGGCCAGCGAGATCATGGCGGTGCCGTCGGTGTCGGTGTGGGTGGCCGACGCGGAGACCAGCACGGTGACGGTGCGCGCCTTCTCCGACAATCGCCTCGGCAGCGGCTTCGATCCCAAGCCGATCGCGTTCGGCGAGCACGGAATCGGCTGGGTGGCGCTCCACCGCAAGCCGCTGCACGTGCCCGACATCCACGCGCCCGACTCGCCGGTCGGGCAGCGCGAGTGGTTTCGCGCCCGCGACTTGCACAGCGCGTACGCCGTGCCGATCCTCTTCCAGGACCAGATCCTGGGCGTGCTCTCGCTCACCCGGGCCACACCGTTCGATCTCGACGACGACGATACCGAGCTGCTGGACAGCCTGGTGGCCCAGGCGGCGGTGGCGATCCGGAACGCGCGGCTGTTCGCGGGCAGCGAGACGCGCCGCCGCACGGCCGAGGCTCTGGCCGACCTCCTGCGGCTGCTCTCGCAGACCCTCGAGGTCGAGACGGTGGCGCAGCGGATCGCCGAAGACGTGCGCGATCTGCTCCACGTCGGAGCGGCCAGCGTCTACCACCTCGAGCCGGAGACCGACGACCTCGTGGTGATCGCCAGCTCGGTGTCGCCCGACAGCGCATTCGACTGGGTCCTCGTGCTGCCGCGCGGCTACGGGACGTGCGGGCTCGCCGTGCAGCAGAAGGCGCCGATCGCGTCGTCCGACGTGCTGGCCGATCCGCGCATCGTCTACAGCGAGGGCGCCCGCGAGCAGCTCCAGCGCACCGACTACCGCGCGGTGCTGGCCGTGCCCCTGCTCGTCCAGAACCGTCCGATCGGCGCCATCGCCGTCGCCGACGGCTTCGGCCGCGTCTTCAGCGAGACGGCGGTCCAGCTCCTCCAGGCGTTCGCCGACCAGGCCGCCGTCGCCCTCGAGCACGCCCGCCTCTACGACGAGGCCGAGCACCGCCGCCGCCAGGCCGAGGACACGGAAGAACGGCTGCGGGGACTGTTCGAGCGTGTGCCCGTCGGCATCTACCGGACGACGCCCGAGGGACGGATCCTCGACGTCAACCGGGCGCTGATCACGATGCTCGGCTATCCGGATCGCGCGACCCTGCTGGCCATGAACGCGACCGACGTCTACGCGCGTGCGGAGGATCGTCAGCGGTGGCGGAGCACGATCGAGCGGGACGGCGTGATCCGCGACATGGAGGTGGAGCTACGCCGTCACGATGGAAGCGTCATCTCGGCGCGCGAGAGCGCCCGGGCCGTCTGCGCGGCCAGCGGGCGCGTGCTGCACTACGAGGGCACGGTGGAGGACGTCACCGAGCGCAAGCGCGCCGAGATCGCTCAGCGCCAGGCCGAGGCCTTGCGCTCGGTCACCGAGCTGGCCAACGCGGCCGCCCACGAGATCAACAATCCGCTGCTCGTCATCACCGGCAACCTCGAGCTCATGGCCCGCCGTCTCGGCCCCGACGATCCCAACCGCGACTCGATCCAGCGCACGCTCGAGGCCTGCCAGCGGATCAGCGAGATGGTGCAGCACATGGGCAAGATCACGCGCCTCGAAGTCCGCAACGAATGGCCGGGGCTGTCGGCCATCCTCGACCTCAAGAAGTCGGCGGGCGCCGGCGAGGGTTAGGGCGCCAGCAGCGCGGGGATCGTGCGCAGCGCCTCGGCGATGCGCGGCCCGTGCCAGGAAAACGGCTTGCCGTCGACGAGCTGGACGCGCGCTCCGCACGCCGCGAAGTCGCCGACGTGGGCGGGCCTGAAACGGAACGGTTCGTCGGGAAGCAGGATCACGGCGGGCCGGCGCGCGACGATCTCATCGAGCGCCACCGTCGGATAGCGCTCCGGACGGTCGGCGAAGACGTTGGCCCCTCCGCACACGCTCAGCATGTCGTGAACGTACGTGTCGCGGCCGATCGTCATGTACGGATCCCGCCAGATCGCGTAGAAGACCGTCACGGGCGGGCGCCGCTCCACGCGCGCTCGCGTGGCCGCGTAGAGCTCGTCGAGCTCGCTGGCGATGGCAGTGGCCCTCGCGGCGGTGTCGGTCACCGCCCCGAGCTCGCGCACCATCGCGATGCCCTCGGCCACCGTGCGCGGATACGTGACCCACACGGGGATCCCCCACGCCCGCAGCGTCGCCACGTGCTCGGCGTGATTCTCCTCCACGTTGGCGATGACCAGATCGGGATCGAGCGCGCGGATCTTCGCGAGGTCGGGATCCTTCTCACCGCCGATCCGGGTCTTGTCGCGCAGGAGGACGGCCGGCTCTCGGCAGTAGACGGTGATGCCGACGAGGGCGTCGGCCAGGCCCAGCGCGCACAGCGTCTCGGTCGTGCTCGGGATCAGGGAGACGATACGCCGCGGCGGCCGCGCTGACCGCAGCGCCGTGCCCGACGCGTCGACGAGCCTCACGTCACGCACCTCTCTCAGGCCACCCACGGTGAATCCTGGCAGGCGCTCCGTTACAGAATCAATCCGGGCACGCGCTCCATTACAAAATCCGTCGGCTGCGCAGGCGCTCCACGAAGTCGATGACGTCACGGGTGCGATCGGCCAGCTCGGCGTCGAGCTTCGTGATCTGCTCGACCGGCGCGTGCTGGTCGATGGCGTCCTCGAGGTTGGTCACCGCTACGCCGAAGACCTTGAGCAACCGGCGCGTCTCGTCGCTGGGCATGCGCCCTCCTCAGTCGAGGGCCACCTCGGCCACGTCACGCCAGCGCGGCTCGCCCTCCGGCTTGAAGTTCTTCGTGTTCACGAAGTGGAGGCCGTGATGGAGGTTCATCTTGAACTTCCCGCCGCCATAGCGGTCGTGGAGGTAGGCCATGGGGTCGTCGAGGAACGGGCCCATCGCGTCACTGCTGAGCCGGACGAGCCACTTGAACCTGATCGTGCCGGCGAAGGGTTCCTGGACGCCGATGGTGGCCGTGAACTCGGGCCACACGCGCGTGAATTCCTCGAGGAGCTGGCGCCGCGTCGGTCGCTCGACGCCGTGATTCACGAGGTTACGGCGGAGATAGGGCTCGAGGAGCTCCCAGCACCAGGCGGCAATCACTGCGGCGCGAGTGTATCATGGGCGCAGGGTGCAGAACTTCGAGCTGGCGCGCCTGTTTTACGAGATGGCGACGCTCCTCGAGGTCCGGAACGAGAGCGTCTTCCGCGTCCGAGCCTACCAGCGGGCGGCCCAGATGCTGGAGTCCCTGACCGAGGACATTGCGGCCGTCGCCGCGCGTGGCGGTCTCCAGAAGCTTCCCGGCATCGGCAAGGATCTGGCGATCCGCGTCGAGGAGTTCCTGAACACGGGACGCATCGACCAGCTCGAGGCGATGCGCCGCGACGTGCCTCCGCGCTTCCTCACGCTCCTCGAGATCCGCGGCCTGGGGCCGCGCACCGCGAAGCTCCTGTGGGATCGGCTCGGCGTGGACTCGGTCGAACGCCTGGAGGAGCTCTGCCGCACGAAGGAAATCCTCAACGTCGCCGGGATTCGCGAGAAGACGTGCGAGAACATCCTGAAGGGCATCGCGATCTGGCGCGCGGGACGGACGCGCACGCTCCTGCCCGCGGCGCGCGCCGTGGCCGAGCAGGTCGCCAGCGCCCTGCGGGCTCACGGCGGCGTCGAGCGGCTGGAGGTGGCGGGCTCGCTGCGCCGGATGCGCGAGACCGTGAAGGACGTCGACATCCTGGTGACCTCCACCGAGCCGGCGCGCGTCATCGAGACGCTGACGTCCCTCCCCTCGGTCACCGAGGTGATCGCGCGCGGCGACACCAAGGTCTCGGTCCGCCACCAGGACGGGCTTCAGGTCGATCTCCGCGTCGTCGAGCCCAGCGCGTTCGGAGCCGCGCTCCAGTACTTCACGGGCTCCAAAGACCACAACGTCCGCGTCCGCGAGCTGGCCAAGCGCCGTGGGCTGACCATCAGCGAGTACGGCGTGTTCGAGGAGAAAAGCGGGACGCGCGTGGCCGGCGAGACCGAGGACGAGGTCTACGCCGCCGTGGGGCTTCCGTGGATCCCGCCGGAGCTGCGCGAGAACACCGGCGAGATCGACGCGGCCCGCAGCGGTGGGCTGCCCGAGCTGATCACGGCGGATCGCATCCGCGGTGATCTCCATGCCCACACCGATTGGTCCGACGGCCACATCACGCTCGAGAAGCTCGTGACGGCGGCCGAGGACCGCGGATACGAATACATCGCCGTCTCCGACCACTCGCGGTCGGATACCATTGCTGGCGGATTGAGCATCGATGAGCTCCGCGCCCAAATCCAACAGATCCGCCAGCTCCAGGCGTCGCACCGAATCCGCATCCTGGCCGCCAGCGAGTGCGCTATCCTGGCTGATGGCACCATGGACTTCCCCGACGAGGTCCTGGACGAGCTCGACGTCGTCCTGGCCGCTGTCCACTCGCGCTTCAAGCAAACGCGCGAGGAGATGACGACGCGAATCGTGCGAGCGCTCGGTCACCCAAAGGTCCACATTCTGGCGCACCCCACCGGCCGGCGTCTGGGTTCACGGGACCCGTATGATGTGGACATGGAGGCGGTGTTCGCCGCCGCACGGCAGCATGGCAAGGCTCTGGAGATCAATGCCTCTCCCGAGCGGCTGGATCTCGCCGACGTCCACGCCCGGCGCGCTGCCGAGCTGGGCATTCCCATCGCCATCAACACGGACACCCACTACCTGAACAACTTCGACAACCTCGCGCTGGGGGTGGCCGTCGCCCGGCGGGCCTGGATCGGCCCGTCGCAGGTCCTGAACGCCCGCCCCCTCGCCGAGCTCGTGGGCTGGACGCAGCGAGCACGCTCGGCGTAAAAAGGACATCGGCATGGGCGTGAAGCTCTTCGTGGGTGGACTCTCCTTCACGACGTCGAATGACAGCCTGCGGGGCGCGTTCGCGCGCTACGGCATGGTGCAGTCGGCGATGGTCATGACCGACCGTGAGACCCAGCGTTCGCGCGGCTTCGGCTTCGTCGAGATGGGCTCCCAGGACGAGGCTGATCGAGCGATCGCCGGCATGAATGGCGCCAACCTCGATGGCCGCATGATCCGAGTCGACAAGGCGACGCCGCGCGGCACTGCGCCGGCGTCCCGAGGACCACGACCGATGGGTGGGGGTGGGCGGCCCGCCGGTGGGCCTCCCGGCGCTGGGGGACCGCGTCCGTGGACCCCGCGGCCGCCTGGCGGCGGCTTCGGCGGAGGGGGTGGCCCGGGCGGCGGCGGAGGTGGCGGCCTCGGCGGAGGCCCACCCCGCTTCGGTGAGCCACCCCGAGGCGGCGACACCCGGGGTGGAGGTCGTGGCGCCAAGCGCCGTGACGAAGGCGAGCGGCGGCCGGGCGGCCCGAAACGTGGGAAGCCAACAGGGGAGCGCCGAACTCAGGACAAGGGACGCCGCAACGAAGACTTCCGCTGGTAAGGGCAGCGTGAGGCGCGTCGGGCTCCTCACGCCCCTGGCTCTCGTCGTGCTCGTCGCGATTCTCGCCGCGCCGGTGTCCCGTGCCTCGGCCCAGCCCTCGTCGACCGGGGCGCCCTCCGACGTGTCGGTCACCGTCGGTGGACGCACGGTGTTCACGTCCGGCTTCACGAAGTGGAGCACCGGCGCTCAATCCGGAGGCCCCAACATCCTCTCCGAGCTGACGTGGCGAGGCGTCGACGCCGTCGTGCCCGAGGTCAACGCCGAAGTCGTGTGGAAGCGCCTCGTCCTGCTCGGCGCGTTCGGCGGCGGCTTCATCCGCGACGGCGTGCTGAACGACGACGACTTCCTCGGCAACGATCGACAGGGACGCTTCTCGCATACGCGCTCGAGCGTCGGTGGCGACGGCCTGTTCTACGGCAGCGTCGACCTCGGGTTCCGGGCCTTCTCGTGGACGGCCACCGGAGGGTTGCCCGGCTACGTCGACGCGTTCGCCGGTTTCCAGTACTGGCAGGAGAACTACGACGCGTTCGGCGCCACGGGCACGTTCGGCATCTCGCCCTCGACCAGCGTGATCCGCGAAGAGTTCACCTGGAAGAGCCTGAGAGTCGGCGTGCGCGGTCAGGTGCCGATCACGCCGCGACTGGCCGCGCGCATCAACGCGGCGGCGGTCCCCTGGACGCGCGCCGAGGTGGTGGACGTCCATCCACTCCGCACCGACGTCCGTCACGATCCATCGTTCACGGGGAGCGCCGACGGGGGTATCGGCGTGCAGGCCGACGGCGGCCTCGCGTTCATGCTGAGGCCGCGCCTCGCCCTCGAAGCGGGATTCCGCTACTGGCGGATCGACTCGGGCACCGGAACAGAAACGGCGCGCGGCGTGACGGTCACCACGCACGAGCGCGTGAACGAGATCCGGATCGAGCGCTACGGCCCGTTCGTGGGAGTCACCTACCGGTTCTGATGATCAGGCGGGCGTGATCGGCTTGCGCCCGTTGCCCCAGAGACGCTCGAGACGCTGGATGCGCTTGCGCAGCCGGCCCGTCATGCGACCGCCAACCAGGCTGGGCCGCCCCCACTGCAGCACCGCCGCCATGTCCTCGAAGATCGAGTACGCCACGGGCGTCACCAGCAGCGTCAACAGGAGCGAGAGCATCTGGCCACCGATGACGACGACGGCGATGGCGCGCCGCTCCTCGGCCCCGGGGCCGGTGCCGACGGCGAGCGGCAGCATGCCGGCCACCAGCGCGAGCGTCGTCATGAGGATCGGGCGGAGCCGGTCGCGGTTGCCCTGCATGATCGCGGCGAGCCGCTCCATCCCTCCGGCGCGCAGGTTGTTCATGTGGTCGATCTGCAGGATGGCGTTCTTCTTCACGACGCCGAAGAGCACGAGGATGCCGAGCGCCGAGTAGAGGTTGAGCGTGTTGCCCGTGTACCAGAGCGAGAACAGCGCGAACGGCACCGACAGCGGCAGCGAGAGGAGAATCGTCAGCGGGTGGATCACACTCTCGAACTGGGACGCGAGGATCATGTACATGAAGATGACCGAGAGCAGGAACACCCACAGGAACTCGGTGAACGTCTTCTCCAGCTCGCGGGCCCGCCCGGACACCGCCGTGGTATAGCCGGCGGGCAGGTTCATCTTGGCCACTTCCTCACGCAGCGCCTGGATGCGGTCGGCCTGGCCGAACCCGGGCACGATTGACGCGCGTAACCGTACCTCGCGCTGCCGCTCCGAACGGTCGATGCGCGACGGCGTCACCGACGGCACCAGCTTGACGAGGTTGTCCAGCCGCACCAGGCCGCCGCCGGGCGCGAGCCCGATCTGGGGTTGGGCTCCCGTGCCAGTGGCGGTCGTCACCGCCGAGCGCGCGACGTAGAGTCGCGAGATCACGTCGGCGCGGCCCCGATAATCGGCGGTCAGCCGGACGGTGACGTCGTAGTCCTCGTTGACGACCGGGTCGTGGAAGCGCGAGACCTCGTCGTCGCCGCCGACGCCCAGGCGGAGCGCCATCGCGATCTGCTCCGTTTCCACGCGCAGATCGGCGGCGCGCTCGCGATCGATCTCCACGCGCCACTCCGGGCGGTCGAGCCGCAGCGTCGTATCGGCGTCCACGATGCCACCGAGCTCAGGCGTGCTGCGGCGTAGCCGCTCGCCGTAGTCGGCCAGAGCCACGAGATCGGGTCCGCGGATGACGAAGTCGATGTCGAAGGAGCCGCCGCCGATGTTGAAGCCCGGGATGTTGCGCACCGTCACCCGGATGTCCCGGAACTTTCGCAGACGCTGGCGGACCTGCTGGATGACGTCGCGCTGGCTGATGTTGCCGCGGAAGGCGGCCATCGGCTCGCCGCGGAGCGTCGAGCGGAGCAGGCGGCTCAGGCTCCAGACGCGATCGTCGTACGGGGTCATCCGCACGTAGGCGTAGCCCTGGTTGACGCGGTTCAGGAAGTTGCCGCCCGACTGGGCCAGCACGTAGCGCACGCCGGGCGTCGCCTTCACCTCGCGAGCCATCGCCTGCATGGCCTCGTCCATGGCGGCGAGGCTCATGCCCTCCGGGGCAATGACGATCATCTCGAACTCGCCCTCGTCCACGTCGCTCGGCACGTACTCCTGCTTGACCAGCCGGTAGAGCGGCACCGACGACGCGATGACGGCGATGGAGAGCACGACGATGACGAACCGGAAGCGCATCGACAGCGCCAGGGTCCACGCGTAGCCGCGATCGAGCCAGGCGTAGAAGCCCGTGCGCGAGCGGGCCCCCGCGTCGGCGCCGTGGCCGCCGTGACCTTCGCCCCCGCCGGCGTGGGCGTCTTCCGTGCGCAGGAAGCGGGCGCTCATCATCGGCGTGAGCGTGAAGGACACCAGCAGGCTGACCATCACGGAGGCGGCGGCGGTGAGGCCGAATTGATAGAGGAAGCGCCCCGAGATCGACGACATGAACGACACGGGCACGAAGATGACGACCAGCGACAGCGTGGTGGCCATGACGGCCAGGCCGATGTCGGCGGTGGCCGCGCGGGCCGCCTCGAACGGCCGCATCTTCTTCTCCTCGACGAAGCGGAAGATGTTCTCGAGGACGACGATGGCGTCGTCGATGACGATGCCGACCATCAGCACGAGCGCGAGCATGGTGACGCTGTTGAGCGTGAAGTTGAGGAAGAACATCATGGCGAAGGCGGCGATGACCGAGGCCGGGATGGCGATCCCGGCGATGATCGTGGAGCGCCACGAGCGCATGAAGGCCAGCACCACCAGCGAGGCCAGGATCGAGCCGAGCACCAGGTGCAGGTTGATCTCGTGGAGCGCCTGGTAGATGTAGCGCGACTGGTCGCGGATGATGTCGACGCGCACGTCGGCCGGCAGCCGGGCGGCCAGTTTCTCGAGGTTGGCCTTGGCCGCCTCGATGACGGCCACCGTGTTCTCGCCCGATTGACGGCGAACCTCCAGTACCACCGTGGGCACGCCATCCAGGCGCGCCGCCGAGCGCTGCTCCTTGGTGCCGTCCTCGGCCCAGCCGATGTCGCGCACGCGTACGGGGGCGCCGTTGATCGTGGCCACCACCAGGTCGTTGAACGACTTCGGATCGGCGACCCGTCCCATCGTTCGCAGCGACTGCTCGTTCAGCCCGCGAGTGACGTTGCCGCCGGGCAGGTCGGCGTTCTGGCGCACCACGGCGTCGCGCACGGCCGTGATCGGGATCTGGTAAGCGGCCAGGCGGTCGGCGTCGACCCAGACGTTGACCGCTCGGAGCAGGCCCCCGACGATCCGGACGTCGCCGACGCCGGATGACCGCTCGAGCTCCACCTTCACCGTCTTGTCGGCGATCTCGGTCAGCTCGCGCAGCGAGCGGTTGCCGACGATGGCGACGGTGAGCACGGGCGTCTGGTCGTTGTCGGTCTTGGCGATGATCGGCGCCTTGATGTCGCGCGGCAGGTTGCGGATCGCGATGGCGACCTTGTCGCGGACGTCCTGGGCGGCGACGTCGATGTTCCGCTTGAGATCGAAGGTGACGATGAGGAGCGAGTTCCCCGGGCTCGAGATCGAGCGCAGCTCGTTGATGCCCTGGATGGTGTTGACGACTTCCTCGATCTTCTGGGAGACCTGCGTCTCCATCTCCTCGGTGGAAGCGCCCGGCAGCTCGGTGCGGACGGTCACGGTCGGCAGGTCGACCGACGGGAAGCGATCGACGCCGAGGCGGAAGTAGCTGGCGCCGCCGACGACGACCAGCGCCAGCACGATCATCGAGGCGAAGACGGGACGGCGGATGCAGACTTCGGCGAGTTTTTGCACGCTAGGCCACGCTCATCGCGCTCGCGCGGGAACGAGGAACGAGCCGGACAAGGCCCGAGCGAGGAGCCGACCGCCGCGTACGCCGTTGTACGTGAGGATCGGCGACGAGCGAGAACGACGTCCGGCGACGTTCATCGTTCCCGCGGTCACTGATTGACGATCGCCACGGGCTGCCCGCCGACGAGGTTGCCGGGCTCGACGATCACCGGCTCGCCCGCAGTGATGCCCTCGACGATCTCGACCTGATCCTTCTCCTTCCGGCCGGTCGTCACGCGCTTCTCCAGAGAGCGCCCGTCCTTGACGCTCAACACTTTCTCGATGCCGGCGAACACCACGATGGACGACGTCGGGACGAACACGGCCGGCTGGTCGGTCCCCATGACGATCTCCGCCTTCGCGAACGAGCCCGGCCGCAGCACGCCGCGCTCATTTGGCACCTCGGCTTCGATCGTCAGCGTCCGGTTCTGCTCCTGGATGGACGGCGACAACCGGACGACGCGGCCGCGATACGTGGTGGGATCGCCCTCGACCGTGACCATGACGTCCTGGCCGACGTGCACGCTGACGGCTGCGCGCTCCGGAATCGCCAGCGCGAGTCGGATCGGGTGGACGCGGACGAGCGTCGCGACCGGCGTCCCCGCGATCAGGTACTCGCCCACGCCGGCGCGGCGCTCGCGAATGATCCCGTCGGCCGGCGCCAGCAACACGGTGTCGGTGAGCGCCTGGCGCGCCATGTCGAGCTCCGACCTCCGCTGGGCCAAGATCGCCTGGCGATTGCGCGCTTCCTCGAGGGCATCGTGGTACCTGGCTTCGGCGACTTGCTCGGCCGCCACCGCGGTGTCGAGCTGGGCGCGCGCCACGAGATCCTGCTGCGAGAGCTTCTCGGTGCGCTCCCGCGTCAACACGGCGTCATCGAGCTGGGCCTTGGCCTGGCGGACGACGGCGGTCTTCTCGACGGCGACACGATCGTCCGTGCCGTCGGGCATCAGTCCGAGTCTCGCGCGCGCCTGGTGCAGCGCCGCCTCCGCCTGATCGACGCGCAGATTGAAATCGACGGGGTCGAGCCGGGCGATGACCTGGCCGTGATGGACGCGCGAACCGAGATCCACGGCCAGGTTGGCGAGACGGCCGGTGACCTTCAGGCTCAGCACGACCTGCTCTTCCGCGTTGAGCGTCCCGTTCACCGACACCGTGCGGACCACCTTGAGTTCCTTGGCGGACACGACACGCACATCGCGCGGCTTGATGGCCGGCGGGGCACCCTTCTGCGGCGAGGCGGTCGCGGTGTGATCGGAGCTGCAGCCCGCCGAGGCGAGAACGACGAAGGCGACGAGCAGACAGCCAGAGCGGGCGAGGGCCATAGGCGCCATATTCTGACTCAGATTCCGCTCGAATTGAACCCCCCGAAGGTTCGAGAACGGAACGATGCTACGGAGCGACGGCGAGGATGAGCGCGCCCAGGAGCAGCGTGACGAGCGTCAGCGGCACGCCCACCCGGCAGTACTCGGCGAATCCGATGCGAACGCCCGAGCTCCGGGCCGCTTCGACGACGATGAGGTTGGCCACCGAGCCGAGGATCGTCAAGTTTCCCGACAGTGTGGACGCCATCGCCACCAGCAGCCACGCCCGCGTCGGCTCGGCGAGCTGCGGAACGATCGGCTTGAACATCAGCACCGCCGGCACGTTCGACACCAGATTGGAGAGCACCGCGGTCACCGCGGTCAGTACCGCCGGGCGCTCGAGGCCGGCGGCCAGCGGCGACGTGGTGATGGCGTCGGCGAGGCCAGTGCGCTCGGCGCCGCCGGTGAGCACGAAGAGCCCGGTGAACAGCACGAGCAGCTTCCAGTCGATCTCGCGATAGACCTTGTTCGGATTGACCCGGCGGGTGAGGAGCGTGGCGGCGGCGCCGGCGATGGCGACGATGGCGATGGGCACGCCACCGAGGAACGCGGCCAGCATCACGAGGACGGCGACGACGGTCTTGATCATCAGGGGATAGTGCACGGTGACCGGCGGCTCGACCGCCGCGGCGCCGAGCGCCGGCGGGAGCTGCCGGCGGTACACGAGCCAGACGACGACGAAGACACACCCGAGCCCGACCAGCGCCACCGGCGCCTCGCGCATCAGAAAAGCACGGTACGAGATGGCCGAGAAGCTGCCGATCAGCATGTTCTGGGGATTGCCGGTCAGCGTGGCGACGCTTCCCACGTTGGCCGCCGTCGCCAGCGCGATCAGGTATGGCACCGGCGGCAGGCCGAGTCGTCGCGTGAGATCGACGACGAGCGGCGCCATCACCACGCAGATCACGTCGTTCACGAAGAGCGCGGAGAGCGTGCCGGCCGCGACGACCACCGCGGCGAGCGCGCCGACGGGCGTGCTGGCGCGGCGCATGGCCCACGTGGTCACCAGCCCGAAGAAGCCGGAGAGCCGGAGGTAGGCCGCCACGATCATCATGCCGAAGAGCAGCGCGAGCGTGCGCGCGTCCACGGCGGCCACCGCGGCGTTCCAGTCGAGCACGCCGGCCACGACCATCGCGGTGGCGCCGACGATGGCCACCCCCGTGCGGTCGACGCGGAAGGGTGGCAGCCGGCCGAGGCCGAGGCCCACGTAGGCGCCGGCGAAGATGGTCAGCGCGAGCATCGGCTTCAAAGACACCAGGGCCATCGAGCCAGCATAGCGCGGTAGAATGCCCGGCCATGAGCATTCGCGTCGCGGTCGTGGCGCCAACCGTTGCGATTGCCGGCGACCGCGCGTTGAGCATCGCCGGCTTCGTGGGCCTCCTGATCGCCATGGCCATCGGTGGCTGGGGCGTCCAGTGGGACATCCGCTGGCACCTCCTCATCGGCCGCGATTCGTTCTGGATCGCGCCCCACGTGATGACGTACGCCGGCGTCACGCTGAGCGCGACGATCGCCTTCGGCATGCTGGCGCTCGAGCGGGTGCGGGGACGCGCGAGCCAGGGCTGGTGGCTCGCCGCCGTCGGGATGGCGCTGACGATCATCGCCGCGCCGATCGATGACCTCTGGCACCGGCTCTTCGGCATCGACGTCACGGTGTGGAGTCCCCCGCACCTGCTCGGGCTCGCCGGCGCTCACCTGAACCTGCTCGGCGCGATGCTCGTCGCCGTCGAGCTGTGGCCGGGCTCGAGCCGGCGGCGAGCGATCGGCGTGCTGGTCGCCGGAACGCTGCTGCTCGGCACGTGTTACGTCACGGTCGATCCCGGCGTGCAGACGGCGTTTCGTCGCGGTGGCGTCTTCTTCTTCACGTGGCCGCTGCTCGGGGCCCTCGGCTTCACGTTCATCTTGAGCCTGACCGCGCGGGCCAGCGGCCTTCGCCTCGCCCCGCTGGTGGTGACCGTCGCCGCGCTGGGACTGCACGTCGTCGGGCTCGGCATCTCGGACGCCGGGTTCGCGCTGACCCAACCCGTTCCGGCCATCCAGGAGGCGATCGCCGCCGATCCGACGTCGCCGATCGCGATCGCTCACGAGATGGCTCGCCGCAGCGGCACCGTGGTCGGCCGCTCGTTCCTGCTGCGCTGGCTGCCGATCCTTCCCGCCGCCGTCCTGACCCTGGTCGATGCGCGGCGACGATGGATCGCCGGCGGGATCGCCTTCGGCGCCACGCTCTTCGTCAGCGCCGGCCACATGCTGGCGGGCGCCCCATCGCTCCGTCATGCGCTCCCCGCTCCCGGCGACGTCGTGGTCGCGGCACTGCTGGTTCCTCCGGCGGCCGTCGCGGGCAGCGCGGCCGCGCAGTGGCTCGCCCGGCGCTGGGCATCCCCGATCACACCGCCGGCCTGAGCCGGCCTACGAGGAGATCCCGATGGAGTTCGAGTTCACCGCGCGCACGAAGATGTACATGGAGCAGCTCAGCGACTTCATGCGCAAGCACGTCTATCCCGCCGAGGCGACCTTCCACGAGCAGCTCGAGCGCCAGTCGACGCGGTGGCAGGTGCCGAAGGTCATGGAAGATCTGAAGGCTCAGGCGCGCGAGCGAGGGTTGTGGAACCTCTTCCTGCCCGAGAGCGAGCGCGGGGCCGGACTCACCAACCTCGAGTACGCGCCACTCTGCGAGATCATGGGCCGCTCGCCCATCGCCCCCGAGGCCTTCAACTGCTCGGCCCCCGACACCGGCAACATGGAGACCATCGAACGGTACGGCAGTCCCGAGCAGAAGAAGCAGTGGCTCGAGCCGCTGCTCGAGGGCAAGATCCGCTCGGCCTTCGCCATGACCGAGCCGAAGGTGGCGTCATCCGACGCGACCAACATCGAATCCTCGATCGTGCGCGACGGCGATCACTGCGTGATCAACGGCCACAAGTGGTGGACCTCGGGCATCGGCGACCCGCGGTGCAAGATCATCATCTTCATGGGCAAGACGGATCCGAAGAATCCCGACCGCTACAAGCAGCAGTCGATGATCCTCGTCCCGCGCGACACGCCCGGCATCACCGTCAAGCGCATGCTGACGGTCTTCGGCTACGACGACGCGCCCCACGGCCACGGCGAGGTGCTCTTCGAGAACGTGCGGGTGCCGGCCTCCAACATGCTGCTCGGCGAGGGCCGCGGCTTCGAGATCGCCCAGGGCCGGCTCGGACCTGGGCGCATCCACCACTGCATGCGCCAGATCGGGGTGGCCGAGCGCGCGCTCGAGCTGATGTGCAAGCGGTCGATGAACCGGGTCGCGTTCGGCAAGCGGCTCGCCGAGAACGACATCACGCTCGAGCGCATCGCCCAGTCGCGCATCGAGATCGATCAGGCCCGGCTGCTCGTGCTCCACGCCGCCTACATGATGGACACGGTCGGCAACAAGGCGGCCAAGCAGGCCATCGCCGAGATCAAGGTCGCGGTGCCCAACATGACCCTCGCGGTCGTCGAGCGCGCCATGCAGCTCCACGGCGGTGGCGGCGTCAGTCAGGAGTTTCCGCTCGCCTTCTGGTGGGCGCACTCGCGCACGCTGCGCTTCGCCGACGGCCCCGACGAGGTCCATCGCCGCCAGATCGGCCGCCTCGAGCTGCGGAAGTGGATGTAGAGGCGACGCCATGGCCAAGCGACGCGTCGTCCTGACCGGAGCGTCCGGCTACATCGCCCAGCGCATGTTCAAGGAGCTCGGCGAGCGCTGGGACCTGGTGCCGATCGACGTGCGGGCGACCGCGGCCGACGGCAAGCCCGTCCCTGGCCTCGCCGTCGTCGATCTCACCCAGTCCGATCGCAACGTGTATCGCCAGCACTTCCGGGGCGCCGACGCCGTCATCCACTGCGGCTACGTGCGGGCGCCCGGCCTCGACGCCACCACGTGGCAGAACAACAGCGACGCGAAATTCTGGGCGGAGCACCAGAACGTGGCGCTCGCCTACAACGTCTACCGGACCGCGCTGGAGGAAGGCGTGCGCCGCGTCGTGGTGGCGAGCTCCAACCACGCCGCCGATTACTACGAGCGGCTGATCTGGGCCGGCCGGATGGAGATGGTCACGCCCGAGATGCCGCCGCGCTCCGACAACTGGTACGGCTGGGCGAAGGCGGCCTACGAGCTGCTCGGCTTCGTCTTCGCGACCGGCACGGTCGACGGCCGGAAGCTCGAGATCGTCCAGTGGCGGATCGGCGGGCCGCGCGACGACGACATCGATCACATCAAGCCCGGCGACATCCCCACGATGCATCGGGCGCTCGGCGCCTATCTCTCGCGGCGCGACCAGGTCCAGCAGGCGATCCGGATGGTGGAGACGGAGACGATCACCGACGAGCACGGCGTCCCGTTCCTGATCGTCTACGGGATCAGCGGCAACACGCACC
>WNGH01008806.1_pt1 | contig 25727 bp, 24 predicted proteins | sample 5400631 | NCBI WGS metagenome assembly WNGH01 (sample SAMN13153373, study PRJNA577476) | soil metagenome | isolation source: 115 cm soil or saprolite under Garry oak tree replicate 1 | place: USA:California | collected 2016-06-15
CCCGCATCAACCACTACGTGGGCTTCGACAAGCTCACGCCGGGCAGCACCTGCCCGCCGCCCTCGGGCACCGCGGAGGGCAAGATTGGCTGGCATGCTAATAAGAACCCGAAGTACAAGTCGAGGACCGGCCAGGATATCGAGTGCCTGATCGACGGGAATAAGCCCGTTCTGATCTGGAGCATGCCCACCCAGGATGTGTTCTTTATCGGCCAGGACAATGTCAAGGGCACCTCGATTCATACGATCCTTAAGTGGTGGGAGACCCTCGACTATGGCCAGTGACCCGGCCACAGGGGCGGCGATAGCGGAAGCCTGATGACCGAGACGCTGATGCCAGGCGGCGGGGTGGCGCGGCGCCCGCTGCACTTCATCGTGATGGCCGATTGCTCGGGCTCGATGAAGGGCGAGAAGATGCAGGCCCTGAACTACGCGCTCAGGTCCATGCTGCCGCACCTCGTCGACTGGGAACGGGACCAGCTCCAGGCCCAGCTGCTGATCAGGATCCTGGCGTTCGCCTCCGCGCCGCACTGGTACGTCGCCGATCCGGTTCCGGTCGCCCAGCTCAGCGCGCACTGGCAGAACATGGAGTACGTCCCGATGGGCCGCACCAACATGGGCCCGGCGTTCCGTGCGGTCGCGGACGTCCTCACGCCCGACCGGCTGGAGCGGCGCGCGCTGCGCCCAGCGATCCTGCTTGTCACCGACGGCCTGCCGACCGACCCGCCTGGCGGCTTCGAGAACGGGCTCGCTGCGCTGATGGAGATCACCGCCGGCCGGTCCGCGCTGCGCCTGGCGGTGGCGATCGGCCGGGACGCGAACTCCGAGCCGCTCGACCGGTTCCGCAGCCCCGAGGTGCCGGTGCTCGTCGCCGACGGCACCGACGAGATCGCCGACCGGCTCGTGACCGCCTCGATCGCGGTGTCGCGGATGTCCGAGATCGGGGTCAACCGCGGCGCGCTCGCCGAGCAGCTGAACCTGGCCGAGCCGACCCGCCGCTCACAGCCCGAAGTCGCCCCCGGCCAAGGCGGCCAGGGCGGCCAGGGTTACTTCGAGGACATCCTGTGACGACCACGCCCGCGGCGGCACCAGCGGATCCGCCCGGGCGCACGTCACGCTGGCTCGTCCTGACGGCCTCAGAACGCGGCGCGTCGCACGTCGCCGTGAAGTCTCCCAACCAGGACGCGGTGGCGACCGAGCGGGCCGGCGCCGCCGGCGTCGTCGCGGCCATCGCGGACGGCCACGGCCACTCCCGGCATCTGCGCAGCGCGCGCGGCTCGCGCCTGGCGGTGAAGATCGGCTGCCAGGTGGCGCAGGAACTGGCCGGCCGCATCGAGGGCAACTCGGATTTTCTTTCGCAACGAGAACCCGCTGGCACTGCCGGCGGGCCGGCCGGCGAGGTCGCGAAGCTGACCGAGGAGTTCTGCGTGCCGGCGATCGTGCGCCGCTGGCGCGAGGCCGTGCTCGCCGATGTCAAGGCCGACCCGTTCACCGAGGCCGAGCAGCGGCTCAGGCACCACGGCGACGACGCCACGATCGCCTACGGCTCGACGCTGCTGCTCGGCGTCGCGCTGCTTGACTGGCTGATTCTGGCGCAGATCGGGGACGGCGACGTCGTCGGCGTCCGTGCCGACGGCCGGTCCGTGCTGCCCGTTCCCGGCGACCCGCAGCTCGACGGGCTGGTGACGACCAGCCTGTGCGGCACCGACCCGCGCTCGGACTTCAGGGTCGCGGTGGTGGACACCGTGCAGCAACCGCTGCTCGCCGTGCTGCTCGCGACCGACGGCTACGGCAACGCCCAGGTCGTCGACGCCTGGCCGAGCGCGTTCAGCGAGGATCTTGCCTGGATGCTCAGGGACCGCGACGTGAACTGGCTGGCCAGTCAGCTTCCCTCCTGGGCGGCCAGGTGCGCCTCGTCCGACGGGAGCGCCGACGACACCACGGTCGCGCTGATGATCTCGGCGACCGCGGCAGTGCTGCCGGCCGGCGGGGCGGCCGCGGACGGCGCGGCGGACGGCTCGGAGGAGACGACGATCCCGGCCGTGCCGCACGCCGACACCGTGCCCATCCAGGTGCCGACCGAGCCGCAGTCGACCGAGCCGTACTCGATCGAGCCGATCACGATGCGGCAGCTCGCGCACCGCACCGCACCGGAACCGGTCATACTCGAGCGCGCGGCCGAGCAGCCCGCCAGCCGCGAACCCGCCAGCCACGAGCCCGCCAGCCACGGGACCGTCAGCCATGAGCCGGCCACCACGGAGATTCCGAAGCTGCGGCAGGGCCAGGACGGCACAGGCGACGGCCGCGCGGGCGACGGCCGCGCGAGCCATCACCAGGCGAGCCACGACCACGGCAGCCATGACCGCGGCAGCCACGACGGCGGCGAGGACGCCGGTGACGACGACGGCGGCGAGCCGCCGACCACGCGATGGCGGCTGCCTGGGTCCGGTGCCCGGTGAGCCAGCAGCTGACCCTGCAGGGCCGGACGCTGCGCATGTTGCGGGCCGGCACCGCGGTCACCGTCGGCGAGCGCCTCGGCGAGGGCGGCGAGGGCGTCGTCCACGCGGTGACGATCGGCGGCGCTCCCTACGCCGTGAAGTGGTACAGGTACTCCTCGACCGGGGAGCGGCGCAAGTCGATCGCCGCGCTGGTCGAGCGCGGCCGCCCGCACCGGGACTTCATCTGGCCGATCGACCTGGTGGCCAGCGACGAGCTCGCCGGATTCGGCTACGTGATGCCGCGGATGGAGCCCAGGTTCTGCTCCTTCGCCCAGTTGGTCTCCCGGTCCGACCAGCCGCCGTTCCGCGTGGGCATCTCCATCGGCAGGAACCTCGTCACGGCCTTCGAGGCGCTGCACTCGGCCGGCCTGTGCTACCGCGACATAAGTTTCGGCAATCTGTGGGTGGATGCCGACCATGCCGAGGTCGCGATCATCGACAACGACAACGTCGGGCTCGACGGCGGCGAGGTGTTCGTCTGGGGGACGCTCAGGTTCATGGCGCCCGAGGTGGTGCGCCGGGAGGCGGCCCCGTCCAGCCTCACCGACCTGCACTCGCTCGCGGTCTTCCTGTTCTACCTGTTCATGCACGGCCATCCGCTCGAGGGCGTCAAGACGGACGAGTCCTACTCCTGGGCCGACTCGAACCACCACTCCGAGACCGACCTGGCCCTGCGGCACTTCGGCACGGCGCCGGTATTCATTTTCGATCCCGACGACCGCTCCAACCCGCCGCGCCCCGGCGACCCGGTCAGCGTCTGGTGGAGGTTGTACCCGCGGTTCTTCCGCGCTGTGTTCGAGCGCGCGTTCAGCTCGGGGCTGCGCGACCCGTCCGGGCTCGGCCGGGTCGCCGAGGGGGTCTGGCGCCGGGCGCTCGCCCGGCTCAGTGACTGCGTCTCGGTCTGCTCCTGCCAGGCGTCGGTCTTCTACGACCCGGACGACCCGAGCCTGCGGTGCTGGAACTGCAACCAGGTACCGCCCCGCCCCAAGCTGCTCGAGCTGCCGGGCGGCACGATCGCGCTGACGCAGGGCGCCACGATCACGCCGCACCACCTGCGCAGGAACCGCGACCACGACACGGTCGTCGGGGTCGTCGAGGCCCATCCGGCCCGGCCGGGGGAGCTCGTGCTGCGCAACGCGAGCACGAGGCGCTGGACCATGACGCCGGTCGGCGAAGCCGCGAAGACCGTCGACCCGCAGCGGCGGCTCGGCATCCGTCCCATGACGATTGACTTCGGGTCGGCGCATGGGAAGATCGTGAGCTAGATGACCCGGAAAGGGCACCGTGTATGAGCACGCTACAGGTCACCTTTGATGGCCGAAACTACACATTCGCCCCGGGTATCACGGTCCGAATCGGACGCAGTTCGGAAAACGACATCGTGGTCAATGAGCCGACCGTCTCCAGGCGGCATGCCCAGCTGTCCTGGGAGGCCAGTGGCTGGGTCTGGCAGAACTCCGGCCAGGCGCCGACCTTCCTGGCCGGCCAGCCGGCGGCGCAGTTCGCGGTGGGTCAGCAGGTCGACGTGAACCTGGCCTCGCCGCAAGGCCCGGCGCTGCGCCTGGCGGCCGACGCCGGGCACGGGCAGGCCGGCCAGGGCCCAGCCGGAACCGAGCCCGCCGCCGGGACCGCCGCCGGCGCAGCCGGCCAGGGTTACCCGGGCCAGGCCGGCGCCGCGCCGCCCGGCATGCCGGGTTACCAGGGCGGTCCCGGCTACCAGGGCGGGGCGGGCTACGCAGGTGCGGGCGGGCCCTTCGTTCCCGGGCAGGCCGGAATCCCGCTGTCACAGCTCGACATGGGCTCCTTCTTCGAGATCCTGATGCCGGTCAGGAGCTGGCTGCACGACCGCGGCTGGCGGCAGGGGATCCGGCTGCTGATCATCCCCTACGCGCTGCTGCCGCTGATCTTCCTCCAGCTGTTCTCCACCTCCACGTCGCTGAGCTCACCGGGCTGGGCGTACAGCCTGTACGTCGCGCCGCTGTGGCTACTGACGTTCTGGTATCTGATCCGTCCGCCGGTGATCGGCAAGCTCGAGGTAGCTGTCGCCGTCGGCATCGTCATCTGGACCGTCGTCTGGCTCCATGCCGTCACGATTTTCGTCAACGAGAACTACGCCAACACGCACAACATCCTCGGCTCGCTCGTCGTCGGATACAACGAGGAGATCACGAAGGCACTCCCGGTCCTGGTCGCCGCGATCCTCGTGCTCACGATCAGGAAGCAGAAGCTGGACCCGCGGACCTGGTTCCTGATGGGGACCGTCGCCGGACTGACCTTCGGCATCGTCGAGCAGTCCATCTACACCCCGGCCGCGCTCGTCCAGATTCACGGCGCGCGCGCGATCAGCGAGGCCGACATCGGCGCGCTGTCCTTCGCGTTCCGGGTGTTCGTCGACGGCTTCCAGCACGCGGTCTGGGCCGGCGTCTCCGGCTTCTTCGTCGGCATCGCCGTCAACTACCGCAGGCGCCGGGTCCCGCTGCTGCTGCTCGGCATCAGCATCCCCGCGGTGCTGCACGCGCTCAACGACTACACGCTCACGGTCTTCAGCACGGTGTGGGTCGGCGTCCTGGTCCAGGCCCTGTCGCTGCTGCTCTTCCTGGGTTACACGCTGTCGGCCTCGGCGATCGAGCGCCGGGTGCGCAGGAACCCGAACTTCCGCGGCCAGTCGATCATGATGGAGCGGTTCAGCCTGCCCGAGCAGGCGCCGAGTCCGGGATCCGGCTAGCCGGCCTGGCTGGTCACCCCGGGGATCACCCCGCCGAGGGGCCAGTAGGGAGGCACCGCCTAGTCAGACAGCACCGCCTCGATGGCCTCGGCGAACCGCAGCAGGTGCATGTCTCCGATGAAGTGCTCCCTGGTGTACGCCTTGCCCGCGGCGCCCATCCGGATGGCCTCCTCGCGATGCTTGAGCAGCCACCTGACCTGCGCGCCGAACGCCGCCAGGTCGGCAGGGTCAGGCAGCAGAATGCCCGTGCCCTCGGCGACCTGGTCGACGATGCCGCCAACGGCGGAGCCGATCACCGGGCGCCCCTTCCACATGCCCTCGGCGACCGTGAGCCCGAACCCCTCGGCCAGGCTCTTCTGCACGATCACGGTGGCGCGCCGCTGGATCGCGTTCACCATGACCGCGTTCTCCTCGACGTCGTCGAGCGGCAGCGTCACCAGCAGTACCCGCCGCCTGGCCCGCGCGGGAAGCCGGTGCCACTGGTCCAGGCACTCGGCGAAGACCACGGCGCCCTCCGGGTCGTCGGTCACGCCGCTCATCGACGGGCCCGCCAGGATCAGGTACGCGTCGTCGTCGGGCAGCACGTGCTCGGCGAAGCCGCGCATGACGCCGGCCATGTCCTTGAGCCTGTCCCACCGCGAGACCTGGACCACGACCGGGTCGTCAGGTCCCGGCCGCCCGTCACCGGTCACCAGCCCCGGCCTGGTCACCTCGCCGCGCGTGCCGTCGCTGCGCAGGAACGATCCGTGCCCAAGTGAGCCGTCGCCCGTTCTCCGCGTCGAGGTCGGCGTTCTTAGCCGAGAGCGGGTCGATCGACGGCGGGATGACCCAGGTCCTCGCCAGTGGGACCCACAGCGGGGCGAACTGCCGCCTGGTGAAGACGTAGCCGTGCGCCGCGGCCAGGTAGGGGCGCAGGAACTCCCACGCGCGGCGGGAGACGTCGCTCTGCTCGTCGATGCCGATATGGCAGCGCCACAGCACCCTGACTCCGGCCCTTTCCAGGGCGTGGGTCAGGCCCGCGGTCTGCGGGTCGTGCAGGATCGCCACGTCGCCCGGGCGGACCCGGGTGAGCAGCTCGTCGGCGTTCGCGGCAAGCACCTGCTCGTAGTGCTGCGCGTCGGCGCTGCCGAGCGGTTCCGCCCCGCCGTCATCGCCGTGGATCTGGTTGTGCAGCCGCTTGGTGATCCCGAAGAAGGCTGGGTCGCCGCCGACGGTTGTCCACCGGATCGGGATATCGAATCCGGCCACGTACCCCACGATGACCTGGAGCATTTCCGCGACGCCGCCGCCGACGGCGGTGGAGTTGACGTTCCAGATCGTGCGGCCGCTCAGCCGGTCCTTGAGCAGGCTCCCGACCATGACGAGCCGGTCGTACCGCTCCTGGCCGATGACCGGTGCCAGCCTGGACAGCGGCAGCCGCCGCTCGGCAACCTCGTGCAGCAGCGTCACGTACCTATCATTAGCCATCCGGGCCCGGTGCGCACCTTCCGCGCCGCGAGCTCAGGTTCCTGGCGCGGTTACGAAGTCGATCAGCTCCTCGACCCGGCCGAGGAACGCCGGGTCCAGGTCGGTGAAGCTGGTGACCGAACGCAGGATCCGCTGCCAGGCGGCGGCCGGGTCCGCTGGCCAGCCGATGGCACGGAGCACGCCGTCCTTCCACGGCGCGCCGCGCGGGACGTCGGGCCAGCGGGCCAGCCCGAGCACGGCCGGCTTGACCGCGGCCCAGACGTCGACGAACGGATGCCCGACGATGAGCACGTGCGGCGAGCGCACCCGCGCCGCGATCCGGCTCTCCTTCGAGCCGTCGACCAGGTGATCGACCAGGACACCGAGCTTGCGACCCGGCTGCGGGGCGAACTCGGCCACGATCGCGGGCAGGTCGTCGACGCCGCCGAGGTACTCGACCACGACGCCGACGTCGCGCAGGTCGTCGCCCCAGATCTTCTCGACGAGCTCGGCGTCGTGCCGGCCCTCCACGTAGATCCGGCTTGCCCTGGCGACCCGCGCCCGGCTCGGCGGCGGGGCGACCGACCCAGACGCCGTCCTCGCCCGGCCGGCGGCAGCCTGCCCCGAAGGTCCCGGCCTGACCAGTGTGACCGGCTTGCCCTCAAGGAGGAACGACCCGGGCCCGAACGGAAACGCCCGCCGCTTGCCGTGCCTGTCCTCCAGCAGGACGGCGTCCTTCTCCCAGCCGACCACGGCGCCGCAGTACTCCCCGGCCGCGTCCTCGACGACCATCCCGCAGGTGGCCGTGACCCGCGGGTACTCCGGCTGCGCGCGTGGCCGGCCGGCCGTGGCCAGCACGTCGCCGTCGTACCGCTTGCTCCGCATCGGCGCGCGTCTCCCCCGGGCTCAGCGGTGGATCACGGCCGTGTCGTGGCAGAAGTGCACCGCGACCGGGTTCGCGGCCCTGACCCGCTCCAGCGACCTGGCCCAGGCTCCCCGGTCACTCGCCTGCCCGGGCGGCAGCTTGGCGTCGGCGGGGCCGCCGTACTGCGCCGAGGTGTAGGCCGCATCGCCGATCAGTACCTCCTGTGCCCCGTCCGCAACGCTGACCAGCACAGACTGATGCCCCGATGTGTGCCCGGGGGTCGCGATGACGCGGACGCCCGGCACGATCTCGGTGTCGCCGTCGAGCAGCTCGAACCGCGCGTTCATGAACCCGAACCAGTCGAACAGTTCCCGCGCCTCGACCTTGGCCCGCTCGACCTCGGCCCGCTGCACGTAGCAGGCGGCATGCGAGAACACGGCGTTCTGGCCGCAGTGGTCGAAGTGCAGGTGCGTGTTGATCACCAGGCCGATGTCGGCGGGGGTCATGTCGATGTCCGCGAGCGCGTCGGCCACGGACCTGTTGACCACCCGCCAGTCATTGAGCAGGTCGTCCGGGCCGCCCACGCCGGTATCCACAAGCAGCGCGCCGCCAGGATGCGTGACCACGAACCCGTGCACCGGCCACTCGCTGCCGCCGGCCACCTCCAGCCGCGCCAGTTGCAACCGCCTGATCTCCAGCATTGACCGCCCGTCCTCAGCTCGCTCCGCCGGGCCAACCGCCCTCTGGTAGTTTTTCATGATCACCGGCATTCTCGCGGCATCTGCGCCGATCCGCCATGCTCGGGCCGGCGAGTCGCCTGCCTGGCATGTCACGCATGCGCCACGACCCGGTCGAGCGCGGCAACGATCCGCTGCTCGGAGACCGGGATCGCGGCGCCGACCGGCTGGGCGAACAGGCTGACCCGCAGCTCTTCGAGCATCCACCTGACTGCCCTGGCATCGTCACGGTAGCGCGCCCCCTGGCCGAGCTGGCCGAGCACCTGCTCGTGCTCCTCGCTCACCCGGTGCACCACCTCCATCCGATCCGCGTCGCGGCGGACGTCGGCGGGCGCCCGGTCCAGCCGGTGCGCGATCGCGCGCAGGTAGCGGACCAGGTCGGCCAGGCGGCGGGAGCCGGTCTCGGCGACGAAGCCCGGGTAGATCAGCGCCGCGAGCTGGGCGCGCATGTCGGCGACGGCCGCCGCGAATGCCGGGCTGCTGGCCCGGTCCAGCGCCACCTCCACCGCGTGCGCCTCGTCGAGTATCCGCGCCACCGCGCTGACCACGTCGGCGGTGCCCTGCCGCAGCTGCGACCTGGCCGCCTCGAGCAGGGCGGCGAACGCCGTCGCATCCCACGCCGGACCCCCGGCCCGGGCGATGATCTCGTCCGCGGCGCATGCCGCGCAGTCGTCGAGCAGCGCGGCGGCGCTGGGGTACGGGTGACGGCTCATCGCCAGTTTGGCGCTGGTCGGCAGCCGGCTGGCGACGGCACGCGCCCCGCTGGGCACCTGCAGCAGCAGCAGGCGCCTGTTGCCGGCCGCCATCGCGTGGTCGGCCTCGGCCGGCGTCTCGTAGAGCCGGATGTCGACCGCGTCTCCCGCGTCGGCAACCGCCGGATATGCCCTGACCTGCCCGTGGGCGAACACGCGCGGCAGCGGTTCGAGGTCCCAGGACGTGATCCCGGTCCTGGTGAGGTCGCCCGCGGCGGCGGCGAGCCGCTCGGCCAGCCTGGGCCGCAGCTCCGCCCGCAGCTCGGCCAGGTCCTTTCCGCTGGCGACCACCTCGCCGTCGTCGACGACGCGGAACGTCAGCCGCAGATGCGGCGGGAGCCTGGACAGATCCCACGCGTCGGGCGGGATCGGGACGCCGCCGATCCGGCCGAGCTCGGCCCCGAGCGCGTCGAGCAGGCTGCTCGGGCTGCTCGGGCAGCCACCGTGCGCCGGGTCGAGCCTGGTCAGGACGTCGCGTGCCACGTCGGGCGCGGGCACGAACCTGGTCCGCAGCTGCTTGGGGAGCGTCCTGATCAGCTCGGTGACGAGCTCTTCCCGCAGCCCGGGCACCTGCCAGGAGAACTCCTCGCCGCTGACCTGGTTCAGCACGGCGAGCGGGATGTCGGCGGCGATCCCGTCGCCAGGATCGCCGGGAGCGAACTCGTAGGACAGCGGCAGCCCGCCCCACGTGCTCGGGTAGTCGTCCGGGCTGACCTGCTCCGCGGCCGGCCCGGCCAGGTCGGCAGGCGTCAGCGTCAGCAGATCGGGCTCGGTCTGCCTGGCCTGCTTCCACCAGGAGTCGAAATGCCTGGCCGAGGTGACTTCGGCGGGGATGCGCCGGTCATAGAAGTCGAACAACGCGGCATCGTCCGCGACGATGCCGCGCCTGCGCGCCCTTCGTTCCAGCTCCTCCGCCTCAGCCAGCAGCTCGCGGTTGCGGTGGAAGAACCTGTGGTGCGTCTGCCAGTCGCCCTCGACGAGCGCGTGCCGCACGAACAGCTCGCGAGCCAGGACCGGGTCGATCCGGCTCAGCGTGACGCGCCGCCCGGCGACCAGCGGCAGGCCGTACAGGCTCACCCGCTCGGCTGCCATCGCCGCGCCGCGCTTGCCGTCCCAGTGCGGCTCGCTGTACTGGCGCTTGACCAGGTGCGCGGCCAGCGGCTCGACCCACTCCGGCTCGATCCGCGCCGCCACGCGCGCCCATAGCCGGGAGGTCTCGACAAGCTCGGCGGCAACGACCCATTGCGGCGGCCTCCTGGCCAGCACCGAATCGGGGAAAATAGCGAAACGGGACCCCCGGGCGCCGGTGAACTCGGCAGGCCCGCGCCGCTTCTGGCTGGACGGCCTGGCGCTGCCGTCCTGCATGCCGATGTGGGAGAGCAATCCGGCGAGCAGCGACTGGTGGACGCTGTCGGCGAGCCCACTTGGTATCCGCGGCTCGCTGTCGGCACCCGGCTTGGCGGCAAGCTGCGCGACGTGTGCCGAGGGACCCGACGATGCCGCGATCTTGGCCGGGGATGCTCCCCCTGGCCGCGCCGGCGTGTCCGGCCCGACCGCGATGCCGAGTTCCCTCGCCGCCTGCCTGAGCTGGCCGTACACGTCCTGCCACTCACGTACCCGCAGGTAGTGCAGGAACTCGCGGCGGCACATCCGGCGGAACGCCGACCCGGACAGCTCGCGCTGCTGCTCGCGCAGGTAGTCCCAGAGGTTGACCAGCGAGAGGAAGTCGGACCCCGGCTCGGCGAACCGCCGGTGCTGTTCGTCGGCCGCGTCCCTGGCATCCGCCGGGCGCTCCCTCGGGTCCTGGATCGACAGGGCCGCGGCGATGATCAGGACCTCGCGGGCGCAGCCGTTGCGCCGCGCCTCGATGATCATCCGGCCGAGCCGCGGGTCGACCGGCAGCCTGGCCAGCTTCCTGCCTTTCTCGGTGAGCCGCCTGGCTTCCTTGCCGTCCGGCGAGACCGCCCCGAGCTCGGCCAGCAAGCGCACGCCGTCGGATACCTGGCGCGAGTCTGGCGGATCGATGAACGGGAAACCGGCGACCTCGCCTAGATCCAGCGCGGCCATCTGCAGGATCACCGAGGCCAGGTTGGTGCGCAGGATCTCCGGTTCGGTGAACTCCGGGCGCGCGGCGAAGTCCTCCTCGCTGTACAGCCTGATGCACACTCCGTCGCTGGTGCGCCCGCAGCGTCCCTTGCGCTGGTTCGCCGAGGCCTGCGAGATCGCCTCGATCGGCAGCCGCTGCACCTTGGTCCGGTTGCTGTACCGGGAGATCCGCGCCGATCCCGGGTCGATCACGTACCTGATCCCCGGCACGGTCAGCGACGTCTCCGCGACGTTGGTGGCCAGGACCACACGGCGCCCGGCGTGCCGCTCACTCCGCCTGCCCCTTTCGCCTCCGGCAAACACACGGTGCTGCTCGGCCGCCGACAGCCGCGCGTAGAGCGGGACCACCTCGAGATCGGCGTACGGCCCGCCGGCCAGCGCGTCGGCGGTGTCGCGGATCTCCCGTTCGCCGCTGAGGAACACCAGGATGTCGCCCGGCCCCTCCGCCCGCAGCTCGTCGACCGCGTCGCAGATGCCCTGCACCTGGTCGCGCGGCTCGGCTGGGCTGACGGCCGCGTCGTCGGGGACGGGAGCGAGCGGCCGATACCGCACCTGCACGGGGTAGGTGCGCCCCGAGACCTCGACGACCGGCGCACCGGCGCCGTCCGGCCCGCGGAAGTGCTTGCTGAACCGCTCCGGGTCGATGGTGGCCGAGGTGATGATCACCTTGAGGTCGGGACGGCTCGGCAGCAGTCGGTGCAGGTAGCCGAGGATGAAGTCGATGTTCAGGCTGCGCTCGTGCGCCTCGTCGATGATCAGCGTGTCGTAGCGCAGCAGCCGGCGGTCGTGTCGCAGCTCGGTCAGCAGGATGCCGTCGGTCATCAGCTTGACCAGCGTGTCGTCGCTCGACGTATCGGTGAAGCGGACCTTGTAACCGACGGTGTTGGCCCGGGGGGACGACCCTCCGGAGCCGACCGTGGTGCCCAGCTCGGTCCCCAGTTCCTCGGCGATCCGCTCGGCGACGGTCCTGGCGGCGAGCCGGCGCGGCTGGGTGTGGCCGATCTGGCCGGCCACGCCGCGGCCGAGCTCCAGGCAGATCTTCGGGATCTGCGTGGTCTTCCCCGACCCGGTCTCCCCCGCGACGATCACCACCTGGTGATCGCGGATCGCGGCGGCGATCTCGTCCTTGCGCTGGCTGACCGGCAGGTCGGCGGGATAGCCGATCGCGGGAACGGAGAGCCCGCGGGCCTCGATCCGCGCCGCCGCGGCCTCGACGTCCGCGTGCACCTGGCCGAGCGCCCGCTCGCGCGGCCGCTGGTCGCGCAGCGCGGCGGCCCGGTCGAGCCGCCGTGCCAGCCGGTGCTGGTCGAGCAGCATCAGCTCGGGCAGGCGCGCGCGCAGTTCGGCGGGCGTGGGCGTCAAGGCGGCAGTCTCCAGGGCGACGGGATAGGCCGAGACCAGGATCGCGGTCGGGGCCACCGATGCCTAACGCTTTTCCGGCTCGCGGGCTTCCGGCCGGCCCAGCCGCGCCTCGTACCGCAGCAGGCCGGCCAGCTCGCCAGGGCTCGGCGCATCGCTCCCCGCGTGGCCGTCGAGGCCGCGGGCAGCGAACCAGTTCGCCACGTTGGCCGCGTCCCGGTCGAGGAACTCGCCGCCGCGCGGGTGCGCGATCACGTCGATGACCTGAGGCAGGTCGATCAGGACGAGACGGCCGCGGTGGACGAGCAGGTTGTACGCGGACATGTCGCCGTGCGCGAGACCGAGACCGGCCAGCGCGCGGAGCGCCCCGACGAGCTGGTCCCAGAGCCCGGCGAGCTCTTCGCCGCGCGAGCGCGTCTCGGCGAGCCTCGGCGCCGCGGTGCCGTCCGGCTCGCCGATGAACTCGAGCAGGATCTCGGTCCCGGTCACCTGGACCGGGTACGGCACCGGGATCCCGGCCTGGTACATCTGGCCGAGCGCGGCGAACTCGGCGCCTGCCCACTGCCTGGCGATCATCGCGCGCCCCGTCGCGGTCTTGCGGGCCATCGCCCGGTTGTCCCTGGACTCGCGGACGCGCCGGCCGTCCAGGTACTCGCTGTCGCGGTGAAACTGCCGGTGCTCGGCCGCCCGGTATCGCTTGGCGGCGAGCAGGCAGGACGGGCCGGTGTTCGGCACGGCGCGGCGGAGCAGGAAGACCTCCGCCTCCTTGCCGGTCTTCAGGACTCCGAGTTCGGTGTCGGTCGCGGCCAGGTCGGTGACCAGCCAGTCCGGGTACGGCCGTGGGCCGCGCTCGGTAGGCGAGGACTGGTCCCAGGTGGACCAGCGGTCGCCGTCTGGCAGGCCGGCGACCGGGTCGAGCGCGTCGGCGGGCCGGAGCCGGCGAGGGTTACGGTTCCGCTTGGCGAAGGTTGGCTCGTCGTCGTCAAAGCGCCGCTTGCCGCGGCGGGCGTACTCGTGATCGGGCACTGAAGTGTGATCGGGCACTGAGGTGGCTCCTTGAACAGAGAGCGGGCAGCGTGAATCGCGAAACGGTCATCGTCATGCCCTCCTCTCCGCTCAGCCGTCCGGCCGGCACCGCCGGCGGAAAAGCAACCCGGTGGCCAGCGCCGGCCGGGCCGCGCAGACCTTCGCACCAGCGCCGGCCAGGCGCTCGCCGAGACTCAACGGCGATCAAGCCCCGCGCCGACCTCAGATGGCACGATCGGGACATGAGCGAGCCGGAGGGGCGCGGCGCCACCAGGACCGAGGAGCGACGGACGAGCGCGTCGGCTGACACCTTTGCTCGCTTCCTCGATGTCCTGGCCGACACGATGGACGACCACGAGGCATCGGGCGAGTCGCTGGCGGCGCGCGTACACCTGTCCAGGTTTCACTTCGACCCGCGCGGTGGCGGCGCAGCCCGACCGGCTTCCGGCTGGACGCCCCCAGCCAGGTCCGCTTCAGCCCGCCCGCGGGACTGCGAGTCCCCGCACGAGGAAAGGTCACCGCCGTGAACCTGCTCAGCCGCATGCTCTCCCACCAGGTCTGGCTCCTAGGCCAGATGCTCGAGCGCGCGCAGCGCCTGCCCGGCGAGGTACTCAACCGGCCCGTGACGATCTCCGTGGAGGGCATCGACGACGAACCGACCCTGCGCTCGCTGCTTGCCCGGCTGGTCGGCCAGCTCGCGACGTGGGACGCGGCGATGCAACGACCGGCCCTATGACATCGCGGTCGAGCGCGGTCAGAGCGTCGACGACCTGCGCGCGGCGATCGCGGAGATCGGCCCGGCGTTCCTGGCCGAGGTACCTGGCCGCCGCGCCCGTGTACGTCGCAGGCATCGAGCGGGAGTTCGCCGCCGGCCTCACCGACCACGAGCTCGACTCGGTGGCCAGCGCCCTGCGCAAGGTCGTCGAGCGGCCGGCGCGCTGGACACCCGGGCAGCACGTCCACCACGATGACGCCATGATCGACGACCGGATCGCGCGACCGCACGATCCAGCGCACGAGCGACCGGAGGCGTGATCATGACAGTTGTCGGGCCGAGCAGGCTGCACAGGGATGGCCTCTTCGGCGTGCTCATCGCCGTCTTCGTGCTGGCGTTCGTGCGCGGGTTCGCCGGCGCGGCGACCTCGGGCGGCAAGATCGCGGTGGTCATCTTCGCCGGCGGCGCGATCGTCGTGCTGCTCTGGGCCTGGATCCGGTCGATCGTGCGCCCCGCGCGGCTGGAGATCTCCGCCGACGCGGTCACGCTCGTCGAGCCTGACGGCCAGCGCAGGACGCTGCACCGCGCGTCGGGAGACGGGATTCGGGTCACGGCCGTCGGCGGAGGCCGGTACCGCAGGTCGGCGCTGACCATCGCCGGGTCGGGCACCGTGCTGCCGCTGGGCTTCTTCAGCTTGAACGAGATCCAGCGCCAGTGCGTCGCGAACGGCTGGCAGTTCTCCAGGCCCGGCCTGCGGACCGGGCGATAGCAGACGAGCCCATGCCGGACGCCGGCCAGCCGGACGCCGGCCAGCCGAGCGCCGGCCGACCGAACGCCGACCAGCCGGGATACCGGCTGTACCGGGAACTGGCCGGCTGGTGGCCGCTGATCTCGCCGCCGCACCAGTACGCGCAGGAGGCCACCTACCTCGCCGCCGTGCTCAGCTCCACCGCGGCCGTGCCCGTGCACGAGGTGCTCGACCTCGGCAGCGGCGGCGGCCACGTCGCCGCGCACCTGAAGGACAGGTTCGACCTCACGCTCGTAGACATCTCCGCCGACATGCTGGCGGTATCGCGGCGGCTCAACCCCGAGTGCCGGCATCTGCGCGGCGACATGCGGACCGCGCGGCTCGCCAGGACCTTCGACGCGGTCCTGGCCCACGACGCGGTCGACTACATCACCGGCCACGACGACCTGGCCCGCGTGATCGAGACCGCCTTCGCGCATTGCTGGCCGGGCGGTATCGCCGTCTTCGTGCCCGACTACGTCAAGGACGACTTCCGCGAGTTCACCGGCGCGGGCGGCGGCACCGACGCCGCCGGGCGACGGGCCAGCTTCACGGAGCGGACCTGGGATCCCGACCCGTCCGACGACTGGGTCCAGGCCGAGTACGAGTTCACGCTCCGCGGCGCGGACGGCGCGGTCGAGGTTATCCGCGAGACGCACCGGCTCGGCGCGTTCGGCCGCGACGCGTGGCTGCGCGTGCTAGCAGGCGCCGGGTTCGTTCCCGGCTCCGGGCTCGCCGGGCGGGCGCTGCCCGGCCGCGCCCCCGACCACCTCTTCATCGGCCACCGGCCGGTCCAGCCAGGGCCAGGGACTACCCCGCCCGCAGCGTGACCCGGCCGCCCGAGTACAGGTATGGCGTCTGGTCGGCGAGGCGCCCGAAGCTGATCGCCGACCACGGCTCGTCCTCGTGCGAGCGGCAGACGAAGGGAGTCGCCGGTCAGGTCGGCCGGGTACAGGTCGAACTCCTCGGGCTCGGCCTCCCGCGCGGCCGCGAGCTGGCCCGTGGTCGTCGCGATCCCGTGCAGGCGGCTGTCGCGGACCGAGATGTCGAACCGCCTGGATGTCCGCTCGTACCGGCCGGCGTGCCGGGCCAGGTTGCCGCCGGTCTCGGCGGCAAGCTCAGCGAGGCGAGCGGTCCAACGGTTGGCGGAATGCGGCATAGCGCGCATAAATCCAGGTTAGTCCAGCTGGCTCGGCCGCGATGAGACGGGCGAACCCAGGAGGTCGAGCTCGTAGACCTGGTGCGGCGGGCGGCGACCAGCGGGTCGTTCGTCCACAGCCGCATCCGCGCATACCCGGCGCGGGCGGCAAAGCCGACGCACTCGTCGACCAGCCGCGCGCCGATCCCGTGCCCGCGCGCGGCGGGGTCAACCAGCAGGATCCTGAGCTGAGCGGTCGTCTCGTCGAGCGGGACGCACAGCACGCACCCGGCCCGCCGGCCGTCCAGCTCCGCGATCCATCCGCCCTGCCCAGGCCGCGCGGCGAAGTCGGCCACGATCCGCGCGACGAGCGCCTCGAAGCTGGCGTCTCAGCCGTACTCGGCCGCGTAGATCTCGCCGTGCGCCAGCACCATCCAGCCCAGGTCACCCGGCTGCCCGACCGGACGTATCACAGCGTTCTGTGCGTCCATCGCGACTCCCTGTCTCACTGAAACAGTCGTTTCAGTGAGACAGTAGCATCGTGACGGTGACCACGCGATCCTCATCCCCGCGCAAGGACGAACTGCTCGAGCGCGCCTACCGGTACGCCCTGGAACACGGGCTGGCCGACCTGTCGCTTCGCCCCCTGGCGGCCGCGATCGGCTCCAGCCCGCGGGTGCTGCTGTTCCTGTTCGGCTCCAAGGACGGGCTGGTGTCCGAGCTGCTGGCCAGGGCCAGGGCGGACGAGCTGACGTTCCTCGGCCGGGCGACCGCCGGCGAGCCGGCCGATCTCGCGGCCATGGTCGATGCCACCTGGCAGTGGCTGGCCGCCGGCCAGGTCAGGCCGCTGCTCACACTGTGGACCGAGGCCTACGCCCGGTCACTGGCCGAGCCGGCCGGCCCCTGGTCCGGGTTCGCCGCGCAGGCGGTCGCCGACTGGCTGGCTGTCTTGTCCGCCGCCCGCCCGGCCGACCCGGCCAGCGACTCCGACGCGGCGGCCCAGGCCGACCGCACGCTCGCGCTGGCCGTGCTCCGCGGCTGCATGCTTGACCTCCTGGCGACCGGCGACGGCGACCGCGTGAGTGCGGCCGTCGCCCGGTACGCCGGCCTGATCGCCGGCGGTCACCCCGGACGTTCCGTTGACGCCCATGAATGACGGACCGCGCGCGCAGCCGGGTCGCCTGCCCGCCGCACCGGCCGTGCCCCGGCGCCGCCGCGAGCTGCGGGCGGACTGCGAACGCTGCGCGGCCCTGTGCTGCGTCGGGCCAGCGCTGGTGGCCTCGGCGGACTTCGCCATCGACAAGCCCGCCGGCCAGCCGTGCCCGCACCTGCACGCCGACTTCCGCTGCTCGATCCACGACCGGCTGCGGCCGAGCGGGTTCGGCGGCTGCGCCGCGTTCGACTGCCTCGGCGCCGGCCAGCAGGTCGTCCAGGTGACGTTCGGCGGCCGGGACTGGCGCGCCGAACCGGAGCTCGCGACGCCGATGTTCGCCGTGTTCGCGGTCATGCGGAAGCTGCACCAGCTGCTGTGGTACGTGAACGAGGCGCTGGCGCTGCGCCCGGACGGACCGCTCGTCCGCGAGCTCGATGAGGCATTTTCCGCAACGGAGCGCTTGACCTACTCTCGCCACGACGAGCTGGTTGGGCTCGACGTGGACGCACACCGGCAGCGGGTCAACGCCGTCCTGCTCCGGGTCAGCGAGCACGTCCGCCAACGCGCCGTCCGCGGCCGGCCTGACCACCGGCGACCCGGCCTGCGCGGTGCCGACCTGGCCGGGAAGGATCTGCGCGGTGCCGGCCTGCGCGGTGCCGACCTGCGCGGCGCCGACCTGGCCGGGAAGGATCTGCGCGGCGCCGACCTGGCCGGGAAGGATCTGCGCGGCACCGACCTGGCCGGCGCGAGCCTGCGCGGCGCGCTGCTGATCGGCGCCGACCTGCGCGGCGCCGACCTCGGTTACGCCGACCTGACCGGGGCCGACCTGCGCGGCGCCGACCTGGCCGGAGCCGACCTGGAAACGAGCCTGTTCACCAGCCAGCCGCAACTCGACTCGGCGCGAGGCGAGACGCGCACGAAACTGCCGTCGCGGCTAAGCCGGCCGTCGCACTGGGCGCCGGCCGGCTGACTGGCCGCGCTCTAGCCCGGCCGGAGCGAATCGAATATCGTCCGCGCGGTCGCCCCGGTCCCGGCGAGCCCGATGTCGACGACGGTCGGGCGCGCCCGCCCGGGCGGGTAGATGATCAGCTCAAGGAACTCGCCGCCCTGCGGCATTCCCTCCTGCGGGATGCACGCCCGCATGCCGCGCAGCCTCACGCAATGCGCTTGCATGCCCGACTGCAGGGCACCGACCCCGAGAGCCGCGAGGCGGCCGGCTCCTACGGTCAGCCCTGCGACCGGTGCCGAGAACCTGGCCAGAGGCACGGGCGACGCTATCCCGCCTTGGCATCCGAATGCGGCCGCCGCGCTGAGCCTGACCGTCCCAGCAGCCACCGGGCGGCCGTCGCAGCTCCCCCACTTGTCAGTGCGCTGCAGATTCCAGGCTCCAGGGGCCGCGAACCTGATCCCGCCGAAGTCGTGCCAGCGCCAGCCGGACGGGACGGGGAACGGGCGGCCGGGTGCCAGCACGACCGACAGCGGCGAGCGGGTCAGCGTGGCGATCACCCGGGGCGCCTTCGGCCCCCTGGCCGTCACATCGACGCCCAGCGACGGGACGGTATACGACACGAAGCCCGAGGTTCCGGGCAGCCGGGTCACGGGGATGCCGTTGATCCGCTGTGTCGGGGCCCTCCGCAGCATCCGCTGGATCGGTGACAGCGTCACCGTGGTTGGGGGCAGCCGGCAGGCGGCGACCCTCAGCTCCGCCAGGCGGAACTTGCGGCCCAGGAGCACTCCGCCGTTGGTCGTCAGGCCGCACAGCGATCCCAGCGATGTCTGAAAGCCCCACGAGGACGGGACCGACACCTGTGCGTCCCGGTAGGTCAGCGGCGACCAGCCTGGCGGCGTGAGCGACGGATCGGACAGCGGCACTGAGCCGTCACCGTGACCCGCAGCGCCATTCCGCAGCGCCGAAGTGGTCTTGGCGCCAGGCGACAGCAGCGTCAGCGGTAGAGCCACCGCCGCCGCTACCGCGACCGCGCTCAGCGCCGACGCGGCCCAACGGCGGCGGAGCCGGGCCAGGCGGATCCGGCGGTCCAGGCTCCCGAGCAGCGCGGTGGCCGGCTCGGCGGGGTGAGCCGCCTCGGCGGCCGCGACCCCCGCCCGCAACTCCTCGCGCACCAGGTCTTCCAGGTCGTTCATCGTGTCCACCCCTCCAGCGAGATCGACTTGCGCAGCCGGCCCAGGCCGCGCGCGGCGTGGGTCTTCACCGCGCCCGGGGAGCAGTCGAGCACCGCGGCGATGTCCGCCTCAGTCATGTCTTCGAAGTAGCGCAGCACGAGAACGGCTCGTTGCTGAGCGGACAACGCCAGCAGCGCCGGCCACAGTCCGCGGCGGTCGTCGATGGCGTCAAGCTGCCCGTTCGCGGCCTGTTCGGGGACGTCGGCGAACGGCAGTTCCCGGTGCCAGAGCCTGCGCCGCGAGGACAGGAACAGCGTGACCAGCACCTTGCGCGCGTACGGCTCGAGCGCCGCGGCGCTTCTCAGCCGCCGCCTGCGGAGGTAGGTTCTGGTCAGCGCCTCCTGCACCAGGTCCTCGCCGACCTGCCAGTCGCCGGTGAGCAGGTAAGCCGTCCGGCACAGCGCTCGGCCGCGCGCCGCGACGAACCGGCCGAACTCCTCGTCCACGCGATCACCTCGCTGTTATGACGATCCGCCGAACCCTTACCTGTATCCGGCCCTGAGCGCAAGGGTCCGGTTTGACCGTGACTGCCGGTTTTCCGGTCTGGTTCAGGGCACAACCCACTTGCCTGCCTGCCCCTGGATAGCTGCCCCAGGTTCTGCGGACGGGCGGCCGGGTCAAGAGGCGCGCAGCGCTCGCGCAGCGACGCCGCTGGCGCTCTTGAGGCGGCCGGCTGGCAGCGGAATGATCAGGCGGCCGGGGGCGCGGGAAGGCTCTGGTGTCTGCGGGGAGTTCGGCTCTGGGCGGGGCGGCTCCGGGGGGATGTGCGGCGGGGTCGGGCGCGGGCTGTCGGGTGGGGGAAGCGGGTCAGGGCAGCCAGCCTTACCTAGGCGCGCGGGCCCGGGCTTTGCCGGGCCCGGTCACATGATGATGGATTAGGTGGCCCCGGCCTGCCGGGGTGCGGCCGCTCAGTCTTTTCAGGCCGTCCGCCAGCTGCCCCGCGCTGCGGGGCCCGGGCGTCCTGACAGGGCTCTGGCAGGAGCGGGCCGCGTTGTGCCGCATCGGCGTGATGATGGCGCCCCATGCTCGCTTACCTCCCGGCGGGACTCAGCCCGGCCGGCGCTCAGATCATGGCGAGCGCGTCGTCGCCGAGCTCGGACAGGATGTGGCAGGCCCGGCGGGTGATCTTGCGGGCCTCGGACAGGGCGGCGCGCTTGCCGTCCTTGCGGTCCTTGACGGCGGCGTAGTAGCCGTGGTCGGGTGCGGCGGGCCGGGCGTGGGTCTTGCCGGCCTCATATACCGCCCACCGCAGCACCGGCGGGCCCTGCCGGGACAGGTGCCCGGGTGAGCGCTTGGAATCGGAGGAGTACACGGTGATGTCCAGCCCGGCGAACCGGACCGCCTTGCGGGCGGAGGAGAACCGGCCCGCGCCGCCCAGCCAGCAGGTTAGCGCCAGGCCGGTGACCGGGCCGACACCGTAGATCGACTCGGTCAGCGTCCGGGCGCCGCGCAGGTGCCGGGCCGCGGCCAGCAGCCGCCGCCGGACGGCGTCCAGCTCCGCCTCGAGCACGGCCAGCATCCGCAGGCAGGCGTCCACCTGGAGCTGGCCGGCCGGCGACAGGTGCCCGCGGGCGACAGCAGCTAGCTCAGCCGGCGCCTCCGCCCGGCTGAGGTCGCAGAAGACCGGGGCGCCCTGGTGGAACAGCACGGCGTGCGCGCGCTGTATCCACGCCGTGTGCTCGGTCCGCAGGTCGTGATACAGCTCCAGCAGTGCCCGGCACTCCAGCACGTGCCCGGGCGGGATCCAGCACTCCGGCAGCCGGCCCTGCGCCAGCAGGATCCGCTGCAGCCGCGCGTCGGCCCGGTCGGTCTTAGCCCGCTTCTTCTTACCGCGCTGGGTTGCGGTATCGGCCGGCTCGGCCAGGTGCACCGCGATGCCCGCCGCCGTCAGCTCCTCGGTCACGTACCGCCAGCCGGTGCACGCCTCGACCGCGAACGCGGCATCTTCCGGATGCTCGAACCGGCCCGCCAGCCAGCCCCGCAGGTGCGCCCGGTCCGCCGGGGCGATCTGCCCGCAGAACACCTCCCCGGTGACGGTGTCCGCATAGTCGAAGGTGATCTGCTTCCGGTGGATATCCAATCCGCCTACGATCGATGGCATCGGGACCTCCTCAAGCTCCGTGGCCGAATGCCGAACACGCCCATCATGGGGCGCGCCTGAGCTGAGGAGGTCTCGCGCACGCATCCAGCACCCGCAGCCCGGGCCGCCCCCCACCTCAGCCCGTCACCGGGCCGGCCGGATGCATGTCATCTTTTGGTTGACCCCATGAGCATGTACGCGAGCAAGAACCGCCTGCGGTGGGCACAGGTTCCGGTCGGCGTCAAGGCCGAGGTAGAACGGCTCGCCGGCGCGCGTGGTTCGCGCCGCGAACTGCGAGGGCGGGTTCTCGCCGGGGCTCGCGTCCGGGCTGACGCTGGCGGGCGGGCGGATGGTCTTCTCAAGGCCATGGACGCCGACGCGTGGCCGGACCAGGCGCGTTTCCATCGGGCCGAGGCGAAGGTGTCGGCCGCGCTCCCGCAGACCGTCGCCGCGCCGCGGCTGCTCGGCTACTTCGACAACGGTCACTGGGTCATCCTGGTCTTCGAGTACATCGACGGCGCCGAACCTGACCTGCGCAGGCGTCCGGCCGAGGCGTTCCGCGCGGCCGCCGCCCTGGGGGAACTGGCGCGGCAGCTGACGCCCGCGCCGTTCGCCGCGCCTGGCGACCATCCTCGGCTCGGCGGCCGGGCGGACCTGGCCCGCGACGGCGACCGGCGGGCCAGGCTGCCCGCGCTTTTCCCGTGGGCCGCCAGGCACCTGCGCCGGCTGGTCGCGCTCGAAGCCGAGGGCCTGGCGGCGGCGCGGGGCGACTCGCTCGTGCACTTCGACGCCAATCCGCACAACATCTTGCTGGCCCGGGACCGGGTCCTGTTCGCGGACTGGCCGCACGCCAGGCTCGGCGCACCGTTCCTCGACCTGGTGATATTCGCCTCCGCCGCGGCCGCCGCCCGGATCGACCCCGAGCAGATCGTCGCGCAGGAGGTCGCGAAGGAGACGGTGACAGCCGGCCTGGAGCCGCACGTCATCGACGCGGTGCTCGCCGCGCATGCCGGCCTCTGCGCGGCTGGCGCCCTGGAGCGTGTCCCGCCTGCGCTCCAGCCCATCGTGACGGCCAAGACCGACCTCGCCGCCGCCGCGCTGGTCTGGCTATCGCGCCGCTTGCGCAACCGCTGATCGCCCGCCCGGCTGCGGCGCGCAGGCGCCGTGCCGGCGCGAACATCGCTGCCACATCGATGTTCCAGCGGGCCCGTGATCACGAACATCGTTGTGGCTGAGATGTTCGCCGGCGGACACCGCTGCCACATCGATGTTCCCGACGGGGTGCCATCGCTAACCTCGCTGTGACATAGCTGTTCGCCGGCGCAGCTCGCCGACGGGCCGCAAGGCGCGGCGCCCGGGACCCTCCTGGAGCCGCGAACCCGCGGCAGTAAGAATTGCCTGGTGAGCAATGTGCGGCGGATCCAGCTCGCGCTGGCGCTGGTGCTCGGCGTGATCCTCGCCGGGACGATCGGCTACGTCGTGCTTGGGTTCGGGGTGCTCGACGCGGTGTACCAGACGGTCACCACGATCACCACGGTCGGGTTCCGCGAGATTCACCCGCTGGACATGGCGGGAAAGATCTTCACGATCGTGCTGATCCTGGCCGGAGTCGGTACCGTCCTGTACGCGTTCGGCGTGGTGATCGAAACGCTCGTGGAAGGTCACCTGCGCCGTCACTTCGAAAGGCGTCGGATGGAGCGGAACATCGCCCGGATGACCGGGCACACGATCGTCTGCGGTTGGGGCCGGGTCGGCCGGGCCGTCGGCAGCTACCTGTCCGGCCAGGGCGCCGACGTGGTCGTCGTCGACCTCGATCCCGAGCGCGTCGCGCAGACCCCGTACCCCGCCCTGATCGGCGACGTGACCGACGACGACGTGCTGCGCAAGGCCGGCCTGATGCGCGCCAGGGCGCTGGTCGCCGCGATCAACACCGACGCGGAGAACGTCTACGTGACGCTGTCCGCCCGGGCGCTCCGGCCCGACCTGGTGATCGTCGCGCGGGCGCGAACCGAGGAGTCCGAGCCGAAGCTGCTGCGGGCGGGCGCGACCCGGGTCGTGAACCCGCAGCGGATCGGTGGCCAGCGGATCGCGGCCGCCGCTATGCAGCCCAACGTCGTCGAGTTCCTGGACGTCGTCATGCACGACGGCAGCCTGGAGTTCCGGCTCGAGGAGGTCTCGATCCGGCCCGGCTCCCGGCTGGCCGGGCGCACCCTGGACCAGGCCGACGTCGGCGAGACGACCGGCGCGCTCGTGCTCGCGCTCCGCGACGGTGACGGCGCGTTTGTTGCCAACCCGCCGAGTCAGACTCCCCTGGCGGCGGGTTACGTGCTGATCGCGATCGGCACCCAGCAGCAACTGTCCGCGCTGACCACCGCCGCGCTGCCTGCTGGCTGAGGCACCGGTGCGACCCGACGACCAGGAGATCCAGCTGCCCGGCGGCAGCAGCGGCGGGGCGGTCCGGGTCGGGTCCACGGTGCGGCGGCGCACCGGACCGTGGACGCCTGCGGTCCACGCGCTGCTCGGCTACCTTGAGGGGCGGGTGCCCGGCATCCCCCGTGTGCTCGGCCACGACGAGCAGGGGCGGGAGAGCCTCAGCTATCTGCCCGGGCGCGTCGTCGACGGCGACGCGGCGCTGCTCAGCCCGGGCCAGATCGTCTCGCTGGCCCGCTGGATTCGCTCGTTCCACCGGGCCGTCGCCGGCTTCGGCCACCCCGGCCCCTGGCGGTTCTTCCCCGTCGCCCGGCCGTGTCTGATCGGGCACAACGACATCGCCCCGTACAACTTGTGCTTCGCGGGCGACCAGATCGCGGGCGTCTTCGACTGGGACCTCTCCGGCCCGTCCACGCCGCTGCTCGAACTGGCCTTCGTCGCCTGGAACAGCGTCCCGCTCTGGCGCGACATCGGGACTCGCAGCGCCGCCGCCAGGCTCGAGCTGATCGCGTCGGCCTACGGCGGGCTCGAGCCGGCCGAGATCCTGCACGCGGTGCCGGACCGGATCCAGCGCATGCTGGACTGGATCCCGGTCGCGGCCGCCGCCGGCGACCAGGGCATGGCGACAGCGATGTCGGCCGGGGAGCCCGGCCTCTCCGGGGCTGCCCTGGCCGACCTGATCACCCGCATCCCGGCCATCGACCGGGCGCTAGCCCAGGTAGCCGGACGGTCGGCGCCATTAGGCTGATGGCATGATTCCAGCCAGCCATCTGCTGACGTTCGCGCTGCTCTCTTTCGCGCTGATTATCGTTCCCGGGCCGAACGTGCTCTTCGTGATCAGCCGGTCCCTGATGCTCGGCCGCGCGGCCGGGGTTGGCACCGCCCTGGGCGGCCAACTCGGCGTCTACGTACAGGTCACCGCGGTGGCCTTCGGAGTGGGGGCAATCGTCGAGCGATCGGTGGCCGTGTTCACGGTCATCAAGCTGGCCGGCGCCGCGTACCTGGTCTACCTCGGCGTGCAGGCCCTGCGGAACCGCCAGGCGCTGAGCGCGGCGCTCGAAGGCTCGACGGAGCGCAAGACCATCCGCCGGATCGTGCGGGACGGCTTCATCGTCGGCGCGAGCAACCCGAAGGCGATCATCTTCTTCCTCGCCGTGCTGCCGCAGTTCGTCGACCGCGCGGCCGGTCATGTCCCGGCGCAGATGCTGCTGCTCGGTGCCATCTTCCTGGCGATCGCCGTCCTGTGCGACAGCAGCTGGGCGCTGGCCGCGGGCACCGCGCGGGGTTGGCTGGCCCGCTCGCCGCGCCGGCTCGAGCTGGTCGGCGGCACCGGCGGCCTGGTCATGATCGGCATCGGCGCCAGCCTGGCGCTCACAGGCCGCAAGGACTGAGCGCGGGGCCCGCGCCCGCGGCGATGGCGGGCCGCCTCGGTCGCCAGCGCGTGGACCTCCGGTACGCCTACCGCTGGGCTGCTCGCGCGGGATGGGCTGCTCGCCAGACACTGCCAGGCAACTCCCCTCGGATGGGTTGCCCCCGACCTTTCCGGCCGGGTTACGCGGACGTGCGGGCCGGGCCGAAGTCCGCCGGGTCAGCTCAGACGTAGGGGTCGGGGTGCACGGTGTAGGTTCGGCCGGCCGGCGTGGTCCAGCGGAACACGCCCGGCTCGGGCTGGGTCAGCGTCCAGCGGGGGTGCTGTTTGAGCTGGTGGTGCGACCGGCACCCGGCGCCGA